>NNBT01000063.1_pt1 | contig 18625 bp, 16 predicted proteins | sample 1173831 | NCBI WGS metagenome assembly NNBT01 (sample SAMN07173936, study PRJNA388173) | plant metagenome | isolation source: symbiotic tissue sample KVJ10 | place: Norway: Troms, Kvaloya island | reverse complement strand
ACGTATTTAATAAAAACTGTCTGGCTGGAATATCTAATGTCTACAATCAAACGATAGTTATTACCTTTGATGTTAAAGACTGTAAAGTTACCAACCGCTTCTGCCTTTGGATATCTTTTCTGAACATCCAGTAAATTAGACCAGTTTGCTTTAGACGTAAACTTGTACCAATCATTAAGAGCATCTTCAGAATCAGCGTGTTGAACCCAGAATTCCCGTAATTTTACTTTGCTGATTACGTGCATTCCTAAAGTTAGAAATTTATGCTAATCATAGCACTGATTGGGAGTCACGCCAGGGGAATAGGGCGATCGCAGTAGTTCTATAAAGTGCGTAACAGATTCTACAAAGACTTTTATTTTCTCACCAAAAACCCATGTTAGACTTTATTCTCATCACTGGCGATCAAGCCATATTCAACCCCATCTTTGGCAAAGCAATAGTTGTAGTACGTCCTGGGTTCTTAACTGGTACTGGAAGAGCTACAGTTAACAAAAAGACTATTTGCATCGATGGTGACGATAAAAAAGTCATTGTTCCTGGTTGTCCTTACACAAGTCCGCCCTTTGTCATCCCAGGTATGGGAATACTTTCTATTCAATCCTTAGCAGCTAATCAAAAATCCAAAAAAGTTAAATCTAAGGGAAAAGCAGTATTGCTCAAAGGTAATACATTCAAAGCAAAATTTCAGGTAATGGTTCCAGCTACCCAACCAACAATACCACCAATACCACCAGAACCAGACACCACTCTCCAATATTCCGGCACGGGAACCTTTACGACTACTAATTTTAGAGCCAAAGCAACTTGACAAAGCTTAGTAGATATGCAGCGTATTGTACTCCTATTTAGACTGCGATCGCCAATCTTATTGTTTACATTAATCTATGCAATTCCCCAAATTAGTACCAGAAAACACAAAAAAATTAGGAATATTTTTATGTCCCACTTTCCTGGTACGCCAAAGACATTAAAAGCAACGATCGCCATCCTTGATGCTGTTAGCTTTTTTCCCAAAGGAATAATCGTATTGCAATACAATCCTGAAACACTCAGACGCACTTTACAGGTAAGAGGTGCGGGTTCTGAAGGAAGCGATCGCCTAGAAGCTTTGCGTCTAGTTGCACCACCGCTAGAGACTATTCAACTAGAGGCAGAAATTGATGCTACAGATCAACTGGAGTTTCCTACAAAAAATCCAGATACAGTGTTGTTTGGCATATACCCTCAATTAGCAGCCCTAGAAACCCTGATCTATCCTACAAGTAGCCAAATTCAGACAAACAATCAACTCGCCCGCACAGGTGTTTTAGAAATCTTACCAAATGAGGCGGATTTAAGTGTATTTATATGGAGCTTAAATCGTGTAATGCCAGTACGCCTCTCTGAGTTCAGCATTACCGAAGAAGCATTCGATTCTAAACTAAATCCCATTCGTGCCAAAGTCAGTTTAGGTATGCAAGTATTAAGCACAAATGATTTGAGATTTGACCATAAAGGCAGCAGCTTGTTCAGAGTCTATCACAAGCAAAAAGAGCTTCTAGCTAAGGTAAACACGGCTGCGATTGTTATCAAGACAGTTGCTTCTTTCTTATAAACTTGGCTATCTTTAATCATGAATTATTTCATCTGTAAGTTTCTCAAAAACATCTCGGTAAATATAAGTTTTTAGTTGTAAAATAAAAAAGAGTAAAATGTTTACTGAAAGCAGTCGTTACTACGATATAGAAATTGCCAAGTGGCAAACAACATCAAATCAAACTATCAGTTACCTCAGACGCAGATTTTTACCTTCATCACAAAGGTTTGAAATTCTTCAAGAACATCAAGTCAGCGAAGGCGATCGCCTAGATAATATCACTGCAAATTATCTACATGATCCGGAAGTTTTCTGGCATCTATGCGATGCTAACAACGCTATGCACCCTGATGAATTGACTGCCCAAATTGGTCGGCGACTACGTATTCCCCTGATCTAAAAAAATTAATTTATACTAATTTTGAAAAGGATCTATTATTTCAAAAACATAGTAACAGATTGTAAACCACCAATAGCCAGATTTTGATTAGCTCTGAATTACGAATTACGAATTACGAATTACGAATTAGTATTATGCCTGACTCAGATATTCGCCTAAAACTCATGATTGGTAGCACCATACCAACACCTGCGCCTTATGAAGTAATAGACGCGCTGATAGACTTAGAAGTGACTCAACAAGACCGCGATCGTAGTGCCTTTCAAATGACCTTTAGTCTTAGTAAAGAACTAAAAAGCTTTTCAGATTATTGGTTACTTCAAAAAGATATTTTGAATCCTCCCAATCGAGTTGTTATTCAAATCGTAGTTAATGTAAAAGTCGGTGTAAACCGTAGTCTTCAAAGCCCTATATTAATTGACGGCATTATTACCGATCATCAAATTGCCCCAAGTAATCAACCAGGGGAATCAAGGCTAATAGTTACTGGTGAAGATATTAGTCTTATGCTCGATCTGGAAGATAAAAATGAAACTTACCTAAACTTATCTGATTCTCAAATTGTTAAGCAAATTTTACAAAAATATAAAGTTAGATATGGGCTGACATTAGATGTACAAGATACTACTAGAGATTTTTCACCCAAAAAAGAAGAACAAATTACCACTCAGCAAAGTACAGACTTACAGTTTATTCAGAAACTAGCTCTACGTAATAGTTTTATTTTTGAAATCAAGCCCGATAAAACTCCTGGAAAAAATATTGCTTATTGGGGTGAGGAAAAAAAGAAAATTACTCCTTATCAACCAGCATTATCAATGAATATGGGGGCGTTTACCAATGTAAATTCATCTATAAGTTTCAACTTTAATGCTCTAGAATCTATTAAACCTCAAGCATCAATTAGTGATGAAAAAACTGGAACATCAATTTCGATTCAGGTTCCTAAATCGCCCGGTCAAGCTTTAGCTAACAAGCCTGCTAAATCATTACGAACAGAAGTGCTACGTTCCACCAATAAACTCGAAAAAATCCTCGCTCAAAAGGAAACCGAATTATTGGCTAGCCGTTCGCAGGAGAATGCCGTAACTGCTAGTGGGGAAGTAGATACTGTTCGCTATGGTTATGTCTTAGAAGTGCGTCAATTGGTGGGAGTGCGAGGTGTAGGAAAAACTTACGGCGGTTATTACTACGTCAAACAAGTAACGCATCGCATCAAGCGTGGCGAATATAAACAAAGTTTTACCTTGAAACGTGAGGGACAAGGTGCAACAATTCAGATGTTAAAAGTATGAACCAATCAAAACTTGATACTTATGGAAGTATAAATCAACAAAGACCTTCTTTTTACGGCAAATACCGAGGCGTAGTATTTAACAATGATGACCCGTGGAAGATTGGTCGCGTACAGGCAAAAGTGGAAGAAATTTTTGGCAACGATCCTAGCGGTTGGGCATTACCTTGCGTTCCCTATGCAGGTCAAGGAGTTGGGTTATTCTTGATTCCACCCAAAGGTGCTTTAGTGTGGATAGAGTTTGAAAACGGAGATCCAGATTACCCAATTTGGACTGGCTGCTTTTGGGCAGATGAAAAGGTTCCCAATATAGTACCCGCTAATCCTTATGACCCAGAAACTAAGGTACTTAAAACTGATATTGGCAAGATTGAAATCAATGATAAACAAGGTAAGCAAAGCATAATTATTGAAGCCAAAATCGGGAAGCAAACTATGAAAATAGTGATGGATAATTCGGGAATTGAAATCAACAACGGAAAAAGTGCGACCGTGAAGCTGAATGGTAATAAGGTATCGATTAACAACTTTGATTTGGAGGTGACTTGATGCCCGAATATCTCGTAAATCTCCCCAGACAGAGGAATGTCATCAACATCGATTTTCCCTTCCATTTCGATAGAAACTATCACACTGCCAGCACCAGCGATGAAAATCAACACATCCGCGACTTAATTGAACAACTACTGTTTACTACTCCCGGCGAACGAGTCAACCGCCCAGATTTCGGCAGTGGTGTATTGTCTTTAATTTTTGCACCCAATAGCCCGGAACTAGCAAAAGCTATGGAAATTACTATTCAAGCATCTATTGAGCAATGGTTGGGCGATTTAATCGATCTGCAAACTTTGGAAGTAACAAACGTTGATTCCAGCCTTTACATAGTGGTGGAGTATTTCGTGCAAAGTTCTGGGGAGACACAAACAGCTACTTTTAGGACGACAGTGCCATGAATAGTCACACCTTAACTTACCAAAACGAACAGCGCCGCCAAGAAATCCGTAGGCAAAGAAAAAACGGGCTAGATTATGTAGAAGTTAGCGATGATTTGCGATCGCGAAGCGGCTCCGAAGGAGCATCGCTATATGTCTACTTTTTAGGTTCGGTACCAGAAAACCTGAAAAAAGAGAATCTCTTGATTAAAGGCGGCCAGCGCATCCGCAATCTTCATGTGACTAATTTACAGGTAGAAAGTCCTCAAAATTGTGAGAGTTACTTAACAGTTAATCTTGACCAAACTGGTGATTTTTCTGTGTATACTTTGCGCTTGGTGTCATTAGATGAACAGGGCAAACCCACAGATCAACCATATCCCAATTTTGACCCGCGCTACTCCCAAGTAGAATTTAAATTCCGAGATGACATCTGTAACATTGACATGGATTGCTTGCAACAGCAAACTTGTCCGCCAACACAACTAGTTGAACCAGCTATCAACTATTTGGCTAAAGATTATGCTAGTTTTCGCCAGTTGATTTTAGACCGCCTGTCCCTGATAATGCCGGATTGGGAAGAACGTCATGTTCCCGATTTAGGAATTACTTTAGTGGAAATCCTCGCTTATGTTGGCGATTATCTCAGCTACTATCAGGACGCTGTAGCCACAGAAGCTTATCTAGAAACTGCCCGCCAACGCATTTCTGTTCGCCGTCATGCCCGTCTGATCGATTATCCCATGCATGAGGGTTGTAATGCACGTACTTGGTTGTGGCTGGAGACAAGTATTGATATTTCCCTGGAAACAAAAAATTTCTACTTTATTACTAATCATAAAAACGCGCCTCCCTGTGGCACTATCTTAGAAGATATTCGCCACCTAGATGATGTTCCTCCTAACAATTATGAAGTTTTTGAACCGCTAACGCCCTTACCGATTCATCTCTACAACGCTCATAACAAAATCCTATTTTATACTTGGGGCGATGGTTCATGCTGTCTTTCTCATGGTTCCACAAGCGCTACATTAGTAGATGAATTTATACATCCCACACAGCCAGAGAGGGCAAATTCCTCTTCCCAACTTGAGCATCAGCGAAAATTGCATCTAAAAATTGGTGACATCCTAATTTTTGAAGAAATTAGAAGTCCGAAAACAGGTATCCCAGAAGATGCAGATATGAAGCATCGCCATGCTGTACGCTTGACAAATGTCAAGGCAAGTGTAGACGAACTTTACAATCAGCCAATTGTAGAAATCGAATGGGCAGAAGAAGACGCATTACCTTTTCCCCTTTGTATTTCGGCAATAGTCCCACCAGATTGTCAGCTAGTTGATATTAGTGTTGCCAGAGGCAATGTGATTCTAGTCGATCATGGACGCACTATTGAACGGGAAGATTTAGGAACTGTACCGGGAAAAGAGATAATTCACGAGTGCGAAGAGGAAGGCGAACCTAGTAGTTCGCCAAGTGAACTTGGCGGGGTAAAGGGTAAAGGGGAAGGGGGAAAGGTTTCAAATCCCTTACCCCTTACCCCTTCCCCTTTACCCAGCCATCACGCAGCATTTTTGGGTTGGCAGACTACTAGAGAAATTTTAGTAGTTGGCGATCGCTTCCGTCCTACCTTGCAAAAAACGCCTTTAATTTTCAGTCAACCTCTGTCTAGAAAAAACCTCACCCAAGATGCTAAAAGTCTCTTAATTCAAGACCCCCAGCAAGCATTACCCCAAATCCAACTTAGGAGTACTGGAAATCACTCTACTTGGACTCCCCAATACGATCTCATAGACAGCAACAACGAAGATCAACATTTTGTTGTGGAAATGGACAACGATGGACAAGCTCACTTGCGTTTTGGAGACGGTGAATTAGGAATAAAACCAGCACCCAATACTCACTTCCAAGCAACTTACCGGGTAGGTAATGGACTTGCAGGTAATATTAGTGCTGAAGCGATTTCTTATATTGTTTTTCACAATGAACCAATTAGTGGTTCGACATTGCAGCCACACCAGCCCTTAAGCGCTCAAGGTGGGACAGCACCCGAACCTCTATCTCAGGTGAAATTATATGCACCGCACCTATCTCACAAAAAATTAGAGCGTGCCATTACTGCTGATGACTACGCACAATTAGTAATGCAACATTTCCCAACAAAAGTTCAACAAGCAACAGCCACCTTACGCTGGACGGGCAGTGGGTATGAAGTCTGGGTGACAGTAGATCCCTTCAACAAAGAAGCAGCAGACGACAAATTACTGCAAAATATTACCACAGACCTAGAAAAATATCGTCGCATTGGTCATGATGTCATCGTTCAACGAGCAGCATACATCTGTTTAGATATAGCGATGAGAGTTGATATCAAATTTGACTATTTGCGCGGTCATGTCAAAGCTGCTTTACTGGATATTTTCAGTAACCGGATTTTACCTGATGGTCGGCGTGGTTTTTTCCATCCCGATAACTTGACTTTTGGGCAAGGAATTGCATTAAGTCAGATTGTAGCTCAAGCTTATAGTGTTCCAGGCGTTGAAAGCGTCTCTATAACTAAATTAGAACGTCTTTTTGCAGGTGACAATCAGGAGATTGAAGCAGGTTTTTTACCCATTGGTTCTTCGGAAATTGCCCGACTCGACAACAACCCCAACTTTCCCGAAAACGGTAAATTTACACTCGATTTGCGAGGTGGCAGATGAAATTAAGTTGTAGCTGTAACTGTCATAACTATAAACCAAGCGATCGCTCTAGTTGTGGTTGCTGTGAAGGTGTCGAAATTATCACTCCCACATCAGTAGCAAATCAACCTGGTTTTTCTACCCTAGCTTATCGAGTTGGAACCCATGCAAGCTTTTTTGAGACAATGAAAGCGCGTCTGGGTGAGAGCAAGTTTCCCTCACTCAAACATCTAAAAACCCGCGATCCTCAAGACACATCTTTAGCTCTACTAGATGCTTGGGCTACTGTAGCAGACGTTCTAACATTTTATCAGGAACGCATAGCCAATGAAGGTTACTTACGTACTGCGATTGAGCGACGTTCGTTAGTAGAATTAGCTCGATTAGTAGACTATGCACATAGTCCCGGTGTTAGCGCCAGCGTTTATTTAGCTTTTACCCTAGAAGATGGTTACAATTTGGAAATTCCTGTTGGTTTGAGTAGCCAGAGTATACCTGATTCTGACGAATCGCCGGAATTTTTTGAAACATCCGAAAAACTGCGAGCTTATGCCCAGTTGAATCAACTCAAGCCCCGGATGAGTCAACCACAACAAGTTAATTCAACAACCGTTACCGAAATTGATAAGATTTATTTAGATGGTATAAATGCGAATCTCAAACCTAACGATCCACTTTTACTGATCTTTGGTGATGCTAAACAATTCATTCGTAAAATTCAAATTGTTGAGCCTCAAGCAGAGGAAAACCGGACAAAACTTACATTACAATTACCACCAAAAGTTACACAAAAATTAACTAATAAAAATTCATTAAATACAATAGAAGAAAGAATAAAACAATTAATCAAACTGCCATCCTTACAACCTGCCAATGCTCTAGAACTTGAGCGGACAAAACAACAGATTTTCTCTCCCGAAAATATTGATATGAATTTTCGGTTAATTAATAATACTTTAAATCCCGCTTCAAACACAGCAATATATCAAATTTTAACCAACAATCAAGTTAATTCTGCTAATCAGTTAAACCGAATTGAGTTTTTAGGAATCAAAGCTGCACCTTTCGGGCATGACGTAGCTTTGAAGCCGATTTTTGACCAGCAAGGGCGAATTCAAAAATATGAGGAATGGCAAATTGCAGATGTAAATGAGTCAACATCAAGCTCCTCTAGCACACTACCATCAGAATTACGAAATATCTTAGCCTTAGATGCTCAATATGATGGAATTACACCTGGAAGTTACCTAGCGATTGAACGTGTAGATGTTAATGAAATTGAGATTTATCAAGTAATAAAAGTTGAAAATATCTCTAAAATTGCCTATAACATAGTAGGAAGAATTACCCAACTCACTTTAGATAAGCCTTGGTTAAAAGAACAGGATACATCTTTAGATGTCATGCGTAAAACTACAGTGTATCTCAAGAGTGAAGATTTGAATTTGGTGGAAAAACCAGTTGACCTGAAAGATGCACCAAGCGATCAAAATTATATATCTGACCAGATGGAAATTGAACTAGACAATCTCTACGAAAATCTCCAACCTGGACGTTGGTTAATTATCTCCGGTGAACGCAGTGATATATCTGATGTCAACGGTGTCTGGGCTAGCGAAGTTGTTATGTTAGCTGGGGTGAGACAAGATATATGTGCGAATTTATCCAATGACAAACCCCATACATTCCTGAAATTTGCTAGACCTTTAGCTTATTCTTACAAACGAGAGACTGTTACTATCTATGGCAACGTAGTCAAAGCCACTCATGGCGAGACTCATACTGAAATACTGGGCAGTGGTGATGGTACTAAAGCAAATCAACAATTTACTCTATCACTACCGCCCCTTAGCTATCTACCAGCACCTATCCCTAGTGGTGTTGCTAGCACTTTAGAAGTATATGTTAATGATGTCCGTTGGCAAGAAGTAGAAAATTTGATTGACTTAAGTCCAACAGACCGCGCTTATGTCACCCAAACTGATAGTGATGGCAATACAACTATTATCTTTGGCAATGGTGAACATGGAGCTAGGTTGCCTAGTGGAATTGAAAATGTCAAAGCAATCTACCGCGCTGGCACTGGCAAAAGTGGTAATGTTGCAGCAGAAAAAATTAACCAGTTGGCAATGCAACCTCTAGGTTTGAGTGGCGTACTCAACCCCATAGCAGCAACAGGAGGCACAGACCCAGAAAGCGATTATGAAATACGCCGCAATGCACCTGTGGGGATAACATCTCTCAACCGTGCAGTTTCCGTGCAGGACTATGCCAATTTTGCGCGTACTTTTACTGGAATTGGCAAATCAAATGCTCAACGTCTTTCAAATGGTTCGGATCAAATTCTGCATATTACCATCGCTGGGGCTGATGATATTTATATTGATAGAAACTCAGATTTATATCGCAGTTTTGTACAAGCATTATACCAGTTTGGCGACCCATATCAGTCACTAAAAATAGATATGCGGGAACTAATGCTGTTAATTATCAGCGCTAATGTGCGAATTTTAGCAAATTATCAATGGTCATTTGTAGCACAGGAAATTCGCACTGCTTTATTCGATAAATTTAGCTTTGAAAATCAGGAACTAGGAGAAAATGTTGTCCTCAGTGGAGTTATCAGCACGATTCAACAAGTACCTGGCGTAGACTACGTGGATGTAGATATTTTAGATAGCGTTTCCGAAACTGAAGCCCAAAATCCAGGCATTTTAAATAGCAAACTTCAAGAATTGGCAAAAGTAGGCAGCACTCGTGGAAATGGACAACCAAAACAATGGATTCCTGTAAACTTGGCTGTTTTTGATTCAACAATAAATCAACTTTTCCCGGCTCAATTAGCTATTCTCAACCCGAAAGTACCAGATACACTAATTCTGAAGGAGTTGAAATCATGAGCAATTCCCCAGACCGTCTTTATGAACTGTTGCCAGCCGTTTACCGCATACGTGATGCAGAACTTAGCTATCCCCTACGGGATTTATTACGTGTCATTGCTGAACAAGTAGATATTGTTGAAGCAGATATTACTCAACTCTATGAGAACTGGTTTATTGAAACTTGCCAAGATTGGGTAGTACCATACATTGGTGATTTAATTGGTTATCAAAGCGTTCATAGTTCTGGTACAAAACAGCAAGAGAACAAGATTTTAAATCCTCGTCGGGAAGTAGCAAATACTATTCGCTATCGACGGCGCAAGGGGACGCTAGCTTTGTTGGAATTGCTGGCTGATAAAATAGCTGGCTGGCCGATACGAGTTGTAGAATTTGATCGGCTAGTTAGCAAAACACAGCATATCAATCACCTGCGTTCGTCAACCTCAACAACATTAAATCTGCGTCAGGTGGATGGAATCACAAAGTTAAATAGCCCATTCGATGAATTAGCTCATACAGTAGATATCCACCATATTTCTTCACAAGAGCAACCTGGAAAGTATAATACTCCAAATATTGGTATTTTTGTTTGGCGATTAAAAGCTTATTCTATGACTGTCACACCAGCTTTTTGTTTGGAAGAAGTTAGCTCTAACTGCTACACATTTAGTATTACGGGTAACGACACTCCGCTTTACACTCGTCCCCAATTAGCAAAAGATGCAGCCCAAATTGATTGCGAATTAAATTTACCTATTCCCATTCAACGGCAAGTTTTGCAATCTCACAAAAGCGATTATTTTGATTCAAACCCAAATCCAGAAGAATTTACCAAAAGTTTGCAAGTCTGGAAAGGTGTTGGCTCAAAACTGCATCTAATCTCTCCAGAGCAAATTATTATTGCCGATCTGGGCGATTGGAATTATCAACCAGAGCAAGACCATATAGCAGTTGACCCAGAATTAGGGCGGATGATTTTTCCGATCCGCCAGTTACCAAAAAATGGTGTTTGGGTTTCTTATCATTATGGTTTCAGTGCTGATATTGGTGGTGGCGAATATGACCGAACTTTGTTAGATTCTACAGCACATTTCTTACTTGATGTTGGTGATATTCAAGAGCCAGCAATTTTTAGCTCACAACAAGATGCTTCTGCATTATCCGAGTTTTTGCGATCGCAATTTTCCAGTGATACCCAAAGGCTTTTGGATGCCTACACCAGTCCTCCTCCCGAACCAGCTTTAATTGCAGCTTTGCTTACAGAGCTAAATCAACTACTTTTAGGTAAAAGCCTTTATGATGAACAACGTTTTGCATCTATCACCTTGAGTGCCAAAACTAAACGTTTGGTTCAGCAAAATCTCCAAGGTAAAGAACTGATTCGCTGTAATCGTTTGCTATTAGAAGAAGCTTTTCCATCTCAAATCAGGAAGCATTATGCTCATTACAGCGTCAGTCAAACTTCACGAGGGTATTATCAAACTATTACTGAAGCAATCTCACAGTGGCAACGAGACAAACCCCATAATGCTGTAATTGAAATTATTGATAGTGGCGTTTATGTAGAACGAATTAATATTGAACTGGAACAAAACCAAAGTCTGCAATTACGTGCAGCTAACCACAAGCGTCCGGTAATACGCATTCTAGATTGGAGAACTTCTTTGGGTGACGCTTTAAATGTCACAGTAGAGTCAGGAAGTTGCTTTGTTCTCGATGGTTTATTGATTACTGGTCGCGGAGTGCATATAGAAGGTAATCCCACTCAATTTGCAGATTATTCTACCTCTATTGTGCAAAAACCATCTGCGATTATTATCCGTCATTCTACATTAGTACCGGGCTGGTCATTACATTGTGACTGCGAACCCCGACGTTCCAGCGAACCAAGTTTGGAGTTATTTAATATCAATGCGTGCGTAACGATTGAACACAGTATTATTGGCTCCATTCAGGTTAACCAAGATGAGGTAGAGACTGACCCTTTACCCATAAATATTAGCGATAGCATTATAGATGCTATCAGTATAGAAGGTGAAGCGATCGGTGCAGCAGGTTACTCCATAGCCCATGTGCGGTTGACTATTGCACGTTGTACAGTCATTGGTCAGATTCAAGTACATACAATTGATTTAGCAGAAAACAGTATTTTTAACGGCATTATATTCGTTGCTCGTCGCCAACAAGGTTGTATCCGTTTCTGCTACGTGATGCCTACCTCACGCACACCACGTCGGTATAATTGTCAACCCGATTTAGGGGAGCAAAAGATTAGACAAGAAACTGAACTAGAGGCAGAACAGTTAGATGCAAACCTGCTTGTCACCAGACATCACTTACGACCTCAATTCAACAGTATACGTTATGGCACACCTACTTATTGTCAGTTAGCGTCAACCTGTGCTGAAGAAATCAAACGTGGCGCTGATGATGAATCAGAAATGGGTGCTTTTCACAATCTATATCAGCCTCAAAAAGAGGCTAACCTACGCATCCGTTTAGATGAATATACACCTGCTAATACTGAAATTGGCATTATTTACGCTAGCTAAAGAGGATTTTATGCAAGGAGAATTTAGAGGCGATTTTACTCGTGATACCTACGACAAAAGCAAGCACTTCCTTCGAGTATTGATGCAACAAGGTAGAGTGCAATTAGATGCAGACTTCAACGAACAGACATCAATTTTACTAAATCGCCTGCAAACTTTGGCCAAAGATATATTTGGACTACAAGGTGGCCCAGAGCAGAATTGTGGCTTTGAATTTATCGCCACGGACGAGCAAATTAATAATATTAACAATCTCAGTGAGGAAAAAAAACAAGAACTAAAGCAACTACTCCAATCTGAAAAGTATTTAATTGGCAAAGGCAACTATTATGTAGATGGTATACTTTGTGAAAATGAGGAACTTGTATCTTATCCTCATCAGCCAGATTTTACGCCGGAAGCCACAGATACTTGTAAAGTTCAATTAAATGGAGCAGCATATCTTGCTTATCTTGATGTTTGGGAACGACAGATAACCCCGATTGAAGATCGTGACGATCGCAAAATTAATATTCGTGAAGTTGCTTTAGGGGGAGCAGATACAGCAATTCGCTCTAAGTTAGTTTGGCAAGTCAAGCTCAAACAATTAAAAGATAATCAAGATATTGAAACGCTTGCCAAGCAAGTTAGTAAGGATTGTGATTATTTTCAGAGTGTGCTAGGTCAAGAATTATTGAAGCCTGGAAAAGGCGAAATTATTGCCAGAATTACAAAGCCTAGTTCTACAGGAATAAACGATCCATGTGTTATTCCGTTTAATTCCAAATTTCGTGGTGCTGAAAACCATCTTTATCGGGCGGAAATTTTTAGAGTTTCTACTGCTAAAAACACTAATCAACTATCATTTGTTTGGTCACGCGAAAATAGCTCAATTGTTTTTCCTATTGTGACATCTACTGAGAAAAATTCCTCAGTACTTGTATTCAAGCTAGAACATTTAGGAAAAGACAAAAATTCTAGTTTATCAGCAGGTGATTGGGTTGAAATCATCAATGATGATTATATACTTGGAGATAGCGATCGCCAATTACTAAAAGTTGAGCAAGTGGATCGCATTGAGAATCAAGTAATTCTCTTAGGAGATAGCAAGAGCAACACATTGCTTCCAGAAAAGCACCCTCTATTACGCCGTTGGGACTCTAAAGAAGTCGAAGTAAATTTATCTGAAGGGAGTAATAAATGGTTCCCCCTTGAAGATGGAATTGAGATTCAATTTCAAGCAGATACTCAGAATAACTTTTATCAAGTAGGTGATTATTGGTTAATTCCTGTCCGAACAGCTACTGGCAATGTAGAATGGCCCAAACAAAAAAACAAAGAAGGAAAATTAGAGCCTCAACCTCAACCACCGCATGGTATAGCGCATTATTATGCACCTCTAGCAGTATTTTTAGGTAATCCTAATAATGTAACAGTTTATGATTGCCGAAGAAAGATTGGTAGTCAAGAAAGCACTATATCACCTATAAGTAATAAAGATAATAATCCTATACTAGCGAATTCTCAGGAAAATCCTGCAACGCCTATTAATCAGAAAGAAACCACTACACAAGCAATAACAGAATTCAATCGCATAATCAATGCTAGTTGGCATCACGATCAAGTTTTAGAAGCTACTATTGCAGAAACACAAGAAAATTCTAACAATGTTACAGAGGATCAATTATTTAATTTAAAATCTCAGAATTTAAGAAATTTGTTTACTAAACTAGGTCTAGTAATTCAGTTTCAAAAACCAGTAAGAATTGATAGTTTACATAAAAGTAGTATATCTGTTTTAGCTCATACGGATAATGTATTGAAAGGTGAAGTATTTTATATATTGCCAATGAAAGTTGAGCCAGTTCAAGTTACGAAAACTGAAATAAAATCTATCCGTTGGGCAATGGGCAATGATATATTAGATAGTAATATCAATCTAATTACAGAAGTTGAACCTTTGACAAGTGAAAATACTGCTTATACAGAAGCTGTTAGATTAATTACGCCTGATGATTGGTCGCAAAAAGCTGTCTTTCACCAAAGTAATATCTATCAGTTTACTGTCTCATTACATGGCGACTGGATTATGAATGAGGAGCCATTATTTGATAGCGAAAAATTTAATTTACAAGGAGATTTAAATAAAGGGATGATTCCTGATGGATTACGTCAGCAATTTCAAGAAAAAGGAATTTCCCTTTCCCCAAATATTATTTTGTTTACGGAAAAAGAAAATTTAAAATGGCGGTTAGTCGATGGAGGTAAAATTTACATTCTTAAACTAGATAACAATAAATTAACAGTTAGCAAGATTCAGGCATTGGATGGTAACAATATTTGGCCTGGTGTTCCTGAGCGATTTAGTGGAAATGGCTCTGAAGGAGGTGACTGGGTAAGTATTATTCATATCAAAACTTGACTTGCAGAAATTGGCGCGAATGCAGGAATAAGACGGGATATTCAGAGAGTTCAGGGGATCATCTGATGCTATTCTAGGAAACGCTTAGAACAAACCCGACACATCAGGCAATACCTGTGCCAAAAAAAGAGTATAAAGGGAGAGGGCTGATGTAGTAGAGTTATTGTCTTCCACAACGACAAGTCAAAAGCTACAATTCGCCCATGTTCGACATCCTATCACTTTTACAATGCTTGCTACCGCAAATAAATGCTACGACCATGCGGCAATTGAATCAGATAGACATAATGGAGGCGCACTGAATTATTACACACAAGAATTTTTAATTAAGCCGTTCAAAAAAGGTGATTCTAAATCGGCAATTGCATTCGTAGAATACCTGCTTACTCAATATCCTAAAAGCCGCATTAGTCTGATTTGGGATGGAGCTAGTTATCACCGTTCAGTTGAATTTCAAGATTATTTAAAATCTGTAAATCAGGGGCTAAACGAGAACGAATGGAAAGTTACTTGTATTCGCTTCGCTCCTAATGACCCGACACAAAACCCAGTAGAAGATATTTGGTTGTCTGCTAAAAAGTTTGTTAGAGAATTTTATCATCTATGTAAATCTTTTACTATTGTCAAGCGTTTATTTGAACTCGCTGTTCACCATGAAATATTTAATTTCCCAAAAATATTTATGTATAATTGATTTTCACAAATGATTTAGGATTGCTATATAATAAGCTGCAAGCGATCGCATTCGATATTCTAACCACAAAATCAGCAGCACCAATGTCACCAACATCAAAGATAAAGCTGCTGCGGAATTACGATTAAAACTAGCTTTATATTGCAAAAAAATTGCCCGTGTAAAAGCATCAAATCGCATGAGCGATGGTGTACCAAAGTCGCGCAAAGCATACGGCGATTAGGGTAGAAAATAACGTTACCGTTGCCGCCATCGCTGCACTGTTGAAATAAATACTGATATTACGGGGACGAGAAATCAATTTCCATAACTCTTCTCCGCCAATACCTGCGGTGTGAATTATTAAGTATAGCAATGGCAGAGCGATCGCAACTGCCACTACTGTTGCTGCTAATGTGAGAAATAATGGAGGGCGAACCGCTTTCAACTGCTACAAAACTCCTGCCTGCTGTAGTAAATTCAAAGTTCCTGGCAAATCATCTAAAGTTTACAGATAGGAATATTCTTGTATGGAAATTAGTGAAAATATTTTTAGACAAAATTACCTGGCCTTTGGTGGCTAGCGCCATAGGATGCCGGTATTCTTTTTGAAGAGATAGGATCTATGTACAAAAGTAGAATTTTAGGAGTAAACCTCTGTCTTTACAAGCTATTACCGTTCCCACAGCAACTTCTCAACCCCCAACAGGCTTAATTGTCACTTTGCATGGTTGGGGTGCTAATGCTGAAGATGTAGCATCCTTGTTACCATTGCTCAACTTACCCGATTACCAGTTTGTATTGCCAAATGCACCTTATCCTTATCCCTATTCCCCGATAGGGAGGGCATGGTATGACCTACGGGTAGAAAATATGTATGAAGGGTTGGCAGAAAGTCGGCAACTGCTAACAGATTTCTTGGAATCTTTAGAAAGTACCACTGGCATACCTTTGTCACGTACCATTTTGAGTGGATTTTCTCAAGGTGGAGCCATGACTTTAGATGTCGGCTCAAAATTGCCCTTAGCAGGTTTAGTTGTGATGAGCGGGTATTTACATCCTGACGCGCTAACGGCAGCTAAAAGTGGGATTCCGCCGACTTTAATCACTCACGGTAGATATGATGAAGTTGTGCCCCTAAAAGCTGCTTTGAAGGCACGAGAAACTCTCAAGTCTCTAGAAGTGGAAGTAGAATACCACGAATTTGATATGGGGCATGAAATAGATCCAAAAACGTTAGAAGTGCTACGAAATTTCGTTGTAAATACAATTGCTTAGTCAGGATTACGAATTTTTTATAAATTCTGGTACAAATTCTGACAATTTTCACGAACTTAATGACTTCTAATGAGTAATATATATTGGGTGGCTGCGTTCAGCGCAACTTAACCCATGCTGAAGGCGAGTGCTGCATAAGGGAGGGGCAAGTATTATGACAACTCTAAGCATTTCCCAAAAAGAAATTGCTGCCATGAGTGCAGTAGAAGTAGAAGAACTAGCTACACGTCTGGAACTGGATAATTATAGTAATGCTTTTGAGGGTTTAAATGATTGGCATCTATTGCGAGCGATCGCATTTCAGCGTCCAGAGTTAGTTGAACCCTATATCTACCTCTTAGACTTGGAACCCTATGATGAAGCTTAGTTGAGAGTTAGGAGTTAGGAGTTAAGAATTAGGATTTATGGCGTTGCTGAATCAAGGGATGATTCCTGTAGGGTGGGCGTCTCGCCCGCTCCGAAATACAAGGGACGGGCAAGATGCCCATCCCACAAAACTAGCAAAATCATCCCGCAAATATGCAACGCCGGATTTATAACTATTTAGTACTAATTTTTAAACGACTCACTCCTAACTTTTTACCATGACTAATCCAAAATTGAACAGGGTTCTCATTAGTGTAGGTGGCGGTATCGCCGCCTACAAAATCTGTGAACTGGTTTCGACGCTGTTTAAAACTGGGGTAGAGGTTCGAGTTATTCTCACCCGTTCGGCGCAAAAATTTATCACGCCTCTGACTTTATCAACTCTATCTCGTCATCCCGCCTACACAGATGATGATTTCTGGCAACCAACTCACTCTCGTCCGTTGCATATTGAGTTGGGTGAATGGGCAGATATTATGGTAATTGCCCCTTTGACAGCTAATACATTAGCAAAGTTAGCCTACGGGATGGCGGATAATTTACTCACAAATACCGTGCTGGCTTCTACTTGTCCCGTGCTGTTAGCACCCGCAATGAATACTGATATGTGGGAACAACAAGCGGTGCAACGGAATTGGCAACAGTTATTGACAGATAGCCGATATCATGGGATGAACACAGCATCGGGGTTATTAGCGTGCGATCGCATCGGTGCTGGTAGATTAGCAGAACCTCCAGAAATATTCGCTCACATCCAATCGTTATTACACACTCAAGGCAAACGAGATTTAGTCGGTAAACAAGTGCTAATTAGCGCTGGGGGAACGCGAGAGTTTCTTGACCCAGTGAGGTTTATTGGTAATCCTTCCACAGGTAAAATGGGATTAGCTTTAGCGCAAGCCGCATTTCACCGAGGCGCAAATGTCACTCTGGTACATGGCCCAGCTAATTGGGATGTACCATTGGGAATACAAGCAATTCCCGTTGTTAGTGCCGAGCAAATGCAGCACGTCATGATGGAATGTTTACCCAACGCTGATGTAATTGTGATGTCAGCAGCCGTGGCAGATGTGAAGCCGAAAGATTATAGTACAGAGAAATTGCCCAAGCGATCGCTCCCCCAAGCTTTACCCTTGGAACCAGTACCCGATATAGTTGCCCAGTTAGCACAACACAAACAGCCGCATCAAATATTAATTGGTTTTGCTGCACAAACTGGTGATATTGTCAAACCTGCATTAGAGAAATTACAGAATAAAAAACTCGATGTCATTGTTGCCAATCCCATCGATCAGCCGGATAGTGGTTTTGGTAGCGATAATAATCAAGCGATATTTTTGGATATACAAGGAAATCAGGTAGAAATCGCACCTTGTTCTAAATTAGAAATGGCACATCAATTATTTGATTTTGTCACCAACGAATTTTAGATTTTAAATTTTGCCAATAAAATTAGAGACGTTGCATTGCAACGTCTCTACATCTGTTGGAATAGCTTTTAGCCTCATCCTACAAAACCAGCAAAATCATTCTGCTTTCTCTACAACGCCGGAAAATGAAACAGTCCGATTTTTGACGAGAGAG
>NNBT01002330.1_pt1 | contig 18631 bp, 16 predicted proteins | sample 1173831 | NCBI WGS metagenome assembly NNBT01 (sample SAMN07173936, study PRJNA388173) | plant metagenome | isolation source: symbiotic tissue sample KVJ10 | place: Norway: Troms, Kvaloya island | reverse complement strand
CGTGATCGAACAATAGGTGTTGATATCACTTACAGCGATTCGGCGAGGGTAAAAGCAAAGGGATATGCACCGATACTGGATAAAGTTACCCCTACAAACGGGAGTACTTATCAGGAGATGGTTAAAGGCGTAAACATCGATTTTTACAATCCCAACGGAACCATTGACGGAAACCTGGTTTGCGATTATGCCATCAGAAAAGATACTGAGCTTAAAACTGAGTTCAGAAAAAATGTGGTGGTGAAGAACAGCAAAGGGGATACCTTCTCTTCTCAGGAACTGATCTGGGACGAATCGAAGAAAATATTCTATTCCAACCAACGGGTATACGTAAAAGGTGCCGATGGCAGCATAGGTGAAGGCATTAACTTTAAAGCCCCTCAGGATTTTAGCACCTACGAAATGGACAGCGGTAACGGTGAGCTGAATATGAAAGAAGGCGTTGCGCCTTAATAAAATGATTGAATGAGAGAATGGTGAAATGATTGAATGTTTTATTGGACCTATTTTTTGATTTTTTCAATAATTCTTTAATTCAGTCCTCCCCTAATTCTGTCATTCTACCAGTCAATAATTCATTACTTCAATCATTAATAAGAGACTTCCATTACCCTAATAATTAAGCGCTTGATAAATAAAATTTTGTATTTTCTTTTTTAATGCAAATTTGTATCTTGCGCCCTCTTAAAAAAGAACTAAATAAATTTATAATTACAATATGGGATTAATGACATTTTTGCGTAACCGTGCGGGCTACATCCTAGTCTTCGCTATCGGTTTTGCAATTGTTGCATTTTTAGTAGGTGATGCAATTAACGTGGGTAAACCTTTTTGGTCGGCAAATCAAAAAGTTGTAGGGTCTATTGATGGTAATGATATCAATATCGACGAGTTCGGACCAAAAGTTGATCAGGGTGTAAACCAGATGAAACAACAATATGGTGGTAGTGCTAATGCACAAATGACTGCAATGGCTGTTGATCAGGCATGGAATGCAGAACTTGCTAAAGTTTTGTTAACCAAAGAATACGATCGTTTGGGTTTAAGCGTATCAGAAGATGAGTTGTTGGATTTATTACAAGGACAAAATCCTAGCCCGCTGATCAAACAATATTTTTCTAATCCACAAACCGGACAGTTAGACCGTGCAACCTTGATGAACTTTCTAAAATCGAAAGAACCTCAGGCTTTGCAACAATCTACCATGTTGCAGGAGGAGATTAAAAATCAGGCATTACAAACCAAATATTCTAACTTAATCCGTAACTCGGTTTATGTAACTTCATTAGAAGCTACAGATGAATATAACAACCGTAACAAACTGGCCAACTTTAAATATGTAAGTTTAGATTATGCTTCTATTCCTGATAAATCGGTTAAATTAACTGATGCTGATTATTCTGAATATTACGATCAGAACAAAGCGCGTTTCAACAATCCTCAGGAAACACGTGCTTTTGAATATGTTACTTTCAGCATCAACCCTAATAAAGCAGATTCATTAGCAATCAAAACTCAGGTTGATAAAATTGCTGCCGATTTTCAGGTGGCTAAAAATGATTCACTTTTCGCAGCGATCAATTCAGATGTTAAAGTTCCGTTTACTTATTTAACAAAAGGTAAATTAGATCCTGCTGTTGATTCGGCAGTGTTTGCTTTGCCAGCAGGTAGTTTCTATGGCCCGAAATTAACCGGTAACTCATACAAAATTATTAAAGTGGTTGCTACCCGTATCTCTCCTGATTCGGTAAAAGCAAGCCACATCTTAATTGACCCTGCGAAAGTAGGTGGCGAAGATAAAGCCGTTAAATTAGCAGATTCATTAAAAGCATTAATTTTAAAAGGTGGCAACTTTGCCGAACTGGCTAAAAACTACAGCGTAGATGGATCGAAAGATAAAGGTGGCGAACTAGGTACTTTCGCACGTGGTGCAATGGTTCCTGAATTTGAAAATGCCGCTTTTGATGGTAAAACCGGAGACATTAAAGTGGTAAAATCACAGTTTGGTTACCATGTAATTAAAATCGAAAAACAGATCGGTTCTTCTAAAGTAGCTAAATTGGCTTATGTAGAAAAAGCATTGGCAGCAAGTAGTAAAACCCAGGCGGCAGCTTATAAAGCAGCAAGCAGTTTCTTAGCTGATGTAAAAGGTAACGATTTCAGCAAATTTGCAACTCAAAAAGGATTGAAAGTAGGTGTAGCAGATAAAGTAGCCGCAACGCAAGGATTTGCAGCAGGTTTAGATAACCCGCGTAAATTGATCCAGGATGCTTATGCAGCAGACAAAGGTGATGTTTTACCGGAAATTTATACCATGAGCAGTGCTTATGTGGTAGCACGCTTAACCAACATCAGTCCTAAAGGAATCTTATCATTGGCTGATGTGAAAAAAGAAATTGAACCGATGGTAATCAATGCGGTTAAAGCAAAACAATTAAAAGAAAAACTGGCTGGTGCAGGTTCAAACTTAGATCAGGTTGCGGCTAAAGTTGCACGTCCTGTTAACCCGGTACAGAATGTTGTATTTGCTAACCCTGTAATTCCAGGTGTTGCACAAGAAAACGCATTGGTAGGTAGCGTATTTGGTTCACAGCCAGGCAAAGTATCTGCTCCTGTTCAGGGCGAGCGTGGTGTATATGTATTTACCGTTGATGGTTTTACAAGCCCTGCTCCAATTGCAAACATGTTTAAACAAAAAGAAAGCATGTTGTTAAGTTTAGGTCAGCGTTCATTAGGATCAGCTTTCCAGGCTTTACAGGAAAATGCCAAGATAAAAGACAATCGTGTGAAATTCTATTAATTAGAAAATACGTAATTTTGTAACCGTTCCGATCTATCATCGGAACGGTTTTTTTATTTAAGGCCATGGAAATTCAAGAGAACATCGTAAATAAAGTTGCCAGCAGCGGTTTAATCACCTTAAACCTCGAAGACTTTTATCACAAAGGCGAAAGAGTAGTGTATGATATTGTAAATAATCTTTTTCATGGCTTAATGCTAAGGGAAAAAGATTTCAGGGCTTTTATCAAAGATCACGATTGGGCTCAGTATCAGGATAAGAATGTAGCCATTACCTGCTCTGCAGATGCTATTGTTCCTACCTGGGCTTATATGTTATTGGCCAATAAACTACAGCCTTATGCCAATGAAGTGGTTTTTGGTGGCTTGGATACTTTAGAGGCGGTATTGTTTACCAAGGCCCTTTCTAAAGTTAATCCGCAGGATTATGCCAATGAGCGTGTAGTGGTAAAAGGATGTGGCGATATTGAGGTGCCTGTTTTTGCCTATGTAGAAATCACTAACCTGCTTACCCCGGTGGTAAAAAGCATTATGTTTGGCGAGCCATGCTCTACAGTGCCTGTATATAAGCGAAAAGATTAAATTTTGGTTTGCTTTTTGTATATCTTCATGATGAAAAGGAATTTGACCGGATTTTAAAGAGGCCTGATCCTTTCTCAACCACACACAAATGAATACAAAAGCAATGAAAAAGATATTGATAACCATAACGGCTAGCTTTTATAGCCTTTTAGCATTGGCTCAGGAACTTCCCCTGAAGAAGGATGCTGTTTTTCAGGAAGGTGAAGTTCTACAATATAAACTGAGATACGGCTTCATTACTGCGGCAGAAGCCACCATCAAAGTAAGCAATTCTGATTTAAAGTTTGATAACAGGCCTACCTATAAGCTCACCGTTGATGCACAGACGTCGGGAACCTTCGATGTATTCTATAAGATCAGGGACCATTATGATTCGTACATTGACAAAACTGACCTATTGCCTTACTTTTATCAGGAAAACATCCGTGAGGCTAGCTATAAACGTCAGGATAAAGCCAGGTTCAATCAGGACGGTAAAAAGGTGGTTTCCAACAGGGGGACATTTACTACGCCAACAAACCAGACTTTCGATCTCGTTTCGGCTTATTACTTTGCCAGAAGCCTTGATATCGGTAAAATAAAAGTTGGCGATAAATTTAAACTAAACTATTTTTTAGGTGATGAAATTTCGGCCCTGGAAGTTGAATACGTTGGTAAAGAAACGGTGAAGAGTAAATTAGGAAATATCCGCTGTTTAAAATTTAGTCCTTCAATTAAACCTGGGAGGATTTTTAAAAAGGACAGCAGGTTGTATCTTTGGGTAACCGACGATGGAAACCGCGTACCGGTAAAAGCTCAGGTTGAGATATTGGTGGGTGCAGTAACCATGGAATTAAAATCGGCCGATGGCCTTAAATACGCTTTAGCGAAAGAATAATGATGATAGAAGTTGAACAGGTGCTGGTGCACGAAGATGTGTTGAAAGAAAACTTTGTTTGTAATTTAAGCAAGTGCAAGGGGATCTGTTGTGTGGAAGGTGATTCGGGTGCACCCCTGGATAATGATGAGAAAGGTATCCTGGAAGAGATTTATCCGAAAATCAAACACCTGTTAAACGAAAAAGGTATTAAAGCTATTGAAGAACAAGGTGTTTATGTTGTTGATGAAGATGGCGATTTAACGACGCCATGCGTTGATAAAAATAAAGAGTGTGCTTATGTGCTTTTTGAAGGAGGCATTACCAAATGCGCTATCGAAAAAGCTTACGAGCAGGGAATAGTCGACTGGCAGAAACCAATTTCCTGTCACCTATACCCTATCCGCATTACCAAATATCCTGAATTTGATGTATTGAATTACGATCGCTGGCATATCTGTCACGATGCCTGCACCTTCGGCCGTGAGCTTAAAGTACCTGTGTATAGTTTTTTAAAAGGGCCACTCATCAGGAAGTATGGAGAAGAGTGGTATAAAGAGCTTGAGAGTTCTGTGGCTGCGATGTAGGTTGCAAGCAGATATGTTTACTTAATATTATTGTTAGATAAGTATGTTATGCTCTTCTAATTTATGCTCTATAATGGTTAGCAATAATTTAAAAGTTTGTTCTTGATCTTAACTATTCGTTTAAATAATAAGATTGTTGAAACTAATTTTTAGTTTATAGGTTTATAATTTAACTTTGTAATTCTAACTGAATATTTTATGAGCAATATCTCTAATCCGAAACCAGTGAAAAAGGGTAATAGGATGGACAATGACCATAATAACCTTGATGAGTCTTACAATCCTGTTTCAAAGCACAAATTTGAAGGATGGCCTATTTTGTGGATACTAATAGCAATATTTTTAATCTCCGCAGTATTATGGTATACAGGCGCAGCGCCATACATCATAAAGTGGATAGCAAATAAATAAAATACGACTTTATAAAAATAACTGTTGTAAATTTGGCACTTGATTTCTTCGCCTTTTGCAAATGAGTTTTAAGCGTATTCTTTATTGTTGAAGAGGTTAATTTAGATGAAGGAAAGAATTAATTAAAATTTTTCGTCATCGCTGGGAATCTGCTCCGCTGAGAAATAGCAGTAAAGCATTAATCCAAAAGAAACAAAATAAAATACTGCTGTGATCAAAAGAAAAGTGCTCATAGGTTTGGTTTATTAGGTTAGTGTAATTATAACGTTAAGTTATTTGAAATTATCTATCATAGTTTATTTATCCTTCATTAATTATTAACAAAAATTATTTTTAATGTTGAAAACTAACTAAATAGTTATTCTGTTAGCTACTGCTATTTAGCTCCAAAGTGAAAATAGCTATTATGAAAGGCAAAATTACTTGTAATTCAATTAAATCTAACTTACTTTAGCAAATTGAAATTCATTAAATAACTGTGAAAAAAATCTTAATCACTGGTGGTGCGGGCTTTATCGGCTCCCATGTAGTCCGCCGTTTTGTCAATAATTATCCTGGATACGAAATCGTCAATTTAGATAAACTTACCTATGCGGGTAATCTGGCTAACTTAACCGATATTGAAAATAAGCCAAATTATAGATTTGTTAAAGAAGACATTACAGATGCTACTGCAATGTTTGATCTGTTCAAAACAGAAAACTTTGATGCTGTAATCCACCTGGCGGCAGAAAGCCATGTAGATCGTTCTATTTCTGATCCAACAGCTTTTGTGATTACCAACGTAATTGGAACTGTAAATTTATTAAACGCTGCCCGCGAGTATTGGAAAGGTGATTATGATAAAAAACGTTTTTATCATGTAAGTACTGATGAGGTATATGGTGCCTTAGGTGAAGAAGGTATGTTTACTGAAACGACTGCTTACGATCCACATAGTCCATACTCGGCCTCAAAAGCAAGCTCTGATCATTTTGTAAGGGCATATCACGATACCTATGGCATGGATTGCGTAATTTCAAATTGCTCTAACAATTATGGCTCGCATCATTTTCCAGAGAAACTGATTCCATTAGCCATCAATAATATCAAAAATAACAAACCTGTTCCTGTTTATGGTAAAGGTGAAAACGTGCGCGATTGGTTATGGGTAGAAGATCATGCTCGTGCGATTGACGTGATTTTCCACAATTCAAAAACTGGTGATACTTATAATATTGGCGGCCATAATGAGTGGAAAAATATTGATCTGATCAATTTACTTTGTACCATCATGGATCAAAAATTAGGTCGTGAAGCTGGTGAATCTGCCAAACTGATTACCTATGTAACCGACCGGGCTGGGCACGATTTACGTTATGCCATCGATTCTAGTAAACTGCAAAATCAACTGGATTGGGTACCTAGCCTACAGTTTGAAGAAGGGTTAGCGAAAACCGTTGACTGGTATTTGCAAAACGAAGACTGGTTAAATAATGTAACTTCTGGCAATTATCAATCTTATTACGAACAGCAGTACAGTAATAAATAATGGAAATAGAACAAACAGGATTAAAAGACTGCTTAATTATTAAACCAAGGGTCTTCGAAGATCCCAGGGGGTATTTTTTCGAAAGCTTTAATCAAAATACTTTTGAAGAAAAAACGGGTTTATCAGGGAGATTTGTGCAGGATAATCAATCTTACTCTTCTTATGGGGTAATCCGTGGCTTGCATGCCCAAAGAGGAGAGTTAGCACAGGCAAAACTGGTTCGTGTGACCAAAGGTGAGGTATTGGATGTTGCAGTAGATGTACGGCCGAGCTCACCAACGTATGGTAAACACATTGCGGTACGATTAAGTGCAGAGAACAAGCTGCAATTATACATTCCTAGAGGATTTGTACATGGCTTCTCAGTATTAAGTGAAACGGCAGAGTTTTTATATAAATGTGATAACTTTTTCAATAAAGCTTCAGAAACAGGAGTGATTTATAATGATTCGGATTTGAATATTGATTGGTTGATCCCTGAAAAAGATCAGGCCATATCTGATAAGGATTTACTTTTAAAATCATTTGCCGAACTACAACATATATGAATAAAATATTAGTAATTGGTGCTGGTGGGCAATTGGGCCAGTGTTTGAAGGTGGTTGCGGAGCGAAGAGGAATTACGGAAATTGTTTTCCCAGCCGAGCAGGATGCCAATATTCTGGATGAATCTGGTTTGAACGATCTGTTAACTGCCGCGCAACCTGCTTTTGTAATTAATTGTGCCGCTTATACTGCTGTAGATAAAGCAGAGGATGAAGTTGAGCTGGCTAAAGCCATTAACGAAACAGGTGCGGGATACTTAGCCTCAGCTTGTTTAGTAAATGGGGCAACGCTTATACATGTTTCTACCGATTTTGTTTTCGAAGGAAATGAAGTTAAATTGCTAAAAGAAGATGATAAAGCTGAACCGATCAATGTTTATGGTGTAACCAAATTAGATGGAGAAAAAGTAGTTGTTTCAACACTGCCCGCTCACTTCATTATACGCACCAGCTGGTTGTATTCTGAGTATGCCAACAACTTTGTAAAAACCATGCTTAAACTTGGTGCCGAACGTGATGAACTGAATATCATTGCAGATCAGGTGGGTACACCAACCTACGCGATTGATTTGGCAAATGCTATTTTTGATATTATTGCTTCTTCATCAACATCTTATGGCACATACCATTATAGCAATGAGGGAGTAACTTCATGGTTCGATTTTGCGAAGGCCATTTTTGATATCAGCGCAACTACCGTTAAAGTGAATCCTATTCCAGGGTCTGCTTATCCGACCAAAGCTATCCGGCCAGCATTTTCGGTGATGGATAAAAGCAAAATCAAAGCAACATTTAATATCGAAATTCCTTACTGGAGAGATAGTTTGGTGGAGTGTATAAAACAAATTCAAATACAATAAATAGATATCATTATTCATTTAGGTCTGTAATGACCAATGAACCAATGACCAATGAACTAATGACTAGAATATGAAAGGTATAATCTTAGCTGGTGGCAGCGGAACCCGTTTGCACCCTTTAACTTTGGCTTGTAGTAAACAGATGATGCCGGTTTACGATAAACCGATGATCTATTATCCGCTATCTACCTTGATGTTGGCTGGTATAAAAGAAATTCTAATTATTTCTACGCCACACGATCTGCCAAATTTTGAGAAATTATTGGGCGATGGTGCTTCTTTGGGCTGTAAGTTTAGCTATGCTGTACAGGCCGAGCCGAATGGTTTAGCACAGGCTTTTGTAGTTGGAGAAGAATTTATCGGTAAAGATAAAGTGGCTTTGGTATTGGGCGATAATATTTTCCATGGCGATGGTATGGCCAAACTCTTACAGGCCAGTTCCGATCCTGATGGAGGTGTGGTATTTGCTTACCAGGTTGCTGACCCTGAACGTTATGGTGTGGTTGAGTTTGACGCTGATAAAAAGGCCATTTCAATTGAAGAAAAGCCTGTTCAGCCGAAATCAGATTATGCAGTACCAGGATTGTATTTTTATGACAATGAGGTAGTAGAAATTGCAAAAAATATTAAACCTTCTCCAAGAGGAGAATATGAAATTACGGATGTAAATCGCATCTACTTAGAGCGTGGTAAATTAAAAGTAGGTGTATTAAGCCGTGGTACCGCCTGGTTGGATACCGGAACTTTTACCTCTTTAATGCAGGCAGGGCAATTTGTGCAGATTATTGAAGAAAGGCAAGGCTTAAAGATAGGCTGTATTGAAGAAATTGCTTACCGTATGGGCTTTATCGATGCAGAACAGCTTAAGGCCATCGCTACTCCATTGGTTAAAAGTGGCTATGGTAGCTACCTGTTAAAGCAGATTAAATAACAAGTTCGACTACAGGTAATATACTCAGAATAATAAATCACCATTCAATGCCATTGTATTGATTGGTGATTTTCTTTTATTTGGAGTTTTTGTCATCCTGAGCGCAGGGAAGGATCTCTAAAATGCGTAGGCAATCTTTACCATATAAGAGATACAAGTTCATATAAGCACTACTCCCCTGACTCTGCGCCCTTCACGCTTTCTCTTTGTGTCCTTTGTGGTTAAAAAAATTAAGCTTTCTACATTTATCTTATATTTGCCCAATTACCGAAAGAAAAAATGAATACAGAAAAGCAGATTGCCATTATTGGTTTAGGTTATGTTGGTCTACCATTGGCTATCGAATTTGCTAAGAAATATAAAGTAATTGGTTTTGATACGAATGAGGGGCGGGTAGCGGAGTTAAATCAACTACAGGACCGAACAAATGAAGCCAATCTGGAAGATCTGAAAACTGTAATTGCTGCATCGGAGAGGGGATTAACACTGAGTGCCAATTTAGCTGACCTGGCCACCTGCACCATCTATATCGTTACCGTACCTACTCCTATCGACCAGCTCAAACGGCCAGATTTGCAGCCTTTACTTGCGGCCAGTAAAATGTTGGGTATTGTACTTAAAGCAGGTGATATTGTCATTTATGAATCGACGGTATACCCTGGCTGTACCGAAGAAGATTGCGTGCCTGTTCTAGAAAAAATTTCAGGATTAAACTATAACATCGATTTTTTCTGTGGCTATTCCCCAGAGCGTATTAATCCCGGAGATAAAATTAATACCCTTACCAAAATTAAAAAAGTAACCTCGGGCTCTACGCCTGCAATTGCTGCTGAAATTGATCAACTCTATGCATCTATCATCACCGCAGGTACCCATTTGGCACCTAGCATTAAAGTAGCAGAAGCCTCAAAAGCAATAGAAAATGCACAGCGGGACGTAAATATTTCTTTTGTAAACGAACTGGCCTTAATTTTCGATCGCATGGGAATCGACACAGCTGATGTGTTGGCTGCTGCTGCAACCAAATGGAATTTTCTAAACTATAAACCCGGCCTGGTTGGCGGCCATTGTATTGGTGTAGATCCATATTACCTGGCGCATAAATCGGAGGCTTTGGGTTATAAACCCGAAGTAATCCTATCCGGCCGAAGGGTAAATGACAATATGGGGATGTTTGTGGCCAATAAAGTGATCAAAATGTTGGTGGCTAGAGACAAAGTGATCAATGGAGCTAGAGCCCTCATCCTGGGCTTTGCTTTTAAAGAAAATTGCCCCGATACCAGAAATACAAGGGTAATCGATATCTATAAAGAACTCAGCTCTTTTAGCATGCAGGTGGATGTATACGATCCCTGGGCCAATGCCACTGAAGTGAAAGCTGAATATAATATCCAGATGATTAAAAATGATGATTTTGAGCATTATGATGTAGTTATTTTAGCCGTGGCACATCAGCAATTCTTGCATATCGATTACGCTGGCTTTAAAGCAAAAGGATCAATTATTTTTGATACCAAATCCTTTATCAACAGGGATTTGGCAGATGCGAGGTTATAATATGGCCATATAACACTAATATTTGTTTACCCCTTCTGTACCCTTTGTTTACCCTTTCTCTATACCAAGTTAACCCCAGGGTTACCCCTGGCTTACCTATTCTTTACCTTTTTATTACCTAAAAGGTAAAGAAACAATATAAAAATAGCGGATCAAAGGAAATGTATAAAACAGCAAAAGGCCTTGCTAGTGTGAGCTTGGTAAGAAGAATGGGTAAAGGTAGCTACGACTTAGCAGCTTTGGTTAAAAATATGGTCATTTCTTATTTTCATTTAATGAAAAAGGACGAATATTTAAAAAAGAAGAATATTTTAAAGCCTTAACTATTTTGAATAACATTTCTGAAGTACTTGTTGATAGCGTGTAGGTTATATTTTCGTTAATTTTCTTGTGCAAATTAAGCTGTGAATTCTTTTTAAAGCATCATTTTCGACTATTTGTCTGATTTAATCTACTTTTTGTTGGAAAATAGCGCGAATTTCCTTAAATTTAACTCGTTAACTAGAATACTTTTGTTGTTCTATAAATAATACTTTCAATTCGCATATTATTGCAGTGATTGTTTCGTTTATAAACGAGTGATTATGATAAGGCGAGTTAATTTGATATTCCATTGCTATAAATATGTTAAGTTTTTTTACAAAAAAGAATAAGGTAACTGATATCTCCTGGCTAGGCGTCGATATTCATTCACATATCCTGCCCGGTATCGATGATGGTTCTCCAGATCTGGCTACTTCTTTGCGTTTTGTTAAATCATTACAGGAACTGGGGTTTGATCAGTTGATAGCTACACCGCATATCTATCAAGAATTGTATCCAAACACAAATGAAACAATCTTGGGTGCAAAAGATTTACTACAACAAGAAATGGATAGAACTAATGTTTCTTTAAAATTAAGTGCTGGCGCAGAGTATATGGTTGATCAGGATTTTAAAATGGATGGGCCGTTATGTACTTTAGATCAGAAGCATTTGTTGATTGAGATGTCTTATTTAAATGAAAGTCCAGGGATTAGTCAAACCATTTTTGATTTAGAAATTAAAGGATATAAGCCTATTCTAGCCCATCCTGAACGCTATACTTTTTATTTTAGGGATAGAAGCCGATTAAAGCGATTTAAAGAAAAAGGATGTCTCTTACAATTAAATTTACTATCCATATTAGGCTATTATGGTAAAGAGGTTAAACAACTGGCTGAAATTTTGCTAAAAGAAAAGATGTATGATTTTGCTGGGACAGATTTGCATCATGATAAACATCTGAATACATTAATGGAAGCAGTTCATTCAGGTAGGATTTATGACCTAATTGGTAGTTACGAATTTAAAAATCAACAAATATTTTCTTCTGTTTTGCTTAGTTAATTTCCAATTGAAAATATATTACAATAACCCTGAAAGCTACGAATTCTAGATTAACCAAGGATTATCCTTCGTTACGATTTTCTTGTTTTACAATTAAATGATTAAGTTTGCCACCGGTTTGAAATGATTATTAACGTTTTGAACGGATATATACCTATGAGTAATAAGAATAATGTAATAAAAGGGCTGAGATACTTAATATTCTCTGTAGTTGTAGCCCTTAGCGCATCCTGTGTGAGCAATAAGAAAATAGCTTATTTTCAGGATATTCAATCTATTAAACAAGCTAAATTAGATAGTGCGGCCGTTTTCACTGAGCCAGTAATACAGTCTGACGACATTTTAAGTATTAATATTTTTACTCTCAATCCACAGAGTGGTGCGATAGTGAATCAAGCAGCCAGCAATACTGTTTTAGGTGGAGGTGCCAACACAGCAGTTGCAGCTCAGCAGGTTTCAGGTTTTTTAGTTGATAGAAATGGGGATGTAGAGCTTTCTCTAATAGGAAAAGTTAAGGTAGCTGGTTTAACAACTTATCAAGCACGCGAATTAATTAGAGAAAAAGCTGCTGTTGTTTACAAAGAACCGAATGTTCAATTAAGATTTGCAAATTTCAAGGTGAGTGTTCTTGGTGAAGTTAATTCACCTTCTACGTATACTTTGCCAAATGAAAAAGTAAGTATATTGGATGCGCTTAGTTTGGCCGGCGATCTAACGATTTATGGCAAAAGAGATAATGTATTAATCGTCCGTGATAATAATGGAAAGAAAGAGTTTGTTAGATTGGATCTAAATTCCAGTAAAATATTTAATAGCCCATTCTATTACCTTAAGCAAAATGACGTTGTATATGTAGAACCTAATAAAAGAAAGGTATCTGCCTCAAATTCTGCTCAAATTCAAACTATTAGCGTAATAGCCTCTGTTATTTCAGTAATCGTGCTAGCCATTTCTAATTTTAAATAGATCCCGTATAAATTGTAATGAATAATCTAACCGAAAGAAATATGGTTTCCCGTGTAGAAGAAGAGGATAGCATCAATATTAAAGAAATAATAAACAAATTACTAAATAAGTGGCCTTGGTTTGTTATAAGTATTTTTGTATGTTTATTAATAGCCTTTATTTATGGGAAATATACCGCTCCAACCTATCAAATTAGAGCTAAGCTTATCGTTAATGACGATGAAAAGGGTGGTAATCTAGGTAAACAAGCTAGTTCTATAATGGATTTAGGTGGGCTTATGGGATCAAAAAATTCTGTTGATAATGAAGCCGAAATTTTAAAAACTCGTTTTTTAATGGAACAGGTTGTTAGGGATATGCAATTAAATGTTGTTTATTCAAAAAAAACTGAGTTTTTTATCCGTGAACTTTATAGATCTCCTATTAGCCTAGTTTTCATTAAAAGTGTTGATACAATTAATGCTACTGACTTTAAAGTAATAAAAGTTGCTACGACTAAACTAAAAATTACTAGCCGTGACTTTGAAAAAACAGTTGCATTTGGTGAGAAATTTAACGTTCCAGGAGTAGGGATAATCCAACTAGTAGAAAATTCCGGGCTTAAAATGGATGAAAGTGAATACTTTATAAAAGTTAACTCTATTGATACTCGGGTTGCATCACTCATGAAACAGCTTAGTGTTACAGTAAGTAATAAACAAGTCAGCATAATCGACTTGGGTTTATCTTACCCTGTTCCGGCGAAGGGAGAGGATATTTTGAATACACTCATCAATAGATATACCCAATCTAATCTAAGTGATAAAAATGCTGTAGCTGATAGTACTTATCGTTTTATCAAGGAACGTCTTAATGTTATTGCCTCAGAATTAGGTGACGTTGAAAATAATGTGGAAAGCTTTAAGCAAAGGAATCAATTGGCAGACATGAGTGAGCAGGGTAAACTTCTCGTGCAGAATACTGGCGAATTTAGTACTGATCTGGCAAAAGCGGAGACTCAAGTAAGCGTGCTAAATGATTTGGAGAAATATCTGACTGATGACAGTAATGTGAAGCGGGTTTTTCCGTCAGCACTAATACCAACTGATATGGTTTTCTCTAATTTAATGAGCCAATATAATGCGCTTTTAATTGAAAGAGAAAAACAACTTTTAAGTGTAACTGAAGAAAGTCCATTCATTCAAAATATCGATACTCAGATAAAGGGATTGAAAAGTGATATACTTTCAAATGTTCAGAGTAGTAAAAATTCAGCAATACTGACTCGAAATAGGCTTAAAAGTCAATTGTTAAAGGCAGAGGGTAAAATTTCAGGAGTTCCGGAAGTTGAAAAAAATTATCTTAAATTAGCTAGAAACCAACAGATCAAGCAAGAGCTATACATTTTTCTAATGCAGAAGGCGGAGGAAACAAATATTTCAAAAACAGCTAATATTTCAATTGCAAAAACCATTGATCCACCAAAATCTGAACTACTTCCAATTGCCCCTAAAAAAAATATAGTTTATACCATTGGGTTAATTATTGGCATTTTACTTCCTATAATATTAATTTTTAGTCAAGCATTATTCAATACAACTGTTACAACTAAGGATGAAATCGGTGGATTTACGCAAGTACCAGTAATTGGCGAAATAAATCATAACGAAAGTGATGATAATTTAATTGTAGCAAATCAAGGAAGATCGGCTATATCTGAGCAATTTAGAGCTTTAAGGACCAATCTTTCATTCTATTTAAAGAATAACAATGAAAAGGTTATTCTGCTTACATCTAGTATGAGTGGAGAGGGTAAATCATTTACGGCAATAAATCTTGGTAATATTCTAGCGCTGGCAGGTAAAAAGGTATTGTTAATGGAGTTTGATTTGAGAAAACCTGGTCTTTCGGCAAAATTGGGCATTGATAACTCGGTTGGCTTTAGCAATTATACAATTAGCCCTGAAATCAAAGTTACTGACATTGTAAAGCCCTTAACGATAAATAAGAATATGTTCATCATATCGTCTGGTCCACTACCGCCAAACCCTGCTGAAACATTATTAAGTGAACATACACCTGGGCTGATCGAAGAATTAAAAACTCAATTTGATTATATTATAATGGATGCCCCTCCTATCGGAATTATAACTGATGCACAATTGCTATCGGTATACGCCGATGTAACACTTTACTTAGTGCGTCAAAAGGTTACACAAAAGGATCAACTTAACATAGTTGAAGAGTTGTTTACAAGTGGTAAAATGAAAAACTTAGGTATAGTTGTTAATGACATCGATACCAAACTTTATGGCTATGGTTATGGCTATGGTACCTACGGGGAAAATAAAAAGCCTAATTCATTAACTAAGCTTAAAAATATATTTAAAAATTCGTAGAAAAAATGAAAGTTGCACTAATTACGGGTATAACAGGACAAGATGGAGCATATCTAGCGGAACTGTTGCTAGATAAAGGTTATATGGTTCATGGAATTAAAAGAAGAAGTTCTTTGTTTAATACAGATCGTATTGATCATCTTTATCAAGATCCTCATGATGATAATGTTAGGTTTAAACTGCATTATGGAGATTTGACCGATTCAACGAATTTAATTAGACTTGTTCAAGAGATCCAACCAGATGAAATTTATAATTTAGGTGCCATGAGTCATGTAAAAGTATCCTTTGATTCACCTGAATATGTTGCTAATGTAGACGGAATAGGAACTTTACGGATATTGGAGGCAGTGAGAATCTTAGGCTTGGAAAAAAAGACTAAGGTTTATCAGGCATCCACATCTGAATTATATGGTGGAATGCCAGAAAACAAAAATGATAAAGGATTTTATGATGAAAATTCACCTTTTTATCCACGTTCCCCATATGGTGTAGCAAAGATTTATGGGTTTTGGATTACTAAGAACTATCGCGAAGCTTATAATATGTTTGCTTGTAATGGAATATTATTTAATCATGAAAGTCCATTAAGGGGTGAGACTTTTGTAACTCGTAAAATCACCCGTGCGGTTGCTAAAATAGCTCAAGGTCTACAGAAAAAATTATTTTTAGGCAATCTGGATGCGGAACGTGACTGGGGGCATGCGAAGGACTACGTTGAGGCCATGTGGAGGATATTACAGCAAGATGTTGCTGAAGATTTTGTAATTGCTACTGGCGTAACTACAAGAGTTCGTGAATTTGTGCGTTTGGCCTTTGCTGAAGTTGGGATAACAATTGATTTTACTGGAGAAGGCGTTGAAGAAAAAGGTATCGTATCTGCATGTTCAAATCCTGAATTTCAAGTTGAGATTGGAACAGAGGTTGTAGGGGTTGATCCGGCATATTTCCGCCCTACGGAGGTGGATTTATTGATTGGAGACCCTACCAAATCAAAAACTAAATTAGGATGGGAACCTAAATATGATTTGGCTGCTTTAGTAAAAGAAATGGTGGCGGCTGACGTGGATCATTTCAGGAAAGAATCACTATTGAAATCTCATGGTTATACCATTAAAAATCAATACGAATAATGTCTGAATTGTATTTGCAAGATAAAAATGCAAAGGTCTATATTGCAGGGCATCGAGGAATGGTTGGCTCGGCAATATTTAGAAAATTACAAAAAGAAGGTTTTACTAATCTTGTTTTCCGTACTTCAGCAGAGCTTGATTTAAGAGATCAACGCGCTGTAAAGGATTTTTTTGAAGATGAACGGCCTGACTATGTTTTTTTAGCTGCGGCTAAAGTAGGCGGCATTGTTGCTAATAATACTTATCGAGGAGATTTTATTTATGAGAATCTCATGATTCAGAGTAACATTATCGAGTCATCAAGAAGTGTTGATGTGAAAAAATTGATGTTTTTGGGCTCATCATGTATCTATCCAAAAATGGCTCCTCAACCTCTCAAAGAAGAGTATTTGTTAACTGGTGAATTGGAGCCCACCAATGAACCTTATGCGATTGCTAAGATTGCAGGAATTAAGATGTGTGATGCCTATCGCCAGCAATATGGCTGTAACTACATATCTGTGATGCCCACGAATCTTTATGGCTTGAACGATAATTATCATCCAGAGAATTCGCATGTATTACCGGCTTTAATCAGAAGGTTTGATGAAGCTAAAATTAACAATCTATCATCTGTAAGCATATGGGGTAGTGGCTCTCCAAAAAGAGAGTTTTTGTATGCTGATGATCTTGCAGATGCATGTATTCATTTAATGAGGAATTATAATGATGCTGGTTTAGTAAATATAGGCTGTGGTGAAGATTTAAGTATTAAGGAGTTGGCTTTTATGATTAAGGATATCGTTGGCTTTCATGGTGAAATTAATTTTGATACCAGTAAACCAGATGGTACACCAAGGAAGCTAATGGATGTTTCTAAATTAACTAATCTTGGATGGACTTACGCAACCACTTTAGAAAAAGGGCTAAGATTGGCTTATGAAGATTTTAAAAACAAAAAGAATTAACTAAAATGAAAATTGGGATATTAGGAGCTGGTATTTCCGGCCTGAGTATAGGAAGAATGCTATCTAAGCAACATGATGTTGAATTACTTGAAAGGCATTCAATACATGGTGGAATTGCGAGAACGAAAACTGTCGAAGGTGTTGCATATCATCCTGTAGGTGGACATTGCTTTAACTCTAAATATCCTGATGTAATGGACTTTGTTTTTAATGAAGTTTTGCCAAAAGACAGCTGGCATCAGGTTCAACGTAATGCCGTAATAAAATTAAGAGGAGAAGAGGTTTCTTATCCTATAGAGTACGCAATACAACAGATTCATGACTTTGCGCCAGAGCTAGCAATTGATATTACTAAAGATTTTTTGAGCGCAGAGGACGATAATGTGTATGAAAATTTGGAAGATTGGTTTAGAAAAAAATTCGGTAATACATTAGCAGAAACTTACTTTATCCCTTATAATTCTAAAATCTGGAATAGGCCTCCGAGTGAAATGAGCCCTGCTTGGGTAGATGGAAAATTGCCTATCCCGAATAAGGAATCATTTTTTAAGGGTTTAATTAGTAATGAGAGTGACAAAATGCCACATGCAAGTTTTTACTACCCAGATACTAATAATCAAAATACTTTTATAGACAAGTTAGCGGAGGGACTAACAATTTTAACTGACTTTACTGTAAATACAATAGAAAAGAAAGCACAAAAATGGCTTATAAACGGGGAGAAAGAGTATGATTTAGTGATAAGTACATTGCCTTTAAACATATTGCCACATTTAATAAAGGGTACTCCTGATGAAGTTTTAGATGCAGCAGATAAATTACGTTATAATAAAGTAACTACCATGTTCTGGGAAACTGAAGAGACAGATAGAACCTGGACTTATATACCTGAATCGTATAATTTTTTTCATAGATATATTCATATTGGAAGTTTCTTCAAGCCAAAGAAAAATTACTCCATGTCAGAGGTTGTGGGAGAGAAGACCAGGGAAGAGATGATAGAGAATGGTAAAAAAGATAGTTTTTTGAAAAGACCTATTGATTATAACGTTTCAGAACATGCCTATGTAGTTTTTGATGAGAATTATGATTCAGCGACAACTACTGTTAAAAAATATCTTCAAGATATTGGCCTTCATACCCTTGGTAGATTTGGTGAGTGGCAGTATTACAATATGGA
>NNBT01003096.1_pt1 | contig 18697 bp, 17 predicted proteins | sample 1173831 | NCBI WGS metagenome assembly NNBT01 (sample SAMN07173936, study PRJNA388173) | plant metagenome | isolation source: symbiotic tissue sample KVJ10 | place: Norway: Troms, Kvaloya island | reverse complement strand
AGTTCACCCTTGGCCTGCATTCGATCATCCTGGCGCATGTGGTGTTCAACATCGCCTTTGTCTGCGCCGTGGTACGCGCCAGGCTCAAGAGCTTCGACTGGTCGCTGACCGAGGCGTCCTACGACCTGGGGGCAGGGGCGCTGACGACTTTCCTCAAGATCACTTTTCCGCTCATCTGGCCGGCGGTGATCGCGGCGGCCTTGCTCGCGTTCACGCTGTCGATCGATGAATTCATCATCGCCTATTTCACCGCCGGTGCCGGGCAGGGCTCGACCACGCTGCCGATGCAGATTTATGCAATGATCCGCTTCGGCGTGACGCCCGAGATCAATGCGATGGCGACGATCATTCTGCTGGTCAGCTTCATCCTGGTGCTGACGGCGCAACGGTTCAACCGCGGCAGTGTGCCGGGCACCTGACAACTGATAAAGTGGAGGCGAAAGGGATTCCATCATGGCGAAGAAGGCAGTGAAGAAGAAGGTGGCCAAGAAGGTCGTGAAGAAGACGAGCGCGAAGAAACCGGCGCGCAAGACGGCAAAGAAGCCGAAGAAAGTCATCGCATTGTTCCCGGAAGCCGCCTTCGGCCCGGCGCTCAATTCGGTCGGTATCGGCCAGGCGCTGGAGAAGCTCGGCCACAAGGTCGTGTTCCTGTCGGACCCGGGTTTCCTCGATGTCTATAAGGGGTACGGCTTCGAAGCCCACGCCGTGAATCTCTCGGAGCCGCTGCCGCCCGAGGAGATGGCCAAGTTCTGGGTCGATTTCATCAACGGCCATATCCCGAACTTCCGCAAGACACCCTATGACCAGATCGACAATTACGTGAAGGGCTGCTGGGAGATGATCGTCGAAACCGCCAAATGGGCGGAGAAGGACCTCCCCGGCGTGCTCGACAGGATCAAGCCGGATGTCGTCTGCGTCGACAATGTCATCCTGTTCCCGGCGATCAAGCATTATGCCCGCGACAACCAGAAGCCCTGGGTGCGTATCATTTCCTGCTCGGAGAACGAGATCGAGGACCCGGATATCCCGCCGCATCTGTCGGGCTGCGGCGAGAAGGACAAGAAGGGTTTTGCCGCCTATCGCAAGCGCTTCAACGAGGTGATCAAGCCGATCCACGAGAGTTTCAACGGCTTCCTCAAGAGTGTCGGCGAGAAGGCCTATCCGCTCGGCCAGTTCTTCGAGGCCTCGCCGCACATGAATCTGCTGCTTTACCCGTCGGCGGTGAAGTTCAAGCGCCGCCACAGGCTGTCGCCCAAGCAGTTCCAGTATCTGGAAGGCTGCGTGCGCAAGGACGCCGCCTACAAGGTGCCGAAATTCAAGAAGAACAATGACAAGCCGTTGCTCTATGTCAGCTTCGGCTCGCTGGGCTCGGGCGATGTCGATCTGCTGAAGCGGCTGATCACCACCATCGGCAAGCTGCCGGTCCGGGCGCTGGTCAATGTCGGCGACTATATGGATCAGTATACGGACATTCCGGCCAATGTGATCATCGACAAATGGTATCCGCAGCCTTCGGTCATCCCGCAGGTCGATGCCGTGATCCATCACGGCGGCAACAACTCCTTCACCGAATGCCTCTATTTCGGCAAGCCGGCAATCATCATGCCTTATGTCTGGGACGGCCATGACAATGCGACGCGTGTCGAGGAGACCGGCCACGGCTTCAAGCTCGACCGGTACGAATGGACGGACGACGTGATGGCCGACCGCATCACGCGGATGCTCACCGACAAGAAGATGAAGGCGAAGCTCAAGAAGACGTCGAAGGACATGCGCAAGCAGAAGGGGCCGGTCAAGGCCGCGAAAGTCATCGACGGCCTCCTGCGCCGCAAGAAGGCGGCCTGATGTCGAAGGGCCTTCAATCGACCGCGCCCCATGTAGTGGACCCCGCAACCTATGCGGGGCCGCTCAAGGATTGGGGCCATCAGGCCAACCCGATCGCCGGCAATTCCAAAAGCGACGGCGTGTTGTTGCACAAGGGACCGAACGGCCAGCCGGAATCGGGCCTCTGGCAATGCACGCCCGGCACCTGGCCGCTGTCGATCCCGCGCGACGAATTATGCTACTTCGTGTCGGGCCGGGCGACCTACACGCATGAATCGGGGGAGACGATCGAGATCGTGCCGGGAACCGCGGTGCTGTTCCCCGCCGGCTGGACCGGAATCTGCGTCGTCCATGAGACGATGCGCAATGTGTATATGTTGAGTTAGCGCATTGCGCGAAAAAGTGGACACCGGTTTTTCGATGCAGCAATGCGCAAAATAGGAGAAAATATGCCCACCAATCTGACTTCATCGGCGCCGCACATTGTCGATCCGGCGAATTATCCGGGCCCGTTCAAGGACTGGGGTGTCATCCCGACCATGATCGAAGGCGAGTCCCGCACCTCCGGCATCGTCCTGCACAAGGGACCGGAAGGGCAAAGCGAGACCGGTATCTGGATCTGTACGCCGGGTTATTGGAACTGCCATGTCACCAAGGACGAGTTCTGCCATTTCCTGACCGGCCGCTGCACCTATACGCATGAAAGCGGCGACGTGATCGAGATCGGGCCGGACACGACGGCCTTCTTTCCGCAGGACTGGAAGGGCACCTGCCGGGTGCATGAGACGATCCGCAAAGTCTACATGATCCGCTAGCCATGGCTTTCGATCCGGCGGCCGGCCAGATTTTCCGCGCCAATGACTGGACTGTCCCGGCCGGCGTGGGCTTCCGCGACATCGTCAACCCGGCCGATCTCAGCATCGCCGGACGCATAGCGCTGTCGACGCTAGAGCTTGCCGAGGATGTCGCGCACGAGGCGCTTGACGCACAGCGCCAATGGAAACGTGTCGACGCCAAGACGCGGGCGCGGCTGCTGCATGACATTGCGGACTCCATCGCCAAGGCCGACATGCATGACGTCGCGCGCCTCATGGTGCTGGAGATGGGCAAGCCCTATCCGGAAGCCGTGGGCGAGCTTCTCAATGTGGCGCCGGCCTTCCGCTATTTCGCCGAGATGGCGCGCGACGATGCCGGCAAGGTGGCCGGCACGACGCAGGCGGGCTCGTTCCAGTTCTCGCGCTATGAGCCTTACGGCGTCTCCGTTCACATCATGCCATTCAACTTCCCCATCCTCCTGATGTGCTGGACGGTGGCGGCCTCGCTCGCCGCCGGCAATGCCTGCATCATCAAGCCGGCGGAAGCGACGAGCCTGTGCACCCTGGCCTTCATGGAGCATTTCGGCAGAGTGCTGCCGCCGGGCCTCGTTTCCTGCCTCACCGGCGGCGCCGATGTGGCCCAGGCGCTGATCCGCTCGCGCAACACCCATGCGGTCGCCTTCACCGGCAGCGTCGCGAGCGGGCGCGCCGTGGCGGTGGCCTGCGCCGAGCAGTTCAAGCCCTGCATCATCGAGGCGGGCGGCAATGATCCGATGATCATCTCGGAACATGCGCCGCTCGATGTCGCGGTGCCCGGTGCCGCGATGGCGGCCTTCCATCTCTCGGGCCAGATCTGTACCTCGTCCGAGCGGTTCTTCGTGCATGAGAAGGTGCATGACGAATTCGTCGACCGCCTCGCGGGGATGGCGCGAAAGCTGCGCATCGGCCACGGCCTCGAGGAAACCGAGATCGGCCCGCTGGTGTCGGAAGCGGCGCGCAACAAGGTGATTCGCCTGGTCGGCGAAGCTGAAGGGCAGGGCGCGAAGATCATCTGCGGCGGCCGCGTGCCGCCCGGACGCAATGTCGGCTGGTTCTATGAGCCGACCATCCTCACCGGTTGCACCCCGAACATGACGGTGATGCGCGACGAGATCTTCGGACCGGTGGCGGCGATCTGCAAAGTGTCGTCCTTCGAGGAAGCGCTGAGCTTCGCCAATGACAGCGACTTCGGCCTCGGCGCCTCGGTCTTCACCACCGATCTGAAAGAAGCGATGCAGGCGGCAGAGATGCTCGAAGCCGGCATGGTCTGGGTCAACAACCCGCTCATCGATAACGACGCGCTGCCTTTCGGCGGCTGGAAGATGTCCGGCCTCGGCCGCGAGCTCGGCCGTCAGGGCCTCGACGCGTTCCGGCGCTCGAAGATGGTCGTCATCGACCACGAGCCGACCGTCCAGGACTGGTGGTACCCCTATCCGAAAGACTGGTTCTACAAAGGAAAGGGCCGCGTTTAGCGGCCCTTTCTCTATTCGTTACTTCACCAGGATGTTGGTGAACTGCCAGGGGTCACGCTTGTCGATGTCCTCGGCGAACAGCGTCTGGCGGTCCTGGAGCGGGGTCCAGTCGGTATAGACGCCGGTCATCTGGCCGAGATAGGGCAGTTGCACCTCGAGGCAGCGGCGGAAATCCATCTCGTCGGTTTCGACGACGCCGGCCTTGGGGTTCTCGATCGCCCACACCATGCCGGCGAGCACCGCGCTCGTCACCTGCAGGCCGGTGGCGTTCTGATAAGGCGCCAGCTTGCGGGCTTCCTCGATGGTGAGCTGCGAGCCGTACCAATAGGCGTTCTTCTTGTGGCCGTAGATGAGGACACCCAGCTCGTCGCGGCCGTCGAGGATCTCGTCGGCTTCGAGGATGTGGATCGTCGACTGCTTCTTGCCGCCATTGCCGAACATCTCATGCAGCGACAGCACCGCGTCGTTGGAGGGATGGTAAGCGTAATGGCAGGTCGGCCGGTAGGTGACCTTGCGGCCGTCGCGTACCGTGAAATAGTCGGCGATCGAGATCGCCTCATTGTGGGTGACGAGGAAGCCATATTGCGGGCCGGGCGTCGGCGTCCAGGAGCGCACCTTGGTTTCGGCGCCCGGACGGGTGATGTAGATCGCCGCACCGCAGCCCGACTTGTGCTTCTTGCCGCCGGGCGGCAGCTTCTTCTCATGTGTGCCCCAGCCGAGCTCGGCCGGCTGCAGGCCTTCCGAGATGAAGCCTTCGACCGACCAGGTGTTGACGAAGGTGTCGAGCGGCTTCGGCTTCTTGGAACGCTGGGTGTCGCGCTCGGCGACATGGATGCCCTTGACGCCGAGGCGCTTCATGAGCTTGCCCCAGTCTTCGCGCGTCTTCGGCTCCTTGACCTTCACCTTGGTGGCGTCGGCGATATCGAGCAGCGCCTGCTTCACATACCAGGACACCATGCCGGGATTGGCGCCGCAGCAGGAGACCGACGTATGGCCGCCCTTGTATTTTTCCTTGAGGCCCAGGAGATGCTCGCGCATCGCGTAATTGGTGCGCGCCGCGTTATCGAGCTTGCTGTTGTAATAGAAGCCGGGCCACGGCTCGATGACCGTGTCGATGTAAAGGGAGCCCGTTTGCTGCGCGAGCTTCTGAATGTCGATGGAGGAGACGTCGACCGAGAGATTGACGATGAAGGCCTGTTCGCCCGTTGTCAGCAGCGGCGTCAGCACCGACTTGTAGTTCTTCGGCGTGAGGCCCTTCTTGATGAAGGTGATGCGTTCCTTGTCAGCGATGTGCTTGTTGTGATCATCGGGGTCGATGATCGTGAACTTGCTCCGATCACAGGCGATATGGCGCAAGATGAGGGGGAGGGTGCCCCGCCCGATCGAGCCGAGTCCGATCATTACAATGGGGCCGTTCCAGGTCGCGTGTTGTGGCCAGAGGGTCATTTTATGCAAGCACTCCGTTGAAGTTGGGGATTGCCGCTCTTTAGCCGAGAGTTTTGTCGCATGACACCAGAAAATGCGCTAGCGTCCCCCGGAAACAGGCGGGGTTCGGGACCTATGCAGAAATCACTTCTCCTTCTTTCGGCTGCCATGCTGTTGAGCGCCTGCGCCGGCCGCTATGGCAATGATGAGCCGAGCTACCAGCAGTGCGTGAGCCTCGCGCGCCAGGAAGGCCAGGTCATCAAATACATCGACACGACGCTCCAGTACCGCAAGAAGCATCATCCGGGCCCCGAGGTCGAAGCCGAGCTCGAGCGGGCGCGGGCCGAGCGCAAAGAGATCCACAGCGAGAGGCGGGCCCTCGGCTGCATCTGAAGCGGCTGGACTGCAAGGGAAAATACCTAAAACTTTCCCCGCATTTGACCCAATAAACCCTCCTTTAACCTAAACAAGGCATTGTTCCCTTGTCAGTTGGTTTCTGGAGTTTAGGTATGCGTTCCTCTTCCGTGCGCGCCGTCGGGTTCCCGTCGAAAGCGTCGCTCCTCCTCAGTGTAGCGGCCGCGGTTCTGCTTTCGGCCTGTTCCGGCTCGGTAGACCGCTTCGCCGATTCCTCCTCCTCATCGGACGACTCCATCTACACCGCCTCGGTGCCCAAGAAGGTCCAGGGCGGCGGCAGCGCCGCCGATGATACGGATGTGGCCTCGGCCACCGACCGTGACACGGTCTCGCGCCGGCCGCTGGGCGCCAGCGGCAGCAAGGCGGCCGAGAGCAATTACGCCAGCAACGGCTACAATTACCAGCAGACCTACAAGCCGGTTTACAAGCAGCCGAGCCTGCAGCCCAAGGATTACCAGTCGGCCCAGACCGAGCCGGCCTATAATGACCAGCAGCCGGCGATGGAGGCCAAATCGGGCACGGTTCGGGTCGAGCCGGGCATGACGCTCTATTCGATCGCCCGCGCCAACAACATGACGGTCGGCGAACTGGCCCGCGCCAACAATCTGGCGGCGCCTTATTCGGTCGCTGTCGGTCAGAATCTGCGCATTCCGGGCCGCGACACGGCGATGGCGCCGCAGCCGGCCAATGCTAAGCCCGGCAGCACGCTGATGGCGGGCGGCGGCGAGCACACGGTGCGTGCCGGCGAGACCCTCTATTCGCTCGGCCGCAGCTATGGCGTGCATCCCTTCGCCATCGCCAAGCTGAACGGTCTCGACAACAACACCTCGCTGCGCCAGGGTCAGACCCTGCGCATTCCGAAGGGCGGTTCGGGCTCAGGCCCGGTGATCGCGGCGAAGCCGTCGACCACGGCGCCGAGCGCCACGCAGCCTTCGACCGACGTCGCCGCCAATGAGCCGGCCGATGACGCCGACACCGATATGGCCTCGGCGGCGCCGAAGCCGGTCCAGCAGCAGTCCCAGCAGATCGTGTCGGACAATCAGCCGGCCCAGGAAGCGGGCAGCCTGACCTTCCGCTGGCCGGTCAAGGGCCGGGTGATCTCGGGCTACGGCTCGAAGCCGGGTGGCCTGCGCAATGAAGGCATCAATATCGCGGTTCCGGAAGGCACCGATGTGCGCTCGGCCGAGGCCGGTGTCGTCGCCTATGCCGGTAACGAGCTCAAAGGCTACGGCAATCTCGTCCTCATCCGCCATGAGGGCGGCTGGGTGACCGCCTATGCCCACAACAAGGACCTCTTCGTGAAGCGCGGTGATACCGTGAAGCGCGGCGACGTCATCGCCAAGGCCGGCCAGACCGGCTCGGTGTCGAGCCCGCAGGTTCACTTCGAAGTCCGCAAGGGCGCCACGGCGATGGACCCGATGCGCTTCCTCAACAGCTCGACCGCCGCCAACTGACACGGCGTATCGATTTCGCGAGTGACGAAAGCCCGGCCTTGCGGCCGGGCTTTTGCGTGCGATAGATACGCGCTTTGAGCAGGGAGCCTGGCATGATCGAGGTTTGGGGACGCCGCAGTTCGAGCAATGTGCAGAAGGTGATCTGGGCCCTCGACGAGCTCGGCCTGGAGTTCAAGCGCCATACGGTGGGCGGCGGCTTCGGCGGCACCCGTGATCCAGCCTATCTCGAGATGAATCCCAACGCGCTGGTGCCGGTCCTGCGCGACGGCGACATCACCATGTTCGAATCGAACGCCATCGTGCGCTATCTGGCGGCGCGCTACGGCGAGGGCGGCATCAAGCCGAAGGCACCCAAGGCGCTGGCCGCGGCCGAGCAGTGGATGGAGTGGCAGCAGCTCAATGTCGTGCCGCATATTTCGGCGATCTTCTGGAATCTGGTGCGGGTGAAGGCTGAAGACCGCAACGACAAGGCGGTCGCCGATGCCGGCGCCAAGCTGATCCCGGTTCTCGCCATCGCCGACAAGCGGCTAGCCACGTCACCCTGGTTCGCCGGTGAGGCGTTCTCCTTCGGCGATATCGTGCTCGGCGTGCTCTACTGGCGCTATACGCAGCTCAATTGCAGCCGCCCCGACACGCCCAATATCAAGCGCTGGTTCGAGGCGCTGCAGCAGCGCCCCGCCTACCGCAAATGGGTCATGGTCCCGGTCGGCAACTCCATCGAAGAATGGAATGCCAATGAGAAGGCGCTCGGGTAGAAGCGACGCGATTTCAACGATGTAGCCACTCTTGCTGGTGTGAAACAGCAAGAGCAGCCGAGCTCATTCCTCGATTCTGACACCGAGCCTGCCGGCAAGGTCCTGGACGAACTGCCAGGCGACGCGGCCCGAACGGCTGCCGCGCGTCGCGGTCCATTCGATCGCCTGCGCGCGCAATTCCTCCGGCTTGATCTTCAGATCGAGGTGTTTCACGTAACCCTCTATCATGCTTAGGAATTCTTCCTGGGAGCAATTGTGGAAACCGAGCCAAAGGCCGAACCGGTCGGAGAGCGAGACCTTCTCCTGGACGGCTTCCGAGGGATTGATGGCGGTCGAGCGCTCATTCTCCATCATGTCACGCGGCAGGAGGTGCCGGCGGTTGGAGGTCGCGTAGAAGATCATGTTGAGAGGGCGGCCCTCGATGCCGCCTTCGAGTGCCGCTTTCAGCGACTTGTAGGACGTGTCATTGGCGTCGAAGGAGAGGTCGTCGCAGAAGACGATGAAATAGAGAGCCGGATTGGCGCGGACCAGCGTCATCAGCTGCGGCAGGCTTTCGATATCCTCGCGATGGATCTCGACCAGCTTGAGCTTGCCCCCGGTCTCTTCATTGACGAGGTGGTGCGAGGCCTTGACCAGCGAGCTCTTGCCCATGCCGCGCGCGCCCCAGAGCAGGGCGTTGTTGGCCGGCAGCCCCTTGGCGAAACGGCGGGTATTGTCGATCAGGATGTCGCGGGTCTGGTCGATGCCGCGCAGGAGGTCGATATCCACCCGGTTGACCTTGGCCACCGGCTCCAGCCGGCGCTGCTGCGCATTCCAGATGAAGGCGGCCGCGGCGCCGAGGTCGGAGGCGGGCGGCGGGGCCGGGGCCAGCCGCTCGAGGGCGACCGCGATCCGGCTCACAAGGGTAACGAAATCTTCATTGGCGGGGTCTTTGGACATGGCGCAGGTCCATAGCGTCCCCGGTTCCCAGGGACAAGGAGCCGGGGCGCATAGGGGGTTCCAGCCGGTTGCAATGGCTGGTTTCGGCGCTATATACCCCTGAACTCAAACCGGGCGGCCTCAATCCCCGCCTTTTTCGCCGCTCAGAGGAGACGTCCTTAATGTTCATTACCCCTGCTTTTGCCCAGGCCACGGGGAGCCCCGGCACCGGTGACTTCATCGGCATGATTCTGCCCCTGGTGATGATCATGGTGGTGTTCTGGTTCCTCCTGATCCGCCCGCAGCAGAAGCGCCAGAAGGAGCATCAGCAGCTGATCAGCAAGGTCGCGCGTGGCGACACGATCGTGACATCGGGCGGCCTCATTGGCCGGGTATCCAAGGTGGTGGACGAGCGCGAGCTCCTGGTCGAGGTCGGCGAGAATGTGAAGGTCAGGGTGGTGCGCAGCGCCATCGCCGAGGTCCGCGCCAAGGGCGAGCCCGTCAAAGACGAAACGGCCAAGAAATAAGTCAAACCCGATGCTGCAGTTCACCCGCTGGAAAGTCCTCGCCATCCTGGCCGTGGTGCTTGCCGGCGTCGTCTTCGCGCTGCCCAATGTCCTGCCGAAGCCCTGGCAGGACACGCTCAGCGCCTATACGGGATTGCAGCCGATGACAAAGGGCCTCGATCTTCAGGGCGGCACGAGCCTGCTCATGGAGCTCGACGGCAAGGAGCTGCGCGAGACGCTGATCGCTCAGCAGACCGGCGATGTCCGCACCCTTCTGCGCCACGAAGGGATCGGTTATGCCGGCCTGAGACGGACGGCCGACGGCACGCTGGTGACGATCTCCGACCCCGGCGCCGCCGACAGGGCACAGGAATTGCTGGGCCGGCTCACCCAGCCGGTCACCAATGTGACCGGTGCCGATGTTCCGACTTTCGCGATGTCGCGCACCGGTCAGCAGTTCAGGTACCAACTGTCCGAAGCCGCCATGGAAATCAGAGCCAGCGAGGCGACCGACCGGGCACTCGAAGTTCTCAACCGCAGACTTGATGCGCTCGGCATCAGTGAGCTGTCCATCCAGCGTCAGGGACTGAACCGGATCCTCATTCAGCTGCCCGGGCAGGACATATCGGATCAGGCGAAACGGGTGCTCGGACTGACGGGTATTTTCGCGTTCCAGATGATCTGCGACAGCCAGCCCACGAACACCGAAAACAAGCCGCCCGAGGACTGTGCCGCTTATCCGATGAAAGACGACGCCGGACAGTCGATATGGGTGCAAACCGCGGGCTGGGCGAGGGTCGAGGGCAAGCACGTCTCTAACGCAGATGCGCAGACCGATTCGAGGACCAATGAGCCTATTGTCACTTTCAATTTCAATCAGGAAGGCACCCGGCTTTTTGGCGAGCTGACGGCAAAGAATGTCGGCAACCCCATGGCGATCGTGCTCGATGGAGAAATCGTCAGCATTCCCCGCATCAACGAGCCGATTCTCGGCGGCACCGGCCAGATTTCCGGCAGTTTCACCCCGGAAGAAGCAAATAACCTCGCAATCGCCCTGCGTTCCGGTGCCTTGCCGGCGCGATTGGTCTATATAGACGCCGCAAACGAATCCGCCGGCAGCGCCCCGGCAAAAGGGTCAGACCTCTAAGATGCTCTATTTCTCCCGCTGGAAAGTCCTCGCCATCCTGGCTGTGATCCTGGCCGGCATACTCGCGGCGCTGCCCAATGTCCTGCCCAAAGAGATGCAGGACACCTTGCGGCAAAGCACTATTCTGCGGCCGGTGACGCTCGGCCTCGACCTCCAGGGCGGGTCCCATGTCCTCATGGAGATCGACCGCAAGGAGCTCGTCAACACGCTGATCGTGCAGCAGATGGGCGACGTCCGCGCCGTCCTGCGCGAGGCACGCATCGGCTACAAGCTCAACCGCACGCCGACCGGCGTCACGGTGCAGATCACCGAAGCCGCCGACGCCGACAAGGCGTTTGAGGCGCTGCGCAACCTGACCCAGCCGGTCGATACCGGCCTTTTCGGCACCGGCGTCGCCAGCCGCATCTTCAATCTCGACCGTTCCGGCCAGCAGTTCACCTTCAGCTTCAATGATGCGGGGCTCGAGAGCCGTGTCAGCCAGGCGGTCGATCAGTCGCTGAGCATCATCGACAAGCGCATCAACGGCACCGGCATCGCGGAAGCCTCGGTTCAGCGTCAGGGCAAGGACCGCATCGTCGTGCAGTTGCCGGGCGTCGGCGACCCCGACAGGGTCGTCGAGATGATCGGCCAGACCGCCAAGCTCACCTTCCAGCTCGTCTGCGAGAGCCAGCCGGCCAGCGCGACCGACAATCCGCCGCAGGAATGCGCCGCCTTCCCGATGCGGCCGGAGCAGCCGCAATCCGACCAGACCCCGCGCCAGATCCTCTGGGTGCAGACCTCGAGCTCGGCTACCGTCGACGGCGCCGATCTGAGCAATGCCTCTTCCGGCTTCGATTCGCGCACCAACGAGCCGATCGTCTCCTTCAAGTTCAACCAGAAGGGCGCGCTGCGCTTCGGCAAGCTCACCGCCGACAATGTCGGCAAGCCTTTCGCCATCATCCTTGACCAGGAAGTCATCAGCGCGCCGCGCATCAACGAACCGATCCTGGGTGGCACCGGTCAGATCTCCGGCAACTTTACCGTCGAACAGGCGAACGATCTGGCGGTCGTGCTGCGTTCGGGCGCTCTTCCGGCCCGCCTCATCGCGGTCGAGCAGCGCACCGTCGGCCCGAGCCTCGGCTCCGATTCGATCCGCGCCGGCGCCATCGCCTCGATCATCGCGCTCGTCGCGGTCATGTGTTTTATGCTGATCGCCTATGGCCTGTTCGGCATCTTCGCCAATATCGCGCTCGTCGTGAACCTGATCCTGTTGATCGGCATCATGTCGGTGGCGGGCTTCACGCTGACCTTGCCGGGCATCGCCGGCATCGTGCTCACCATGGGCATCGCGGTCGACTCCAACGTGCTCGTCTATGAGCGCATCCGCGAGGAATGGCGACACGGGCGAAGCGCGCTCAATTCGATCGAGACCGGCTTCAAGGCGGCGCTCGCGACGGTGCTCGATTCGAACATCACCTCCTTCATCGCCGCCGTGGTTCTGTTCGGCGTGGGCTCGGGCCCGGTGCGCGGCTTTGCCATCGCGCATGCAATCGGCATCATCACCACCGTGTTCACGGCCTACACCGTCACCCGGCTCATCGTGTTCTGGTGGGTCAGGACGGCCAAGCCCAAAGAGGTTCCGCTCTAAGCGGGAAGTCACATGTACAAGCCTATTCGGTTTATCAAGGACGACACCAAGATCCGGTTCATGCTGTGGAGCCGGTATGGCTACTTCGCCTCCGGCATCGCCTGTCTGGCGTCGATCCTGCTTTTCGTGCTGGTCGGCCTCAATTACGGCGTCGACTTCAAGGGCGGCACCGTCTTCGTCATCCGCACCGAGCAGACAGCCAATCTCGACGAGCTGCGCGCCAAGGTGAACAGCCTCGGCTTCGGCGAGGCCGAGTTGCAGGACTTCGGCAGCACCGGCCGCGAGGTGCTCATCCGCTTGCCAACCATCGAGGGCGGCGAGGATGTGCAGCGTGATGTCCAGACCAAGGTCAAGCAGGTCTTGGGGCCGGGGATCGAATACCTGTCCATCGAGGTCGTCGGGCCGAAGGTGTCGGGCGAATTGGCGGAATGGAGTATCTTCGCCGTTCTGATCGCCATCATAGGCATCCTCATCTACATATGGTTCCGATTCGAATGGCAGTTCGCCATAGCGACGGTGATGTCGCTCTTGCATGACGTGTTGCTGTCCATCGGCTTCTTCATTCTGATCCGCATCGAGTTCAATCTACAGATCATCGCCGCGCTCCTGACCATCGTCGGTTATTCGCTGAACGACACCGTCGTCGTGTTCGACCGCGTCCGCGAATATTTGCGCCGGTATAAGCAGATGCCGCTGGCCGACCTGATCGACTTCTCGGTCAACAGCGTTCTGCCACGCACGCTGCTCACCGCGGTAACGACACTTCTGGCGCTGTTCGCCCTCTATCTATTCGGCGGCGAGGTGCTGAAAGGCTTCACCCTGGCGATGATCTGGGGCGTCTGCGTCGCTACCTATTCGTCGATCTTCTCGGCCGCTTCGCTGCTGGCGCTCCTGGGCGTCAATCGTGACGCCATCCAATTGGAAGGCGCCACGCAGGAGGAGAAGCCCAAGGCGAGCCAGAAGCCGGCGGCGAAAACGAGCAGCAAGCCGGCCCCGGCACGCCCGTGAGCCGGCGCTCAGGCCTCTTCTGAGCATCATGGCACAGGACGACCGCTTCTTCCCGCACCGGGCGCCCATCGAGTCCTATGGGAATGGCGGTTTCCGGTTCGGCGGCATGTCGCATCAGGGCTCGCTGATGATCCTCGGCGACGGCATGCATGCCTGGCCGGCCACGCATTTCGCCGCTGTCACGCCGGCCGATTTCGCGCCGATCCTGGAAGCGCCCAAACGGCCTTACTCCTTCATCCTCGGTACCGGCCTCGCTGCGCCGGCGCCGTCGCGGCCGCTGCTCGACGCCTTCGACAAGGCCGGCATCGGTCTCCAGCTCATGACCACCGGGGCGGCGGTCCGCACCTACAACATCCTGCTCGGCGAGAACCGCGACATCTGGGCGGCGCTGATCGCCGTCGATCAGGTGCGATGAGCGCCGACTATTGCCATGAGCTGGTGCGCCAGGGCGACAGGGACCGCTATCTGTCCACCTTGCTCGCCCCCGATGCGAAGCGCCCGCAGCTCCTGGCATTGTATGCCTTCAATATCGAGATCGCCCGCATCCGCGAGACGGTGAGCGAGGCGGCGCTCGGCGAGATCAAGCTCAAATGGTGGGCCGACGCCATCGAAGCCGCCTATGCCGGCGAGCGCCAGGGCCATCCCGTCATCGAGGCCTTGGCGCCCGTCATCGCCGAGGCGGGGCTGCCCAAGCCGGCGCTCCTCAACATGATCGAGGCCCGGCAGTTCGACCTCTATGACGACCCGATGCCGGATCTCGGGCAGCTCGAGGGCTATCTCGGCGAGACATCCTCGATGCTGATTCAACTGGCGGCGATGATCCTCGACCGCGCGAAAGCACCTAGCCTCGGAGGCATCTCCGGCCTTGCCGGTGTCGCCATGGGCATCACCGGCCTGATGCGATCGCTGCCGCTTCAGCGCAGGCGCGGCCAATGTTATGTGCCGGCCGATCTTCTGGCGAAATACGGGCTGACGCCGGCGCATCTCCTGGCGGGGCGCGAACCTGAAACAATCGCCAAGGTGTTGGCCGAGCTGCGCGCGCAAGCGGCGAAGCGGCTCAGCGAAGCCCGGGCGTTGGCGGCGCCGCTCGACGCGCAAGTCGTCCCAGCCTATCTGCCGGCGAGCCTCACCGACCTCTATCTCGGCCGTCTCGCGAAGCTCGGGGCGGGGGCCCTGACCGAGATCGCCGACATCGCCCAGTGGCGACGCCAGTGGACGCTCTACCGGAAGGCGCGTGCCCAGACATTGTAACGCCACAATCGGACCCTCACAGTCGTTGTGACAGAGCCACGGAGTCTTCATGAGCTTCGCCGACCGCCTGCATCGCCTGGTCCCGGATCTATCCGCATCCCTGGCGCGTTTTCCCGTTCCCGCGCTCATTTCGGTCCTTCTCTGCGTCTATGGCAATCTCGACGTCGCCACGATTGTCAGCGACGGCTATATGTCCGGCAATCAGGTCTATCTGGGCGGCACCGCGGCTTTCATGGCGGCGGGGGCGGCGCATTATTTCGCGCAAGGCCGCGGGCTGTCGCGGTTCACCGAGCTGCTTCTGGCGCTCGTGGTGGCGTTTGTCGCCGGCGCCTTGGCCTTCTGGGACGTGTATCTCAGATCCTCGCATCTCTTCCTCTTCGCCGGACTTCTGCCGCTCCTGATGATCGCCGGCTTCCTGCGGCGCGATGCGAAGCAGGGGGCGCTCTGGCTGTTCAATCTGCGCTTGGGGCTGGCCGTGGTGCTGGCGGTGATCGTCGGGCTCATCTTCGCCGGCGGCATCTCGGCCATCCTGGCGAGCCTCGAATTTCTGTTCAATGTCGATCTGTCCTGGCGCGCCCATGAACATGTCTGGGTGACCGCCGCGAGCCTGATCGCGCCGCTCTACGGGCTCTCGCTCATGCCGGCACGGCTCGATGAGGAGGTGGCGCTCAGCGGCGGCCGCGACACGCTGATCGAGCGCGGCGTCTCGGTGCTCGTCAACTACATCATGGTGCCGATCGCCGTCGTCTATACGCTGATCCTGCATGCCTATGCGGTGAAGATCATCCTCGACGGCGCGTTGCCCAAGGGCCAGATCGGCCTGATGGTGTCGATCTTCGCGGTTGGCGGCACCGCCACCTGGCTCATCGCCTGGCCGTGGCGCGAGACCGGCACCATCCTGCTGCGCTTCTTCATGCGCTACTGGTTCTGGTTCACCATCGTGCCGGTCATCCTGCTCGCCATCGCGATCTGGGAGCGCATCGCAACCTATGGCGTGACGCCCGACCGCTATGGCATCGTCATCATCGCGATCTGGCTGGCACTGGTGATGCTCTATCTGGCGATCCGCCGCAACCGCGCCGACATGCGGGCACTCCTCGGCAGCTTCGCGGTGCTCGTGCTGATCGGCTCGGCCGGACCCTGGGGCGCCAACAGCGTCTCGATCGAAAGCCAGTTCGGTCGCCTGACCGGCTTCCTTCAGTCGGAAAAGCTTCTGACGCCCGAAAACAAGATCATCGATCCGGTGCCGACGCTCAGTGCCGACGGCAAGCGCGAGATCGAAACCCTGCTGTGGACCTTGAGCAGCATGGGCGGCCTCGACAAGCTCAAGCCTTATTTCGCCGGCCGCAAGGATGATCCGTTCGCGACCCCGAGCGACAGATGGAACACGCTCAGCGATATCCGCAAGATCCTCGGCCTCGATGTCTACACGCCGGAACCCGATCAGGTGAACTTTGGCGCCGGCACGCCCTTCATCCAGGACATCAGCGGGCAGGGCCGTCTCGTCGGCCCGATCCAGGTCCATCTGAATGCCGCCGAACGACCGGCCGAGGTCTGGGCCAAGACCGATGGTCAGACGCTCGAGATCACCGTCGGCACGCGGAAATGGTCGCTCCCGGTGAAGCCCCTGATGGAGAAGGTCAAGGCCGATACGGCGACGCAGACTCAGATCACGCAGCCGCCGCCGGTGATCTATGAAGCCGAGCCCGGCCTGACGCTCGTCATCATCAACGCCTCGGGCGAGCTCCGCGACAAGCCGCGTTATCTCAATCTCGGCTTCTGGCTCATTCTGCGGCAATAGCGGGCTTGAGCCCGAGCCACTGATCGAAGTCGCGAAGCGCCCGCGCCGTATAGGCGTGCTTGCGGGCGACCTGCTTGTCCTTGCCGCGCGGCTTCCGGCCATCCGGGCCTTTCGGGACATCGACCGGCGGGAAGAGGCCGAAATTGACATTCATCGGCTGGAACGAGCCGGTGTTGTTGTCGGTCGTCTCGATATGGCCGCCGGTGATGTGGTTGATGAGCGCGCCGTGCCCCGTCGTGGCGGGCGGCGGGGTGAAGTCCCGGCCCAGGCGTTCGGCTGCCGCCATGCGGCCCGCCATCAGGCCCATCGCCGCACTTTCCACATACCCTTCGACGCCGGTGATCTGGCCGGCAAAGCGCAACCGCGGCGCGGCGCGCAGCCGCAGGCGTTCGTCGAGCACCTTGGGGCTGTTGAGGAAGGTGTTGCGGTGCAGCCCGCCGAGCCGCGCGAAATCCGCATTCTCGAGACCGGGAATGGTCTTGAAGACACGCAACTGCTCGCCGTGCTTCAGCTTGGTCTGGAAGCCGACCATGTTGTAAAGCGTGCCGAGCTTGTTGTCCTGGCGCAGTTGCACGACGGCATAGGGCTTCGTGTCGGGCTGATGCGCATTGGTGAGGCCGCGCGGCTTCATCGGGCCGTGGCGCAACGTCTCGGGCCCGCGCTCGGCCATCACTTCGATCGGCAGGCAGCCGTCGAAATAGGGCGTCGACTTTTCCCATTCCTTGAAGTCGGCCTTGTCGCCGATGATCAAGGCATTGATGAACCCCTCATACTGCTCGCGCGTCATCGGGCAGTTGATGTAGTCCCTGCCGGTGCCGCCCGGACCCTGCTTGTCATAACGCGACTGGTACCAGGCGACGTCCATATCGATCGTGTCGCGATGCACGATGGGCGCGATCGCGTCGAAGAAGGCGAGACCCTGATCGCCGGTGAGCGCCTGGACCGCTTCGGCGAGCGCCGGTGAGGTGAGGGGACCGGTGGCCACGATCACATTGTCCCAGTCCTCCGGCGGCAGGCCCTGGATTTCGCCGCGCGCCAGGGTGATGAGCGGATGCGCTTCCAGCGCTTCGGTCACGCCGTCCGAAAAGCCGTCACGGTCGACGGCGAGCGCGCCGCCTGCCGGCACCTTGTGGCGGTCGCCCATGCGCATGATGAGGGATGAGGCGCGGCGCATCTCTTCATGGAGAAGGCCGACGGCATTACTCTGCGCGTCATCGGAGCGGAAGGAGTTGGAGCAGACGAGCTCGGCGAGGCCGTGCGTCTTGTGGGCGTCGGTCATACGCTCCGGGCGCATTTCGTGGAGGATGACCGGCACGCCGGCTTCCGCTGCCTGCCACGCGGCTTCGCTACCGGCGAGGCCGCCGCCGATGATATGAATGGGTTTGAGTGTCATGGCCGGGGACCTATCATGCCGGGCCCGAGATTACTAACTTCGAGTCTAGCATGTTTGGCCACACCCCACACCATGGCGTTTACGTGCACGTCGGGAGCCGCTAAGACGGATCGGGTTTCTGGGAGGAATAATGTTCAAGAAGATCCTGATCGCCAACCGGGGCGAGATCGCCTGCCGGGTCATCAAGACGGCACGCCGCATGGGCATCAAGACCGTCGCCGTCTATTCCGATGCTGACGCAGCGTCCTTGCATGTCGAGATGGCGGACGAGGCCGTGGCCATCGGCGCCGCCCCCGCCGCCCAGTCCTATCTCGTCATCGAGAAGATCATCGAAGCCTGCAAGAAGACCGGCGCCGAGGCGGTCCATCCGGGCTACGGCTTCCTGTCGGAACGCTCGGCCTTCCCGCGGGCGCTCGCCGAAGCCGGCATCACTTTCATCGGCCCCAATCCGGGCGCCATCGACGCGATGGGCGACAAGATCGAATCCAAGAAGGCCGCGGCCGCCGCCAAGGTGTCAACGGTGCCGGGCCATCTCGGCATCATCGAGGACGAAGCGGAAGCGGTTAAGATCGCCCAGAAAATCGGTTATCCGGTGATGATCAAGGCCTCGGCCGGCGGCGGCGGCAAGGGCATGCGCATCGCCCATTCCGATGCCGAAGTCATAGATGGCTTCGCGCGCGCCCGGTCGGAGGCGAAGTCGTCCTTCGGCGACGACCGCGTCTTCATCGAGAAGTTCATCGTCAATCCGCGCCATGTCGAGATCCAGGTGCTCGGCGACAAACACGGCAATGTCATCTATCTGGGCGAGCGCGAATGCTCGATCCAACGCCGCCACCAGAAGGTCATCG
>NNBT01000102.1_pt1 | contig 18779 bp, 12 predicted proteins | sample 1173831 | NCBI WGS metagenome assembly NNBT01 (sample SAMN07173936, study PRJNA388173) | plant metagenome | isolation source: symbiotic tissue sample KVJ10 | place: Norway: Troms, Kvaloya island | reverse complement strand
TGGGAATTAAGCCAGCTTCAGCTAATCCCTGAATTGCGAGGAAATCAGGGTCTTTTGCTGACACATCACTAAAAGCTGGTTGAGTACTTTCTGATGCCAAGCGAATCTGCTTAGCTGGATTGTTGGCATATACAGCATTGTTAGCAGCGATTAGCCAACGGGCATATTCCCGATGTGTAACGGTTTTACTGGGTTCAAACTGATTAGTTGTGGTAGTGGAGTTGCTCTTAGTTGTCTTTGCTTCTATAGATAAAACACCTAATGCAGCCAAGTCTTGGATATGTTGCCGCCATTCCTGTGGTGCCTTATTCAGATCGTTGAATACCTGAGATTTAGGGATGGCTGTAGGGATTGTTTGGTTATTAGCTGTGCTTGGTGGCTGTGCTGCCAAGTTGGTGGGTGGTATTGGGCCAATGAACTGTGAATTTCCTGGTTGAGGAACGGCGTTAGCAGTTTCGTTAGGATTTGTAGTTGAAGTAGGTTGTGCTGTTGTAGTACTATTCGGTACGTAATCAATCAGTAATTCAGTGGCTGTTTGGGGTTGATTAGGTATGGCGTTAGTAACTGATTTGGGCTGAATGGAAACCTTCAACAGCAAATCGTTGCGACGTGCCTCAAAAGCTCCTCCTGTATCATCTGTCGGCTGTTGTAAAATCTGCCAGTTATTTGTTTGAAACTGGCTGCGATAAAAACTAGCAATAAAATTACTGGGGTCAGAACTTAACCAACGAGTTGAGATTTTATTTTCTGAGCCGCTAGCAGGTGTAACTTCCTGTAGCTTGGCATTGGAATATAAGGGGATATCTTTAGGAAAATCGGATGGTAACTGAACTGCTGATTCATTTTGCTGTGCTTGCGGTTGATTACCTTGAGATTCTCCAAAGACAACTTCATCGCTTTGCAGTTTCGGATCTGCCGCCAAAGATTGCTCAAGGTTTTTGGCGACTGGACTATTAGCACAGGCTGTTAACGAAGTGAGTATAACAGCCCAAATTAGAAATACAGCTGGACGTTTACAGGGAAGCACAGGAAATCACAAATTGAGTTTCAATTCCTACCCTAGCGCAGACTGTCCATTAAATGGGAATGAGGCACGGAACATGGTTATTCTCCTTTATTGCCCTGCTCTCCTCTGACTCTTCATATCACCAAAAGACACTACCGACTTACTACGTCTTCTTCCTAAATGTCTATTTTGGTGATGATATCTTCAAAAATGAGTAAACGGTAGCAAAAGCTACCGTATTGTCTTCGTTTTACAGCCATTAGGTTTTGATAATTCCTATGCTTATTTATAGAGTTCCCTAAAATTCTGAAAAACTAACATCTTTGAGAAAAAACATAAATAAATCTGAAATGCTTGCTAGATGAGAGTTTTATGAGTTTGGAGTTTGTAGTAAGGACTTTAGTCTTTAGATGAAGATTAGAGGCACCAACTACAAACCGATCGATACTTGATTGTAAACCAATTTTTCAGATAGTTATCTAAACATCCAAGTTGTAGAGCAGATAACTGATTGATAAATGGTCAAAAAACAGTTTAGCTAGCAAAAGCTGGAATCTACTTCCAGATGGACTAGTTGTAATGCGATGTCTACGGCCGGCAAAGGCTACGCCAATCAACTAGAAGTGATAGACTAGGAATAAAGCCCCCTTTAGCCTCACTCAAAGAGGGGAATAGATCGAGTTAACTAACACTGGCTGACAATCGATTCTGGAAATTATTCATCTGACGATAGCAAGGTGAGCAAGGCAAGCTCTGGAAAATGCCAGTGTTAAACAATTCCAGGAAATTAGCGTAAGTTCTTTATTCTTGGCGACTGGGGCAAATAAGTAAAGCAGTCAAGAGTCGCAGCAGTTTCCCTAGTATTTCTAAATTGATTTTCTGGAGAAAGTGCTGCTTGTGCTGTAGTCAAGGGTTTCTTGACAGCCTCAAAAGCAGTGAGTGCTTCCTCTAAAAGTGCGCGATCGCCTCTATGTTATCCAAAACTTTCCCTCAATCAACCCATCCCCTGTTATTCTGGGATAGGGCTGTGGTTCTTTTAGGAAAGCTGGAAGGTGCGCTTCGCAAGTTATAGAAGTAGTACATAGTTAGCTATGGCTGTTTTTCCCAATCCTAGTTAATGATTGGCTTGAGGCAAAAAAGACACTTCATCAAATGCACTGGCGGTTGAAAAAAAACCTCTACAAACTTGGTCTGAACAGTTAACAGCTTCCTGATAGATTAGATACAATTAGCATCTGTGTTTTCTTGGGCGATCGCTTGCTTAAAGCGAGTACTTAAATTGACATAGTGCTGCACTAGCCGATTTGACATAGCATTAAACCTTTCACCTCCCAGCTCTGGCGAAAATTTTTGATTCAGGGCAAATTAAGACTTCTATTTAAGGGGCCTGGTGTTTCTTGAAAATAAAGTTAACCAAACGGGAGCAAAAGGCTGAATAAGATATGTCTGATGTCAAAAACGCAGATCGGATAGGAGTATGAAAATCTAAAATAGATATTAAGAAGAAAAACAACGACCATCGACAACCGTCAGTCCTTTTTACTTTCTGTAAAGCGTCACCGGGTTGTTACCAGTGCTGAAACACGATTACATGCAAGTTTCCCAGGATCAGCCTATTTATTCTGAAGCTCCACTCCAGCTGTTACTGTTTGTCGATGGACGCCCCAAGTCCCGCCAACAGGTGCAGCGAATACGTGCTTACTTAAAAGAATTGCAGGCTGAGTATAGTTTTGAACTTCAAACTATTGATGTTGGTCAACAACCTTACTTAGCAGAACACTTTAAATTGGTGGCAACGCCAGCTTTAATCAAAATTCACCCGGAACCACGACAGGTTTTAGCTGGGAGTAATATCATAGCGCAATTGAAAAACTGGTGGCCTCGCTGGCAAACCGCTGTAGACGCCTATTTGAAATTACAGGAAGACTTACAAGAACGGATAGACGATACTGCTAGGGTAACATCACCCAAATCCACTATCCGTTCAGTTGCTGTTTCTGCCGAACTCATCCGACTCTCAGACGAAATTTTTCGCTTAAAACAAGAAAAAGATAACCTCCAAGAGCAGCTACAGTTTAAAGATCGGGTAATTTCGATGCTGGCACACGATCTCCGCAATCCCCTAACAGCCGCCGCGATCGCCATCGAAACTCTGCAATCTAACTACAATTTAGAGACAGGCCAATTTCAGCGCCTCAAACCATCCTTGACGGCGCATCTATTAAAACAAGCCCGGAATCAAACTAAGATCATCGATCGGATGATTACCGACCTTTTGCAGGTAGGTCGTGGCAAAGATACTGAGTTTCCAATTTTGCCACAAAAGGTGCAGCTAGGTAAACTGTGCTTAGATGTACTAGAAGAATTGTGCGATCGCTACACCGCCAAATCCCAAGAGGTCGAAACAGATATTCCCAACGACTTACCTTATGTATATGCCGATCCAGAACGCATCCGGCAAGTACTAGTGAATCTGTTGGATAATGCCATCAAATACACCCCAGAAGGTGGCAAGATTAGCATCGCCGGATTGCACCGCACTACCCAAAAAGTTCAGTTTAGTATTGGCGATACTGGGCCTGGTATTCCTGTAGAGAATCGCGATCGCATTTTTGAAAACCACTTCCGCCTGCAACGGGATGAAGGTACAGAAGGTTACGGCATTGGCCTTTGTCTATGCCAACGCATCGTTCTAGCACATTATGGCCAAATTTGGGTGGATTCCGCCCCCAATAACGGAGCATGGTTTCACTTCACACTGCCGGTTTATCCTTCTTAGGTAATGGGTATTGACAAATGACAATTAAGAACTTGAGACAAAGCGATCGCGTCCCCCGGCCTTTGCTTGGTAGAGTGCTTTATCTGCCAGCACGATCAACTCTGAAGGTGAAGATTCCCAAGTCGGGACAACAGTTGCCACACCCATACTGAGAGTGACGTGCTGACTCACCGCCGAACCGTCATGAACAATTTGCAAATCTTTGATTCCCGCTTGAATTGCGGCGGCAACGTGAAGTGCGCCCGATGCAGGAGTGTATGGCATAATCACAGCAAATTCTTCGCCACCATAACGCGCTACTAAATCTTGATGTTTTTGTGCCTTAAGGCTTAAGACAGCACCCACCTTTTGTAGACAGACATCCCCTGCCGGATGGCCATATTTATCATTATAAAATTTAAAAAAGTCGATATCACACAAAATCATTGACAAAGGAAATCCCTCTTGTGCGAGATTAATCCATTGAGTATTGAGATAATCGTCAAAGCGGCGACGATTAGCCAACTCAGTTAAGCCATCTACATTGGCAAGGTGATGCAAAGCTTCGTTTGCCGCCTCTAACTGTTTGTATACTTGTGCTTGCTGTAGCAGTCGACGCAACCGCTGGCGCAATACAGGCCAGTGAATTGGCTTAGTGACATAATCAGTCGCTCCCGCTTCAAAAGCACGGTTTACAGATTCCTCATCGTCCAAGCATGTGATCATCAAGATGGGAGTGCGCTCCCATATCTTGGAGATGACTGTATTGTTAAGAGTCGAGTCAGTATCAAAGGTGGCAAGGGCTGAGATTAAATTATTCCTAGCAATCTGGAGCAAGTTCTTACAGCAGGTAAAGCCATCCATCACAGGCATTACAGCATCTAGCAAAACTATATCCGGTTTGATAGTCTCGTAAGCATCTAAACATTGCTTACCATCATTGACCTCGACTACTCGATAACCTTCTTGTTCCATTGCTTTACGCAACAATACCCGGATGGTCTTGTCATCATCAGCCACTAGAATCAGTGGTGGTTGCTTAGAAACAGTAAATGGGCTTATGCCTGACATGAGTTGCCTTCCACTTGCGGAACTATCCTGAAAAAGGCTGTGCAACTCAATCGCATGGGGGCGATCGCTATTTTCATCAATGCCAGGATTTGCGGCAAATGCGTGTCTGGCTTCACAATCAACTGTTTTTTGACAATGGACTGCCCAATGTTGTTGGGCCAAGCAAGCGGTAGATAAATAAGTTGCATAGACAATCTGTAATTGGAACACGAAGGCAATTGCTGCCTTTTTGTTCAGCGATGGTTATGGGAGAAAATGTTACTTTTATATTTCCCTATTGTTAAAGTCAAATTACGATTTTTTTGAGAATTACAAATACACACCCTAATTATTTAGTTATGTAGTTAGTTTGTAAACCTAGTGAGACAAGGAAAAGCAATTGCCAAAGTACCTCAGAAGATAGCTAATACTAAATACTAATATCACCTGACTGAAAATTATTTAGTATATCCGACAAGGCTTGCTGAAGTTTAGTATAATTACATAAGATTGAGATAAAACTTAGTGCAAAACTTTATTTTCAAGTGACTTCATAACCATTGATTTCTATTCATAAACCACTCAAAACTCAAGTTGATTACACAAACAAGCAAAAGTTGTTACAAAAACCATCCAAACCTATTGACATTCGCTAAATCTTTAAAATGCCAGACTCATTAATGTACCAGCAGGATCATTTTGTTGTCCTAGAAACAAATCAACCAGAACAATTTATGACACCATCAGAGCTATTAGAAAAGCTCAAAATAACTCTTCAACAACTCATAATTCAAGATTTACCACCTGACTTGCAAAAGTTTGATACTGTGGAAACTCAAGCCCAATATTTAATTGACACTAGTTGCGAATTAGATATTGGGCCTGGGAAATATTTACAGTGGTACGCAGTTCGTTTAGAAAAGTAACTTTTTGGTAAATGCTTAAGATTTTACTCTTGACTATTGACTAGTGACTAGTGATTCTTTTTGAATATTGATTAGCGCTAGCTCAATTGTATTTTCAGATGGCTGTGTTATTTGAATTTCCAATCCAGGACCAAAATAATTGGTCATTTTTTCATGCTTTTTTTGCCACACATCGATTGGTATTAACGGTGAATCAAATTCTAAAATTAGGGCATAGCTCCCATCAACTTCTGTTTCTCGTAACCCTGTGACTGTTGGCCGTTCCTGGTCATTGGGACTCAAACCCAGAAAAGAAAGTGTTGTATCTAGATGAGCATCTTGACCGTAGCAATATCGGGTGATGTCTTTGCGAATTTTATTTTGAGTCTCAGTTGCTTGCTGCTGGCGCAGTATCAATGCTGACGGTGACGTAGTTTGGCTAAATGGTACTGGCTTAAGTTCATTAGCTTTTAGTGCCAGCCCTCCCAATAATAGAGGAATCCCGTAAAAAAATCCGACAAGATTGAGTGTGGCATTATTATCAGCATAGGCGACGAAGCCAATGATGGTTAATATGCCACCGATAGTTAGACCGAGTGTTCCTAAAGAGATTTGGCGTAGCATGAGCTTAAATTAGTATAAAGTCTGAATACCTTAGTTTTATTATCATCGGCTATAAGCAACAAATTAGGAAAGAATATCGTCTCTAGGCGCTAGTATTCAACATTGCCATATTAAGGCGGTTAAACCGCACGGCAGTTACTAAAGAGCCGGAAGGTAACACACCAAGAGCCAACAAGTCAGGCATTTCCGCCCAAAGCACTAGCTTCGTTTAAACGAGACTTTACCCACTTTTGTTTTTGTGATTTTCAAACACTCAATTTTTCCTTAGTCTACATATTTGCGCAGCATCTCGTAGGGAAAGCAGGTAGCTCTAAGTTGACTACTAACGGCGTATAGTGTGCCAAAATATTAGATTTTGAGTTAACTTTAAATTTAAAGGTAGTTAAAGATAGGAAAAAAATAATGGATTTACAGACTATAAAAGAACGAATTGTCGCAGTTCAAAGTAAACGCGATTACCTATTAAGCTTACTGGAGCAACCAAACCTGGGAACTTTGAGAATTGACGTAAATCAGGCTTTGGAAGAACTGGATGAACTAATTGATGAATTTACACGCACTATTCCGGTAGAGTAGAAGTTATCAAAAATACGTCGGTTCAACCTCAACTTCAGGCTAGACCGACGTTCTTCAGTAGTATCATGTCTTCAATCCCCAGAATTGAACTAAGCCTGAGTTGGCGAAGCAATAATCACTGCATCATTTATCCTGCCACTGAACCATCTCCTGCACGCTGACCCAGCTGCCTAACTAAGGCAATAAGTTCGCTTGTAGGCACATCTTTTTTGCAAACGTCATCAAAGCTAGACATTGCCTTTGTCCCGTGAAAATTCACATCTTCCACTGAGGAGTAAGCAAGTATTTGGGTGTTCGGAGATATAGCTTTGATGTGACTGGACGCGCTCCAGCCATCCATGACAGGCATCTGTAAATCTAGAACAATTACGTCAGGATGGCAACGTTTAACCATTTCTATAGCTTCTTCACCATTACTGGCTAAACCTACTACTTGAATATTTTCCTGGCAAGAAAAAACCAATTGTAAGGTTAAGCGAGTCAGTTCGTGGTCATCAACTACTAAAACACGCAAGGTAGAAAGCTCGCAGGATAACATTAACATTGAGGGGAAAGACAAATTTATTCAGAATAACCTTTCCAGTTTATGAGAACAAGTGCCAGCACTGACTCTATCCTATGGTTGAATAACTTGTGTGAAACTTATGATAAACAACTTAGACAACTGCTCAAAAAATTCCATTTTTGCAAAAAGAACTAAGTTGAGCTAGTTGTCAAGGTATAAGTAACTTATTTTTTTATCAATCAGGTTGCGACTACACCAGTTGAGCGTAATGCCATGTTCATGAGAATTTTTTGTGAATTAGCTTCTGGAGAATCATCATAAGGACGCCGTTGAATGTAAGTGCCATCAGCTTGTAATTCCCAAGCTTGGCGATTATCTGCGAGCATAATTCCCATAATTTCTTGCAAATCTTTAGCAATATCTGGGTCTTTTACTGGGGTAATTACTTCGACTCGGCGATCTAGGTTGCGACGCATCCAGTCAGCACTGCCGATATATATTTCCTCCTGTGTATTGTTATGAAAATAATAAATTCGAGAGTGTTCTAAAAAGCGACCGACAATGCTAATGATACGAATGTTTTCACTAATATCTTTGATTCCTGGGCGTAAACAACAAACACCCCTGATAATTAAGTCGATTTGCACTCCGGCGCGGGAAGCTTCATATAAAGTAGCGATAATTTGCGGATCGACTAGGGAATTCATTTTGGCAACAATCCGTCCAGAAAATCCATTTTGAACATTTTCGATTTCGCGGTGAATTAGTGCCAAAAAGCGATCGCGCATATTCACAGGTGCAACCAGCAACTCTCGATAAGATTTTTGTAGAGAGTACCCGGTTAAGAAATTAAATAAATCTGTAATGTCAGCGCCCAATTCTTCACGGCAACTAAACAATCCCAAATCTGTATACAGTCGTGCTGTTTTAGGGTTATAGTTACCAGTCCCAATATGCACGTAGCGACGTATCCGGTCTTTTTCGCGCCGTACAACCATAACGGTTTTACTATGGGTTTTTAGCCCGACTAAACCATAGACGACATGAACTCCAACTCTTTCTAGTCGTTTTGCCCAGTAAATATTATTCTCCTCATCAAATCGCGCCTTTAATTCCACCAGCACAGATACCTGCTTGCCATTTTCAGCAGCAGCAATTAGGGCGTTGACGATGGGTGAGTCACCAGAAGTCCGGTAAAGGGTCATCTTGATGGCTAACACATTTGAATCGTAGGCAGCATGGGTAATAAAACGGACTACTGTAGCCGAAAAGGATTGATAGGGATGGTGTACTAGTAAATCCTTTTCTCGAATTACAGCAAAAAAGTCTTTTCCTTCGTCCGTCTCCAGCGCATCTGGGTCTAAACTCGGTTCTCTCAGCCTTTGCAGGCGTAACGGTACAACAGATTGGCGTGGTGGATCTTTAAGTTCCGGCAATGGCAAGGACATAAAGTACATTAAATCCCGCAGTCCCAAAAGACCATCTACCTCGTAAACATCACTTTCTGTTAATTCCAAATCTTGCAATAATCGCGATCGCACTATTTCTGGAGTCTGGGATTGAATTTCTAGCCGGACTGGACTACCACCCAGCCGCCGTTTTCGCAATTCCTGTTCGATCGCTAACAACAAATCATCTGCTTCATCTTCTTCTAAGACCAAATCGGCATCACGGGTAATGCGGAACGGATGATATTCTTGAATGTTCATCCCCGGAAATAGAGATTCCAAGTTATGAGCGATCGCCTGTTCTAAGGGTACTCCAGTCCAATGGGCAGGTTTTTCGCTGTTTTGATCTCCCAACTCAGGCGGTATCGGTAAAAATCGTGGGAGAACGCTAGGGACTTTGATTCTGGCAAAGAATTCTTCTTCGGTGTCTGGATTCTTGACGACAACAGCCAGATTTAAACTGAGATTAGAAATAAACGGAAAGGGATGACTAGGATCGACAGCCAGGGGAGTCAAAACTGGAAAGATTTGTTCCTCAAAATAGCTGTTGAGATGAGTCCGCTGCTTTTGATTTAAATCTATGTAATTCAGAATATGAATGCCATGATTTACTAAAAGAGGACGAAGTATTTCCTCAAAATGTTGGTGCTGTTTATTGACATGGGGAGTCAGGGTAGACCTAATATCGTCTAGCTGTTGTTGTGGTGTGCGACCATCAGGAGTTAACAGGCTAACTTTTGCCTCTACTTGTTGCTTTAAGCCAGCAACGCGCACCATAAAAAACTCATCTAAATTAGAGTTAAATATTCCCAAAAATTTAAGACGTTCCAGAAGTGGGGTGCGATCGTCACAGGCTTCATGTAATACCCTGGCATTAAATTCTAACCAGCTTAACTCTCGGTTAAGATAATATTGTGGATCGCTGAGATTGATGGGGGTAGCGCTTTTCTTAGATTTTGCCATAATGACCTAAAGGCAGGCAGATGTAGCCCATTCAACTGGGGGACAATAAATATAGTAAGTTAAATGGTGCTTTAGGGTAACGCTGAGGCAATTTTTGGCTGTGCTGATTCTCTACCTCGCTACTGGTAAAGGACAGACATCATACTTAAATCAAAAATCTATTTGTATTCAAATAATTTTAGTCAAAGACTCAAAAATCAACTTGTGTAGGCACGAAAGCCAACATTACTAAAAAATTTTTGGGTGCTTTGTGCGATGCCTTGGGTATTTTCCAGATAATTACCCTATCCACCCAACCTATAACTAGATTTTATAACCGTTTTCAACTTTGTGGAATATGGTATGGGCGTATAGTTATCTGCCCTTTCAAAATATTGTATCCATACAATAACTGCGATCGGCCTGAGGATTTAAATCGTTGCCCACAGCATATTAACCATAAAGAAACACTTAAGATTTAGCAAAGATATGACGTAGCCATATCTGATAAGTTTTAACGAATTATTAAGCAGTGTTTACATAGATCGTGGTATTGAAAGCAGTCTCAAGCCTTACCTCCAGTACTTTCTGGATTTGATTTTCTAAAGTACGAAGCTTGGTGATTATTGCCACAAATTTTATACAGGCACTGGTTATACATAAGCCTTGCTGCGACTCTATTTATATGATGGTTTTGAAGCTTTTATTCAGATCCACGCCATTACTTCCATCTATTAGTTTTTTTAATTTCTGACCTCTGTCATTTATCTAAAATTCAGTATTGTTACTGGGATTTTTTTTGTAGGCAATGGTTATATTGAGAACGTAAAGAAAAACAACACGGGGAGTTTGTTAATCATGAAAATTTCTGCAATTCTCAAAGGCAGCGTTTGTGTATTAGGTTTGGTTGGTGTTGGTAATTTCTTTGCAGCACCTGCAAATGCAGGAGACGCTGCTGCTCGTGGTGCGGTTACAATTGTTAGACCATCAGGTTCTTCTGTCAGCGTCAGTGCTGAGTTAACTGCACCTACTTCTGCATATTTTACTGGCCCAATGTTACTTGTTACACCTGCATATAGCGGTACCGCAGGTGGAAATGACGAACTTGTAACTAGTTTAACAATAGATCCAGGTGCAGTTGTAAACCTAGTATCACCACCCAGTTCTACAATCGAAGCAGCTATTGCAGCCAAGATTGATGCCGGTACTGCTACATCAATTGAAGACCTAGCAGCCCTTGTAAGAGCAGCTAGTGTTAATGGCGGTCTAGAATAGACTGATTGTTAACTGACAGAAAATCACTATAGTGTTAAAAGCTATTGGCTTTTAGTCTATATGCTTTCACTTCTTGAATTGATTTTCAACCTCTGTTTGGGTATTGTTTGAGAAAATTTTGCCATCAGTTGAGACGAAACGTCTACAACTATCCCCATGCTGGGCATTTGCATCAAAGTATTTGGTAATACGCGAATCAATTCTTTGACTAACTCTACTTTACTTGTATCCATAGTTTTGACAGGGGATAAAGTAGAGAGTGACTGAGACGTAAAAGATTGAAGAAAAAAATACAGCCCCTTGAATGTAGTTGAGGGGCGGTATTTCCAAACTTATCTACTATATTACCATATAAACCCGGTTTCTTGAAGAAATCGGGCTTTTGATGTTGTTTAAATAGATACTTTACGAAATCTTTTAAATTAGCCAATAGGTAAAATACAAAAGCCAAAAGACAGAAGCTGGAAGGCAATAGGCGCAAGACAATCACACAATAATTACTATTGTTGTTTGCCTATTGGGCTTTGCCTTTATTTACTAAGTGTCAATTCTTATACCAAATTTTAGTAGTCTAGGAATCAAATTTTCTGAAAAGTTACCGCTATATTGCTCATGCCAATCAAAAAAAGCATGAGGAATAAATTATGTATAGCGTGTTTCGTCAATTGCCTGGAACTATCAAAAGAACCATTTGTTTGCTGGGTTTTATAAGTATAGGCAATTTTATTGCAGTGCCAGTATATGCACAAGAAGCTGTGGCACGTGGGGCTATTTCTATAGTTTCGCCTTCCGGCGCTTATCAAAGTGTTAGCGGTGAACTCTCTTTACCTGTTAGTAATAATTTTTTAAACCCCGGCACAAATACGACTCTAACAATAACGCCTACTTTTACAAATATTGGAGCAACTAATCAAAGAATAACTTCTTTATCTCTGACAGTAGGCACAGCTAGTGAAATAATCACAAATAATAACAATTCGTTTTTGAATCAAACTTTAAAAACAGTCAATAATCAAACATTAATTCCTGATACAGCCTCTCTCATTCAGACAGTCAACACTACTAATGGCTCAGGGGCTTTAGAATAGTTGCAAAAATTATATTAAATTTATTGCTGCATCTACGATATGTGATAATTCTTAGGCAAAAGGAAAAGGTTAAAAGGGGATAGGAAAAATCCAATAGATAAAGAAAAAAAGAAGAAGCCTCCTTGGATTGTACTGATTGTTTTTACATACTAAAATAGTACTCTCCTATATTGTTATATTGTTTAATTAAATAATCTAAAGTAAATCTTTCTAATTTTAGCTTGCTTATTTACTTTTTTATTTAAAATCGATAACCACCTTGAATTTGCATATCAAGTCCATTTTCTCCTGTACCAATTTTAGATTCTATAAAAATATTATTATCTGTAAAATTATATCTAAAAATAGCTCCGTAGTTTAGACCAGACAATCGGGTATTTAAACCCACATTCTTGGTAGAATAATTTTTAATATAAGCACCAGCAGAGAAATTTCTACCAACTTTTTGTAAACCTTGTAACTCATAAAAAAGGCTTTTACCTAACTCTAGGTTCGTATTAATATTTAAACCTGTACTAGTGCTAATATCGCCACTAAACAGTGTTAAAAACTCACCATTGCTATTATCTTGAATAAAAGCTATTGCCGGTGCTAAGGAAAAACTTATATTTTTTTCTTGATGATTAAAATAATAGCTGAATACAGTTGAAAAAGGATTATTGCTATTTGATGCACTATTCCAGTCAATTTTTAATGATGGTATGTGAGTGTTGACGGCTACAGGTTTTTTATTTGAGTTTAATTGGACATGAGTTTTAATATAGTTAGCCAGAATACTGGCATATATACCCACAGATGGTTCTGCTAACCCTAAATTATTATTAGAAACTCCAGGCGCTGAGTTGGCATTTATATTAAACCAAGTTCCTAAGCTAGCGCTATAGTTTAAATCCCCAGCAGTACCCGCAGCTAATAATTCAACTGAAGGCAAAGAGAGATAACCATCAAATTTTTTAAAACTCACACCTATGCGATCGACTCTGGTGAGTTCAAAATAATCGAATGCTAAATCAAATGTGCGGACTGGAATTGGTACTATAGTGTTATCTTCCGAATTAAATCGTTGTACAAATTGTCGTCCTTGGGAGTTAGTCAAAATAACTTCAGCACCGCTAGATTCGTTAATAGGATTAATGTCAGTATTAGTCAAAGGCATCTGATTTCCTATGAAAGTCAGAGGGCCAAATCTTTCATTAGAAAGTCTGAGGGTTGAAAAGAATGTATCCCCTGGATCTAAAAGTTCAACATCTCTTTGTAAAAATTGAACTGTGCGTTTGTGATTTCCTGTTCTCAGTTCTAAAATCCTAGAATTATTGGGAGTGATTTTACTCTGAAGTGTGAGACTTCCAGAGACTTGTTCTAGATCGCTGGTTGCATTAGAATAAGCTAAAGTACGATTTAGTCTGTTGTTAATTTGTCTTCTTTGATTTGGTGTAGACTTTGTATTTAATTCAACAAAACCTTCTCCGTTTTTAAAGCTTTCTCGTGCTTCTGCTAAACTTTCATTAATATTATCTATTTTAATGTATTCAAAGATTCCGCCTAATGCCAATCCTAAAGTAGAATTAGCTGTTTGTATACTATCAATACTAAAGTCACTTAAATTAGCTGTAATAGACAATCCTGGACTAGAAAAAATATTAGAATAACTAGCACTAATTTTTTCTTTATCATATTGAACAATAGTACGATTATGAGGATAGTTAACATATAATCTGTGCCAATTAGAAGTTGTTTGTGTCTCAGATAAAGTTTTAAATATGGGATCTCTTTTGCCGAAAGATACCCAAGATAAAGAATTTAAATAAGACAAGTCTCTCTCAAGTGGCGTCAAGTAAGGATTAACTGCTATATTTAATAAATCAAAATTATCAAATTCACCTATCTGGGCAATCTTAACACCTGGTAATGAAGAGACAGGAGCAGTAAAACCAAAACCTTCACCCGTCAAGATATTTCCCCATAAAATACCAGTCGCCTCTAGAACACGATCGGGAATAATTTCGCCTAGTTTGAGTTGAACGCTTCCGCCATTTAGTAAAGGCTTTAAATTAGTAGTAGGAAAAGCTTGTAGAATTTTAGGTGTATTAGTAGCATCTAAGAAATCAAATAAAGAGCCGCCACCATCATTACTAAAAGTGGAACCGCTTCCAATAATTGGTGTAGTATTTGCTAAAACTGTGACATTAGGATCGTTAAGATTAATTCCACTATTAATTATTACTTTACCAGCAGGTATCCCTTCAGGATTAATTAGTTCTCCTGCTAGAGAAAGTATAGAAAAATCTTGAGTTTTAGCTCCACCGACTAATTCATCAAAATTCACAGGTAAAGTACTAATATTTTGCAATCCCCAAAATCCTTGGGTTGATGTCATATTTTGGGTAATGTAAGTTTCAGAAGCTCTACCTTGAGCAAGAATACCTGCTTGTGTACCTTTAGTCTCAATTACTAATCTATTGTTATCGAGAACCCAGTAAAACTGGTCATCTTTGGGAAATTTAGCATAAGTAAATTTATCAATAAACTGATTATCTCCAGAAAATCTGATATTTAAATCTGTATCTATATAATTTTCGTCTTCATTTGGTTTAAATAATTGAGGTTTAAAAGTCAGATTATCTGTTGGATTAACAATCCAAGAATACCGATTGGAACTTGCAGTCAGAGCGTCAATAATTATTTTCTTTTGGATTACTTGTTGTTGTTTTTTTGTTCGACGTAGTTTTTCTATTAGTATTTGTTGCTGGGGTGTATATGGCTTTGATGGATTTGAATTTGATGGTTGAATTGTATTTAGTTGAGGCTTTTCTTCATCTTCTTCAGGTAGCTTGGGAGGTTTGTCTTTGTATTCTTCAATTGGTATAACGTCAGCAATAGTGAATTTGCGTAACTGTTTTGGTTTCTCTAGGTTAGAGTTAGACTTTCTTAAAGCCTGTTTTAACAGTTCTTGGCTTTGGAAGTTATTTATTTTTTGATTGGAATTGATTAATGACCTTTTCTGGTTAGCGATTAAATCAATATTGTTTTGTCTATTTATGCCTAGAGCGATCGCAGGTAATTTAATAAATACAATTTTGTATAAAATTGTTGAATACAATAAACAAATTCCCAGAATTTTTACATTTTTTTTGAATCTCATTAGGGAGATATTGATACCTTTTCGATTTGGATTTTTCAATGTTTTCAGAATTAAATTTTTGGCGATTCAAACTATTGAGCATTGGCTAATGTCGAAAATTAACCATTATTTAATACTTAGTCTTTGAATTTATTATTGATTTATTTGATTCGATGGATTTAACAGTGTTTCAGTAAATATAGGTAGTCAAAAAAGCTTGATTTTTTATCCTGGCGCAAAGAATAAAATAGGATTAAGCAGATTTACTGCAACAAGAGTGTAATTCTTGAGCAAAAATTCAACCTCAGCAAAATCACCACAGATCAAAAATCAAGCGATGATTTAGCCGTATAAATACGTAATTAAAGGCTATTAACTTCAAAAATTGAGTAAAAAATATACTTCAGACTACTCGCTACAGTCTGTAAATTTGATACACTTTATTTAGTAACTGCCAGATTACTACTGCTGTTTGCTAGCGGAGTTTATTTATACATCCGCATTACTTTGCGGCGTAAACAGGCAGTAGCTGATCGGAGCTTGTTTAAAAAGTTGTAAAGTATACTCAAAACCCCTATCCAAACTTCTCCCTGAATGGGAGAGAGGCTTTGAAATGCCCATTCTCTTCTAGGGAAGGGGCTGGGAAAGTTAGGTTTATAAGGCTACGAAAATACTTGTCAAACATCCTTTAAAAATCGCTTTTAACAGACTTTCCCGAACAGTCAAAGGTGAGAAAAAGATTAAGAATTATTAATAAAATTTAAGCTATTCTTGAGATAATCACGCTGCTGACTGGATATCACATTTAGATTTATTAAAAAAAGTTAATGAAACCTAGACATATTGATACAGAAGTAGCGAGGTTAGAAGCCCTCCGCCAGTATCAAATTCTTGACACAGAACCCGAAGAAGCCTATGACAATCTTGCTCAGTTAGCGGCCTTTATTTGTGGCACTCCCATATCCTTGGTAAATTTTATTGATGAAAACCGTCAATGGTTTAAGGCAAAAATAGGTTTAGACGTATCAGAAATGCCCCGGAGTGTTGGATTATCTTATCTTTGCCAAGAGCAGCGTAATGTTGTGGTGGTTCCTGATACCCTAGCTGATGAAAAGTTGGCAAGTAATCCGGTAGTAACTGGCTATCCATATATACGTTTTTATGCAGGTGTACCCTTAATTACTCCGAAGGGAGATATGTTGGGAACTCTGTGTGCAATTGACCAAGTTCCACGGCAACTAAGCCAAAAACAAGTGGAGGCGTTTGTGGGTTTGAGTCGCCTGGTAATCGACCAACTCGAACTCAGGCGTCATGTAAGTGAGGTATCTAAAGTAACTGAGAAACTAGTGGCGCACGAGCAAGCAGCCCGCGCCCAATCTGAAGCCGCCAAAACCCGCATCACCAATCTTCTCGAAAGTATCACTGATGGTTTTTTTGCCCTAGATCAAAAGTGGCAATTCACCTATATTAATGGTCAAGCAGAAAGGCTGTTGCAAAAAACTCACAATGAGCTTTTAGGTAAAAACATCTGGGAGGTGTTTCCAGAAATTATCGGCACAACATTTGATTGCGAATATCGCAGGGCAATCTTAGAACAGGTTAGTGTCGAATTTGAGGAGTTGTATCTGCCACAGCAGCAGTGGCTTAAAGTCCATGCCTATCCGGCAAAAGACGGCTTGTCTGTTTATTTTCAAAACGTTACTGAACGACGGAAAACAGCAGACGCACTACGAGAAAGTGAAGAACGTTGGCAATTAGCATTACATGGTAATAATGATGGTATTTGGGATTGGAACCTCAAGACTAATGAAGTGTTCTTCTCAACTCGATGGAAGGAAATGCTCGGCTATAAAGACTACGAAGTTTCCAACCATTGGGATGAATGGACAAAACGAATCCATCCCGATGAGCGAGATTTGGTACTTCAGGCTTTCCAAGACCACTTTGCCAAGAAAACACCGTTTTACGTCTGTGAATATCGAGTCCAGTGCCAAGATGGCAGCTATAAATGGATTCTAGATCGAGGACAGGCACTTTGGGACGCATTGGGTGATATAGTACGGATGGTTGGTTCTTATACTGATATCACAAATCGCAAGCGGGCAGATGAAGAATTAAAACGGCAAAATCTGCGATCGCAACTATTTGCCGAAATCACCCTAAAAATTCGAGAATCTTTACAAATAGATGAAATTCTTCAAACCACTGTCACAGAGGTACAAAAATTACTGCAAGCTGACCGGGTGTTAATTTTTCGACTGGAACCTGACGGTTCGGGAACAGTGGTACAAGAAGCAGTGCTGCCTGGTTGGCCGGTAATTCTAGGAGAAAATCTTTTTGACCCCTGCTTTAAAGAAGAATATATAGAAAGATATCGCCACGGAAGAGTAAGTGCCCTTGAAGACATTGAATCTGCTCATATCCAACCATGTCATCGAGAATTTCTTCAGCAGTTTGCTATCAGGGCTAATCTGGTAGTGCCGATTATTGTCAGGGACGATATTTGGGGCTTATTGCTAGCTCATCAGTGTGGCGCACCTCGACGGTGGAATCAGTTTGAGATGGATTTGTTACAGCAATTAGCGAACCAAATTGGAATTGCTTTATCTCAGGCAAAACTATTAGAAAAAGAAACCCAGCAAAGTCAGGAACTTGCTCGTTCTAATGCGGAATTAGAACAGTTTGCCTATGTGGCTTCCCATGATTTGCAAGAGCCATTGCGGATGGTAACTAGTTATTTACAACTGCTGGAGCGGAGATACAAAAACCAACTGGATGCCAATGCGGATCAGTTTATTGCCTACGCAGTAGATGGGGCCAGCCGGATGCAGACCCTAATCAATGATTTGTTAAACTATTCCCGCATCAGCACCCGTGGACAGCCTTTTGTGCCCGTTGATTGTAGTGTTGTCTTAGAACAGGTGCTTACTAATCTTCAAGTTGCGATCGCAGATCGAAAGGCAGTTGTCACCTACGATACTCTACCTCAAGTGATGGCTGATGCTACCCAATTGACACAAGTATTTCAAAACCTGATTGCCAACGCGATCAAATTTTGCGATCGTCAACAGTCATTAATTCACATTGGAGTAAGTAAGAGAGATGCAGATATATTAGATGGAAAAAATTTAAATTTTATCCCCTCGGAGGATGAATGGTTGTTCTGGGTGCGTGATAATGGGATTGGTTTAGAATCCCAGTATACCGAGCGTATATTTATAATTTTTCAGCGCTTGCACGGTAGAGACAAGTATCCAGGTACTGGAATTGGTCTGGCAATTTGTAAGAAAATTATCGAACGCCACGGCGGCCGGATCTGGGTTGAGTCGAAGCTGGGTCAAGGCTCGACTTTCTACTTTACAATTCCAGATAGAGTAGGTAAGCAATGGTCAACACCATAACAGCGATTATGCCTCTTGAGGTTTTGTTAGTAGAGGATAACCCTGGCGATGTCCAACTTACACGCATCGCCCTAGAAGAT
>NNBT01003921.1_pt1 | contig 19041 bp, 13 predicted proteins | sample 1173831 | NCBI WGS metagenome assembly NNBT01 (sample SAMN07173936, study PRJNA388173) | plant metagenome | isolation source: symbiotic tissue sample KVJ10 | place: Norway: Troms, Kvaloya island | reverse complement strand
GATGAGAGCCACCAGATGATCCCAACTGGTGAACGACTTATCGTAGGCGTCCCCTTTGCAGCGCTCGACGATGGCGGCAAATTGCCTGCGATCAATGGGTTTAAGAAGGCTCGTGAGAATGCTAGCAGTGAAGCGCATGCCCGTCTCTCTTTCTGTGTCTCGACAACCAGAAAGTATCAGGAAATCCCTGATTTGGCGGGCATGCACCCGCGACATATAGAATCTTCCCCGGACAGCCCTGCGCGCGAGCGGGGAGAGGGAGGGGCCCATTGCGAAGCAATGGGAGGGTGAGGGGCGCCCGGTCTCTTGATGCAAGGATTAGCGAGGCGATCGTAAACGTGGCCCTTGGCTGAAAAGAAAGAGGTAACAGGGATGCCCCTCACCCTCCCAACGCTGACGCGTTGGGTCCCTCCCTCTCCCCTCTTCGAGGGGCGAGGGCATAGCTGCCTTCGGCGGCTGAGGGAGAAGAGAAAATCCACCGCTGTTCTTCCCTTGTAAAAATACAGCGGAACAACAGCGGAATATCAGGGATCTACAGGGATCTATTTGAAACGCGCGGAACAGGGATCTCGGCTTCACCCCGCCAGGCTGGTAATTTCCAACGATTGCGTCCGGTAATTCAAGCCCCGCCGGCCGTCTCCAGCACCGGCACGCCGCGCTCGCGGTAAGGGGTGCGACCATAGAAGGCACGGTAGCATTTCGAGAAATGCGACGGCGAGGAGAAGCCGCAGGCGAGCGCCACATTGATCACCGACATGTCGGTCTGCAGCAGCAGCGAACGCGCCTTCTTGAGGCGCAGCTCGAGGTAATAACGTTTGGGCGAGCGGTCGAGGTAACGCCGGAACAGGCGCTCGAGCTGGCGCGCCGACAGACCGGCCTGACGGGCGAGCACGCTCGGCGACAAGGGCTCCTCGAGATTGCTCTCCATCTCCTCGATGATGCCGACGAGCTTCGGATGGCGCGCCCCGATGCGGGCCGGCAGCGACATGCGCTGATGCTCGCTGTGATGGCGGATCGGCGAATGGAGGACGAGCTCGGCGACATTGGCGGCGAGGTCGGGCCCGTGCTGGCTGGCGATCAGCGCCAGCATCATGTCGAGCGCCGAGGTGCCGCCGGCGCTGGTGAAGCGGTCGCGGTCGATCTCGAACAGGCCGCCGGTCGCCTCGATTTCCGGGAAGGCTTCCGAAAAGCCGGGCAGGTTCTCCCAATGGATGGTGCAGCGATAGCCGTCGAGAATATGAGCTTCGGCCAGGATATGGGCGCCGGTGCACACCGCCCCGATATCCATGCCACGCCGCGCCGCCTTGCGCAGCCAATTCACCAGCCTCTTGTCGACATGGTGCTGGACGTTCAGCCCGCCACAGACGATGACCGTGTCATGCTCGTTGATCTGGTCGAGATCGCCGTCGACCATGGCGAGGATGCCGTTGGAGGCGGCGACCGGCTTGCCGTCGACCGAATGCATGGCCCATTTGTAAAGCGGCTTTTCGGCGCAGCGATTGGCGAGCCGTAAAGGCTCGATCGCCGCGGTGGCGGGCATCATGGTGAATTCCGGCACCATGATGAATGCGAATTTCTGCGGCCATTCCTGGGGCTTGTCGCCGAACATGGGGGTTCCGTCTGGGTTGTCCCATGGCCAATTAATACCAATCCACGGCTTTGTCCATCAGCGCCATCGGATGGCACGAAACCGACAGGCCGGGGAGGGGGCGGTCGCAACCGGAACGGCCGGTGTCGCAAATCCTCATGCAGCCGCCCAAGGGCCGGATAATGCTGGTGGCGTCCATCCGCCATCCGGAGTTAAGGCAGTGAATATGTTCTCGAGGCTCAAGGTCGAAGCCGGTGACATGCCGGCCCTGGTTGCTGCCTTCCTGGCGAAGCTTTCCATCGAAATCACCCCCAAGCAGGTCGAGAAGGTGGCGCTGCTGAAAGAGCGCCTGCCGCAGGGCACCCAGGTTTTCGTCGCCTTGATCGACCCGGCCGATATCGCCCTTCAGATCGATGCGGTGGCGGCCATCCGCGCCGCCGGCCTCGAGCCGGTGCCGCATGTGCCGGCCCGCTTCGTGCGCGATGCCGCCGATCTCGAGCATCGCCTCCAGGCTTTCGCCGAGCGTGCCCAGGTGCGCCAGGTGCTCGTCCTCGGCGGCGGCGCGCCGCAGCCGCTCGGCATCTATGACGCCGCCATCCAGCTCCTCGAAACCGGCCTCTTCCAGAAATACGGCATCACCAAAATCGGCGTCGCCGGCCATCCGGAAGGCAATCCCGACATCATCAAGGCCAAAGGCGAAGCGGCGCTCATCAGTGCGCTGCGCGAGAAGCAGGCCTATCTCTCCGCCCACAATATCGAAGGTTATGTCGCCACCCAGTTCCTCTTCGAGGCGGCCCCGGTGGCCTACTGGGCCAGCACCTTGCGTGAGGCGGGTGTGACGCTGCCGATCCATGTCGGCGTGCCGGGCCCGGCCACCATCAAGACGCTGGTCAAATATGCCGCCATGTGCGGCGTCGGCAATTCCGCCCGCTTCATCCGCAAGCAGGCGCTCAACGTCACCAAGCTGCTGACCGTGTCGAGCCCCGACGCCTTCGTCGAGAACCTCGCCAAGCTGCATTTCGAGAAGCCGGAGCTCGGCATTGCCGGTCCGCATCTCTATCCCTTCGGCGGCTTCGACAAGCTGCTCGACTGGGTGTCGTCGCGGGTGCAGTGACCGCCTCGGCCGAGGATCAGCGGCCAGCGGGTTGAACAGCGGCGACAATACGTTTGGTCGCCGCCGCCAAGGAAACAGTGCCGCGCCGGTGTTCGGTGCCGTCCTGGCGCCTGAAAAGCCCATTTTCAATTCCCTCATACATGCCGAGAAGCGCGTTTGCGACCTCACCAGGCACACCTTCGGCGGCGAGCAGTGCGGCGCGCTGCTCGTTTGGGACCAGCGCCGGCGTCACCGGCCGCCCGAGAATCTCGGCGAAAGACGACGCAACGTCGCCGGGGCTCCAGTCTTCCGGCCCGCCGAGTTCCACGATCCGCTTGCCGGTCCAGGCCTCGCAAAGCAGGCTTGCCGCGGCGCGACCGACATCGATGGTGCTCACCATCGGGATATTCCGGGCGGGGTCGATGAAGCTCGGCAGCACGCTTTCTGAAATGACGGCGTGCGCGACCTCGCTCCAGGTCTCGACGAAATAGCCGGAGCGCAGGAAAGCCGTTGCCGGCGCCACCCCGTCCAGCAGCGCCTCGAACCGGTTGAGCGTGGCGATGACGCCGGTGCCGGAAACATGCTGTGCGCCGATGGACGACAGGACAACGGCCTTGGAGAGGAGCGCTTGCTGTGCCGCTTCGGCCAGCGCCGCGCCGAGTTCTTCCGTGCGCGCAAAAGGATCGCCGCTCACCGGCGGCGGATTGAGCAGGAACGCGCCCGATACGTCCTTCAGCGCAACGGCCATCGCGTCGCGATCCTCGATGTCGGCGATGGCCACCTCGGCGCCCATCGCTCTCCACTTTTCGCCTTGTTCCTTGCGGCGCAGGACGACACGCACGGCCGCGCCGCATGCGATCAGGGCGCGTGCCACCTCGCCGCCGGCCCGTCCGTTTGCTCCAACTACGACATACATGCTTGCCACTCCTTCAGTTCACCCGATGGCGAAAGGATAGGTGCGGACTGTTCATGCGTCTAATGCATGGTATATATAGTCATCATGCGCGAAGTGGATTTACGCCGGATCGATCTCAACCTGCTGGTGGCCCTCGAGGCGCTATTGGAGGAGAAGAACGTCACGCGGGCCGCGCACCGGCTGGGCATGAGCCAGCCGGCCGCGAGCCGCGCTCTGGGCCGATTGCGTGCGCTGTTTTCGGATGCGCTGCTGGTCGATGGGCCGGGCGGCTATGGGCTCAGCGCCCGCGCCGAGGAATTGCGCCCCCTGTTACGCCGGACGCTTGCCGGTGTCGGCGAAATGCTGGAGGCGAACCGTTTTGATCCCGCGGCGGCGACGGGGCAGATCCGGCTCCTCATGCCCGATCTCCAGGCCGCCGTGCTTGCGCCGCATCTGCTCGCCCGCCTCGCGCGGGAAGCGCCGTCCCTCGATCTCGATATTGCGGCGCCAGGCACGAACGGAATGGAAGCGCTGGAGCAGGGGACAGCCGATGCGATGGTGGCGCTGATCGACGACGCGCCGGCCGGCATCAACAGGCGCCGCCTCTATGATGAAAAGCTCGTGACGCTGATGCGGGCCGATCACCCCGCGCGCGCCAGGAAACTCACGCTCGCCCGCTTTCTGGCGCTCGAGCATATCGTGGTGAGCGTCACCGGTATCGGGCCTGCACCGGTCGATGCGGCGCTGGCGCGACTCGGACGCACGCGGCGCGTGAAGCTGCGTGTGCCGAATTTCTTCGCCGCGGTCGAGATCGCTGCCCGTTCCGACCTCGTCATGACCTTGCCGGCGAGCTTGGCGCGCGCCGCCGTCACTATGCGACGCCTGGTGGCGCTGCCGCCGCCCCTCGATCTCGGCAGCTTCACGATGAGCCTTGTTTGGCATGCGCGCCAGCAGGACGCGCCCCGGCACATCTGGCTGCGGCGCGCCATCGTCGCGGCGGCGATGGAGATGTCGGCGGAGAGTGAGGTTGGAAGCTAAGGCTGATATCCGGGCCTGGCTAACTTGGCGTATCGGACGGACAGGTTGCTGGTAGAGTGAGCCCCTCCGATCAATCTGACGAGCGGGTGGATGATTGTCCCAATCGCCATATGAGCCAAAATGCGAAGCCGGAAATCATTCCAATTGTGCCATAGAGAGTCGTAGTTGCGCTCATAACACCGCTATGCCACTGCAGGGGGATGCTTGCGCCGGCACCAATGACGAACCCTGAAATGGAAGCTGACCACCAGCGTAAAAATTTCATGCGCTTGCCAAGAAAAAACGCTGGCACCCCAAGCATGCCAGTGACCAAAGCGGAGTAGATAAAAATAAATGGCGACAGTCCTATAATCATCCCTGGCGTTGGCCCGTTAGGCGTTGCCAGTGTCAAAGCTCCAAGCATAAGGGCCGGCAGGGCTGCTGCGACCACAAATCCGATGAAGGTGCAGAGGTCTTCTTTCATGGTGATCTCTACAGCTCTGGCGCCGTCTCCGTATATAGGCGAAACAATACCGAACGTCTGCACTCGGCGTTGGGGTACCGCTCGCCACTTGAGTTCGAAGCCGCGTTCGCGCAAAACAAGACCGCCTGAACACGACCATGAACACCACTGTAACCGAAATTATCGTGTCTCATTCAAGGGGTGCAGTCCAGCACTGTCACCGAATTATCCGGTCTATCAGCGATTCAAAATTATGCCATCGTGCGCGCGCTTGCGCCTCATCTGGAATTCGGAGTCAGCGATATCAGCCTTGGACAGAATGTCCAGGGCCATTAGGAGTCCGTTCGATTGTTCTGTCGTCTTCACTTTAGAAGACATTCTTTCTATTGCACCTAGTGCTACCGCGGGCGGATATCCACGGCTAAGGAAGTCGGCGGCAACCAAGCACAACTGTGATTTTGTGTATGATGGATATTGGTCCACCAAAAGTTCGAATAACTTTTCTCTTTGTTTGGGCGAGAGAGCATCCCGGGACGCATATGTCTGATAGAGAAACGTTTCGGCTCCTTCGACGCTGAAGAGGTTGGGTCGCGAGAGCACTTCGAGCAAGAGAGAGAAGTAATCTTCTGGAAAGTCGGCGTATTCCAGGAGATGGCGAAAGAAGAGATCAGCATAGTGCTGAAATGTTCTTCTGGCCACTGGAGTTGAAGAGCTTGCTTCGAGTTGCAAGAGAATATCATTTGCGCTCATGGAGTCATTTCCTTATGCCCGCAAAAGATTGCCTACCGGCTTGCAGCTGCTCGGTGACAGTGAATTCATGGCCAGCACGGTCACTGTATTTGATAGATCAATGCAGAAAAGGCCGCCTCGAAGGGCGGCCCTTTTGTTTCCTTGATCCTGTTCTGACTTGCAACAGGCTCAGAACTTCACCGCCAGCGTGGCGTTGAGGCCGTGATCTTCGGCGTCGTTGCCGATCTCGCCGCTATAGGCGATGCCGAAAGTGGCATCGGGCGACAGCGCCACATCGAAGCCCGCTTCTAGCACCGCCGCATCGCGCGCGATCGGCGCGCCAGCGATCACGAAATCCTCCGAGCCTTCGAAGGCGAAGGTCGTTTCGGGACGCACGTCGCCGAAAGCATGGCGCCAGCCGGCCATGGCGCGGAACGAGGCCGGCATCTCGCCGGTCGTGATGTCGATCGCGGCGCGCAGGCCCAGCGTGGTGAAGGTGTTGTCGTTGGTCTCGGAGTCGCTCGACAGCGCCGCCGGCCCGCCGCTCTCCTCGAAGTCGTCGGTCTTGGTCGAGACATAGGCGGCATTGGCGAAGGGCTCGAGCCGCAGCGTATCGAGGTCGAAAATGTAGCCCGCCTCGCCGAAGACCTGCACGGTGCCGGCATCGTAATCGGCGTCGAGGTCGTCGCCCAGGGCTTCGCGCTCGGTGCTGATGTCATGCCAGGCATAAGCGACGCCGGCCCGGAGGCCGAAGGCGTCGATCTGGGTGCCGCCATAGAGGCCGATCTGATAGCTGTCGGCATCACCCGACGAATCGCGATCGTCGGCATCGAAGCTCGAATGGGCATAACCCGCGAGCACGCCGAGGCGGGTGGCCTCGGCGACGCCGATATCGGCGCCGGCCAGAATGCCGCCGGTATTGCGGGTGAAGTCGGCAGCATTGCCGTCGCTGTCTGTCTTGGCCCAGCTGCCGAAGCCGCGGGTCCACAAAGCGAGGCCCTGCGTGTCAGCCGGGCCATTCGTTACGCCTGAGGCGCTGAAGCCCATCACCTGGCCACCCGACGCGGCGACCCCGTTGAAGGCCTGGCGCAAGCGGTCATTGGCGGCATTGCGCCAGAAGCGGCTGTCCTGGCTGAGCATGCCGATGAGCGAGGCATGCACCTCGCCGGAGAGCTCGTCGAGCAGCGCGCGGGCTTCCTCCTCGCTGCCCGCCAAAGCGAGCGCCACCCACACCTCGCTCGAGACGTCGAGCGTGTCGACCGCGCCCGCGGTGGCCCGCTGGTTGCGCGTCTGGGCGACGTCGACGAAAGCGACATCGTTGCGCACCAATTGCAAGGTGACGTCGTTGCCGGTGCCACCGGCATAATTGATCAGCGCGTCGAGGAAGGGCTGATCGCTGGTGATCGGGCTGAAGGTGCCGGTCACGGCATCGGTGCCGTCATTGGCGATGATGACATAAGGGCCGGTGAGGATGTCCCAGCTCTCGGCGGTGTTCGGCGTCAGGACGAGCTGAAGGTCGGCGCCGGCGATATCGACCGTGCCATTGACGATCAGCTGGTCGGCGCTCGTCGGCGTCGCCTCGATCTGCAATATGCCGTGATTGATGTAATTGGCGTCGACCGTCTGCGTGCCGATCGAATTGCCGGGCGCATGGGTGCCGCCGGCTTCGATCTCGACGGTCTTGCCGGTGCTGCCGATATTGCCGATGCCGCCGAGCAGCCCGCCGGTTGCGACGGTGATGTCGCCGCCGAGCTTCCCGCCCGTGAGATTGCCGACATACAGGCTGCCGCCCGACACCGTCGTCGTGCCGGTGAAGGTGGTGGAGCTGTCGCCGGTCAGAAGCAGCGTTCCCACACCGGACTTGATGATGTCTCCGCTGCCTTCGAACTGGCCGGCATACGTCGTATTGGTAGCCTGATTGATGGTGAGCTCCGCCGGCCCCAAAGCGACCTTGCCGCCGGTGCCGGTGAGCGAACTCATGACCAGATCGAACATGGTGAGATCGAGCGTGCCGCCATCGACGGTGTAGCTCGTATTGTCCACGAAGGCATCGGCATTCAAGGCCTGCAGGACACCTCCCTTGACCACGGTGCCGCCGGTATAGGTGTTCGTGCCGGACAGCAATGTCGTGCCGGCGATCTGCCGGACGCTGCCGACACCGCTGATCGCCTGAGTGAGCGTAAGATTGATCGCCGTATGGTTGAGCACTACCTTGCTGTCGGCGACCGCGAGGCTGATGGATCCTGCCTGCAATACGCCGGCCCCCGCGGCGGCGTCACTTTCCTTGGCGCCGAAATTGATGATACCCGCGCCGTTGCCCGCAATACCCGCGTTGATCTTGCCCGTGCCGGTGGCKCCGACCCTCAATGTGCCGCCATCGGTCAGTGTCAGCTCGCCGTCATTGAAGTGTCCGACATAGAATTCGCTCTTGTCGGTGGCCCATTCGGAGGTGGTCCCGGTGATCGTGACGGCGCTGTCGCCGCTTTCGCCGATGATGCCGCCGGTCGTGCCGCCTGAGCCGGCATTGCCGCTGAACACCTTGCCGCCGTCCGAGATGGTCATCGTCCCGGAGCCGATCTTGCCGACGCCGATCTGGCCATAGGTTGTCCAGGTCGAGCCCGCGCCGGTGACGACGACATGGGCGCCATTGCCGATCGCGCCGCCCGCCGCATTGGTGCTGCCGAGATCACCGCCGCCCTCGATCCGAAGTGTGCCGCCATATACCCGCGTCGTGCCGGTGAAGCCGGTTCCATCGCCGGTGATGACGAGCGTGCCGGCGCCTTGCTTGATGAAGTTGGCGCCGCCGCCGCCGGTGATCAGGCCCGTCGCGGTCAATGTGGTGCCGGCATCCGTCTCGATGCGACCGCCGAAATTGGTGAAGTTGATCGTGCGGCTGGTGGAGAACGTACCGTTAGTCCGCAGTATCGCATTGGCGCCGACATTGGTTGATGCGGTGTACGATCCGCCGTTGAGCGTGATCGTTTCGCCGGGCGGCCCGAGATTCACGTCGAGGTCAGCGCCCGCGACGACCGTCACGCCGTCATTGATGGTCACGGAGCCGGCATCGCTGGCGGAGAGCGCCAATGCCCCAGCCGCCAATACCGTCAGCGCGGTGGTGCCCGTCAGGCGCCGCCTGAATCCAAAGAATATCGTCTGCATGCCCAGCCCTCTCGCTCAGGTTGTTTTTTGTCTTCAGCGAGTGATGAGGCTGTCCCCCTGATCATGCGCCGCCGATGATCGCGTAGCTTTTTTGACACGGCGTAAGATTGTCGGCAAGGGGTTAACGGCGAAGATTCATATCGTCTTAAAGTGATCCTCAACTTTGAATAGAATCATCTCAATCCTGTGAACCTTATCGACACGAATCTCTGGTCGCGCATTAAGGATTCTGTGGAAAACCCCGTTTCTCGCGGATGTTGTAGTACCGCGACCGGCGCCTATTGCCCCGGAACGGAAAATTCGAGGCCCGGCAGCCGACTTTTCGGAAACCGCCCGGGATGGGTGTTTTTCACCATTCAGGAAATGATTTCGCCACTCGAAATCAAAAGGCCGTTTTAGCCCCACCGCACCGCTCAAATTGTCCATGATTTTCTGGAATGCACAACTGCAACGCGTTAAGGGAATATTAACTACAATACATTCCAAATAAAACGCAAATATACGCAAATATAGATTTGTTAATAGTAAGTTAACCTAACTATAGTTTTCCCGGCGGACGCAGATATAGTTTGCATCACGCGTCTAGGACCAGAGAAGAGAGTGGACGTAGTAATTAACTAATCTCTCAACGGCGAGGTGAACAAATGAAAACGGCGATAACCACGGGAAGACTGAAAGTACTGGCGGCAGCGGTTTCCATGGCTGTGCTGGTGGGAATGGCGATCCCCGCTCAAGCTGAACAAGGCAGCGGCGGTCTCGGCGGACTCGGTGGCGGTCTGGGTGGTGCCATCGGTGGCGCCGTCGGCGGCGCAGTCGGGGCGGTCGGCGGTGTGGTCGGCGGTGTCGGCAATACGGTCGGCGGTGTGGTCGGCGGTCTGACCGGCGGCGGCACGACCGGCGGCGGCCTGCTCGGCGGCGGCACCAGCAGCAGCAACACCACCACGGGCGGCGGCCTTCTCGGCGGCACCGGTGGGCTGCTCGGCGGCGTGGGTGGCACCCAGACTGGCGGCGGCGTCATCAACAACTTCAACGGCAAGGGCATCGGCGTGAATCTTGGCATCGCCAAGGTGGGCGTCGGCCTCAAGAACAAGAAGGGGCTCAAGGCACTGGTCAAGGTGCAGGCCCTGGGCAAGAACGGCGTGAACGCCAAGGTCGGCGCCAGTCTTCTCGGCGAGAAGAACCTAGTTGCCGCCAAGGCCAAGGTGAATGCGCTCGGCAAGAACGGCCTGACGGCAAAGGTGGGTGCCAAGGTCGGCACCGATGGCATCGGCGTGAAAGTCGGTCTGTCTATCGGCGGCGGCAAGAAGCCGGGTGGTCCTGGCGGGCCTGGTGGGCCCGGCGGACCTGGTGGGCCCGGTGGTCCTGGCGGCCCCGGCGGTCCGGGCAATCCGGGCGGCATCGGCAACGAACTCGCCGGTCTGTCCAACTATGAGCGCATGCAGCTCAAGAAGAAGTGCGGTGCGGTTCTTTCTTCGCCTTCCAGCTACAACCGTGATGCGGTTCAGGTATGCCGCGTCCTCGCCCAACTCGCGGGACTCTAGAGCTAATCCCCCAGCTCCAGAAGCAAGTCTCGTGATAGTCTGGTGACGGCATGCTGCGCGGTTCTTCGGAGCCGCGCAGTATTTTTTATGGCCGGGCTAGTGTCCCGAATCCGAAGTTCGCCACTGCCAGCGGCACCTTCCGAGCGAACTTCGGGCTCGGAAGGACACTAGAAAACTTGATGATTCTAGTGTGCTTTTGAACGCGAAGTTCCTGTCGGTGCAAGCCGCCTGATATCAGGAACTTCGCGTTCAGCACACTAGGACCCGGCCATCCAGCAAAAAAAGAGCCGCCCTGCAAGGTCAGTCCCTCACTGTCTTCTTGCCCGGTGCACCGCCGAAAACCTGAAACAGGATCCGCCGCGGCACGAAGCGTTCGTCATTCACCAGAAAGCTGAAGGTGAAGGCGACGCCCAGCACGAGGATATTGAGGAGGAACGCATAGATGACGGCGCGGTCCGGATAGCTGTCCTTGATGCTGGCGACCATCAGGGGGCCCACCACGCCGGCGGCCGACCAGGCGGTGAGGATGACGCCATAGAGCCGCGGCATGCGTTTCGTCCCGTAAACGTCGCCGACCATCGACGGCATGATGGCGAAGCCGCCGCCGAAGCAGCTCAGCACGTAGCAGACGAGAGCCGCGAAGACCCATGGGTTTTGCTCGGTCATCAGGAGGCCGAACACGATGAGCTGGGTGGCGAACAGGACGCGAAAGGTGTTGAGGCGGCCGATCCGCTCCGAGACGGCGCCCCAGGCGATGCGCCCCAAGCCGTTGAACAGGGAGCTCACGGCAATGAGCGTGGCGCCATAACCGGCGAGCACGGTGCGCTCCAGTGTCGGGTGATCGAGCCGCCAGATGTCCTGATACAAGGGTGACAGGAAGCTGATGATCGAGATGCCGGCCGTGATGTTGAGGAAAAAGACGAACCACATGATCGCAAACTGACCGGCCAGCAGATAGTCGCTGAGCGGCAGATCGGCCTCCTGCTCGGCCCGCGCATAGGGGCCCTCGTTGAGGGTCTCCTTTTGCGCCGCCGCGACGAAACCTTGCGGGAGATAGCCTTCCGGAGGGTTCTTCAGCACCGCCGCGGAAGCGATGGCGACGGAGCCCAGAATGGCGCCGAGGGCGGCGAAGACCAGAGTCAGGTTCGAGGCCAGCAGGCGCATCAGGACCGGCGCCAGCAAGACGCTGAGGACGAAGGCGCCGAGCCCGAAGCCCATGGCGACGATGCCGGTCAATTGCCCTCTGCGGTCGGGGAACCATTTGATGACGGTCGTCATCGGCGTCACATAGCCGAGCCCGATGCCGATCCCGCTGACGGCGCCATAACCCAGATAGAACAGCGGCAGGCTTTCGAGCGCCAGCGCCAGCGCCGCCAGGGCGTAACCCACCGCGAAGAGGATGCCGCCGGCGACGGCAAGCTTGCGCGGTCCGAACCGGCCGAGATTGACGCCGCCCCAGGCTGCCGACAGACCGAGGCAGCAGATATTGAGGCTGAACGCCCAGGACGTATCGGTATTGCTCCAGCGGAACTGCTCGACCAGGAGCGGCTGGAAATAGCTCCAGGCATAGACGGTGCCGAGACAGAGCTGCAGGACCGTGCAAGCAGTGGCGACCAGCCATCGGTTGGGCACGTGGTCCGGCCGGGGCATGGTTAAGCGCCCTCTCGGGAAGCCTTGCGGATCAGCCTGCTGAGCTCGCCCACTTCATCGGTGCGCTCGAGCAGCGGCTGGAGCTGGTTGGCGGACGGCGCCGAATGTTTCTCGCCGGAGAGCGTATGCCAGGCGAAGTTGCCGAGGAGATGCAGCGGCCGCGATACCTGATACATGAGCCCATAAGTCACCAGCACGCTGACCACGAAGATGATGGTGAGCAGATAGACCACCTTGCCGATGGCGGTCTGGACCTGCAGGGCGAAGTAGCCCTTGTCCATGCCGACATGCACACGGCCCGCCTGGCCGCCGATGATGCCGGCCGTCACCTCTGAAAAGCTCCCCAGGCCGGCAAGAGTGCGGTCATAAGTATCTTTGTCGCCTTTGTAGTCGGCGGCGATCTCGTCCGGAACACCCGGCACGAAGGTGTGGGCGATGATCGTTCCGTCGCCATCGACGACGAAGACATAAGAGATGCCGGGCGTCTCGACATATTGGTCGATGACCGACTGAAGTGCAGGATAGTTCTGATTGACGATCAGGTCGCTGTCGGAATTGGCGATGGCGCGCGCGATCGACCGGCTGCTGTTCAGGAAGTAGTCGGTGAGCTGCCGGTCCACCGTGTGGACATAGATGATGGAGGTCGAGACCAGGATGAGCCCCATGAGCGCGAACACGCCGAACAGGGTCTTCTGATAGAACCGGGCGATCCTCATCGTTTCAGCCAAGCCTCCCAATCAGTGTCCTGCAAAGGCACGAACTGGCCACCCTGGACCACGGTAAAATAGACCTTGTCCGAGGCCTGGCGCCCGCTCGCGGCGCCGCCGAAGGAAAGTGTCTGCCCGAGGCCCAGATCGATCTCGCCCATGGCGAGCGCGGCCTGCGCCAGGTCGGCGCGCTTCGGGTCAGGGCCCATGCGCCCAAGGATCGCGACCAGCATCTTGGCGTTCAGATAACCTTCGAAGCTGATGAAGCTGTAGGGCAGCGGCGCATATTCCGTCGCCGGCGTCTTGCCGTCCGGATAGAGCAGGGCGTCGGGCGGCATGAGTACGTCGCGATAGCGGTCCATCGCGGCGCGATAGTCGCGCGCGACGGGCAGCGCGTCGTCCAGATAGCTCGGTACGATCTGCGAGCTCACCAGCTGCGACGTATAATCCTTGGCCGACTTCTGCTCGGCCGCCGACAGCAGCCTCAGCATGGCGTCGCTGCCGACGAAGGAGATCGTCGCCACCGGTCCGCCGACGCCTCGGCCGCGCATGTCGCGCACGAAGCCGGCGCAGGCGGGATAGGTGCCGATGCAGATGACGGCGTCGGGCTTGACGCGCTCCATCAATGCCACCTGGCCGTCATAGCTCTGGTCATAGGGGGAGCCGCGCCGGTAGGTTGCCTCGCCGGCGATTGCGAGCCCGTGCCGGCTGAGCGCCTTGCGCACGCCCGCCCATCCGGTGCGGCCATAGGCGTCGGCCTGATAGAACACCGCGATGCGGCTGCGGCCGGCGGCGACGAAATGATCGACCAGGCCTTGGGTCTCCTGGTCGTAGGAGGCGCGCAGATTGAAGCTGAAGGCGTCATAGGGCGGAATGCGGCTCGCCTCGGCGCCGGTGAACGGGAAGAGCAGGAGGAAATGCTCGGCCTGGTGCATTCGGAGCAGCGGCAACGTGCGGATCATGGTCGGCGTGCCGACATAGGAGAACAGCGCGAAGACGTCGTCCTTCATCAACTCCAGCGTGTTCCGGATCGCGAGATCGGGCTGGTATTTGTCATCGAGCGCCGCGATCACGATACGCCGGCCATGGACGCCGCCAGCTTCGTTGACCGCCGTCAGATAGGCCATGGCGCCGCGATAAAGCTCGATGCTGAGCGCCCGGGCGCTCGCCGAAAAATCCGCCGACATGCCGAGACGGATTTCGTCTTGGCCCGCGACCGGGGCCGAGGCCGGGTCTTGCTGCGCCAGGACAGGACTGTTGAAGAGCGCGATGAACACCAGAAGGTTCAGCGCGAGGAACGGTCTCAAACTGAGCTTGATTCGCAGGTTCTTCTCCACCCTTCGCGCGGGGCCTGGGACCAGCAAAATCGGCCCTTTCCACCGCGTGGCACTCAAGTCGACCGGAAATGCGTCCTGGTTCGCCCGCGCCCACGGGCGATCGACCTTCTACCAGACCCGAAGGAGAGCAGCAACGATACGCCGTCTGTTGAGGGGACCGGGCTAGAGTCGAGAACCGCGGGCAGCCTTTACAGGCGCTCCGTAGCGCGCCGCCATGTCCGCCTTGTCGTTGCTCGACAGGTGGTTCCGATTTCCCATCAGGCTTTCCATGCTCTGATAACCGCTTTGCGCCGAGATGGTGGGCTTCGATGAATTCTGTGCGAAGGCGAATCTGTCGTAGTGCATAATTGATTCAAAATCATACACGGAATAATTCACGGTCGTGCGCTTGGCGAAATTCGACTCGAGATTGTCCGGTATATTGTCCAAGTGGATTTTGACATAGGTATCTCTGTCGGACCGACAGTGCTCGTGGCTGAGTCCAAGCGTGTGGCCCAGCTCATGAGCGATAATAATATGATTGCCCCAGCTGGTAATTCGAAACAGGCGGCGTTTATCCGCGTAGCCGACGGACGCCTGATTGACCGAGGCGCTCTCGACATAGATGTAGCCATCCTGGCCGGAGCGTGGGGTGAACTTCACCTTGCTCACGGATGACCATTCCTTGCACGCCTTCTTGAATTTTGACTTCTTGGTCGTGCTCAATCCGGGGGCGTATTCGAAGAAGACCTCCCCATTCGGCCACTTTGCACCGGTGAACGCACGAATTTCGACATCGGTCGTCGCGTCGATGTCGAAGACCATGTCGTCTACGACGACATACTGTTGATCAAATCTGGTGAGGACGGAATGGCCGGTCTTTCGCCGGTCGAATCTCAAGCGAGACTTGTCTTCGAAGAAGGCGCCCATGATTCCCTCCGGCTCAGCATTCTTCCGTTAGGGCAGATGGGAGTCAAGGACGCTGTTTCACAATTGCCGGCACAGCCTCTGCGTCTTACGCCGCCGGAACGGCCTGCTTCCCGAACTGGCGCACATCCGCGATCGTGCGGCCATTGGCGATGAGCCAATCCCAGGCATAATCGGCATAGGAGCGGAAGACATAGAGGTCGATCACATCGGGCTTCGTGCTGACGATATGCAGAAGTGCGGCGATCTCGGCGAAGCGCAGGCGGCGCACCGTTCCCGCTTCATAGTCAGGAGAGAGCAGATCGAGTGACGAGCCCTTGAGCAGAAGGCTGCGTGCCTGGTCGCCTTCGAGCCGGATGATGCTGCGCATGTCGGAGACATCGACGGCGAGGGAATGGATGCCGGCGAGCGCCTGGCGCAAGGCCGCGAGCAGCTCTTCCGTCTTGGCGCGCGGACACAGAATGAGCCACTGATCGGTCGACAGCCACAGCGCCTGGACCTCGCCCCAGGCGGCGCTTTTGCGCGGCGCCGTAGGCAAATCGAGATTGAGGACCTGCTTGACGGCGGCCATGAAGGCCGCGTCGTCGGGCAGGCCACGCAGATCGATCATGCCGCGTGCCGTGATTTCGCGGATCTCGACGGTGAGGCTGGTCGGCGTCTCGCGCGCGCTGAGCGCGGTTTCGAACTGGGCATCAGACATTCTGCCGGCTCCCTTCCTTGTCGTAGAAGACCGGATCGGTGATCTTCGCTTTCACCACCTTGCCCTCGAGCGGGAAGGACAAGGTCTCGCCCATCCGGCTGCGGCCGTTCTCGATCAGCGCCATGGCGATCGAACGGTCGAGCGTGGGGGAATAATAGGTCGAGGTCACCTGACCGATCATCTCCATCGGCGGCTTGTCTTTCACCGCCCTTACCGCATAGGCGCCGTCGGGCAGGACCTCTTTCGGATCTTCGGTGAGAAGGCCGACCAGTTGCTTGCGCCCGGCACTTCTCAGGAAGGACTGCTCGAGCGAGCGTTTGCCGATGAAATCCGCCTTCTTCTTGGAGACGAGCCCGTCGAGCCCGACATCGAACGGCGTCACCGTGCCGTCGGTCTCATCGCCGATGACGATGTAGCCTTTTTCGGCGCGCAGCACATGCAAGGCCTCGGTACCATAGGCCTCGATGCCGAATTCGGCGCCGGCGGCGAGAATGGCATCCCACAGGCCGCGGCCGAGATTGGCCGGCGTCGCCACTTCATAGGACAACTCGCCCGAGAAGCTGATGCGGTAGAGGCGGACCGGATAGTCGCCGAGCTGGCCTTCCTTCATCGCCATATGCGGGAAGCCTTCGGCCGAGATGTCGAAATCGGGCCCGAGCTTGGAGAGCACTTCACGCGCCTTGGGGCCGGCAATGGCGAATTGCGCCCATTGCTCGGTGACCGGCGTCACGAACACCTTGTACTCGGTCCATTCCGTCTGCAGCCATTCCTCGAGCCATTGGGCGATGCGGTCGGCGCCGCCCGAGGTCGTGTGCATCAGGAAGTGATCATCGGCGAGGCGCACCGTGACGCCGTCATCCGTGAGGAAGCCGAGCTCGTTCATCATGAGCCCGTAGCGGCAGCGCCCGACTTTCAGGGTCGAGAACATGTTCGTATAGACGCGGTCGAGGAACGCCGCCGCGTCCGGGCCTTTGATCTCGATCTTGCCGAGCGTCGAGGCGTCGAGCAGGCCGACCTTGTGGCGCACGGCGAGGATCTCGCGGTTGATCGAGGCGTGCTTGTCCTCGCCGGCGCGCGGATAGGTGTAAGCGCGCCGCCATTGGCCGACCGGCTCGAAATGCGCATTCTGCGCCTGATGCCAGCGGAAGATCGGCGTGCGGCGGATAGGCAGGAACAGCTTCTTGGTGAGCGTGCCGGCGATGGCGCCGAAGGAGAAGGGCGTATAAGGCGGCCGGAAAGTGGTGATGCCGATTTCGGGGATCGTCTTGCCGGTCGCTTCCGCCAGCACGCCGAGCCCGTTGAGGTTCGACGTCTTGCCCTGGTCGGTCGCCATGCCGAAGGTGGTGTAGCGCTTGGTGTGCTCGACCGATTCATACCCCTCGCGCTGGGCGAGCTCGAGATCGGCGGCGGTCACGTCGTTCTGGAAGTCGATGAAGTGTTTGTTGCCTTCATTGTATTTGCCGGTGGCGGGCGAGAACCAGATCGGCTCGAGTGGCTTCTGCTGTGCCGATGCGACCTTGGGCCGGCTCACCGGGGATGATGTGGCCTTCACCGCGGTTTCGCCGGCGGCATAACCCTCGGCGAGCGCCTGGGCCAGATCCAGCGTGCCGTTGGCGGCGCCCACCGCCTGGATGCGGTCGTGATGTTTGCCCGGCCGGTAGCTCTGCAGCGCGCTGTCGAAGGTCAGCTTGCCGCCATTGTGGCACCACAGATTGACCACCGGGTTGAAGCCGCCCGACATGGCGACGAAGTCGCAGACGATGCGGCTTTCATTGACGACGCGGCCCTGGCCCTTGCGCCATGGCGCGACCTTGACGCCCTTGATGCCCATGCCGCCATAGCTGCTTTCGACGCCGGCGATGGCATGGCCCGGAATGATCTCGATGCCGGCATTGCGGGCATCGCGCGCCGCGGCGCTGTCGGTGCCCTGGCGCACATCGATGATCGCGGCGACGCCGCCGCCGGCCCGCTTGAGGGAAAGTGCCGTCAGATAGGCATCGTCATTGTTGGTGAAGACGACGCCTTTCATGCCGGGCGACACGCCATAACGTTCGACGAGGCTGCGCGCCGCGCTGGCGAGCATGATGCCCGGCCGGTCGTTATTGGCGAAGGCGATCGGGCGCTCGAGCGCGCCGGTGGCGAGGATCACTTCCCTGGCGCGCACCTTCCACAGGCGATGGCGCGGCGTGCCTTTGGCGAGGAGGGCCGGATCGTGATCGGCAACCCGCTCGAACAGCATGACATGATTGTGATGCCAGTGGCCGACCGCGGTGGTGCGGGTCATCACATGGACGTTTTCGGCATTGGCGAGAAGCTCGGCGCGGCTTCTCACCCAGTCGAGCTGCGGCTCACCGTCGATGGTGCCTTGCGAAAGATCGGCCATGCCGCCAAAGCGCGGGCTCTCGTCGCAGATGATGACGCGGGCGCCTGCGGCTTGCGCCGCTTCCGCCGCGGCGAGCCCGGCGATGCCGGCGCCGATGACGAGCACGTCGCAATGGGCATGCATATGCTCATAGGTGTCGGGATCGCGGCCTTCCGGCGCCTTGCCGAGGCCGGCGGCGCGCCGGATCATCGGCTCATAGACATGTTTCCAGAAGGCCTGCGGCCACATGAAGGTCTTGTAGTAGAAGCCGCCCGGGATGAAGCGCGAGATCTTGCTGTTGAGGGCGCCGATATCGAGCTTGAGCGAGGGCCAGCGGTTCTGGCTCACCGCGACGAGCCCGTCATAAAGCTCGACCTGGGTGGCGCGCAGATTGGGCTCGTGGCGCGAGCCTTCGCCCACGCCGACGAGCGCGTTCATCTCCTCGGAGCCGAGGCCCACAACGCCACGCGGGCGGTGATATTTGAAGCTGCGCCCGAAGACGCGCTGGCCATTGGCGAGGACGGCCGCGGCGAGCGTGTCGCCGTGGAAGCCCGTCATGTTCTGGCCGTCGAAGGTGAAGCTCACCTTGCGGGCGCGGTCGATCAGGCGGCCGCCCTGCGGCAGTCGATAGGGCTTGCCGCTCATGCTTCACGTCCCTTTGCCAGCTTGTCCTTGAAAAACACGGCCCATTCGCCGGTCGCCGCTTCCATCAAGGCGCGCGGCGGCAATTCGCGGATGCCGTAGGTCGCCTTGAATTCCATCGTCACCGTGTCGCGCGCCGAATGGAACCACTTGCCGCAGCCGCGGTCGCAGCGCCAGCGCTCGAAATGCAGGCCCTTGGGATTGTGCCGCATGAACAGGTAGTCGCGCTGCTCGGCGTCGCTGACATGGGCG
>NNBT01003816.1_pt1 | contig 19054 bp, 6 predicted proteins | sample 1173831 | NCBI WGS metagenome assembly NNBT01 (sample SAMN07173936, study PRJNA388173) | plant metagenome | isolation source: symbiotic tissue sample KVJ10 | place: Norway: Troms, Kvaloya island | reverse complement strand
CCTCAAGGGCGGCCATGACGAGGTGGGGACAGTGTGTGGCTGTAGAGAAACCGGATTGCCTCCTCATGGAGGGCCATGACGCACAGAGGGAATCACCCCTCCCTGAACTGCCACTCGATGTGGTGGCGATAGGTCTCGCCGGGTTTCAACAGTGCTGAGGGAAAGTTCGGCTGGTTGGGCGCGTCCGGCCAGTTCTGCGGCTCGAGCGCCACGGCGCCGAAGCGGCGCAGGCCTTCACCTTTCTTGCCCTTGAAGGCAGGGCCCCAATGGCCGGCGGTATAAAGCTGAAGGCCGGGCTCGGTGGTGAAGAGATCGAAAGCGCGCCCGCCGGCGGCGAGCGAGGCCGCATGATGCAGCGTATGGCGCTCGCCTTCGAGGCAGAAATTGCCGTCGAAGCCGGAGCCGTCCTCGAAGGCCTCTTCCAGGAAAGTCGGCTCGCGGAAATCATAATTGGTGCCGGAGACGAAGCTGACCGCCCCCGACGGGATGAGCGCGGCATTGGTCGGCGTATAGGCCTGGGCGGAAATCTGCAATTCGTGATCCGCCACGGTCTCGGCGCCGGAGAGATTCCAATAGACATGGTTGGTGAGATTGATGACGGTGGTCTTCTTGGTCGTCGCCTCGATCTCGCAGCTCAACGTGTCGCCGTCGAAGCGATAGCTGCAGCGCGCCTGCACTTTGCCCGGATAACCCTCCTCGCGGTTGAACGAGACGAGCGAGAAGACCAGCGCGTCGTCGATGATCTCCGCCACCCAGGTCTTCCGGTGGAAAGCCTCGACGCCGCCATGCAGATGGTTGGGCGGCTCGTTGACGGTGAGCTGATGCGCCGTGCCGTCGATGGTGATGAGACCCTTTTCGATGCGGTTGGCGAAACGTCCGCAGATGGCGCCGGCATAGACCTCGCTGTCGAGAACGTCCTCGATGCGCGCCGGCCCCGCCACGACATCGAAGCCGTCGGGAAATTCGAGCGCCATCAGCCGGGCGCCCACCGCATTGAAGGTGGCGCGGAAGCCCAGATCGCTGACGATCTCGAAATTACGCGCCGCCTCGCCGCCGAAGCTTCCGGGCTCGAGCTCGGCGAGGCGTGCCGGCMTCAGTGATTGTCGCGCGGCAGGCCCTTGGACTGCGCGATCTTCTGATATTTGACGGCCGGCTTCAGCACCATGCCTTCCGACAACTGCTCGACATTGGCGCGGAAGATCTCCTGCCACGGCGTCTGGCTTTCGGGGATATTCGTATAGCCACCCTTGGCCGCGAGAGCGGCGCGCCGCTTCTCCAGCTCCTCTTTCGAGATCAGGATGTCGGCGGTGCCCTTGTTGAGATCGATGCGCACCCGATCGCCGTCCTTGAGCAAAGCGAGGCCGCCGCCCGCCGCCGCTTCCGGCGAGGCGTTGAGGATCGAAGGTGAGCCCGACGTGCCGGACTGCCGCCCGTCGCCGACACAGGGCAGCGAATGCACGCCCTTCTTCAGGAGATCGGTGGGCGCGCGCATATTGACCACTTCCGCCGCCCCCGGATAGCCGAGCGGCCCGGTGCCGCGCATGAACAGGACCGTATGCGCGTCGATGCCGAGAGAGGGATCATCGATGCGCTTGTGATAATCCTCCGGCCCGTCGAACACGACGGCCTTGGCCTCGAAGGCATTGGGGTCCTTGGGGTCGGAGAGATAACGCGCGCGGAATTCCTCCGAGATCACGCTCGTCTTCATGATCGCCGCGTCGAAGAGATTGCCCTTCAGCATCTTGAAGCCGGCATGTTTCTTGATCGGCTTGTCATATTCCTTGATGACGGCGCGGTTCGAGGCGAATTTGCCGGTGCAGTTTTCGCCGATCGTCTTGCCGTTGACGGTGAGCGCGTCTTCATGGATGCGCTTCGCCTTGATCAGCTCGGCGACGACGGCGGGCACACCGCCGGCGCGGTGATAGTCCTCGCCCAGATATTCGCCGGCCGGTTGCAGGTTGACGAGGAGGGGAATGTCGTAGCCGTGTTTCTCCCAGTCGGCGACATTGAGCTCGACGCCGATATGGCGGGCGATGGCGTTGAGATGGATCGGGCAGTTGGTCGACCCGCCGATCGCCGAATTGACCGCGATGGCGTTTTCGAACGCCTTGCGGGTAAGGATTTTCGACGGCGTCAGGTCCTCGCGCACCATGTCGACGATACGCTTGCCGGTCATGTAAGCGAGCTGGCCGCGCTCGCGATAGGGCGCCGGAATGGCGGCATTGCCGGGCAGCGTCATGCCGAGCGCCTCGGCCAGCGAATTCATCGAGGTCGCCGTGCCCATGGTGTTGCAGAATCCGGTCGAGGGCGCCGAGGAGGCGACCAGCTCGATGAAGCCTTCATAATCGATGTCGCCGGTGGCGAGCAGCTCGCGCGCCTTCCACAAAATGGTGCCCGAGCCGGTGCGCTCGCCATTGTGCCAGCCATTGAGCATGGGGCCGGAGGAAAGTGCTATGGCTGGGATATTGACGGTCGAGGCCGCCATCAGCGCCGCCGGTGTCGTCTTGTCGCAGCCGACGGTGAGCACCACGCCGTCGATCGGATAGCCGAACAGGATCTCGACCAGGCTCAGATAGGAGAGATTGCGGTCGAGCATGGCGGTCGGCCGCTTGAGCGTCTCCTGGATCGGATGGATCGGGAATTCGAGCGGCACGCCGCCCGCCGCGGTGATGCCGTCGCGCACCCGTTTGGCGAGCTCGAGATGCGCCCTATTGCAGGGCGCGATATCGGAGCCTGTCTGCGAGATGCCGATGATCGGTTTGCCCGACTGCAATTCCTCGCGGGTGAAACCGAAATTGAGCTGGCGCTCGAGATAGAGCGCCGTCATATCGATATTGTCGGGATTGTCGAACCAGGCTTGCGATCTGAGGCGGGGCGGGGATTTTTTCATGTCATACAAATAGCACGACCCCGGGGTCCCGATGCAAGCCCGGAAATCGGGAGAACAGGGCTGGGTACAACCCCTTGGCGCAGCCCTCGGGGCCCGCTATTCACTCATTCCATGAAAACCTTCGCCGACGACCTCATCACCTTGCGCGACCTTTTGCGCTTCGCCGTCAGCCGTTTCAACGAGGCGGGCCTCGCTTTCGGCCAGGGCACCACGGGCGCCGTGGACGAGGCGGCTTTTCTCATCCTCGAAAGCCTGCATCTGCCGGTCGACGACATCAATCCCTGGGCCGAGGCCCGCCTGACGCGGCCGGAGCGCGAAATGCTGCTCGCCCGCATCGAGGAACGGGTCGTGAGCCGCAAGCCCGCCGCCTATCTCACCGGCAAGGCCTATATCCAGGGCGTGCCCTTCCATGTCGATGAGCGCGTCATCGTGCCGCGCTCCTTCATCGGCGAATTGCTGTTCACCGATCTCTTCGGCGGCGACGGCTTCACCTTGGTGCCGGATGTCACCGCCGTCGGCCGCGCGCTCGATCTGTGCACCGGCTCCGGCTGCCTCGCCATTCTGGCGGCGCGCATTTTCCCCAATGCGGAAGTCGACGCAGTCGAGTTGTCGCCGCAGGCCATCGAGGTGGCGCGCGCCAATATCGCCGAGTCGGGCTTCGCCGACCGCCTCAATCTGTTCCAGGGCGATCTGTTCCAGCCGGTGGCGAGCGAGCGCTACGACCTCATCATCACCAACCCGCCCTATGTCGATGCCGAGGCGATGGATGAGCTGCCGCCGGAATTCCGCCACGAGCCGGCGATGGCGCTCGATGGCGGCGAGGACGGACTCGATATCGTGCGCCGGATCCTCGCCGAAGCGCCGCGCCATTTGAATCCGGGCGGCGGGCTTCTCTGTGAAATCGGCCGCGGCCGCGAGATCCTCGAGGACGACTATCCCGAGCTCGATTTCTTCTGGCTCGACACCGAGGAAAGCGACGGCGAGGTCTTCTGGCTCACCGCCGACAAATTCGGCCGTTGAGGTCGAGCTAGCCTGCCTTCGCCTCGGCCGAATCAAGCGTGCTGGTGCTCTCCGGGCTGCCGCCCTTGACGGCTTTGACCGCGAGATCGGCGTTCACGCGGCCGGCACCCCAGATATTGGGATCGGCTGGAGCGGGAGAACCCGCAATCGCGGTATCGGTCAGGGCCTTTGAGATATCCCCCGGCTTGAGATCGGGCTTCGTCTCCAGCATCAAGGCGACGGTGCCGACGACATGGGGCGCGGCAAAGCTTGTTCCTCTGCCCGCCCCATAACATTCATCCGGCTTGGCGGACTTGCAGGCCTTGCGATGGGAGGGCATGGCGGATGTGATCTGCTCGCCCGGCGCGACGAGCGTGGGCAATGATATCAGGCCGTCGGGCGTCGGGCCGCGCGAGGAAAAATCAGAGACCGGCCATGACACCGTCGGTTTGCCCTTATCGTCTTTCGTGACAAATGAGCCGACGCAAATGATGCCGGTCGCCGCGGCGGGCACCGTCATCGTCGACGCGCGCGAGGACGGGTTGAGATGGAGGGTTTTCTCCTTGCCCTTGTTCACCAGCCATGCGTGCCAGAGCACATTGTCGAATTCCTTGGGCGCTGTCAGCTTGACGGTCCAGGTTCCGGCCGCGGGCACCAGCTGCATGCGCACGCCGCTCAGTCCGGGATAGGGGCTCTTGACATGCGCGGCCGTCAGCTTCGATTGCGGCGCCTGGCAGACGCCGCCGCGTGGGATGTCGTAGGCCTTGCTGCTCCCGGGCGGTGTGATGGAGACGGTGATATTGGCGTCCTTTGCGCCATATCCGTACCAGAGCTCGAGCTTCACTTTCTGCTTGAACGGCAGCACGCCGCCGGTCTTGGGCACCATGCGGATCTCGAAACTCACCGTCGTGTTCTTCTTGATGACTCCCTGGGCATGGCCGGTGCCGCGCCCTTCGTTGCCTGCGCTTTTGACGACGGCGACGCCATTGGCCTTGATGAAGTTCGCAGCCCAGGTCTCGGCGATGCCGATGGGCAGGCGCGGACCGTCATGGAAGCCTTGGCTGAAATTGATGACGCCCGGTTGCTTCGCCATCGTCGTCTTGGCGTAGCGGAAGCCCTGCGCCCATCCCCATTCGCCCCGCGCTATGATGCCGACAATGTCGGCCTCCGGTGCGATCCCGAGATATTTCCCATAGGCTGCCGGCTCGCCCGCCGCGCCATTCCCCGCGGCGATGCCGGCGACCTGTGTGCCATGACTCCCATCCGAGAAGGATCCTCGTTTGCTTCTCAGGATTTTCAGATTTCCTTTGATCTTCAGCCGGCGCTTCTTTTGCTCCTTGGTTTCTCCCGGCGGCGGATCGGAAAGAGCGAGATCGATGTCGGCCCGCTTATATTCGATGCCGACGTCGAAGCCCGCCGGCGGCAGCAGCTTGTCGACCTTCGATATCTTGCCGGACATGTCCCAGATGCTGAGAAACCTGGTCTTCCCGTCGAGGCTCCGCAACGCCTTGTGAAAAACATCGAACGAGTTGTCGACAACTGCGATGATGACTCCTTTGCCGGTCGTCCCGGTCAAGACGGGCGTGCCGCCCGGGCCGAGCCCAACCTGGTTCGGCGTGACGATCACGGCGCGGCTGACATCCAGTTCGGGATGCAGGGGCTGGGAAACGGAAACATATCCGATCCGGTCGTCGGCGCGCAGCTTCTCGGCGATATTGAGCGGAAATTCGACGATGGCGATGCCATTGTCGAAGGACAGGACGCGCACGCCGAGCTTGCTCAGTTCCTCGGCGCTGCCCTTCCAATCGAGCATGGCCTTGACGACCCGCCGCGGCGACCCTTCTTGCAAATACAGCTCAAGTTGCGGGTCGAGAACAGCCATGACACCCCGGGCAGATTGAAATGTCCGTTGTTTCAGGATTGCAGCAATGAAGATGCCCCAACAATTGAATGCTACAGGTTTACGTCGGGAAAATCAAGGTTCGAATTAGATTCCGCTTGCGGCGAAAACGAAACAGTCGTTTGATCTCATCGAGCAGGGGGCTGTGCTTTGTCCAGACGACAGGGGTGGGGGCCATGTCCCGCGATCACGTTGCCTTGCTGGCCGTTCAGGACAGGCTCGACCCTCAAAGTCAGAAATCCGGCATATATGAAGTCATCGCCATCGGCACCAAACCAGGCGCGCCGGCCGAGTGGCGGTGCGCAATATTGTCGTTGGACGAGTTTCGGAAGCGATTCCAGAGTGATGGGAAGATCTTTGCCGACGAGGAGATAGGCAGCGAATTTCCCAATATCGTCGTTGCGGCCTTCTACGCCTTTGACCAGGAGCCGCTCGCCCGCCTCGACACGATCGCCTTCGTCGAAGAGGACGGCAAGCTGAGCTCCGGCGTGTTCGACGATACCGGCTGGCGGGTTTCCAGGCTGAAGGTCACGCCCGACAAGACCCGCAAGGGCGTCATCACCAGTTTCAATCTCGAAGCGCATGTCGCTCTCGCCTTGAATGGCCATCACAAGGTGAGCGAAAGCGCCGGTGACCATTTCGATACGCGCGCCATCTTCAAGTTGAGCGCCGACCAGACTGCCACGCCGCGGACATTGTGGGAGAAAACCGGAACCGGCCAGCCCAAGGACGAGCATAGCGCCTGGTTCGATGACGCCCTGATCGAGATCACGGTCCGACCCTGGAACGGCAAATACTCCGAATGCCGGATAGTGAACGCCCTGAAGGAGGGTGGCGGCCGGTTGAGCAATTTCGCCGACGATGAGCCGCCGGGCGTCAAGCTCAAGGTCCAGAATATCCCCCTTTTCGACGATCTGAAATTCTCTCAGCCGAATACGGAGATCGAGCGGCGCTGGGCCTTCCGGGCTGGTGATTTTCGCGCCGACGGCGAGACGCCCAAGCGCCTGATCTTCCGTTTCGAGTTCGAGGTGCGCAATAAATCCGGTTACGACGACGTGTTCGCTGCGCTACTCGACGGGTTGCTGGAACCGAATGAGCGCAAGGCCGTCCTGGACGCGGTGACGACCCTCTATTTCTCGCAGGAGCAGCGTCTGGGCGACATTGCCGCGGCGCTGACGCCGGCGGGAACGGTCCACTGGATCGTGGCGATGCGTTTCGATCCGTTCACCGAGCCGGGCTTCGTCGCGCTGGCACAGACGCTTCTCGCCGGCCTCTCCGTGGCGCAAGTGGAAGTCGGCCGGTCGCAGCGGCGTATCGCCGACGGCTCGGCCCTGAGCGTGCTGCCGACCTTGACGGAGATCAAGGGGGTGAGCGGCAAGGCAATGCCCTGGCATATCTTCGGACAGTTGCGCGACACCGGCTCCTGGCGCCGTATCATCAGGAAGACCCCCGGCACCGCCAGGGACAATGCGCGTTCGACCAGCTGGAAGGTCATCGAGCCACGGCTCTCCTTTGACTACTGGTTGCCGTTCAAGGACAGCGAAAAGCGCCGGCTGACGGCCAAGGCCGAGCTGAAGCGCCTGTTGTCGACCGAAGGAACATCGATCGCCGGCCTGACGGTCGAGATCAGAGCGCCGGAGCGGGCGGCATTCGACGCCGATACGCCGCCGAAATGCATGGATCATCCGAGTCTCCAGCCGGCGCTCAGCGAGGTGAACGCCTTCGAGGATGTGGATGGTGGCATCCGCTTCGGCCTGCACATCACGGCCATGCCGAAACTGCCGGAGGTGCTTGTCGGCGCGTTCCGGCTGTTGCTGGGGGCGCCGTCGGCGACGTCGGAGCCGGGGCAGCAGATGTGTCTCATTCGCTGCTATGGCAAAGATGGCGATCGGTTGCGGCAGGGTATAGAGCTGGCCCTGGCGCTTCCCTTGCGCGGTGTGCTGCCGGGTGGACAGGATGCGCCCATCGCTTCCGGACGGGCCGCCCGGCGTGACGCGGCGCGCCAGGCGCTGGCCGATACCATCACGCCCGATCCGGCCGAACCCCTGTTTTTCCCGCTTTTCGATCCATCCGATCCGAAGCCCGCGATGGATGGCAATTCCTATGAGCTGATGGTGCGCGAAACGGCGGCCAGAGGCCGCGATCACGAAATCGGCCTCATGCTGCGCCATGTCGGCGTGAAAACGACGGCGCCGGCCGAAGCTCTGGTGGTCGTCATCGATCCTGAGCCCTACCGCGTGATGGGGGTCAAGTATGTCGAGCCGCGCGCGGCCGCCAATGACGAGACCAATGAGGTGGCGGTATGGAACGCGGGCGGCGAAGGCGGCCTGTCCTGGCGCGTCAGGGACGACAGTCAGATCGTGCAATTGCTCCTGCCGGCGCAGACCATCGGCGAAGCGATGGAGAAGAACCGTGTCGACGATGCCGAGCGCCCGCCCGATATTGCGCCGGGCCGCGCCGCCGCCGCCCGCTTCGGCAGCCCCGCGGTAGTGGAGATCGATCCCACCTATGCCGAAACCGACTTTCGCGAGCCGGGTTGGAACTTGCGCCGCATTCTCGGCTATCCGGGCCAGCGCTCGCCCGGCGCGCGTCTGCGCGGCCTGCGCGCCGAGCTGGTCTACGGCCTGACGACCCGGCTGGTGCCGCAGTCGGATGTCTGGCTGAGTGAGATCGGCGCTGCCCTTGGCCTGCCGCCGTCAAAATTCCCCGGCACCGCCGGCCAGGACCAGCCGGCGCTGCAACGGCATCTCAGAGTATCCAATGCCGCGATCGATGCCGAGAAAAGGCGTCTTGCCGTCGAGAAGCTGTGGAGCGGCCGGCCTGATCTGCCGCTCAAGATCGAGCGCGGCCTGTCCTTTGGCCTCCGTCATCGCGAGAAGGACAACACGCTGGCCGGGCCGGCGACGCCGTTCCGCTGGCCGGTGCCGGGAGATATTCCGAGCGACCTGGCGCTTTCGAAAGCTCAGCGCGAGCTCATCGAGCAGACCTTCTCCGTGGCGCGCGACGACCGCCAGTCATTCCCGGGCGGTGTTCCGTGGGCATTCGAAAGTGCCAATATCCTCGCCGAAGTCTATCGCCAGCCGCTCGGCGAATCCGGTCGCGTGCAAGGCGTGCATCTTTCGGCGCTCGGCGCCTGGGCCGGTCAACGCGCTTTGTTCGCTGAGGACAAGACCGTCATCGACACCGACATAACCATGGGCCGGCTGCAGCGCTACAAGCTGGAGCGCATCGGACGCATCGGCGCCCTTTGGCATCGCGCCAAGCATGTCATCGTCTATGAGCGCACCGTCGTACCGTCGCGCCAGTTCTACAATCTTTATCCGATCGGCCTGCAGCAGGATGAACATGCCGGCCGCCCGGTGCCGCGAAAAGTCGAGGAATATGTCGAGCTGCTGCAGCCGGTACGGCGTTATCCGGAGAACGGCACATCCGTTTCGGCGGCGGGCTTCCTGACCGGCGTCGAGTTCAAGTCGATACGCATTCCCGTCGACAGCCGCTGGGGTGGTGACGTGCGGCGGGAGGGCTGGGCCGTGCCTTTGTGGAACGCGGCTTTCGCCGCCCCCGCCATTCAACCGGACAATCCCGACGATCCTTCTCTCGTCTATCCGAAACCGCAGATCCGGTGCCTGTTTGCCGGCGTCGATGGCGGCGAGGTGGCGGTCGAAATCGACGAGCCGCAGAAGCTGGTCTTCTACACATCCACATTGCAGGGCGATCGCGGCGGCGATACCGACGCCTGGCGCGCGGTCCGCGAGATCGATTTCGTCGATTTGCCGGTACCGGTCGCGGGGCGCTTGTCGCCGCGCAGCGATCAGCTGAGTGATGCTTTGCTGCCGCCCGAGCCTCGTCATGTTCCGGGTTATGAGCGGCTCACGCTCAAATTGAAGTCCACGGAAGAGACGGTGGCGCTGATGCATGGTCGGGCGGCGGAAGGCCCTGGCGCGGTACTCGGCAATGTCACGGTTGCGCGCGCCATCGCGGCAACAGGCGGCGACACGGCCTTGCGATCGGGGCTCGCCGGACTCGCCGGCTCGGCGGCGAATGTCAGGGCCGAGATCGACGCCGCGATCGGCCGGTCGCTCGGCGTTCTCGAGAAGCTCGATCCGAAGCTCAACCACTACGACCGGAAGTCCGTGGTGAAGTCGGCGATCATGAGTGTGGTTGACGCGCAGAAAGCCACGCTGATCGACGATCTCAAGAAGCGCGGCGCGGACCTGGCGCTGCCGGATGTAGGTCCTCTGGTCAAAGGCCTGAATGGCGACGGCGGCAACACCGCGTTGCGCGGCAAGCTGGTCACCAGCGCCAGCTCCGAGATCGGCCGGCTTGCTTATGCGGCGCGCGGCCTCATCGACGAAGCCATGGCAGGTGTCCGCCGGCCTCTGCAAGGCGCTTCGGGTTTCGCCACATCGGCGCTGGCGCTGCTCGACGCGTTGCGCATCCCAGGGCCGGGGGACGAGTATTATGAGCTGCCCGATGAGGACCGCGATGTTCTCATCGAGACGTTGCGCGATGTGCACGAGCGGCTCTGGGACGTGGCCGATGATCTCAAGGCCGATATCGACCAGCTGGCGCGGAACGTCAGTTTCGACATCGCGCGTATCGCGGCCCTGGCCGGCGGTGAGGTCGCGGCTGCAGGCTCCGGGATAAAGACGGAATTGAAGGCTCTGCAGACTGTCGTCATCGCACTTCGTCAGGCGATCACGGCGGCAGGCGGGAAAATAACGATCGAGGTCCAGACAGCCGCCGCGGCGGTAGCCGGCGCCGCGGCAAAACTTGGCGAGCAGCTCTCCGTGGTGCGCCGGAAGATCGACGGCGGCGGCAATGCTCCGGCGCTGCGGGCCTTTATTTCCCTATGCGGCTTGATCGAGTCTGCCGCGACGATGACCGCCACCGTCCTGCAGAACCTGCCCGTGGGCAGCCAACTGCCCGCTCCGGTCACCGGCGCCCTCGATCGCGTGGACAAATATCTGGGCCGCATCATCGATGCCCTCGAGCAGTTGCTGACCGGCCTGACGACCGGCGGCGTTTCGGCGATCTCGCAGCTGGCCGAACGGGCCGATAAGCTGGTCGGCAAGATCCGTGACGAATTGAAGGTCAAGGTGGATGAGCTCACCGCGTGGCTGGTGAGCGAGGAGGTCACGGAACCCATCATCGCGGCAATCGCGGCCCTTTCCCAAGACGTCGAGGACGAAGATTTCTCGGCTTGGGCGCGCGAGGCGATCGACGCCGTGAAGGCGCTCCTCGCCGCGCTCGCGGTTGTGGCCGGAAAGCTCGATACGGCGATCAAGGAGGTCGCCGAGGCCGCTCGATTGTCGATCGACGGCAGCGAGCGCGATCTCGTATTGGCGGCCGAAGCGGGCATCGCCCAGCTCTTCGCCGCCGCCAACAGCTTCGAGACGATGCTGCGCGAGCTGCTGGCGACGGATTTCAAGGGAGCTTTGCTCGCCGCCTACGGCCTCGATCAGCCGGAGGCCATCGCCGCGAAGCTGCGCGCTGCCGTTGCCGATGCCATCGACACTGCTCTGGCCGACGCCAAGCAGGACGTCGATCGCCTTGTCGAGGATATCAAGGCGGAGGTCTATGCGGTGGCGGCCGATACCGTCCGCGATATCGAGACTCGCGGCCGGCAACTGCTGGGCAGCCTGCAGAGCAGCGTGACGGAGGCCCTGGGCACCGATCCGGCGGCGCTCGCGGATGAAGCCAAGCGTCTCGCGCAGGAGGGCTCCGATGTCTTGCGCCTCATCCGCGCGGTGGGTGACCCGCCGAAGACGGATCGCCTCGGCTTGAACCGTCCGGAAGTCGCTTATGTGCTGAACGAGGTCGACAAGGTCATCGACATCACGCCGGCGGTGGCGCTGGTGAACCGCGTTTCCGACACGCTTGCGGCGATCGATCAGGCGGGCAAGGCGCTGGGCGATCTGATCCCCGGCATGGGCATTCGTCTTCCCACCGGCAGGCTCGCCGAGAATCTGATGCCGGATGCGCTCAAGAACCTTTCGGTTCCAAACCTCATTCCGCATATCGGCGGTCTCGATCTGCGCGGCTTGCTGGCGCGCGCCGGTTTTCCGGATCTCGACGATCTCGAGGCGGTCAAGGTTACGCAGGGCTTCGACAAGGCGGAGCGCCGGTTGTGGATGAATGCCGTCATCGATGTGCCGTTCACCGAGCCGGTCGACATCTTGACCTTCGGGCCGGTGACGCTGGCGGTGGACGATGCCCGGTTCTTCGCCGAATCCCGCCTCACCGCCGGTCTTGGCGGCTCCACACAGGAGATCAACGGCCGCATCGCCGGCGACTGGCGCGTGGTGTGCTCCGGCCAGGACATCATCACCTTCCGGCGCACCGGCCTGTTCTTCGACGAGAGCGGCAAGCTCGATTTCAAGATCGCGCCCGAGCGCGTCGAGCTCGCCGAGCCGCTCGAATTCCTCACCAATTTTCTTGCCGCTTCCGGCAAGGGCAAGGGGCTGGTCGTTGAGCCGCTGCTGCGCGGCGGAGTTCCGGCGGGCGTGATCGCGACCTTGGATATCGCTTTGCCCGATCTGACCTTGGGGGCCTTCGCCATCACCAGCCTGTCGCTGCATGTCATGTTCGGCGTGGCGGCGATCCCGGAATTCGAGGTGATCGGCGAAGTTTCGGTGGCGCAACGCACCGCGCCCTTCACGCTCAGCGTCTGGATCCTCAATGGCGGCGGCTATCTCACCCAGCGCATGTCCTTCCGTCCGACCGCGCGGCCGAAGCCGGTGCTGACCTACACTTTGGATGTCGGGATCGTCGCCGGTGTGGGGCTCGGCTTCAATTTCGGCGTCGTCTCCGGCGGCGTCTGGCTGCAGGTCGGCTGTTCCATCGCGATCACCTGGACGACCGAGCGCGGCGGCAACTCGACCACCGTGACGGTGTTCATCCTGGCGCGCGGCAACGTCGACATCGCCGGGCTCATCACGGCGAGTATCATGCTGCTGCTCGAAGTTTCCTATGACGGCGCCAGGATGATCGGGCGCGGGACTTTGCGCCTCTCCTTCAAGATCAGCATGTTCTACACGCTGCGCGTCAATCAGAAGGTCGAATACACGTTCATCGGCAAGAAAAGTGACAAGCAGGATTATGCCGAGGCATACGCCTGAGGGAGGTTAGGATGCCTGCGAGACTGGTCGCGAGAGTGCAAGCCGACCGCTTGCCCTCGGTCACCGATCCGAAAAGCGGCAAGGTGTTCAATCACGTGGGGCTGCGTGTTGCCGCCCTCGTCGATATCGACCCCGGTACGGCGTTGCCGCGGCCGCTCGCCGGCATCGCCAAGGATTTTCGTCCCTGGGAGTGGTTGTCTTGGAATCCCCATCAGAGGAGCTCATGGCGCGTCTTCCGGCTCGACTTCGACGGCATGGCCTGGACGTCGCTCGAGCTCGGCGCCGAGGTCAGCGAGGTCGTGCTCCCGCCTGTCGAGATCGACCTCGGCCCCTATCAGGCGGCGCTCGACGAAAGGCTGGATGAGATTACGGCGCAGGACGGGGAAGCCGCTGTCTGCCTGCCCGCCGCGGACGAGCCGGTCGAGCATCGCACCGTCTTCGGCATGGTGGAAAGCCTGACCGACCTGCCGCATCCCATTCCCGCCGGGCTGCGTGTATTCACCGTGCTTTCGATTGAAGGTGATCTTGGCGACGCGCGCATCATCGCGGTTCCGAAATTCGCCCTCCCGACCGGCGGTGATTTCGATATCGCCGGCATGCTGATCCCGGATGCCGCCATTCAGGATCCCGACGGTGAGATCAGGGTGACCGCGCAGCCGGTCATGGCGAACCCGCCCTGGCCGTCGGAGCTGGTTTTCCGGCTGCAGGCCACGCCAGCACTCGCCGACATGACCAGGAGCCGGGGCTCGGCGCGGCTGCTCGACCTCACGACCCTGACCATTGCCGGCGATGCGCCGGACAGTGCGGTCGGTGATGAAGACTATGCCGCGCGACTGCCGGGCAGGCTCGCCGAGGCGCTCGATCCCGCGGCGCGGATCGTCTCCGCTTTCGACCGGGCGCTCGAGAGCATGCGCGGCTCGGATGATTTCAAGGCGATCCAGGAAGACATTGCGAATGCCGGCAAGAGGCAATCCTATCTCGTGCCGACCCTCGATCGCATGACGATCGGAAGCTTCCTGCCGGTGGCGCGGGGCTCGGAGGCCGTTTCATCGGTCGCGGTCGCGCTCTTCGCGGCTTTGGCGCGCGAGCGGGGCGCAAGTGGCGCCCGCTCCGAGGCGGCGCGCAATGCCGGGCAGATGCTGCTGCGCATGCTTGACCGCGACGATGATCTCGCCGCCACAACGCCGTCTCGCGAAATCTATGCCCTGATGTCGGTGAAGCGCATGGCAGCCGCCGTGGGCCTCGCGCCGGAGACGGTGTTGGCCGACAGGGAGGCGGCGCCCACCGATACGGAGGAGGGCTTCTCGCGCTTCATTCGTCACATGTGGTTCGAGACTCTGACGACAGGCGAGCGGCCCATGGCCGCGGGCCAGTCGCGTCTTCTTGCCGTCAAGGTGGTGACCGCCACCACTGTCGATATGCCGGCGATTAGACCGGAGGCGGTGCTCGACGCCGATATCCTGACCGAACCCGGCTTGGCCTTCACGCTCGTCATGAAGGCCGAAGGGGCCACCGCGGAGCTGCGCATCGGAGCCTCGAAGCCGGTGCTCAAGCTCACCCGAAAGCCAATGGGGATGATCGAGGCCAGCCTCGACGCGGCCTCGGCGTCCTTCAGTCTCGCTGCCGCCGATCGGCTGGTCTTCCGGCTGGCATTGTCGGCCGACCGATCCATGCTGAACGTGACCTTCGTGGACAAGGGCGTTAGCCTGCAGACTCCCGCCTTCGACGTGGCCCGCCGTTCCTTCCAGATCACTTTGAGCGCATCGGGGGCGGATATCGAGGATTTCCAGCCGGGTGCGCCCGATAGCGCGTTCACCGCGCAGTTCTCCGCGCGGCTCACCACTCAGACGGCGCGGTCGACTCTGGCCCTGGCTTTCGCCGGACCCTATATGAAGGGTCTGCTCGAAGGGCGGACAGACTGGGGCGGCACATCTGTGCCGCCTGCGTCATCGTCACCCGCTGCGGCCGTCGGCGCGGCAATGCGGGCGCTTGGCTTGGCGCTGTACACGAAGCTTTATGAAGGTGGCAGTGTCGGCGTCTTGCCGCCACCACCCCTGCCGCCATCTTGGCTGAGCGCGTTCATCGGCAAGATCATAACTCTGGCGGCTGAAGACGCGGCGCGTCTCGCGGTCGCCGCCATCCCCATGATGACGCTCGGGCGTCTGACCATGGATGCGCCGCCGCTCGTCGTCAGGATCGACCAGTTCCAAAGCTTTGCGGCCGACTCCTGGGCGCGCGTCGCCGGATATGGCGCCCTGCTGGCGCGGGTCAAGCCGGCCACGACGCCGACGGAATGGTGGACGCTCAATGCCGCGGCGCTCTATGCGATGCCGAAGGACAAGCCGCATGATCCGAAGCAGGGCATCTATGCCGGGATCGTCGATCCTGTCGCGATCCAGATAGGCGAGGGGGACGGCGTTCGTCAGAGCTTGCTGTCCTACAACAACCGCTGGCTGGCGACCGGCCTTGAAAGTGATACCGGTGTGAACGAGGCCGGCACACCGGATGGCGTCATGCGTCGGCCGGAGCTCCTGGCGCCGCCCGCCTGGGACAAAGGATATGTCCTGCCGGCCCTCTCCTTCGGTTACGACTACGCCGTGCTGCCCTATCTCATCGGGCATGGTGGTGTGCTGCCGTTGTGGCTGCGCAAGGCGCCTGATCGGCCGCTCGAGCGTCTGGGGGAGCGCGGCAAGAAGATTGCGGATCCGCTGACGCAGCCGGCGCTATTGGCGCGGCACAAGCTCTATCTGCGCAGCCGTCCGATCGGCGGGCCGCGGCTCGTTGAAACCAAGGGTGAGCCCGTTCTTCCTGGGACGCGCGACGACATTGCCCCTTTGGCAGCCGAATTGCCCATCCGGCCTCCCCCGATAACCCTCGCGCCCGGCGCCACGGCCATGTTCTTCCGCGATGTCTCGGGTCAGCGCGGCGTGCTGTCCTGGGAAATACCGGTCGCCGACGAGCTTGCCGGCTATCGCTTTCTTCTCGGCAGTGTTTGCAAGCCGGGCACCGATTATGGCGGCAGTCCCGCGCCGGTCGCGAAATTGTACATCGCGCTCTGGGGCGTCACGGAGACGTCTTCGTCGCCGGCGCAATTGTGGCGAAGCGATCTATTGTCCGACATCGTCGGAGATTTTCGCATCTCCCTGCTCGTCGAAAACAATGCCGCCTCGCCGCTGACCATTCATGTCGAAAGGCAGAAAACACGCACCGACTATTTCGAGGACGAGGTCATATTCGATACGGTCCGTTTCTACCAGGTCTCTGGCCTCGACCCATTGGGCTGGCGCGATCTGTTCCTCGCCGTCGAGGTGCCGGGCGATGGCACGGCGGCGCAGCTCGAGCCGGCCGTCGCCATTGCTGTTCGCCGCCCCGCCGGCGGCGTGTCTAGCGCGTTGCCCCTCCCGCCGACCCTCGTCGCCGGCAAGCCGCTGATCGCGCCGGAAACGAGCCATCGTTCGCGCACGATCTCCCTCTTCGATGGTATCGGCGGAACATTGCCAAAGCGGTCTGCCGTATGGCGTCGCCCCGGGGTCGATTTCGGCAACTTCGAACGCTGGATCAATCCGGCGCTCATCGAGACGGGCGGCGGCCCCGAGGCCGAGAAGCAGAATGTCCGGACCGCGATCAATGAGGCCTATGTGATCGCGACGCGCGAGCCCGATAACCAGGATCGCGAGGTCAGTTTTGAAGACCCCGCCGTCGTCGCCCTTTGCGTCGAGCTGGTGGAGATTTTCCCGAAGCTCAAGAATATCGGCATCAAGATAAGCAAGCCGATTACCGGATCTGAGGTCTTCACGTCGGCATCCGGCGGTACTGAAGGCACGGCTCGGTTCCCCACCCTGACATTCACTTATGGTGAAGCAGCGCTCGCCGTAACCGCGGGCACGGCCTTCGCCGTGACGCTCAAGAAGGGCCGCATTTACGAATTGCGCTGTTATCCGGTTCTCGCCTCCGGCCGGCAGAGCTTTTCACCCTTCGACACGCTGGCGCGCCTTTCACCGGAGGTGCTGGCGACATTGCGGCAGGTCTCCGTTGACGGTACCGTCTACATGCTCGCCTCGCCCACTGTCACGACGCTGGAAATCGCGACAGACGAGCTTCCGGTCTTCCACGACAAGAGCAGCTCGCGCCCCACCAGCGGCTGGGCCGAGGACCGCACGCTGATCATTATCGAGCGCCCGCCGGCCGCGCGCGACGATGTCGCGCATATCTATCTCCCCGCACCGCTGCTCGCACAGGCGAATTTCTATCCGGCCGCGAGATATGCCGACAAGGTGTCGCTTTATGCGCAGCGCTGGAGCTGGCGCGGCCGGCCGCAAGCCGAGATCGAGAGTCCGCAAGCGGCGATGCAGTTTCCCAACAGCGCCTGGGCGAAATCGGCTGCGACAACCGCTTTCCTTGATCGCCGGGATGACGATGTCGGCGACATCATCATGCGCCGGCTGGAGCGCGCGCATGTCTATGCCGGCCGGCAACAGCTTGGCGAAGATCCGCCGGGCCGCGACAAGCAGACCGCCCTTTTCGTCAAATCCCTCGACTGGCGGGCCGGGCTCAATCTCTGGCGTTTTGGCTTGTCGGTGACCAGTCGTTACGCGCCCCTGTTTGCGCCGCGCGTTCCGGCGGAAGTTCTGGCTCATCTCCCGCCGCCCGGCGGGGTACGAACGACCGCCGCATGGTCGGTGCTCGCTATTCCCGACCGGCCGAGCGGCAGGGTGGTCGGACGTCCCGGCCTCGCGCTTGTGTTGCCGCTCACCGAGCCTCTGATGGCGGCCGGCGCGACGCCGCCGCTTCTCGCGGTATTCAACGACCGCCTCTATTCCAACTTCAATATTGCGGACGCCATCGATGTTGCCGTCGAGGTTGCCCGGCATCCTTATATGATCGGCGAGCAGATCAAGCGCCGCGATCTGGTTCGCGAATGGATCGAGAATAAGGATCCGCGCGGCAAGCCGGACGAGCTGTTCGAGCTCGAACGGGCTCTGAGCGATCATCGGCCGGCCGCACCGGATTCGCTGAAATACTGGCAGGAGTTCGGCCCCGATCCGATCCGCACCGGCCAGGCACATGACGGCGCTCCCATCCTTTTGAGGGTCGATGGCCCGATCGGATACACGTTCGATGCCGAGACGGAAGCTGGCCGCTTTGATCATGCCGGTTTGCTGATCTCGCCGGTGGCGCAGAACGTTGATCCCTGGTCGATGATCAAGCTGCGCTTTCGGCGGGTCGAGGCTCTTGCCGCGCTGGCTGCCGAACCCGAGCCGCTGACGCCCGGCGCGGTCAAGACCATTGCGCTGACCGGCCGGTCCCGGCTCGGAGATGCGACGGACTATGACGGGCTGGTCATCGAGGTGGCAGAGATCGCCGAGGGCCTAAGCGCTGTCATCGGTTTCGATCTCGTCGATGATGGGATCGGCCTCCCGGTGGTCGAGCCCGATGTCACGGTGAGCCTGTCACGGATCGATGGCGTGCTGACGATCGCCGCCGCGACCCGGCTTGGCGAAGCTGGAAAATCGGAGCTCGCCTTGCGCGCGCATGAGCGGGCGCAAGTCAGGTTGATCGTGTCGGAGCGCGAGCGGCCGGAAGGTGTCAAGGAATGGACGCCGCGCGGCGATGTCGCCATCAAGGTGATGGTGATGGACAAGGATTCGGGCGTCGACGCGCTGGAGCAACTGGATCGCAATCACTGGCTGGCGGTTAACACAGTGCCGTTGGGAGGGCGCAAGCCGGTTCCGTCCGATCTGCCGCTCAAGCTCCGTATCACGCCGGAGGCGACGGTCAAGCCTCCCAAAGCCGGTGTGTATCCCGTGCGCCTCTCGACCTTTACACCGTCCGTCTGGTGTCAGTTCACTGAAGCGATGTCCAGCTTTGCCGCGACCGTCGCTGGTACGGCGGGGGATGATCGCCGGCATATCGGAATCACGGATATTGAAGCCGACTATGTTGCCGGCACGCCGCCGGGCATCAGGCTGCGCCTGAAGACACCCGCGGCGGCGCTCGCCGTGAGTGGGCCGCTGCGTTCGCTTGCTCCGCTGGCCGCGGCTGATCCGGATGCCCAGGTCGATGAAGTGCTTGCGGCGGTCGTGACCCGCTATGTCACCGACGCCTTCGCCCGCTTGCGTTAGCGGCCGGTCGCCATCCTGCATC
>NNBT01002768.1_pt1 | contig 19068 bp, 16 predicted proteins | sample 1173831 | NCBI WGS metagenome assembly NNBT01 (sample SAMN07173936, study PRJNA388173) | plant metagenome | isolation source: symbiotic tissue sample KVJ10 | place: Norway: Troms, Kvaloya island | reverse complement strand
AGTTCTGGATCATCACCGACAGAACGTTCCGTTCCCGAACCAGCCCCCCGTAGAACAGCGCCAGCGCCGGCGTCATCATGAGGACGAGCGCCGTACAGGCGAGCAGAAAGGCGGTATCGCCCGGTTCAATTCCTCTCATCAGCGCTTCCTTTCGATTTTTACATATTCGATCCTGAGGCCCGACGATGGTCGCGTAACGGATTCTATGAAATGCGGATCTTTCCTGTTCTTTTCATTCTGGGGTTTTACCTACCTCGAGTAGATGTGTAGCTTCTTTGACTAATGCGCTATCCTAATCAGATTAGGCGCCGCAAAAGATCAATTCCGATGAAAATTAGCAGCACCGCGTAGGTTAGCTGCAATGCTCGCTCGTTCATCTTGTGGCTGACACTCACGCCGATCGGCGCGGCAACCATGACTGTCGGAACCATCACCAGGAATATGATAACGTCGACATAGCCGAGTGAGTAAGACGGAAGCTCCTTGGCATTCCAACCGCTGATGATAGCTACGATTGAGGCCGCCGTGCCGGTGATCAGACCGGTCGCGGCAGAAATCGCGAGCGCGCGTTCCAGACGCATATTGAAGGCCGAGAGGATCGGTGTCGTTAGCGTGCCGCCGCTGGTGCCGGTCATCGCAGCGACGAAGCCGACGATCGAAGAGAGGCCGACCATCTTTGCGCCCTCTGGCGGCCGCTGGCCGAAAAAGAAGCGCCCGTGATTGAACGCGATGTAGAGACCTACCAGGACGATATAGATCGAAAACAGGGCTTGCAAAATCTCGGTCGACCCGAATGGCAGCAGGATCGATCCGATCACAACACCGACAAGAAGGCCCACGGCCCAGGTCTTGAAAAATTCCACATCTAGATCGCCGAGCTTGTAGTGCTTGCGGCTCGAACTGATGGCGCTCGGTATGACGAGTGCCATTGAGGTCGCGGTTGCTACATGCATCATCACCGGATGGGCCACGCCGAGCCAGGGGAACAGGTAGATGAAGATCGGCATGCGGATGGTGCCCCCGCCGATACCGAACAAGCCCGCGAAGAAGCCCGATATCAAACCAACCAGTATGAATATCACAATGCGTAGGAGAACGTCATCCATCCGGTGGCCTCCTCTGCTCTTGCTTTCGAGGGCTAGTGCGGGTGATGCCTGCCGGCCCATGCCGGAACGGGTACCTTCGCAGAGAGGGGCAAACCGGCGCGGCCATCACCCGCAATCGTTGAGCGCCAGATCGGTCGACAACCGCAACCAGCCTCGCCCGCTCTCTGCGCTCGGCTATTTTACGCCCAGGCGTATACCGCCAACCTCAGCAAGGCGCTCCAGCTCCGAACCGAATTATAGTCGAAGCAACGGCAGAGGCCGCATTCGTAATCGATCTACTCGTCTCTGAAGCATGCGATGTGAAATGACCGGGCCGCAGGCTTCCCGCTCACGTCAAATGTATGCACCTGCATCTGACTTGGATCTTGCGTCAGTCCAACGGTTATGAAGCCGGGTTGGACTTCCTCTTCCATCGCGCTGCCGATCGTGCCCGCGAAGTTAGTCTTGGCCTCGCCCTGCAGCGGGATCTTCCAGCTTATCAGATATTCGTTGTCGCCCTTCTTTTCGCATTTGTCGATCATGTACCCGCGGGCGATGGTGCCATCAGACTTGATCACACAGGCCAACCGGTTCTCGAACTTTGCCATGATGCTTCTCCTGCGTTACTCGCGTTTGTCGGGAAGGTATAGTATCGCGACGCCGCCAGTGTCCGGCACCGGGCCAGCGCGCGGCGACCGTTCCGGCGATGAAGCGTGTGCTCCGTGCCGGAACGATGACGCGGCGACTTAACCAGCGCGCAGTTGGCGCGCGCCGCCGGCGATCAGAGGACGCCGGGGAACAGCACGCCCTCGATCTGCCCGGCGAACATTGCCAGCCCCATGCCGGCAACGACACCGCCCGCCAGCCGCACGCTCATCTGGCGCGACGGATGGCTGGTCATCACCCAGCGGGTGACGAGACCGGCGAACACCGCGATCGCCAGCTGGATCAGGGTGAAGCCGCTGAGATAGGCCACCAGCGGCATTTCCTGCGCGCCCAGGATCGACCCTCCATAGGCCCAGCCATGGAACAGCCCAGCGCCTGTGAACAGCGTACCGAGCATGATCACGGGAAGCTGCCGGTTGGTGGCGATGATCGCGCCGAGCAGCAGCACGGTCGCGGCGATGACCAGTTCGGCAACCGGCAGGTTGACGCCCGCGATATGTACCAGGCAGCCCGCCAGGGCACCGACGACGAACGAGATGGTCAGCGGCAACAGCCGCCCCGCCAGCGCCGCGGCAATGCCGACCGCCACGACAAAGGCGAAATGGTCGACCCCGATGATCGGGTGCCCGATGCCGGAAAGCAGCCCGTCGCCGAACGTCGTCGGCGTCTGGCCGCCCGTCGGGTGGTGGGCGAATGCCGGCGACGTGCCCGCCAGGAAAAGAGGCACCGCACAGGCGGCACGTATGGCGGAAGAGCGAAGATTGGCCATGATATGTCTACCTCCTTGGAACTTAGACGGCTTCGAGCCGGTCGCGGACGGTGCGGATCTGGCGAGCGAGTTCCTCCTCGGTCACCAGCCCGCGGCTGAGCATGATGTGCGCGAGCGTCAGGAGCTGGCGCTCCGGGTTCGGGATCTCGCTGTACACCTCCTCCAGTTCGTCCTCGGCGTGCCGGCGCTCGAGCGAGTCCAGCGCGCCGACCGCCGACAGGGCGTCGCAGGTCGCATCGAGGCACACCTTCCATGGCGGCTCCGGATTGGTCACTGACCAGCGCACCGCCAGCCGCTCCCACGTCTGGTCCTCGTCCTGCAGTGCCTCGAGCAGCTCGACGCGATTGAGGTCGACATATTGCCCCCGGGGGTAGCCGTGACCGGCGGCCTCGGCGGCGCTCATCGTGTCGCCTCCTTGGGCCGGCCGCCGCTATGCACGGGCCGGCTGGCCTTGTGGATCGGCCGCGGGCCGTCGGTCGTCCGGCCGGGCTTCGGCTGGGCGATGCCGATCATGCAATCGCGCGTGACGATCTCCGCGAGCTGATCCTCCGACCAGCCCTCGGTACCCTCGGGCCGCACGGGAAGGACCATGAAGCGGCTCTTGGCATTGGAATCCTCGACCCGCACCTCGACCTCGGCCGGGATGACCAGGCCGAATTCCGCCAGGACCTGACGCGGCCAGCGCACGATCCGGCGACGGTAGTTGGGCGCGCGATACCAATAGGGCGAATGGCCCAGCAGCGGCCGCGGATAGCAGGAGCACAAGGTGCAGACGATCACGTGGTGCAGCGTCGGCGTGTTTTCGAGCACGGTCAGGTGCATGTAGTCGCTGGTGGTGCCAAAGCCGCTCGGCTCGGCCCAGTCGACGCCCACCTCCTTGCTGGCATTCAGCGGGTCGGAAAAAACCCGCGCCTTGTACTCGGGGTCCAGCCAGGCCTTGGCGACCATGCGTGATCCCGCGGCCGGCGACCGCGCGTCGTTCCATTCCGAGAACACGCGATGATCTTCGGCGGTGAACAGGCCCTTCTCGATCGCCAGTTCACGAACCGCCAACTCGAGCACTTCGAAGTCGGAAATCTCGTCGACCATCGGCGCTGCGCCCGGATGGTCGTCGTCGTGATCGTGCGAATGGTCGTGGCCATGATTATCTGTCGTCGCCATGCTTAGCTCCTATGGCTGGGGCGATTGCGTCAGTTACTTGACGGGTTCGAGCCACATGTCCGGATATTCACTCTGCAGCGTGTCGTTCGGGAACGGATATTCCGCCCAGAGTTCGGTCTGCGGGAAGCGGACAATATAATATTGCTGCTGCGGCTGATCGTAGCGCTCCCAGGCCTCATCGGCAGGAACCAGGTCGGGATAGGTCAGCGCAGCAATCGTACCCGTCATGTTGCGGGCATATAATTGCGTGCGGGTGTAGAAGATCGCCGGAAGATCCTTCACCCGCACCTTGTCGCCCACCTTGAAACGGCCCGGCAGCGTCTCACCCGTCGGCTCCCAGGGGGGCTTGGGCCCGTAATCGGGGCGTTGCCCGCTGCTGGCCTGGCTGGGATCGCCATTATGGGTGGCGATGTCGACATGAGCAGACGCGCCGATGTTCGACTTGGCGTGTCCGTCGCGGGTGGCGTTGACGCCCAGCCGCTCGCGGATCTCGGCAATCTTTTCCTGCAGTTCGAGCAGCCCGATGTATTTCTTGTCGACCAGCATCTTTGCTGCGCCCCAGATCCAGCGCGCATTGTACGGAAAGCCGTAATAGAGCGTCATGCCAATATCATTGGCATAAATGCGACGCCGCTCTTCGGCATTCCACATGCCGCGAAAGCCCAGTACTTCGCAGGTGATGTAGACGTTGTTCTCCCAATCCTCGTCCTCTTTTTCTTCAAAGATCTGAGGAGCGGCTGCCTGACCGCCAACATCATGCGTCGGCCAGATATAGGATTCATACTGGATATGCGGGACTTCGTATGGCCAATCCCTTTCCTGATGGATCGCCGGCATCAATTGGGAGCCGGTCTCGTAGATCTGGCGGGTTTCCTTGGGTGACGGCATCGCGCTATCTCCGTTGTTCCGGCCGAACGGGCAGCTTTGGATCAGTCGTGATATGTGGCTTCGACGCGCGCTGTTGTGGCGCCGCCAGCCCCATCTTTCGTGAAGCAACCAAATTCGTACCAAAGCCTCTGTCGGCCCTTTGGTTGTAGGGGGCGCAAACTGACCGATAAATACGCATCTTCCCCTAAAGCTTACCAAAAGCAGCGGCCATTTTAGCGAAATCATCCATCCCCGATCGGTGCACGCGCGCACCCTGAACCGCCGCGCAGGCGTCCGCACGGAGCATCATTCGTCAGAATTCGGCGCGAACGCCCAGGCGCAACGTGCGCGGCTCGACTACCCGGCTCAGCCGCCCTTCGATCGGGCCGCCCACATCAACCGAGGGGATGTAGGACTCGTAGAAATAGACTATGTCCTTGTCCCGGCTGTTCAGGATGTTGAGCAGCTCGCCATAGACCTGGAACCGTCCGATCTTCCGCGCCGCGCGAAAGTTGAACACGGTGCTTCCGCCATCTCTGACGCTATTGTCCTCGATCAGCGGATAGGGCCCAAGATGGCGCAGACGCAGGCTGGCCTCCCATGGGTCAAGCACAAGAGCGATGCCGGCAGACGCCGCATCCTCGAACGCATTGGGGATCCGGTCGCCATTGTCATACCGTGAGCGGCTGGCCGTGTAGTTGCCGTCAATCGCCAGCCAGCGCAGCGGCCGCCAGAACGCAATCAGTTCATAGCCGCGCCGCTTGCTCGCGCCGGTCGGCTCGACGGCGTTGGAATCGCCGACGAAGCGCAGCTCGCTGTCCACGTCCAGCCACCAATACGTGGCGGTCAGCGTCAGCGAGGACAATTGCCAGCGCGCGCCCGCTTCCTTGCCCTCGCCGCGCACCAGCACCGGCACGGGCGTTTCGGTATTCACCGCGCCGCGAACGTCGTTGGAGTGAAAACCCCGCCCCCAGTTGCCGTACAATTCCAGGTTCGGCGTCAGCGAATAGGCGACCGAGGCCTTGGGGGAGAGGATGGAATCATGCCCATTCCCCGTGCCGGCCTGCGCTGCGGCCTCGTCGCGTGCACGGACGGAATAATGGTAATAATCGCCGCGCAGGCCGCCGATCAGCCGAAGGCCCGCCAGCGGCTCCCACGTCGCCTCGCCATATAGCGCGGCCGACGCCTCCTCGACATGATATCGGCCGAGCGAAAACAGGAACCGTCGCTCGCTCGTGCGCGACACGCCGACATTGCCGATATGATCATATCGCGCCTCTGTGCCGAGCGTGAGCGTCAGCGCCTGGGACACCGTCCAGTGCTTCTCGCCGCGACCACCGATGATCCATCGCCGGTCGAATTGGCGGATCTGCGCGCTGGTCCCGTCCGGGTCGGTATAGGTCGGGTTGGACGTCATCGCCCAGTCGTAGAACTGGCCATAGATGTTCGCGCGCCAGTCCGTCTGGCGGAACGCGATATTGCCGACCAGCCGTGTGGTGCGCCCGCGTGCGGACGGATCGGGCGAACAGAAGACATCGGGGCAGATCCGCGATCCGATGACTCGCTCGGGGATCTGCTCAGTTGGACGCCATGTCGCGTGATAGGCATTGAGCGATGCCTCGATCGTTCCCTCGCCAAGTGGCGCGACATATTTGGCAAAGCCGGACGCGTGGCGAAGATGCTCTGGCTCCTGCCACGGCCCGTCATAGATTTTCGCTTGGCCGGCGAGCGTCAGCTTGCCCGCGCCAAGCCCGTCGGTCGTCCCGCCCGCCGCCAGCCGAGCATAGCCATAGGAACCGCCTTCCAGCGACACCCACGGGGCATCGAAGCTCTCGATCGTCGCCATATAGGCCGCGCCGGCCAGCGCGAAGTCGCCGCCATCGGCGCGGTACGGCCCTTTGCGGAAATCCTCCCGCGCAATGGTCTCCGGGATCAGGCCGTTGAGGTCGAGATAGCCCTGACCGTGGCCATGGGTCCTCAGGTTCATCTGCACGCCATCGATGTAGGTGGTGAAGTCCGACCCGTGATCCAGGTTGAAGCCGCGCAGAAAGTACTGGTTGGCCTTGCCGCTGCCGGAATGCTGCGCGGCCACCATGCCGGGCACTGCTTCAAGCAGTTCCGAGACGCGCAGCAGCGGCCTCACCAGCAGGTCCGCACCAGCCACAGTCCCCTCGCTGGCGGCATGGGCAACGCCGATCTTCGTCTCCCCGCGACCAAAGACCACGATATCGGCACCCGCCGGCTCGGTCGACTCCGGCGTCGGCTTGGCTGCTGGCTGTCCGCTCAGCTGAGCCTCGGCCGGCACGGTGAAAGCGCAAGCCAACGCCGCCAGGCACCCCCTTAAAATGGCCTTCATCGACATTCCTTGCTGTGGGAAAGAGTTCGGCGATTGTGCCCCGCCGATCTCGTGCTTCGATGATTCGACAGGAGAGGAGAGAGGTTCCCAGCGACGATCGATGTAGTACAACCAAGTATGACTCCGCGCGCTAGGGGTAGAAATTCGGCGCCAGGCAGTATGTTCATCATACGCAGTGCGCCGTGCGTTAAGCTTAATCTTCGAATACTTCTCAACGAGCATATGATGCTCGTCGATTCGTGACTTTACGTATGACTAGAGATAATATCCCTGAAACACGCGCTCCGATGCACCCCTTTTGTTCTCTTCGAAGGTTGGTGAGAGTGTTGTTCCCCTTCAAAGCTGCGGTTGACCTAGAAAGGCCAACTCACGTCTTCATGTGAGTGCCGTTTTCCTTCCACTTGAAATGCCATCGCCACAGAAGCGGCATGACGATGAGCATTCCGCAACCATTTCGCCATTGATCAAGAGGCGCGATCGACGCGGCCTACTGCTTAGCAAGGGAAAGCTGCGACCCCGGGGCCATTACGGCGTCTGTCAGGTCCCGCGCCGATGCGGAACTTTAGCGGCTATGCGGGACACGTTCATGAAGCTCGCGCGGCCCGACGCTTTTAGATTTACCCGCCGCCACCCGCCAAGACCGCTGCCCCACCGCCTTCTTCTCTGCCATCGCGCTCGTCGCCACGTTCATCAGCTGCTTTGATCAGCGAGTACGCTGATGGAAGCGACTGCCGCACCGACCCGCTAGAAGCCACAGGCCAAGCTGAAAACCGTATCGCTTCACCTTCGTCTTTCAGGGAGCCCTTTAGCGCCAAGAGCGCGCGCAGGAGCGCGTCATGCCTCCTTTACGCCTCGGTGCGGCTGGTTGGCGCCGGCCTGTGTGAGGGTGCGGTCGAGTAGCTGTTCGTAGATTGGCCTGCCTCCCAGCCCCCGCGCCACTAGGCTGGCGGACAAGCAGGTGGCAACGAGCGGCAGCGTGACTGCGTAGGCGCCGGTCAGCTCTAGTGTCAGCACCACCCCGACCATCGGCGAGCGGACTGAAGCGGTGAACAGCCCGCCCATTGCAGCGATGGCAAATGCGCTGGAAACTGGAGTGCCTGATGGAACGATCATGTGAACCGCCCCGGCAAAAGCCAGTCCGATGCAGGCCGCCAGAGATAGGATTGGCGCGAAGATACCACCGGGCGCGCCGACCGAATAGCTAGCAATTGTGGTGCAGAAGCGGATTGCGGACAACACCAGCAGCGCGAATGTGCCGGGGTTCGCGCGGACCCACCCAGGGATTAATGCCTCTCCACCGGTCACTGCGTCCGGCATCAGCGCCAGCAGCACACCGACCGTCAGTCCGACCGCAGCGGGGTAGAGATATGGTGCTCTCCTCGCCAACGCGCCCGCCAGGGCAAGGGCACGGAGAATGCCGGCGTTGAGCAGAACGCCGATCCCGCCCAGCAAGCATCCGAGCAGGACGAATAACGGAAGGCTGCTGAGCGGCATCTCGGCCGCCGGCATGGAGAGATCTGCACCTGTGCCGCCGATCAGCTGGGTCATGACTGTCGCCAACAACGCCGCCAGGATAACCGCCATGTAGGTGTCAAATCGATAGGGAAACTGGCGCCTCGTCTCCTCGATCACGAACAGAACCCCGGCAACCGGTGCATTGAAGGCACAGGCAAGGCCAGCTGCCGCTCCAGATGCGAGCAGGCCACTTTGCCCGGTCGCATCCAGTCTGAATCGCCCTGCAAGCATGGACGCGATCGATGCGCCGATATGGATCGTTGGCCCTTCGCGCCCCAGCACTAGGCCCCCACCGATCGCGGCGATTCCGCCGAAGAACTTGACCGGCAGCACCCTTGCCCCATGCACTTGCCGGAGCCCAGCCATCGCCCCTTCCACTTCCTGAACGCCGCTGCCACCGGCTTCCGGCGCGAGATGGCGGACCAACGCCACTGCTGTGACCGTCGCGATCATCGTGAGGAGCGCAGCTGTCGTCACCAGCAGAAAGCCACCCAGCTGCGACCGAAGCAGCATTGGCCATTGCTGAAGCGAATTGAGCGAGAGGTGGAACAACGATCCGATGGTGCCGGTCACCACCCCCACTATCGTCGCGAGGGCAAGATAGTGGAACAAAGCTCCACGAGCGTCGGCTGCCGATTTTGCCGGAATAGGGTCGTTCATGTGCCCACCCCATGAGTTCACATCGTTGCGGCAGCAGGCACCAACGTTGCTTAACTCCACTGGTTCATCGGGCGGGCCGATGCACGGTGAAGTGAATGCCCGCGCGCTGCCCGTTTCAAATGTCGTTGATCACAGCCAGAAGGTGAACGTGGCAGCGCGCGCGAAGGCAGAGAAGAAGACGGAGGCGGTAAGGGATCGCGTTAACGGAGCGATCCGCGCCGAACCTAAGCCGTTCTCGCCCCCTACTAGGCTCAGCTGCTCACAGCGCGCCTTGAGCGCAATGGATGAGTGGCGGCTTTCACAATGATGTGGAGGAAAGCGGACGCTGTCCGAAGGGTCGTTCCGACTGAACTTCCTGCGTCGCCAATAGCCGAACCATACCGATCTCGCGCCGTGCAACGCGAGCTGAAGCGGCTGGAATAAGCTATAAGCGCTTCTTGTCTGCTCTCCAGTCCTCGTCCTTGATCGCTTTGCTGATGCGGTCGCGAGTGCTCCGGCGCGCTGTCGGCCGTCAGCCCCTAACCCGCCCGAAAACAGTCGGGTGGACGATGAGCCGCCGCGCCAGATGCAGGGCTTGGCGGGAGCGGGATAACTCCCGAGCCCCGGCTATCTTCGCTGTCATTTGCTCCTGGACCGGCAGCTCGAGGGGCTTTCGGCACCTCGGCCTGCAGACGCCGGAACCCCAGCGCATGGCGCGGTCAGTTGATCTACCTGTTCTTGCAGGTTCGAGGCACGAGCAGCGTGATGAACGACGCCGAAGGTGAGCGTTCTCAATGCGGGCACCACGCCGGGAGTGCTGGGTGGAGAACGACCGTGCTCGACATGTCCAAACCTCCCGCGCTGAACTAAGGACGCCCTCACCCTCCGCTATGCGCATATCCTGCGGACAAGCTGGCCGGTCTGATCGAGTCTGGTCAGGCAACCCGCCCGATCTCAATCCCCAGCGGGTTGAACTTGATCGCCGTGGTGACGAAACACCATCTCTTCGACGATCTGTTCCTCGAATAGCACCGCATCTTCAACCAGCAGGTATTCTTGACTGCAGGGATAAGCGCTTTCTTCCCAGGTGCCGGAATAAAGGCGGCGTGGCGGGGAAGGCACCGACTTCGACAGGAGAATTCTTCAATGTCGTGGTCAATTTTTAGGGCGTCGCGTCCGCTCGCCGCCTTCACTCTCGCATTGATGCTCGGCACCGCCGTGGCCGCTCAGGAACAGACGACCTCGCTCGGTAGTGGCTCGAAGAAGGCGCCTTTGTCGGCGGCGGCATCCGACCCGCGCGTGATGGGCTGGATGCAGGGATTTCCGCCGCCCAAGGACAAGCTGATCATGCAGCCGCAGTCCGATTACTTCAGCTTTCCCAAGCTGCGCTGGTCGGTCTGCCACATTCGCCAGCTGCTGCCGACGGTGGAAATCAACCGTGGCCTGAAAAACGCCGTCCCGCTGACGTATCTGCCGCCGACGGAGCTCGCACGAACGGCAAAGACGATCAACGCGCTGACGTTCACCCCGCTCAATTCGAACAAGCCGATGACATGGGAGCAATCGCTTGGCGTCAACTACACCGATGGCATGTTGATCTTCCACAAGGGGCGGGTTGTCTATGAGTGGTATTCCGGCTGCCTGGAGCCGGACGGCAAGCATGCCGCCATGTCGATGACCAAGTCCATGACCGGGCTATTGGCGGAAATCCTGGTCGCCGAGGGCAGGCTTGATCCGAGTGCAATGGTGACCCGCTATGTGCCGGAAGTGGCAAAGAGCGCCTTCGGCACCGCGACAGTGCGCGAAGTGATGAACATGACAACCGGGCTGGATTACTCGGAGGATTACGCCGATCCCAACGCAGGGGTGTGGAAATATGCCGCGGCCACCAGCCCCCTGCCAAAGCCCGCCGGATACAAGGGTCCGAACGGCTATTTCGAGTTTCTTGAACAAATTCAGCCGGAGGGGAAAAACGGCGAGGCCTTTCACTACAAGACGCCGAATGCCGACATGCTTGGCTGGATCATTTCGCGCGTCAGCGGCAAATCCGTGGCCAACCTTGCGTCGGACCGGCTGTGGCGGCGGATGGGCGCGGAGCAGGACGCCTATATGACGGTAGACGCCTATGGCACGCCGTTTGCCGGCGGCGGCCTTAGTGCCGGATTGCGCGATGCCGGCCGGATCGGGCTCCTCGTGCTGAACGAGGGCGTGATCAACGGCGAGCGGCTGTTCCCCGCCGCAGCGGTGAAGGCGCTGCGGGCTGGGGGCGATCCGAAGAAGTTCGGGATGGAATATCCCGCGCTCATCGGTGGCAGCTACACCGGCCTGTGGTGGATCTATCCGGGCAATGCAGGATCATCGCTGCCCGCGGCGTCTATGGCCAGACGATCTATGTCGACTTCGACGCCGACATGGTGCTCGTGAGGTTCGCGTCGATGCCGAACGCCGCCAACAACCTGAACGACCCCACATCACTGCCGGCGTATCGCGCGGTCGCCGCCTATCTGAGATCGCTGCCTCATAGGTGACACGTGGGACGCCGTATCGGTAAGGGTCAGGACGCGCAGATGTTCTTCCGCATGCCGCGAGGGCGATTCCGCCTGCTTTCTCTAAGTTCTTTCAGCAAGAACACAGCACGCCGGCTCGATTTGTAATAGATGAACTGCGGCTTTCGGGATTAAGCGTCGGCCGGCCGAACGACTGAAATTGGGCGCCTAGCTGCCATGTATCCTGCGTTGCGTCGAACGGCAGCTAACGCCCAATTGCGAGTTTGAAGCAAACTCGTACAGCCCTGGATGTGGCTCTTTTCAGCCTTAAGCCTTTGAGCGCGTCAGCTCTCATGGCGACGATAGCCGAAGGTTAGTTAGCACAATCCGCTATGCAGGGTCTACGAGCGATCTTACCGCTCCACGGTGGCGCCGAAGGTGCTGTTCTAGGTCCGTTGGGTTAGGGGGCAGCTACCATTCCCTGCTTACCCATCTAGAACGCGTCTTCCATCTGAGTAGCGGCAAGTCTGGTTGGCAGGATAGACCCCGCCAACCGAGCCTCAAGCCGCTATAGATCCATAGCAGTGCGCGAAATCAGTCGTCATGACCAAATGCGATTGCGAAAAGACTAAACTCCTTGTCATGAGGCCGCTGGCGCAGGGAGATGCCATCGGGGAGTACAAATCGCTCTACCTGTGGTCGAGACGCGATTTCCTCAGCGTCACAGCTCATCGAAGTTACCCGGCCGTCATCGTCTACGATCTGCAAGCGCTCCCCATCGCGAGGCCAGCCCAAAAAGCTTAAAGTGATATTGCTGATCGTCTCAACACCCTCGTGCGAAAGAGTTGTCATGAGCGGCACAATTACCTTCTCGAGGTCCTCAGGACGAATTGTTCCGGTAATATCGAAGTGCAAGCTCGGTCCTCCAACATTGTTATGGAGCGGACCGGCTCAAGCCGGGTGTTGGAAACCTACGAAGGCGCAGGCGCATGCGCCTTTACCGGCCAGCCGGTTGGACATGCGCGCATGCCACCCGGCCACTGAATGACCGAGACATTCACTACGACCCCGTTTTTTGTGCCCGTTCTACCTACCGCGACCAGCCCAGAGAATGAGGATCTCCCGCGAGGTCCATGGTGCGCGCCACCACCGTCGCCGCGCCCCGCCTAGTTCAGCGCATTACCGATGCCGATGATCGAGAAGGCGGCGTTGGACACGGTGTTCAGGAACTTCTGGAAATCCACCAGCGGCGCGTTGGAGACATACAAGACGTCGCGGTTACGGATCTGGAAATCCTGCGCCGCGAACAGCGCGGTGCCGTTGCTCATGTCGAGGCGATAGATCACCGGGATGCGACCATCCGCCGTCCGGCGTGCGGTCGCCGCAACCTCGGGGGCCAGCGCAGCGGGATTCTCCAGGCGGAAGATGAACACGCCGTGCACGCTGGCGCGATCGTCGCGCAGCCCGCCGATCCGTCCCAGCGCCTGCGCCAGCGACAGGCCGCCACCCTCGAACGGCACTTCCGCATTCTGCGCCACCGCGCCCAGGGCAATGAAGCTGAACGGCTGGAACAGCGCGGTCACGACGTCGCCCGGCGCCAGCGTCACATTCTGCGCCGGCTCGGCGATGATCGTTTCCAGCGGCATGATCGCGGTCCGCCCACCCCGCGCGAGCTGCACCGTCATCTTGCCCACCGGCTGGCGCGTGCCGCCCGCCGCCGCGAGGGCATCGAGCAGCCGCTCCCCGCGCCCGGTCAGCGGCATCCGTCGGCTCGCCGCGACCTCGCCCAGGATCGTCACCGCGCGGCTGTCGTTCTGCACGACGCGCACCACCGCCTGCGGCGCGTGCGCCCGCCCGGCGAGCCCCGCGATGATCAGCCGCTCCACCTGCTGCGGCGTACGCCCGCGCACCGCCAGCTGGCCGACGAACGGGACCGAGATGGTGCCCTCCTCGCTGACCATCTGCTGCGGGATCGCCGCGCTCTGCGCCACCATCGGGTTGGCGGCGAGCCGCGGATCGACGCTGGTCGCGCCAAAGAGCACCGCCGGCGGCGCCTCCCATACGGCGACGTCCAGAATATCGCCGCTGCCGATCACCGTCGCGGTCGGCGGGGTCGATCCGAATACCTGCGCGAACCGCTGCGACTGTGTCGCCGCCCTCACGCGCTGGATCACATTGCTGTCGAGATCCATCACCTGGATATCGGCCGCGGCATAGCCTTCCTTATAGGCCCGCTTCACCGCGCCGGTCGACGGCCCCGACCCGCCGAACGCCGTGCACCCGGACAGCATCGCCAGCGCGATCGTGCCCGCGATCCATCGCTGCAGCCGGCGCGCGCCAGTGGGGTGCGCGGGCGTCAAATAGCGTGGCGTGTGCCGGGTCATCACAGGAACCTCTGATATAAGGCGGCAAGATGGTCGCGATAGATGGCGGGGCTGAAGCGGGCCGCCTGCTCCAGGCCCCGCCGCGACAGCTCGGCGCGCAGGTCGTCATCTGCATCCAGCGTGCGGATCGCCTGGCTGATCGCCGCCGTGTCATAGGGATCGATCATCAGCGCGGCATCGCCCGCCACTTCGGGCAGCGCCGAGGTGTTGGAGCACAGCACCGGCGTCCCCAGCGACATCGCCTCCAGCACTGGCAGGCCGAACCCCTCGTACAGCGAGGGAAACAGGGCCGCCTTGGCCCCGCGGATCAGGCTCACCAGCAGGCTGAAGGGCGCATATTGCAGCTGGATCACCCGCTTGCGATGCAGGATCGAGCGGTCGGCGATCTGGAACCATTCCAGGCTCGCATTGTCCAGCAGGCGAAGCTCCTGTTCCGATTTCCACGCCTGCGCGCCCACCATCACCAGCGGCGTATCGACCTTGCTCGCCAGATAGGCCTCAAGCATCCGGCCGATGTTCTTCTTCGGCTCGATCGAGCCCCAGAACAGGAAATATTCCTTGAACCCGGTGCCGGTCGCCCCCTCCACCTCGCGCGCCACCTGCTCGTCGGATTTGTCCCGATACTTGGCCGCGATGTCGACCGACTGATAGGTGTTGGTGATCCGCTCCGGCGCGATCCCCGCCACCTCGATCAGGTCGCGGCGCGAACATTCCGACACGGTGACGAAGTGATCCGCCGTGCGATCAAGCTTCTTGAGGAGATTGAAATAGCGCCGTTTGTGGTCAAGCGTCGCATAGGGCAGCCGCAACGGCACCAGGTCGTGCAGCGTGTAGATGTTGGTCGTCTTCGTGACGCGCAGCGGAATGGGATAGGTCCAGTGCACCAGGTCCGGCCGCACCGGCAGCCGCACGTTGGACACCTCCCCCCACAGCTTGAACGCGCTCTGCGATCGCTTGAACACGTCGGTCGCATTGTAGAGCGTGTCATAATGCGGCATCCGCGCGCTATATTGCCGCGCGATGCCCTTGCCGGTGATCGGCACCTCCGCCGCGACATGGCCAAGCGGGCCGAGCAAGGCGCGGTGAAACTGCTCGATGATCTCCAGCGACCGGTTGCGCTCCCCCACATTGCTGTCGAAGAACGCGATCTCGCGCATCAGTGGCTGGCGCGATGGCGCGGCGCGATTGCCGTAGAGCACCGACGTGCGATAGCCCAAATGCCCGATCTCATAGCTGAGGTTGCGCGCGTACGTGGCGACACCGGTGCCCTTTTCCAGGCCCAGATTATAGCCGTCGATCAGGATGTTCTTCATTGGGCAACTACCATGATGGATGGGGCGGGCCGCTCATTGTTCCGGCCACTCATTGTTCGGGCGCTCATTGTTCGGCCATTCATTGTTCGGTCTGCGGCGCGACGAGGTGCTGCAACGCCGCCTGCGTCAGCGGCCAATCGGCAAAGCCGCCAAGGGTGATGAGCAGCGGCAGCGGCGCCTGTCCCGCGACGATGCCGTCGATCAATTGCTGACGAGTTTCATCGGACGGCTCGGACAGCGCGATGACGCACACGGTCCGCGCCCAGTCAGCGGCGTCGCTATCCGCCGCCGATCCCTCGGTGCCGCCACCGTGCGCCAGGTCGCGCGGGATCGTCCCATGCTCGCGGGCATGGCGCAGCCACGGCTCGTGCACGCCGCGCACGCGCTCATGGCTCAGCATGTCGAACAGCAAGTCGTCGAAGGTGGCGTGGCGACGCAGCAGCGCGACTACTTCGGTCTCCGGCGCCTCCTCATCCCACAACAGGCGCGCAAGCACCGTGATATCGGGTCCGCCCGGCACCTGGTTCTTCACCGGCCCCTTCACATAAGGGTGGACCGGCCATGCGGCGGGTTCGATCCCCTGCCGCGACAGCACGAAGGCGAGATGCTCGATCACGTCATGGACCGGCTCGCCGAACGCGCAGGCGGTGCGATAGGAGGCTTCCGCGCGCTGGAAGTCGCCATCCTCCTTGGCGACATGCGCATGCTGCACCCAATAGGACCGCTGATAGGGATGCAGCGCCAGCGCGGCGGCATAACGCTCCTCCGCCTCGCCCCAGCGGCGTTCGTCGCGCAGCCAGTCGCCCTCGCGCACCAGCATCGTGAACCGCTCGTCCTGTAACGCGCGGTGCTGCGCCACTTCGATCAGCGCGCCGCGATCGGCGGTGGTCGAGTGGTCGATCACCGGCGCGGCGATCAGGCCGATCCGCTCGCGGAACTCGCCGTAGGCCGTTTCGAAATCGTCATAGAGCGCCAGCTTGCCCTGATGCAGCAGCGCGAAACGGTTGCAGTGATCGCGGACATAGCCGGCATCGTGAGAGATCAGCACCATCGCCCGGTCGCCGCGCTTGCCGAACAGCTCGTAATTGCAGCGATCATGGAACCGCGCGTCGCCGACCGCGCCGATCTCGTCGATCAGGAAGCAGTCGAACTCGATGATCATGGAAATGGCGAACGCCAGCCGCGCGCGCATGCCTGACGAATAGGTCCGCACCGGCTCACGCAGATAGGGCCCAAGCTCAGAGAAATCCTCGACGAACGCCAGGTTGCGCGCGAAATCTTGGTCGTACACGCGGCTGATGAAGCGCACATTGTCGACCCCGGTCAGGTTCTGCTGGAACGCCCCGCCAAAGGCGAGCGGCCAGGATACCGACATGGTGCGCTCGATCCGCCCCGCCGTCTGCCGCTCGGCGCCGCTGATCAGCCGTACCATGGTCGACTTGCCGGCCCCGTTGCGTCCCAGGATGCCCAGCCGCTCGCCCATGCGCAGCTCCAGGTCGATGCCGTCGAGCACGACATTGTCGCCGAACCGCGTGCGATACACCTTCCGGACGCCGCTCAGCCGGATCATTCGGGCACCACCCGCGCCGCGACCCAGCGCGTCGCGACCAGCGCGACAAAGGTCAGCACCAGACAGAATGGCAGGACGTAGCCCAGGTCATAATGGGCGTTCACGCGCGACCCGAAATAGCCTTCGCGCACGATCTCGGTCCCGTGGACCATCGGGATTAGCAGCACATATTTCTGCGCCACCTCCGGCAGCGCATCGACCAGGAACGCCGCGCCGGACAGCGGGAAGATCAGGTAGGACGCCGGGTGCCACAATTTGTCGACCAGCTCGCTCTCATGCGACAGCGCGCCCAGCGTGATCGCCAGCGCAGCGCCGAACCAGGCGATGATGAGCCAGCCGGCCGCCACTTCCAGCACATTCTCGGGCGGCTTCAGCCAGCCGAGCGCGATGAAGAACACGCTCAGCGTCGCGAAGGAAATGGTCGCGCCGCCGAATTCCAGCAGGATCCGCGCGACATAGATGTCCAGCACGCGGATGTTGCGATGGTACATCAGCGACAGGTTGCTCCACAGCGCGCCGATGCACCGCCCCGGCATGTTGCGCCACAACAGCACGCTGGAATAGCCGGTCAATGCGAAGGCGACGATCGGCAGGTCGCTGCCATGGACCGACTTGCTGGCCGTCCACAGCGCGGTCACGCCGGCGGTGAACATCATCGGCTCGACGAACAGCCACAGGAAACCGATGTTGTGCCGGCCATAACGGGTCAGCATCTCGCGCACCAGCAAGGCGCCCAGGATGCGGACCTGGACGCGCATGCTTTCGCGCAACGGGGGCGTGGCGGCCCGGTCCATCAGTCGCGATGCTCGCGCACGCCGACCAGCAACACCGACAGGATGCCCCAGGTGAGCAGGCCAAGCAGCAGGGTCGCGACAATCCCCCGCAGCCGCTTGGGCTCGACCGCATAATCCGGCAGGCTGGGCTCGGCGATCCGCTCGACATAGGCGCGCTTGCGCCGCGCCTCGGCGCGCGCATCCTGCAGCCCGATCAGCGCCGCGGCGAGTTGCTTGCCCGCCAGCTCCGAATCCAGCAGCAGCACCTGATAGCGCGCGGCCGTCGACGACAGCGAGCCGGAACCGCCGGCGATGCTGGCGGTCTGGGCCGCGATCTCGCGCTGCAACGAGGCCACCTGCGTGCGCAGATACGGGATCTGCGTCGCCTGCGGGGTGTATGTCTCCATCTGCTTCAGCTGGGTCTGCGCGGCGATCAGCTCGTCCTGCAGCTTGGACACCATCTGCAGCCGCGCGGCGGCCTGCTTCTCGGGATCGATGATGCGGGACCGGTTGCGGTAATCGGCCAGCGCGATCGCCGCGTTGCGCGCACGCTGCTGCGCCTCGTCGACCTCGCGGTTCGCCAGCGCCAGCGCGTCGCCGCGCGCCCGGTCGGACAGGCGGTTGACCAGCGCTTCGGATCGCTCGAGCAGCCGTTCGTTGATCGCCTGCGCATCGGGCGCGGCAAAGGCGCGGACGGTCAGGTGGACGACCTGCGTGGTCGGCTCATCCTCCACCGTCACCTTGTCGAGGTAATAGCGATACAGCCGCTCGCGGTTCGGCTCCCGCAGCCCGCCGAACCGGTCCAGCACGAAGATCCTGGCATCGCTCCACGCGCGGCTCAGCAGGTTGGCGCGATTGGCGTCCGCGACGGCGCTGCGCGACTCGAGATACTCGATGACCGCATTGCTCTCCTCGCTCGCCCCGGTCAGCCCGCCGCTGCTCAGCACCTGCCCGAGCGACGTGACCGCCGCCTTGCTCGGGCTGCGCACGACGAAGCGCGATTCGGAAACATAGACGTCGCTGGCGAACAGCCCGAAGTAGAGGAACGCCCCAAGCGTCGGGATGACGACCGCGATCAGGAAAATCGGACCAAGGCGTCTCAGCCGTACCAGCAGGTTATTGGTCAATCTCGAACCCCCCGGTCGTTGTTGGCTAGGATCCGGATCGGCAGCCATGCATGGGTCGTTCGCCCCTCCTGGGCTGACCGATCATCGGGCAAGCAGCCACCTCCTTCCGCTCAAGCCACATCCTCGCACTCCCCGATCGGCGCGGCCGGGTGCGCGGCCTCCGCGTCATCCCCGCGCTCCAGCGTCGGCAGCCATTCATCGACGCGGTCGAAATGATCGCCCCATGTCGTCGGGCGGAACCGCCGAACCTGCATGATCTGGCGCCGATACCGCGGGCAATCGTCACCAAAACGGGCAATCACGGTTGCCCAAGCCTCCACGTCATGCGGGTCGAGCAAACAGGGGATCCCCTTACCC
>NNBT01004408.1_pt1 | contig 19078 bp, 16 predicted proteins | sample 1173831 | NCBI WGS metagenome assembly NNBT01 (sample SAMN07173936, study PRJNA388173) | plant metagenome | isolation source: symbiotic tissue sample KVJ10 | place: Norway: Troms, Kvaloya island | reverse complement strand
GCGGCGCGCAACCGGCATCGGGCGGCGCGGGCGCGGCATGGCATGCGAAGCTGGCAGGTCGAGCGCCGCAGGCGCACGCGGCATCTGATCGAACTCGGCGGCCTCGTCGTCAAGGCGGGCATCGTGGACCTGACCAGCGACGACCGCGCCATGATCTACGGCGCGCTGATCTGGATGGCCGAAAAGCTCAACAGCGAGGACGGCGAACGGGCGCGGGAACTGTGGGCCGGAAAGGGGAAAGAGGCGTTCGCAGCCGAACAGGAAACAACAACGCCGACGACATCGCACCCGCATCAGGATCGGGCGTGACCGATGGCGGGCGACGCGGAGACCCAACATATCGGAGCGCTGCCCGCCATCGCGCGGCAACGCCGCGCAAACAATGCAGGGGTGATTTCACCTGATTGACGTAGCAGCTATGACCACTCTTGAAGGAAAGGCGGGTCTTTAGAATCTGGTTCGGGATTTGGCCTGCTGACGGAAAGGCGCGTAGGCACGGGCAGCGCCGCACCAAAAATGATAGCTTCCCCTCTCCCAAGCCCGGCAAGCTGCCGCGATACATTCACCCCCGCTGTTTCTGCCGCGGACGCGACCGCCCGCTGATCGGCTTCGTTGTTGAGGCGAAACACGGCCCATGTTCCGCATTGCGAAAGCACGGTCGGAGAAACCTCAGATGGGCGCTGGGTGCTGATTAGCAGGGACAGGCCAAATTTTCGGCCCTCTTTAGCCAGGCGCTCATAAGCAAGCGCCTGCTGTCCGCCATCCGATTCGCCAGGTAGCTGGCGCAAATAGTGGTGTGCTTCCTCCAGTGCGAGCATGGTCGGATGGGTATGACCGGGGCCGCGCTTGAATATCTCGGCGGCGAACATCTCAAGGAGCGACCCCAAGACAAACGGCATTAGGTCTTGGGTCAGGCGGCTAAGGTCAACTACGTGAACTGACCAATCATTCTGACCAAACACCGGCGGGCCAAAAACATCCCTAACGAGGGCGGCGCATTCGTCCTGCATACTCAAGGGATTCGCTAGCCCAGCACCGCCTGCGATTTCGACAATAGACGTAAATTGCGGGTCCTCGATCAAACCGCGTATGCGGTTAATCATTGACTGGATATGGCCGTATTGAAAGGTGTCGCGGGTCCAGCCTTGGTTGTTTGGCTTAAGGACATACCATTCTGTGGCGAGGCACGACAGTGCGCGCATATGTGGCCACACATTCGCCGGGGGAGCTGTTCCTGCCCTTAGTGCAGCCATCGCCTGATTGGCGTGTGCGGCGTTGCCTGTGTGACAGTCATCGAAAAGGACGTTGCCCTGACCGCCTACCAGCTTCGCGCCATGCACATCGGCTTCCACAAAACGAAGATGCTCAATCGCAAAACGCAATGTCGGCATTTGCGCTTTCTCGCTCGGTATCAGCAACCGGGACAAGCCGTGCCGACCAAGGGCATAGTATGGAATCCGAAGGCCGCCATTTGGGCCACCTAGCTGCGTGACTTTCACGCGCTGTCCAAGATGGACGAAGGCGGGTGTATATTCGCCGTTCACGTCGAATACGACGATCCGCGACTTGGGCAGGCGCAAAAGTTGTTGCAGCACCGCCGCAACAAAGTGGGTTTTGCCCTGACCTGTCGAACCTAAGATCGCCATGTGGCGACCCAGCACTTGGTCGATGTTGGCGCAAACCTCAACGGCGCGATTACGGGAATCTGCACCCAGCCTGATCTGCTCGGCAGCGATGCCGTTCGCGCCGATTGTCGCCACGGTTTCGATGTCGGAAAGCGGATAGACGCTGGCCCCGAGAACGGGCAACCGCCATTCCTGCGGCGAAAAGGTTAGCCTACCCTCGCGCTTGGCCAGAAAGCCGACAACCCGGCCGCGAAGCTGACGCAACGGCTCTTGCGGGATATTCGATGATCGGCCACGTCCTGCATGGACTTCGCGCGGCTCGGCGAAGGCAACGGTCATGATCCGAAGGATGATGGTTTCTGCACCGGCGTCGATCCCGACCAGATCGCCCGGCTGCTCTACTGTCGATAAGCCATCCCGGTGCCCAGCAACATGCCCACGGGAATCCTCAAGCAAATTTACCAGAAGCTGCGGCCCGTCGATTTCGACCACATAGCCTATGGGGCGACGGGAACTTATCAAAGCAAATCCTCGAGATCGTCGCCGGGTGCGAGCGCTGCCTCGGGAGCGGCCGCCACCGCTTCCTCCTCGACCGCCGCAGCGGGCTTCTTCGCCACTTGGATATTCGTTGCCTGTTTGAGTAGGGCTTCAAGCTGGCGCGCACGTTCCGACACCTCGTCCAGCATGGCGGGTTCAGGCAAGTCGTTCGCCAATGCGTCGAAAAAGCCACCCGGCCCAAAACCCCGCACCGTTACCTGGGGAAGTTGAGCCAAAAGCAGGCGCTTAAGCTGTTCGTTGGGCTTGATCGCATCGCCCGTCGCGGCAAGCGAATCATAGATGCCCAAGCGGTCGACCTCGGGAAGATAGATAATGAGTTGCAGCGTCGGATTCTGTAGCGCCGAAACGAGAAGGCGATTGATATGATCGTCCGTGAAGCCATAGCCGTTGACGATGAGGCAGGCGTTCGGACGCGAGAGAAACTCGGTGAAACGGCGAATGACCTCGCCATACACGAATGCGGTGGTCTGAACGAACTTCGACGCGCCGGGGAAAATCATGAAGCCCGGCCAGTCATCGGATTCATCAGACGCGATGAACTGATCCACTAACGGCTTCACACTGGCACTGGGCAACTCGCACACGCTGCCCGACTTGCTCGCCGTCCATGAAATCGAGCCGTGTAGCTTACCAAGATAGAGATTGTATGTGCCGAAACGCGCTTCACCACGCGCCTGCACGTTACGAAGGCCAAGATCAAAGCTGCTCGGACGAAAGGTGCGGTCATGCGTTCCTGAGAACCCGTTGACACAATGAAGGCCAAGCGCCTCCGCCGACCATTCCAGCGCAAGATCGTAGTTGGTCGTGAACGCCCACGGCGCGGCCTGTCCCGGCTGACGATTCCCGGCAAGGCGCGACACAAGCCTTATGTGGCTCGATAGCTTGGGATGCAAAATCGCCTGATCCGGCTCCGACCATAGCTTCTCGTCAAGAATGGCCGCTCGCAGAACAGCTTTCCGCAAAGCGTGCCGCGCTGCTTTGAGGCCGGTAAGATCAACGCCAACCCGTTCGCCATCCAGACAAGCGATTTCCAGCTTGTCGAGCAACAATTCGACATTGCCCTGTTCGCCATCCGCCAGAAACTTACTGTCTCGAAGGAATTGAACCTGATCGGGATATTCATTCTCTAGGAGCACCGAGACATCGGTCATCACCATGCCGCCGACACCTTTAGACGCACCAGCACCAAGCAAAACGCCGACATTTTCCAGCCGGATCGCGAGGGCTAGGTGAGCCAAGAACTCCTCGGACGTTAGCTGTCGGCTTCCCCGAATGGCGAAAAATGTCATACCAAATTCCCCATCTGCACCAGCCGCGCCGCTGCCGGGTCGTAGATATAATCCGTGATCGTGCCGTCCTTGATCCGCTCCACGGCGTTGTCCACGACGAAGCGCGGCACAAGGAACCATTCGCGCGGCACGACCGGATTGCCGAAACGGTCCTTGATCTCGATGTCCAGTTGGGCGGGAGCGAAGATGCGGTGGACCAGATTTTCCAGCTTCACGCGATTGATGTTGTAGAGCGTGTAGGTAGCGACCACTTCGACCTCGGCCATGAGGAAGGTTGGATCGAGCCTAGCGTTGGCAAGACGGCGGGTAATGTCGCCGCCGGTCACGCCGATCTTGTGCAGCACGTCGCGGTTGGCTGAGACAAGCGGATGATCGGACTTGCTGCGAAGGACGTAGATGGTCCCGCTCGCAGTATCCTCGTCGTCGCTTTCGCCGGCGAACAGCGGGCCGGCGCTCGGCTCGGTGATGCGCCGTCCGGCCTCGTCCTTGTAGAGCGCCCGTTGTAGCGAACGGCGTAGGAGGTTGATTTCCGTCCCGTTGGAATAGACAACCCGCAAGCGGGCGTCGGTTTCCCCGTTCGGCGCGCGGAAGGTTTCGCCCACCTCGGCGACATAGGCGACCTGACCGCCAAGGATGAAAAATTGCCCCTCGGTGATGTCCGCTTTCAGGAAACCGGCATCCTTCACAAACTGCCGGGTCGTGCGAACGCCGGAACCTAAGTCGATCCGCACCTGCTCGAACAGGGGCTGGAACCTGTCGAAGTCGGCACAAGGCTCCCGGTTGGCGATCTCCTCGGCGGCGCGTTTCTCGGCGGTGGAGCGGACATGACGAAGCTCGGTGATTTCGGAAGCACCTGCGGCCCCAGCAAGCTCGGCCATGAGCGCGTCGGCGTCCATTTCCTCGGGCATCGCGGGCGCGGCGATTTCCGTGCTGGACAAAAGCCCCTGACGGTCGAGCGTCGCTAGAAGCGAACGGCACTCCTCCAAGTTGCGAAGCCGGTCCAGACGCACGGCATAAAGCCGCTCGAATATATCACGGTCCTCGCCATGCTGCGGCGCGAGGCCATGTTCATCGGTGAACCGCTGGATTTCCTCGAACCCAGCGATGATGCGTTCCTCGCGGGGGCTGCGCCCTACTTTCTTTTCCGGCTGGGCGAAGTCGGCCAGTTCGTCGCGCAGTTCGTCAAGGTCAAGGTCACTCATAGCGGCCCTCATCCTTGAACCGCACGAAAGCGGCAGCGCCCTCGGCCATGCGCTTTTCCCATGCATCCGTCGAACTGATGGACGGAAGTCGCCCGCGTTCCTTCTTGAACTGGACCGCCCGGACGGCAAGTTGCTTGGCTTCCTCCGGGGTGAGGTTGGTGCGGCGAGCGGAAATGGCGGCGGCGACTTGTTTCAGGCTTTCCTCGCTCATGGTCTTGGCGAGGATGGCATAGGCTTCCTGAAACGGATTGATCCGGTCGATCAGGTCAATGTCGAGTTCGCGCACGTCCATTGCGAATTTGCGAACGCCGTCGATCAGCGCCGTGTTCGCGCCCGGCTCGTCGCCGGAACCGTCGCCACCAAGGGCGATCTTCTTGGCCTGCTGGGTGAGATTGAGGGCCGCTATGGCGTGCTGGCGCACGGCTTCTTGGTCTTCCTCGTCAAGCTCGGGATATTTGTCCTTGATGATCTTGCCCAAGCGAAGCTGGGTCAGTTCCTCGGGAACAAGCTCCTCATCGAACAGGCCACGCTCGATAGAAGGCTTGTCCTGCACGAAGCTGGCGATCACCTCGTTCAAATCCTCGCGGCAGATGCGGGCTGCCTCGGGGGTTTTGGGTTCGGCAAGGCCCTTTATCTCGATCTGGAAGACGCCGCGCTCCTCGTTGAAGCCGACATTGCATTTGTCAGGCTGATAGCCACCGTCGCCGTAGCTAAAGCCGGGTTCGGCGGTGCTGGTCGCGGGGTTCTTTGGCTTGAACTCGAAGCGGGGCGCAAGCACCTGCTCCATGAGCAAGCTGGCAGCGATGGCCTTCAAGGTGTCGTTGACCGCCTCTGTCACGGCGGTTTCGGCGGCATCCGGTTCAGCGATCAGGTTGGTGAAACGGGCGCGGGTCTTGCCCGGCGCGTCGCGGGTGGCGCGACCGATGATCTGCACGATCTCGGTCAGACTCGACCGATAGCCGACGGTCAGCGCGTGTTCGCACCAAATCCAGTCGAAGCCTTCCTTCGCCATGCCGAGCGCGATGATGATGTCCACATGATCGCGGTTGTTCTTCTGCGCGGGATCTTTGAGTGCGGCGGACACACGATCCCGCTTGGCTGCATCATCGTCCACAAGGTCGGCGATGCGAAGGACGCGGCCTTCCGGCGTCTTGACCAGTTGGAAGCCGGTGGCCGGGTCGATACCCTGCCATTCGCCAAGCTCCTCGATGATGTGTTCAACTTCCTTGATCTTCTGCCCGGTGCTTTCCCGCGAATTGACGTTAGGGATGTGGATGATGGTTTTCTCGCTTGGGTCCAGCACCGCGAGAATGTCATCGGAATAAGCACCAGAGTAGAAGAAATAGCCTATGTCGAGCGATTTCAGATACTCGTAGCCGTTCAGCTGCTCGTAGTAGGTATAGGTGACGGTATCGAAATTGGCTTCGTCCTGCGGAGCAAGGACGGCCTCGGCATCGCCTCGGAAGTAGCTGCCCGTCATGGCGACGACATGCACCTTGTTCCGGGCAATGAACTGTCCCAGGTGCAGGCCCAGCTTGTTGTCCGGGTTCGCGGAAACATGGTGGAACTCGTCCACCGCGATCAGCCGGTTGTCGAACGCCTCCACGCCGAACCTGTCCACCGCGAAGCGGAAGGTTGCATGGGTGCAGACCAACACCCTGTCATCACTTTCAAGAAAAGCCCTGACGCTGTTGACCTTGCCGCCGTCCTCGCCCGGCGCGTTGCAGAGATTCCATTTGGGCGTCACGGTCCAGTCGGCCCAAAAGCCGAACTTGGTCAACGGTTCATCGGCAAAGCTGGAGCCGATGCTTTTTTCCGGCACAACGATAATGGCCTGTTTCAGCCCTTGGTTCGCCAGCTTGTCGAGCGCGATGAACATGAGGGCGCGGCTCTTGCCGGACGCGGGTGGCGATTTGATAAGAAGATATTGCTCGCCGCGCTTTTCATAGGCCCGCTCCTGCATCGGCCTCATGCCAAGGGCGTTGGCCTTGTTGGTGCTGCCGTTGCGGGCATAGGAAACCGAGACGGAAGGAACTGTTTTCTTTTTGATGGTCATGCCGCCGCCCCCGCCTTCCGTTTCTTCGCAGTTCCCGCCGATGCGGTCATCTTGGTATAAAGGTCGAACAGCTTCTCCAACCGTTCGGTGTCATTGCGAAACCGCCGCCCGATATAGATTCGCTCCAGCACCTCGTCGTTGCGCTCATGCGCCTCGCGCAAATCGGCCGGCATGTTGTCCGGGTCATAGAGGTCGGCGATAGTAGCCGGGAAATGTGCCTCCCGCGCCAACAGGATATCCTCGGCGCAGCGGGCTAGGTCGACCTTCATCTTGTCGGTCAATGGCGGGACAGGGAAGGTATTCCAGCCGAGCGTATTGGAATAACGATACCGAGTTTCGAGCTTACCGCAGACAGTCGCAATCCAAACAAGGTGTAGGCGCGAGGCGATCAGTGCCATATTCCAAACTGGCGCGTCGTAGAGGGCGAAGGCATTATCTGACACGATGGAGTGTGCCGAAAGAACCCCAACAGGAAGATATGGACGCGTCTCCGAAGTTACCTTGGGAACTACAATCGACGACTCGATACCTCGGCCTTGTATTTGCTTGAACCGATGCGGCCGGTCCGCAAAATCCCGTGTGGATTCTGCATCGCTATCCAGCCGCATTCTTCGGACACCTTCCAATCTAGAGGCGATGACATGCGATGCCTGCGCTTCGTCCACTTCATTGTCCTCAATCCACAAGCAACGTCGAACGATCCCTCTTACAAATTCCTGCGAGCCAACAAAATCGTAGATAAACCGAGCAATTGATGGATCAGCAGCGAGCGCCCTTTCTGCTTCATCAAAGGTTAGAAGAAGATTACCCCCATCTTTTGGCATGTTACCTAAATCCATATAGGCGCATCCGGACAAAGATTTTTTTGATGGTTGAATGTCAATGTCGCGCCCGCCAGCAAGGTAGGAGTTTATGTTGTCTGTTTCCTTTGCAATGGTTGTTCCATCGCTTCCCAAGGAATACAGAATCTTATTACCTTGATGGTGGTTTGATAGGCCGACAATCGCGACAGTCACGCCAGCATTGTGGCTTGCGAGGTTGGCCCACTTGAATGATGTGTGTGCGAAATTAATTATATGCCCGGTATCGAATATCAAAGGCCAAAGAATTGGAACCTGAACGCCTTGGCAAATTGAGTTTGTAGAAACGAAAGCCGCTGCCGCGTTGGTCTGGGTCCCGTAATCCGCCGCCTTCATGAACCAGCCTGCGACGTAGTCGAGCGACTTCCAGCTTTTCGTTCGAGCGCTGAAAATGCCGCTTAATTCGGCCTTCTGCTCCTCGGTCTGCCATTTGGAGCCAAGATACGGGGGGTTCCCGCAAATATACGTTTCGCCGCCTTCATTAGCGAAATCCACCTTGGCTTGGTCGAGAGGAGCGCCAAATAGGTCATCGGCATAAATCTTTCCGCCACCCTTGCCAGTTGGCTCACAAACTGTCAGCCAGTCGAGGCGCAGGGCATTTCCGCAGGTGATCCAGTTCTTGGCATTGAGAGGCAGGAAGTCCTGAAGGGCATCTTTTTGCCCACGATAGAGGACGTCGCACTGATATTCAGTGATTATAAGAGCCAACCGGGCGATCTCGGCAGGGAAGTCGCGTAGCTCGATCCCCCGGAAATTGGTCAGCGGGATGTCCGATTTCCGCCCTTCTTCCCCGCGCCGCTTATTGATTTCGGCTTCGAGGGCCCGCATTTCCTTGTAGGCGATGACAAGGAAGTTGCCGCTGCCGCAGGCGGGGTCGAAAACTCGGATGCGGGCCACGCGGTTGCGGAGATTGAGGAGCTTGCGGGGGTTCTCACCTGCTTCCTCCAGCGTCTCGCGTAAGTCGTTCAAGAAGAGAGGGTTCAGCACCTTCAAGATATTGGGGACGCTGGTGTAATGCATCCCCAAGGCCCCGCGCTCATCGTCGTCGGCAACAGCCTGAATCATCGAACCGAAAATGTCGGGATTGATTTTCGTCCAGTCGAGATTGCCAATATGGAGAAGATAGGATCGCGCAATCCGACTGAACTGCGGTACGTCCATGTTACCGGAGAAAAGTCCGCCATTTACATAAGGAAATTTTTCTCCGGCCCAACGGGGGATGCCAGCGGCAGCCCGATCTTCCTGTTTCGTGTTCATGGTGCGAAACAGAGCGCTGATTACCTCATGAGTGTTGGATGAGTCTTTGGCGCTCATCTGCTCGACGGTCGTGGTAAAACGCCGAGTGCCCCCGAAGATGTCGGTATCTTCCGCAAAGAAGCAGAAGATTAGCCGAGCCATGAAATGGTTCATGTCCGGGCGGCGCTCGGCGCTCCCCCAATCGGGATTGTCTTTCAGCAGTTCGACATAAAGTTTGTTGAGACGGCCAGTGGCGCGGATGTCGAATGAACTATCCCGCACTTGCTTGACGGTGGTGATCCCGGCAAGAGGCAAGAAAAATCCGAAATGGTTCGGGAAATCGGCATAGGCGCACGCAACGGTTTCGCCGGTTTCGAGGTCTTCGGCCTCGAAGGTGATGCCATCGGTAGAGAGGATGAACTTGGCCTTGCCGCGCGTCGTGGCCGGGCTGGCTCGTAGCGCGGCAAGCTTTTCCGTCACGCTACCAGCGTCGGCGGTGGCAATATGGATGTTGTTGGTCTGAAGAACGCCGCCCACGTCGGACTTGTTCGATGCGCCCGAACGCAGCCGCTTGATGGTCGTGGCCTTGTTGCCGAAGGCTTCGAGGAAAGCGAACGGGAACTCTGTCGCGTCGAACGGCTGGTCGGCGAGCGCGGATATGGCCTCTTCAATCTCGACGGCGTTCATGCGTTCCTCCGCTTTCCGTGGTCGATGCACGGAAAGGCTCAACCTTGATCTTCTTGGTCCGGCGCATGACTTCGGCCAACTCGTAATCGAGCTGCCGCATCAGCCACTCGCGGGCAGGTGTGCCGAACGCCTTTTCCAGCCGCACGGCCATCTCCGGCGAGATGCCAGACCGGGCGTTCAGCAGATTGCTGAGAGTCTGTCGATCCACCCCAAGAACCCGAGCGGCGTCGGTGACGCTCAATCCGTTCTTTTCAAGGCAATCCTGCCGGACTGTCATTCCTGGGTGCATCGTCAGTGATTCTCACCAAGCCTTCGTGAAAGGAACGCTATAGTGATAATCGACACTCGACAACTTGATTCATGTCGGTTGCCGTAATGATCCACGGTGGCGAGACGCGATCTAGCGATGCAGGATCGACCGGAACGCCGAAGGTGTGTCAGAGTAAAACGGAAATCATAGGGCTATAGCGTAAATGTAGTGATCATCACTATCGGTCGCGGCCCGCCACTTATTCCAGTTACATTGTCACGAAGCCCGAATTCGATCTTCGCCGCTGGCTCCTGGCCGTTAGGCGTCGTGGGCGGTCAGGCAACTCTTGTGCATCTTTGGTCTGGCGCACAGAATGCCTGAACAATGCGCATCGTAGGACTAGTGACTGTAGCGGCGAGCGTGGCTCTCATTCTGGGAGCGGAGACAGCTAAGAGCGAGCCAGTCTTCACGACGAGCTATTCTTACTATGGCGTCACAGGCGGCACCTCGACCGGCATCTACGCCTCTCTGCTTCAGAATTTGCAGCATTTGAAGGGCGGCCGTTTTCACACCTACACGTCGATTAACATTTCGACGCCGAAGATGATTAAGTCAGCAACGGGCTGTCAAGTCGGCAGGCTATACGTCACCTTCCTCATCCGTTTGCCCAAACACCGCAATGAAACGGCTCTGTCCGCGAGCGACCGCCGCCTTTGGCGACAGTTCACGACCTTCATCCGGAGGCACGAAGAGACGCACCGTGCTTTTTGGATGGGTTGCGCCCGCAGCATGGACGCCAAAATCGCGAGCTTACGCGGGAACAGCTGCGATGATCTCGCACGGAAAGCCCGAGATGTCATCGCACAAGGGAAGCCCGTTTGCCAGCGGAAGGATATTGCCTTTGATGCCGCCGAGACGAGGAGCCTTGACCGGCATCCGTTCATAAACGCGGCTCTTGCGCCGATCTACACGCCGTTGCGGGGCAAAGCTGTGAAGCGCAAGAAGAGCACACTCTTACCGCGGTAGCGTCCTTAGAAAGGCCACGCGTGGCGATCCGGGCTGCAAAAGTAGAGCAGATGCTTGTACCATCACTCGCGTGTAAAGTGTTCAGAAGTCTCGGGAGGGCGCGGGCGCGAACTAGACGGCACCATGGTGAATTCTGATCGGATAGATAATCTGCTAGCGGCCGTGCCTCCTGCCTTGGCGGTTCGCGCCGCGCTGGACCTTGGCATCTTCACCGTGCTCGCAGGCGGGGCGATGAGCACCGAAAGCCTGGCAGCAAAACTCAACATCGGACCGGATCGTCTGTCGCGGCTTCTTTACGCCTTGGCCAGCATTGACCTCCTCGAGATCAGGGATGGCCAGTTTCACAACGGAGCCGAAGCCTCTGCCTTCCTCGATGCGACCAAGCCAGCCTATCGCGGCGGCGATCATGAGTTGCTGCGCGAGCTCTGGGGAGCCGACCTTCTGACGGCCGAGTCGCTGCGCCAGGACAGGCCCGCTGCCCTGCACGATTTTTCCGCAGCGGGGCCCGAGGCCGCAGCCGCCTTCAGCCGCAAGCTCGCACCGGGCGCGCTGAGCTTCGGCCGACAGCTGGCGCGCGAAATCGACCTCTCCGCGATCGGTTCGGTCATCGACATCGGCGGAGGTTCCGGAGCTATTCTCGTCGGCCTTCGCGAACGGTGGCCGCAGATCGTTGCGACGCTGATGGAGCTCCCGACGGTCGCCGCGGTCGCGCCGGACATCCTGGCAGAATACGGTGCCCACGACATTACCGTCGAAGTGGGAGACATATGCGCCGCGCCCTCGGCAGGTCGGCACGATCTGGCGATCCTGAAGGCCGTCGTGCAGGTCCTTCCGCCCGACCAGGCGCGCAGTTCGATTCTCAACGCGGCGCGGTGCCTGACACCCGGCGGTGAGATCGCGATTGCGGGTTGGGGTGTCGTCGATGATGATCGCCTCGGCCCGCCCGAGGGGGTCTTTCTGAACCTTACCTTCCTGAACCTCTATCGTCACGGAGAAGCCTACACCGAAAGTCAGTATCGCGCCTGGATGACCGAGGCCGGGTTCGTGGACATCTCGAGGTTGCGCCTCGCCGACGGCTGCACGGTGTTTCGCGCACGCCTTGGGGCTGATCAGGGCTGAAGGAGTGGCTTCCGACGCGGTGTGATCACTGATCGTCGTGCGACGGCGGCGCGTCGGACTTGGCTGCGTCACCCCTGGCTATCCGCGCCGGATTGCCGATCATCGTCACACCGGGCGGCACCGACCGCAGGACCACCGCGCCGGCGCCAATGGTCGCCCCGGCCCCCACCGTGACCGATGGCGCGAGGACGGCGCCGGTGCCGATCATGACGCCCTTTTCGATCCGGCAATGCGAGGCGATCGAAACGCCCGGGCCGACGGTCACGAATTCCTCCATCACCGAATGATGACCGATCGAGGCCTGCCGGTTCACGAGCACGAAGCGGTCGAGCTCGGCCGCCGCGCCGATCGTGCTGTTGGCGCCGACGGATACTCCCTGCTCGACAAACGCCGACGGCGCCACGACGGCGAGCTGGTCGATCAGGCGGGGAAAATCTCGAAAGCCCCGCGCCGTGGCCCATTCCACCGCCTCGCGCCGCCGACCGGGATTGACCAGGGCAAATACCAGAGGGTGCCCGGTCAACAGGTCGGAGACCTCCTCCTTGCGCAGAATGGTACGAAAGCCGCGCAGACTCCAATTGCCGGTATGCATCAGGATGCCGGCGGCCACAGCCCGGTCAAGCCGGGCCAGGATCTCCAGGATCTCGGCGGCGTAGGAACTGTTGATTCCGCAGACCACAACATCCATCGGAGCGTGCGCCATCGTCGCCTCCTGGTTCCCGGCGACGACACTTAGCTTTCAAACCGCTAGGCGACAAGCCAAAGGCTTGCGCCGGGCGGCGGTTGCAGGTCTTATGGATCCATGCACGAGCTGCCAGCCGGTGGGCCCACCAGTGCCAGCGCAGGCAAAGGCCTGGCGCAGCGCTTCTACGATACGCTCGTCGCGCTGCAATTCGCGCCAGCCCGGTCCCTGCAGTCTTTCCAGGACAATGTGCTGCGCGATCTCGTCACGCATGTCGCGGGGCAAAGCAGCTTCTACCGCGAGCGCCTCGCTCCCGTCATCGACACAGGCGGCAAAGTCGATCTGGCGCAGTGGCATCGCATCCCGGTCCTGACCCCGGCCGACGTCGCGGCTCATTACGACGACCTGCGGACGGCAAGCATCCCCAAGGATCACGGCCGGATCTTCCGATATCAGAGCGCCGGTTCAACCGGCCGCTCGCTCGCCTACTATCGCAGCGAACTTTCCGAGCTTGCAACCATATGCGGTCAGCACCGCCACTTTCACGCCATGGGTGTCGACTGGAGCAAGGATCTGGCCCTTATCCGGGCCTTCGATCCGGCTCTGCAACGCTTCCGCGAGCGGCCGGCGGGAAGCGAGGCGCGCAAAGAGACATGGGGCCCGAAATGGATCGATCCGGCGAAGCTCGGCGTGACCCACCATCTCAGCGTGTTCGCGCCGCTCCGCGACCAGATCGCGTGGCTAAATGGCCTCGGCGAGATCTATCTCAATACGTTTCCATCGCATGCCTTGGCGTTGGCCAATCACGTCAGGAAGAATGCGGAAACGAAGCCCATGCTCCTCGCCATTTTCACTGCCGGCGAACCGATAACCCCGGATGTGCGGCGAGAGGTCGAATACGTGCTCGGCTGTCCCTGCTTCGACCTCATCTCCAATGCCGAGCTCGGGATCATGGCCTGCGAATGCCCGTCACGCCAAGGCTATCATCTGCAGAGCGAGCTCGCCCGCATCGAGCTACTCGATGAGCAGGATCGCACGGTGAGCGAAGGGCAATGGGGGCGGGTCGTGGCCACACCGCTCTACAACTTCGCCCTGCCCCTCATCAGATACGACACGGGCGATTGGGCCAGGCTCTCCGGCCCTKGCGGCTGCGGCCGGCAGCACCCCTTGATCGATACCACCTACGGTCGGCCGGCAAACCTCATGCGGATTCCGGGACCGGGCTGGATGCGGCCCGATCTCTCGAGCCGGCACATCGATGAAGTTCTCCCCGATTGCCGATGGCAACTCGCCCAGATGGGACCAGGACAAGTCGAGCTGCGTTACATGCGCTACCCGGTGAACAGCGCCGTCGACGATGCGCGCGCCGTGCACTATGTGAAGTCGGTGCTCGGGCCGGAGATCATCGTCACCATCCGCGAAGTCGCGGCATTGGGACCGAGTGCCGGAGGCAAATTCTCCAGCTTCGTCGGCAATGGAAGCTGAAGCGGATCGCCGTCACATGTTCTCTTTCGACGGCGGTTCGCAGCCCGGCAGCGTCGAATCCACGGCCACGGGGCAACCTTCATCATCGTCACCGATGCCGCCGTCACCGACCTGACGCAGCAGGTTGAAGAGATGCGGCGGATCGTCCTCGCGGTGACGCGCCATCAGGCTCTTATCGTCGCCACCGAAATAGATGCGGATGCCGCCCATTATCGAGGTGTAGTCGTCCGAGCCGATCATGGCGTCGGCGAAAAGCGATACCGGGAAACCGAGGCCCGGCTGGACCTCGACCCCCAGAGCGCCGGCGTCAACATTGAGGAAGCGGCGATAACCACCCGAGAGCTTGAAGTCCTCGGTAACGTAGAATGCCGCCTCGATATTGGCGATGACATCGTCGCTCAGCCCTTCGGCATCTTCGAGCCCGGCAAAGGCGCTCAGGGTGATGTTGCCGAGATAGAGCTCCGCCTCGGGACCGATGCGGAGAATATCGAAGCCGTCGAGATCGATATATTGCGCATGAACGCCCAGCAGATAGCTCTGCGGGTCGCGCATGAAGAAATGGCCGCCAACGCCCCAGAAACCGGTGCCGTCGAGATCGCCCGCGCCGGCATCGACCTGGACTCCGAAAAGGCAGCCCAGCGGAAAGCTCAGCGTACCGACGCCATGGAAGCGGCCGCCGTTGTCCAGATCCTCGATATAACCGCCCGCCCCTTCGAGCTTGCCGTTGATGCCGGAGACCGCCGGCACGCAGCCGGGCTGCTCGATGTCGGCGGCGAGCGCCGAGGAACTCAAAAGGCCCGCGGCCATGGTGCCGGTTATGAGCAATCCCGTATGCGTGACAAACCTCATGGAAGTCCCCGCCTATGCGCGTCCCGATTGCCCCCGGAGCAGAATACACCCATCATGTCGCCAAACAATATCGCGGGCCGGTCTGCGCTCGAATCCGGCGCAGTGTGGCCGATAAGTCACACTGCCGTTAGCGCAAGGAATGGGCGCCGGGAGCGTAATCGTGATTCCGGGGTTTGACCCTATACAGAAAACTATCAGACGCCGACGGAGGACGGCCTCCCATCGGCGGTTCCCTCCACGCAGCTCCAACGAAAAAGGGCGCCAAAGCGCCCCTAAATGCAATTCAGCCGAGATTCTATTGGAAATGCCAGCTCAGGCCGGCGCGAACGGCGTGGAATGCCAGATCAGCTTCGTCATCCACATTCTCCTCCTCGCTCCGGACATTGATCTTCCCGAGATCGGTATAGCGATATTCGATGCGGCCGCTCAGTTCGTCGGTGAACGCGTATTCGACGCCGCCGCCGATCGTCCAGCCCCATTTGGTTTCGCTTTCATCGGCGAACTTGTCGCCGTCTTCGTCGTTTGCGGTCAGCTTGGCGCCGCCGACGGCGAGACCGCCGGTCGCGTAGAAGAGCGCGCGGTCGGACGCAAAGCCGGCGCGCAGCCGCAGCGAGCCGAGCCAGTTGACTTCCACCTCATCCACACCGACGAGGTCGCCGCTGCCATCCAGAATATCGACCTCGTCGTTGAGATCGGCATATTCGATGTCGCCTTCGAGACCCAGGACAAGACTGTCGCTCTGCCAGTTGTAGCCGGCATGGGCGCCACCGACGAACCCATCGAGATCGAACGTACCGTCCTCACCGTCGATGGTCGCAGCATCAAGCGCGACATTACCACCCGTGATGATATCGTCGACATTGTTTGCGCTGAGGTCGTTTTCACCCCAAGCATAGCCGGCTTGAAGACCGACATAGGGCCCTGTCCAGTCATAGGCCGTCGGCTCGATAATGTCCGCCGCCTGAGCGCCCGCGCTGAACAGCACCGATACCGAACCAATCAAGAGGCATTTTCTGAACATGATTCCACCCAGCGGTTGCACTCATGAGGATTTCAACTCTCAAACGGGCGCAGCGTCAATTCCAGCCGACATTACGCTGAGCGATTTCGATCGAGGTGTGACGGGAACGCTACACATCACCTAACGGAACGTTGAGCCGGGGCTTCGCCTGTTCCCCGCCATTTTTATTAAGGATATCAATTTTCATGACCTCATCAAGCGATGCCCGCTTCTGGGACCGGACCGCGCGGAAATATGCGGCGGGCGCGATCGAAGATCAGCCTAGCTATGAGCGCACGCTGCAGCGGACCAGTGCGTTGCTGCGCCCCGGCGACCGAGTGCTGGAACTAGGCTGCGGGACAGGAACGACTGCCCTTAGGCTGGCACGTGGTGTCGATGCGTATCTGGCGACAGATATCTCCACCGCGATGATTGTGATCGCCGCTGAAAAATCCGCGGCCGAACCCGTCGCCAATCTTGTTTTTCGCACCGCGACCGCTGAAGACATCGTGCCTGAGCCGGCGCCCTTCAATGCCGTCCTCGGATTCAATTATCTGCACTTGGTGCGCGCCCTGCCCGTCACGCTCTCCCGCATCCACGCCCTGCTCACACCGGGAGGCCTTTTCATCTCCAAGACGCCTTGCGTCGGGGAGATGAATCCGCTTCTCCGGCTCGTCTTGCCCACGATGCGGATGATCGGCAAAGCCCCCTATGCCGGCATATTTCGCGAGACGGAACTGACGGAGCTTATCCGCGCCGCGGGCTTCGAGATTGTTGCCGTCGAAGACCATGCGACGACGGGCAAAGGCGGCCGACCATATGTCGTCGCGCGCAAATCCGCGTCACCGCAAGGGAAACACTAGCCCGACCTTGCCGCCCAGCTCGATCTGGTCGTCAAAGGCGGCTTTGGTCGGCTCAGTTGGCGGTCGGATGAACATAGGGATGTGATCGATCGTGGCGACGTCGGTCATGTAGTCGACCGTGCCGAGCAGCGTCAGGCTGGCGCCCTGGTAGAACAGAGGTACTTTAATGCCCAGTGCGCCTCCGAAACGCCCACCCCATTCATCACCATCCGCGGATATCGTGGTGGCGGAGCCGCTCAGAAACCGCGCCGTCGAGCCGATACCGGAGGTGACATAATAGCCTCCCGCCGAGGCGCGGCCGACGAGGCTCAACTGTTCCGACAGCGGCTTCTCCATCTCGAGCGCGACCTGCAGTCCGTAATATTCGGCATCGATATCGTCACTCCGGCGACCGAAATTTCTGTCCGGATCTGTGCTCCGGGTCACTTCGGTCAGGCTATCGGTGTTCTGATAGCGAAAGAACGGCTCGACGCTGACGATTAGCGCATGGTCCTCATTATCGAGCAGCATGCTCTTGAAACTGAGGCGGGTTTCTATTTCGGTGGTCTCTTCTTCTCCGTCGACGCGCAATTGCGGATCGAAGAAATTGAACACGCCGAACGCATCCCGGTTGTCATTATCTTCCATCAGAGCGAAGAAGGCGGAGGTCGAGTCGCGATCAATGTTGCGCGACAGCCTGCCGAGATCGAGATCGAGCTCCACCCGATCGATCCATCCGGCGGGTTCGGCGAGACGGTAGCCGATCTCAACGCCGCCCGAAATGAAGTCGCCCTGGTCGAAATTCACCGGCTCGGACTCCGAGCTGGTGCCTTTCATATAAGCCTCATGTTCGGTGCCCCAGACGTTGCCGCCACCTGCGGTGAAGCCCAGGAACCATTCGCCCGGCTTGGCGCTGGCCCTGCCTATCTCGGCCTGAGCCGTCCCACAGAGTGACAGAAAGATTCCGGCCCCGATCAGCAGTCCCTGTTTCATGCCCGTCCCCAACATTTACGTCAGGTTGGCCACAATGAGAGCGAGCGGTCAAATCTTTTCCGGCCATCGGGCAGCCGAGCGTAGCTTAATTTATACGCCACAACCCAGGGGCGCGTTCTTGATCTGCTACAATGACGGGACAATGGTAGTGTAAAGGGCATGGCTATGGATGAGCACAAAGATGCGGCTGAGACCATGAAAGCCCGGCTGCGGGATGATCTGCGCGCCGCGCTGAAAGGCCAGCGACCGCACGAAGCCAAGCTTATCCGCGCGCTTATTGCGGCGATCGACAATGCCGAAGCACCGCCCGCGCAAGTAGACACGGCGGGACCGGCCTTCCATCGCTTTCGCAGCGGATCGGCCGAGATCGAACGGCTCCTGCTCGATCAGACGCAGGTGCGCCAGGTGCTGCTGGCGGAGATCCAAGAGCGCGAGCTTGCCGCTGCCGAATTGGAACGTCTGGAGAAGACGGATCGCGCTGCGATCTTGCGGGCGGAAATCCTGATCGCGAGGCGATATCTCGCTTAAAGCGGCTCGCAAGTCATCGAGCCTACCTGCCCCTCACTGCTCAAGGCTTTTTCGCAATTGTCCATCAAACGTGCGGCGGCCGGGTCGGCGGCACAGAACGCGCCCGTCGTCTTCGTCGCCAACTCGCCCACGCACCAATAATCGGCGCGCCCCGTCTCGAACGGACCGCATGAGGCATAACAGCTGCGCACATCTTCAAGACAGGCATCCTGTTTCTCATTGCGCGTCAATGCGCAGGGTTTGAGCTCCGTCCTGAGGCAGTTGAACTTGTCGGCCGGCAGCGCGCTCGCGCATTTCTTGTTTCCGGCCTTCATGCAGGCCTCATAGGTCACATAAAGCGCTTCGACACAGCTCCGCCCCGTGGCCTCGCATTGCGTCTTGACGCAGTCGGCGCCCCCCTCGGCGCGGGCGCCGCCAAGGGGCGCGGTCAGGACGAGGGAAAGCAGAATGAGGCCAAGGCTCGGATGTCGCATCGTCTTTCACCTGAAATATCGATGTCGCGCAGGCGTCGTCGCCTCCAGGCTAACGCAAGGGGTACGATTGGCAAGTGGAGCCGCTTGTTTGGCTATCCGCTGGACCGTTGGCTGAGCCAGATGCTGGCGATGACGAGAGCGATGCCGGCGATCTGGGCGAGGCTCAAGGCCTGACCGAGAAACACCCAGCCGAGCAGCACCGCCGTCAGCGGACTGAGAAACAGCAGCGACGAGACGACCGGCGACTCCAGCCGCCCGAGGCCGCGGAACCACAGCGCAAAGGTCAAGGCGCTGTCGCTGATACACATCCCCGAGCCC
>NNBT01003195.1_pt1 | contig 19098 bp, 20 predicted proteins | sample 1173831 | NCBI WGS metagenome assembly NNBT01 (sample SAMN07173936, study PRJNA388173) | plant metagenome | isolation source: symbiotic tissue sample KVJ10 | place: Norway: Troms, Kvaloya island | reverse complement strand
AAGTGATCGTGATCTAGTGTTTATCCCTTTGGGATCGCATGACTTGCTGTTGTCACAAGGAGTTCCTACCTAGTTGGGCATGCGATTCGGCTTCCTCGCCTTCTGCCTCGGCCTCGTTCTCGCCTTCTCGCCTCTTCAGGCGCAAAGCCTCCGTATCCTGGCCTTGGGCGACAGCCTGACCGCCGGTCTGGGGGTCGACCCGGCGGACGCCTTTCCAGCCAAGCTCGAAGCCGCTCTCAAGGCCCGCGGTCACGATATTGTGATCACCAATGCCGGGGTCTCCGGCGACACCAGCACGGCCGGCGCCGAGCGCCTGGACTGGGCCTTGGGCGACCCGGTCGATGCCGTCATCGTCGAGCTCGGCGCCAATGACGCCTTGCGCGGAATAGATCCCGAACAGACCGAAAAGGCGCTCGACCGCATCCTCGCAGAGCTCAAGGCGCGCAAGCTTCCGGTGCTCTTCGCCGGCATGCTCGCCCCGCGCAATCTCGGTCCCGACTATGGCAAGAAATTCGACGCGCTGTTCCCGCGGCTCGCCCAGAAACATGGCGTGCTCTTCTACCCCTTCTTCCTCGACGGCGTCGCCGCCGAGCCGGCGCTCAACCAGCCGGACGGGCTCCATCCCAACAGCAAAGGAGTGGACATGATCGTCTCGCGAATTCTTCCGATCACGGAAGACCTGCTCAAGCAGGCCGCCTCCAAATAACCCTTTTATTCTTCACGAATCGCGTTAGCGTAGGGTTGCTCACGCGACTAAACGAGCTCCGCTTGAAAGGAGGCCCGCCATGCCGCGACTGTTTACCGGTGTCGAGATCCCGACCGACGTTGCCTTCGAGCTAGAACTCATGAAAGGCGGCATCTGGGGCGCACGGTGGATCGACCGGGACTCCTACCACATCACGCTCCGCTTCATCGGCGACATCGACGACGGATTAGCCCGTGAAATCGCGGCTGAACTCGATGCCGTGTCGGCCAAGCCCTTCACGCTGAGGCTCAAAGGCATCGATGCATTCGGCGGCAACAAGCCGCATTCGCTTTATGCGAGCGTGGCGGAGAGCCCTGAGCTCAGGCGGTTGCAGAGCACACATGAGCGCATCTGCCAGATGCTCGGCATGCCGCCCGAGCAGCGCAAATTCACGCCGCATGTGACGCTGGCGCGTTTACGCGACACGACGCTCGATCATGTGCACCGCTTCATCGCGGCGCACAGCCTGTTCACCAGCCGCTTCTTCGAGGTCGACCGCTTCGTGCTGTTCTCGTCCAGGCCCTCGCGCGGCGGCGGACCTTACGCGGTCGAGGAAGCCTACGCGCTCGGCGCCGCGTTCTGAACATGCGCGACCGGCTCTCACCCGAGGGGCGCGCGGCGGCGCTCGCAAGCCTTCCCGGCTGGAGCCTGGTGGAAGGCCGCGAGGCCATCAGCAAAAGCTACAAGTTCAAAAGCTTCAGCGAGGCCTTCGGTTTCATGGCCAGGGTGGCGCTGGAGGCGGAGAAACTCGACCACCATCCCGAGTGGTTTAACGTTTACAACAGGGTGGAGGTCGTGCTCGCCACCCACAGCGCCCAAGGGTTAACGGAACTCGACGTCAAGCTTGCCCAAAAGATGGACCTGATCGCAAAGTTGTGAGAGAGTTCAATGTCTTGACGGTGGGGTGGGGAGACCCCATATGCGAACGGTGTTTCGAATTCCTGGAGGGAGCAACCTAAATGGCTGATGTGAGATATCAAAACCAGGCGCAGACCCGCGCCGGTACACAGGCCGAGATAGATCAGGGCCTCAGGTCCTATATGCTCGGCGTTTACAACTACATGGCGTCCGGCCTCGCGGTCACGGGCGCGGTGGCGGCCGGCACCTACATGCTGGCGGTGCAGAACGGCCAGCTGACCCCCTTCGGTCAGACCCTGTTCGCCTCGCCCCTGATGTGGGTGTTCGTGCTGGCGCCGGTAGCGCTGGTGTTTTTCCTGTCCTTCCGGATACATGCGATGAAGGCCGCCACGGCCCAGATCACTTTCTGGGTCTATGCGGCGCTCAACGGCGTGGCCTTCTCGACGCTCGGCCTCGTCTATTCCGGCAGCAGCATCACCCGGGTGTTCCTCATCTCGGCGGCGACCTTCGGCGCCTTGAGCCTGTGGGGCTATACGACCAAGCGCGACCTCACCGGTTGGGGTTCGTTCCTGTTCATGGGCCTCGTCGGCATCATCATCGCCAGCCTTGTCAACCTGTTCTGGCCGAACGGCGCTCTGCAGTTCGTGATCTCGGTGGTCGGCGTCCTGGTCTTTGCGGGCCTCACCGCCTACGACACCCAGAAGATCAAGGAGATGTATTTCGAGGCCGATGACGGCGAGACCATGAGCAAGAAGATCCTCATGGGCGCCCTCAATCTCTATCTCGACTTCATCAACCTGTTCCTCATGATGCTCCGGCTGTTCGGCAACCGCGAATAAGCCTCGGCGCAGAGAACGACTGAAACCCCGGATGGCGACATCCGGGGTTTTTTATTGGAGGATTTGAAAGATCAGACCGTGACCAGCTTCGGTTTGCCGAGGAGGACGCGCAGCACCTGCGCCAAGTCGTGGCCGCGCCTGAGGATCATGCCGCTCTGGGCAATGACCGCATAGGCGCCCTGGCGGCGCGCCAGGGTCATGTCCTTGACGATACGGTAGAGCGGCATCTCGCTGGCGCGGCGATAGATCGAGAAGGTCGCGGTGTGAATATCGAAGTCGAGCGCGTAATCGCGCCATTCGCCTTCGGCGACCTTCGACCCATAAAGATTGAGAATAATATTGAGTTCTTTCCGGTCGAAGGCGGTCTTCTTCACCGGCGGGCTGGTATCCCGATTTTCCGAACGAGGACCAGCCGCCCGCGTCCGGAAGGAAATTATAGGCTCGAAATCGCTCACCTTGGTCCGCGACTCCATTCTTCTTGAAGCAAAGAATGGACCCTCCTCGCCGGCTTGGCAAGCGCACCTTGCGGGGCGACAATCAACTTATTGGAATCGAAGCGATTCATGCGTTCTAGCCCAGCGGCAGCCCTTACTAACGTGCAATGAAAGTTTCACATTGCCGCCGCAATCCGGCCCTTTGACAGACATCATGGATGGGCACACTCCAATCGTTGCCTCAATGGCCCGGCTGGCGCGAAGCATCGGAAATCTCAGCCCCCCAGCCCCCCGTAGCCAAGTGCCGCCGGGCCGATACCATCTCCCCTTCTGTGAGTAGAGGCGTTTTGAGTTCGCGGCCGGTGGAAACACTGGCCGCTTTTCTTTTGCGCCTGCCTCCCCATCATCGAACGACCTTGACGGAAGCGCGGCGCTTCCCCAAATGCCTGCCGGAATTTGGCATAAGGGTTGAAAATGGCTGAGAAGAAGGCGGCGAAGAAGAGCGAGACGCATTCCCATAGTTTCCAGGCGGAAGTCGCGAAGCTTCTGCATCTGATGGTGCATTCGGTCTATTCCGACCGCGACGTCTTCCTGCGCGAGCTCATCTCCAATGCCGCCGACGCCCTCGACAAATTGCGCTATGAGGCGATCGCCGCGCCGGACCTCCTTGCCGGCGCCCCCGATCTCGCCATCACCATCACGCCCGACAAGGCGGCCAAGACCCTCACCGTCGCCGATAACGGCATCGGCATGAGCGAACAGGAGCTCATCGACAATCTCGGCACCATCGCCAAATCGGGCACCCAGGCCTTTATGGAGCAGGCCAAGGACGACAAGGACAAGGGCGGCATCCATCTCATCGGCCAGTTCGGTGTCGGTTTCTATTCGTCCTTCATGGTGGCGCATAAGGTCGACGTGGTCTCGCGCAAGGCCGGGACCGATCAGGCTTTCGCATGGTCGTCGGACGGCACCGGCACCTTCACGGTCTCAGCCGTCAAGCCGGAAGAGGCGCCGCTGCGCGGCACCCGCATCGTCCTCCATCTCAAGGACGACGCGCTCGAATTCCTCGAGGACTGGAAAATCGAGGAAGTGGTGCGTGCCTATTCCGATCACATCGCGCATCCGATCAGGCTCGCCCAAGGGTCCGAGACGACACGCCAGATCAATGCGGCCTCCGCCATCTGGACGCGGTCAAAGACCGACATCACGCCCGACCAGTACAAGGAATTCTTCGGCCATATCACCGGCGCCTATTCCGATCCGGCGTTGACGCTTCATTACAAGGCGGAGGGCCGCAACGAATATACGGTGCTGCTCTTCGTGCCGGGCGAGAAGCCCTTCGATCTCTACGACCCCGAGCGCCGCGGCCGCCAGAAGCTCTATGTCCGGCGCGTCTTCATCACCAGCGACGCCGAATTGCTGCCGCCCTACCTGCGCTTCGTGCGCGGCGTCATCGACAGCGAGGACATGCCGCTCAACATCTCGCGCGAGATGCTGCAGCACAATCCGCAAGTGGCGGCGATCCGCAAAGCCGTCACCAACAAGGTGCTGGCCGAGCTCAAGAAGTGCTTCGAGACCGAGCCTGAAAAAGCGCCCAAGATCTGGGATGCCTTCGGTCCCGTCATCAAGGAAGGCCTCTATGAGGATATGGAGCGGCGCGACCAGCTGTTCGAAATCGCGCGTTTCAACACGACCAAACGCGAGAACGTGACGCTCAAGGATTATGTCGCCGGGCTGAAAGAGAACCAGACGGCGATCTATTATCTCACCGCCGAAGACGCGGCGAAGGCCAAGGCCAGCCCGCAGCTCGAAGGTTTTCGCGCTCGCGGCATCGAGGTTCTTCTCCTGACCGATGCCGTCGACAGCTTCTGGGTGCGCATGGCGCTGGGTTTCGACGGCAAGCCGTTCAAGTCGGTGACGCAAGGTGCGGCCGATCTCGATCTCATCCCGCTCGAGACGGAAGCGCCGAAGTCGGACGCCGATGAAGGCGCCACCGCGACGCTCATCGCACTCATCAAGCAGACGCTCGGCGATCAGGTCGCCGATGTGCGCAAATCGGCGCGCCTTACCGACAGTCCGGTCTGTCTCGTCGCCAGCGACCAGGGGCTCGACCGCACGCTGGAGAAATTGCTGGCGCGCCAGGGCACGACCGATGTGAAGGTCACCGCACCCATCCTCGAGATCAATGCCGGCCATGCGCTCATCAAGGCTCTGGCCGAGACCGCCCGGAAAGGCGGCGCTGCAGCGGAGCTCGGCGATGCCTCGGGCCTCCTGCTCGATCTTGCCCGCGTGATGGATGGCGAACGTGTCGCCGATCCGGCGAAATTCGCCGGATCGGTCAGCGCGCTGATGCAGAAAGCCTACAGCTAGATAGGTGGTTTTGGGCGCATCGGCTGATCCGAAAAGTCCGCAACTTTTCGGGCCGATGCGTCACAGCTTAAACCGATAGTGCCCGGTGACCTTGTAGGCGAAGAGGATGTCCTCGAGCCTGGCGCCGGCGCCGATATTGTGGATACACAGCGGCCGTCCGCCGTCGGCGGAGGCGAGGTGGCTGACCAGCGCGATATGCGCCAGATTGCCGGGCAGCATCTGCGAGACGACGTCGCCGGGGCGATAGTCGCGCGGCTGATCGGTGACCGGCAACTGCGCTCCCTGCCGGACAAAGAAGGCCTGCAGATTGGGAACGCGGCGGTGATCGATATTGCGGTCCGGCAGCTTGAGGCCCCAGTTGCGCGGATAGGCGGCGAAGTTGCCGCGCATGTCCTCATGGACTAGTTTCTGGAGATCGATGCCGAGGCCGGAGCGATAGGCCCTCACGATCACATCGGTGCAGACGCCACGTTCCGACGCGACATCGCCGCCCGGATATTTCAAGGTCACATAGGCCGGATCATAGATCGTGGTAACGCCGATTTGATGCAGACCGGCCGTGACCAGACGCTCGGCATCACCTTCCGCCCGGGCGAAGACCGGCATTTCGGGCGGCGGCGGGCGCGCAGGGCCGAGAACGGCCTGCGCCACGACATTCAGTTGATGGGCGGGGACGAAGCCGGCAATCGCGGCCGTGGCGGCGAGGCCGGCGAGCGGCAAGAGAAGCAGACGACGGGAAACCATGGCGTGGGATCAGGCCATGGGATTGTGGCAGACTTGCGTCAGGATTACCGGCCGGCACCTTCGCGCCGGCCGGCCTGTATGATCATGCTGTTGCTGCCGCTTTGACGCGCGACTTGCCGCGATACCAGAGGAAGCCGGCAATGAGGACGCCCACGGCCAGGATCGCGATGCCCCAGAGCGGGCGGTAATAGAACCAGCCCAGCGCAATGGCGAATGAGCCCAGAAGGGCGGTGAGCAGGAACGCGATAAGGCCGGTGCCGAAACGCACCATATTGCCGAAGAACGGCACGACGTCGCCCAGAACGCCGAAGATGCGCAGGATCAAGGTGAAGCCGATCAGCAGCAGCACGAGGCCCACGGCGCGCAACACCCAGGTGACGATGATGTTGCCGGTCTGCGCGTCGGCGAACATCTGCCCGGCGCTGACGATGCCGGCTTGCGTCAGGAAGATCGTCTGGCCGTTGGAGGTCGCATAGTCGGTAAGGCCGTTGCCCTTCTGGGCGCCGGCGGCGCTGAGCTGCGGCAGGCTCGCCGCCTCATAAGAGATGCGCAGATCGCCGATCCAGGGCTGCTCGACATTGTAGCCGATATAGACGCGGCCCTGGTCGATGCGGGCCGAACGGGTCGGCGCCACGCGATCCTTGATGCGCGCCGCATCGGCATCGGCCAAGGCGATCGCCTTGCGCTCGCCCAAGCCGCCGATCTGCTCACCCGTCAGATTGAAGGCGCCGAGATCGCCGGAGGCGACGGCGAAGTCGTCCGACCTGATCGGCATGGCCGGATTGGCATGGCCGTCCGGCACCTTGAACTTCGCCGACTCGATCGGCTCGCTCGACCACTCCTTGCCGTATTCATAGGTGGTGACGGTCTCCTCGCCGCCGCCGAGCTTGGTCTTGGTCTCGGAGCGCGAGGTTTCCTTCCACTGATACATCTCGACGGTGCGGATGAGCCGAACCGCACCTTCGGCCGCAACCCCCAGATCGGCGTCGGCGGGCGTGCCTTTCGGCGCGAAGCCGCCGGCGATATGGATGAGCTTGCCTTCATTGGCGGGGTCGACCTTGGCCGCATCGACCGAGACGATCGAGCCCGCGCCTTCGGTCAGCGCCCGGTAGGTCTTGATCGCCCGGCCCTCGTTCCAGAACAAGAGGACGAGCGAGGCGGCAACGAGAATGAGGCCGATCACGATGCCGGTCAAAGCCTGCTTCAGCCGGCTGAACCAGGAGGTCGTGGTGGTCTCGCGATAGGTATGGTTGGCTTGCGCCATGATTTCTCCCTGGGAATCACTTTCGCTCGGGGTGAGCGGGGCGCTGTCTTTGCCTCAGAATATGGCGTAAGGGAAGCGGGACGGCTCGCCATGCGGCGGCGGCAGGCTTGCCTCCAGGCTTTGGGGGTTTGACTCCCTGAGTCCAGGCGCTAAATAGCCGAAACACCTAACCTCCGGACAGGCAAGGCCAATGGCACCGCGTACGCTTTACGACAAGATTTGGGACGATCACCTGGTGGATGAGCAGCCGGACGGCACCTGCCTCCTCTATATCGATCGCCATCTCGTCCATGAGGTGACGAGCCCGCAGGCTTTCGAAGGCCTGCGCATGTCGGGCCGCAAAGTCCGCCATCCGGAAAAAACGCTGGCCGTGGTCGACCACAATGTGCCGACCACCGACAGGAGCCACGGCATCGCCGAGCCGGAAAGCCGCACCCAGGTTGAGACGCTGGCCCAGAACGCCAAGGATTTCGGCATCGAATATTACAATGAGCTCGACCGCCGCCAGGGCATCGTCCATGTCGTCGGCCCCGAGCAGGGCTTCACGCTGCCCGGCACCACCATCGTGTGCGGCGACAGCCATACCTCGACCCATGGCGCCTTCGGCGCGCTCGCCCATGGCATCGGCACGTCGGAGGTCGAGCATGTGCTCGCCACCCAGACGCTGATCCAGAAGAAGGCCAAGAACATGCTGGTCCAGGTGGACGGGAAGCTCGCTTCCGGCGCCACCGCCAAGGACATCATCCTCGCCATCATCGGCGAGATCGGCACCGCCGGCGGCACCGGCTCGGTCATCGAATATGCCGGCGAAGCTTTGCGCGACCTGTCGATGGAAGGCCGCATGACGATCTGCAACATGTCGATCGAGGGCGGTGCCCGCGCCGGCATGATCGCGCCGGACGAGAAGGCCTATGCTTATCTGAAGGACCGGCCGAAGTCGCCCAAGGGGGCGAACTGGGATGCGGCGCGCCGCTACTGGGACACGCTCCATACCGATGACGGCGCTCATTTCGACCGCGTGGTGAAGCTCGATGCGGCGTCGCTGCCGCCGATCGTATCCTGGGGCACGAGCCCCGAGGACGTCGTTTCGATCGCCGGCAGCGTGCCCAATCCGGACGACATCCAGGACGAAGGCAAGCGCCAGTCGAAATGGCGGGCGCTCGATTACATGGGCCTCAAGCCCGGCACCAAGATCACCGACATACCGCTCGACATGATCTGGATCGGCTCGTGCACCAATGGCCGCATCGAGGATCTGCGCGCCGTCGCCGAGATCGTCAAAGGCCGCAAGATCAGCGACCGGCTCAAGGGCATGATCGTTCCGGGCTCGGGACTGGTCAAAGTCCAGGCCGAGCAGGAAGGCCTCGACAAGATCTTCCTCGCCGCCGGCTTCGAATGGCGCGAGCCCGGCTGCTCGATGTGTCTCGGCATGAATCCCGATCAGCTCAAGCCCGGCGAGCGCTGCGCCTCGACCTCCAACCGCAACTTCGAGGGCCGTCAGGGCTATAAGGGCCGCACCCATCTGGTGTCGCCGCAAATGGCGGCGGCGGCGGCCATTGCCGGTCACTTCGTCGACATACGAAGCTGGAACTAAGTTCCGGTAGTCGCTTGGTAACTGTCCCGGCGATTAACGGTTGATGAACGACCCATTAAGGGTTATGTCATCAGCGAGGCGCTAAGGTTGATTCCAAGTTCAACCTTTTTACTTCTGGGTGGCGGGGAGTTTCTCAGGTGAGTACTACACAGTCGGCGGACGCGCGTTTCCTGCGCAAGGTCCTGATTGGTCTTGTCATGCTTACGCTGGCGACCGGTCTCGTGGCGGCCTATACAACCGTTAACGCCATGACCGCCGAAGGACTGGACCTCTGCGAAGCCACCGGCTTTCTCTGCATGATCTGACGGGCCTCGAAGCCCCGTCGCTCGAGGATTTCGACGCGCTGGCCCAGGAGGCCTATGCGCGTCTGCCGCGAGCCTTCCATGAGCTGACCGGCAATATCATCATCCGGATCGAGGATTTTCCGGAAGACGACGTATTGCGCGACATGAAGGCCAACGAGTTCGATCTGCTCGGCCTGTTCCAGGGCACCGGCCTCGCCCATGGCGAAGAACTTTCCCATACCGGCATGATGCCCAATATGGTCTTCCTCTATCGCAGGCCCATCCTCGATTACTGGGCCGAGCACAAGGAAACGCTGGGCGCCATCATCAGCCATGTCCTGATCCACGAGATCGGCCATCATTTCGGCCTGTCGGACGCTGACATGGAACGTCTCGAGCGCGAGGTGCCGTGATGAAGAAGAGCGATCGCGAAGCGGAAGCCAAGGCGGCGCTGGAGCGCCTCCATCAGCAGTCGGAAAGGCTCCTCGGCGCCGACGCGCCGCCGGTGCGCGATGAGCCCGAGGACAAGATTGAGATCCTCGGCAAGCGCATCGCGCGCGTGCTGTCGATCATCATCATGGCCGGGCTCATCTTCTATCTGTACCGGACCTATTTCAGCGGCTGACTTTCTCGCTGTCGAGATGCGCCAGCTGCGCCTCGGCATAACGCCCGCCGGTCGCTGCGCCCTTCGGCACCGCCGTCTCGATCGCCGCCAGATCGGCAGCAGACAGCTTCACATCCAGGGCGCCGAGAGATTCGGTGAGCTGACCGCGCTTGCGGGCGCCGATCAGCGGGAAGATGTCCACCCCGCGTGAGGCCACCCAGGCGATGGCGATCTGCGCGACCGACACGCCCAGCCGATCCGCCACGCGGCGCAGCGCCTCGACCAGCGCCAGGTTGTGGTCGACATTGCCGGCCTGGAAGCGCGGGCTAAGCCCACGGAAGTCGGCGGCGCCGGTGGACGTCTCCTTCTTCCAATGGCCGCTGATCAGGCCGCGCGACAGCACGCCATAGGCGGTGACGGCGATGCCGAGCTCGCGGCAGGTCGAGAGAATGTCGTCCTCGATGCCGCGGGAGATCAGCGAATATTCGATCTGCAGATCGCAGATCGGATGGACTTTCGCCGCCCGTCTTATCGTCTCGCTGCCGACCTCGGAAAGGCCGATATGGCGCACATAACCCGCCTTCACCAGCTCGGCGATGGCACCGACCGTCTCCTCGATCGGGACATTCGGATCGAGGCGAGCCGGGCGATAGATGTCGATGTGATCGGTGCCGAGGCGCACCAGGGAGTAAGCGAGCGCGGTCTTGACCGCGGCGGGCCGTCCGTCGAAGCCGATCCAGCCGCCGGCCGGATCGCGCTGGGCGCCGAACTTCACGCTCAAGGTCACGTCCTCGCGGCGCCGATCTTTCAGCGCCTCGGCGATGAGCAGCTCATTATGGCCCATGCCGTAGAAATCACCGGTGTCGATCAGCGTGATGCCGGCATCGAGCGCCTGATGGAGGGTGGCGATGCTCTCGGCACGGTCGGCCGGTCCGTAAAAGGCGGACATGCCCATCGCGCCGTGCCCGAAGGCGGATACTTTGGGACCGGTGGAGCCTAAGGAACGTTGAATGATCATGGGGATTCTCCTGTGCGGGAAAGGCATTCAGGAGGGGTGATGCCATAGTCCTGTTCGTGCGATAATCCGTTCAATGCTGAATAGGCTGTACGGGAAATCGAACAATGAATCGCCCCGAATTCTCCGACCTGGATGCCTTTGTCGCCATCGTCCGGCATCGCAATTTCAGGCGCGCCGCCCGCGAACGCGGCGTTTCCGCCTCGACGCTCAGCCAGTCGGTGCGCGATCTCGAGGAGCGGCTGGGGGTGAGGCTCCTCAACCGGACCACCCGCTCGGTTACGCCGACCGAAGCGGGGGAGAGGCTGGCGGCCCGGCTGCAGCCGATCTTCTCCGAAATGAACGAGGCGCTCGATGAGGTGAACGGCTTTCGCGACACGCCAGCCGGCACCCTGCGCCTCAATGTGCCGGGCGCCGCCCAGCCGATCCTCGCGCCAATGATCGCGCGTTTCCTCGGGCGTTATCCGGGCATTCGTCTCGAGATCACCGTCGATAACAATCTGATCGATGTCTTCGCCGAGGGCTTCGATGCCGGCATCCGCTATGATGAAAGCCTGGCGCTCGACATGATCGCGGCGCCGATCGGCCCGCCGCAGCGTTTTACGGTCGTCGCATCGCCCGACCATGTCCGCTTGCATGGCATGCCGCAGCGGCCGGAGGACCTGCTGAGACGCCCCTGTATCCGTCACCGCTTCCTGAGCGGCGTCATCCTGCCCTGGGAGTTCGAGAAGGATGGTGAGACAGTGAAGATCGATCCTGACAGTCCGCTCGTGACCAACAGTGCCGATCTCGCCATTCGTGCCGCCGAGGATGGCCTCGGCTGGTATGCTACTTTCGAGGACTTCGTCCGTCCGGCGCTTGCGGCGGGCCGACTGGTGGAGGCGCTTACTCCCTGGTGCTCGTATTTCCCCGGACCATCCCTCTATTATCCGAGCCGCCGGCACATGCCGGCGCCGTTGCGCGCCTTCGTCGATTTCATCCGGGCGGGGAATTGAGCTTGGCGAACACGGCAGCGGCTTCTTCGGCATAACGCGCGACAAGCTCGGCGGCCGGCAGCTCGCGGTTGAAGCGGGCGGCCTGGCCATAGAGCAGGAACGAAGCTTCGCGCGGATCGCCGGCGCCGAGGAGCGGCTCGCTCAGATCATACATCGAGGGAAAATCGGGCAGGTCGAGGCCGGCGCGCTCCATCTCGCGCGCATAGTCGCTGCGCATGGCACGGGCGGCGCGGCCGGAAAAGGCATCGGTCATCATCGTGTCGGTCTCGGCCGCGTTGCGCAGCATGGCGCGGCGCGTCGCATCGGTGCCGGCTTCCGGACAAGAGAGAAAGCCGGTGCCGATCTGGACACCACAGGCACCGAGGGCGAAAGCGGCGGCGATGGTGCGGCCGTCGCCAATGCCGCCGGCCGCAACGACCGGCAGGCACACCGCATCGACGATCTGCGGGACGAGGGCGAGCGTACCGACGCCATCGGATGGTGCTCGCGGCGCATGCGAGCCGCGATGGCCGCCGGCCTCCCAGCCTTGCGCGATGATGACGTCCACATCCGCCGCGGCCAGAGCCCGCGCCTCGACAACGGTCGTCGCCGTGCTCATCAGCACGACGCCCGCTCGTTTCAGCGCCGCGAGCGCTGCCGGGTCCGGCACACCGAAATGGAAGCTCACGACCCTGGGTTTGATCTCGAGCAGCAGCTCCAGCCGTTTTGCATCGAAGCCGGGCCCATAAGGTAATGCTTCGGTTGCCGGCTCGGCGAGGCCGAAGCGGCGATACCAGGGCAGGAGCTTCTCCCGCGTGCGCGCAAATCGCGCCGGATCCGGACGTGGCGCCGGATGGGTGAAGAAATTGAGATTGAAAGGACGATTGGTCAAGGCGCGCAATTGCGCGACCTGCGCCAGAAGCGCATCCGCCACCATCTCGGCGCAGCCCAGCGAGCCGAGACCGCCGGCATTGCTCACCGCGGCGGCGAGCGCCGGCGTGGCCGATCCCGCCATCGGCGCCTGGATGATCGGATGTTCGATGCCGAGCACATCACAGAGACGACGATCGGGCCACATGAGCGCCTCTCAATCCGGCAGTTCGATCGGCTTCAATTCGTCATAGCGATCGCCGGGACCGGGATTGTCCTTCGGCGTCTCGCCGCCCAGATGTTTGACGATGCCCCAGACCGCGTTGAGCCCGGTCTGCACCGCGCCCTCGACCCAGCCCGGCGTCCAGGACACGCCGTCGCCCGCCATGAAGATGCCCTTCTCGTCGGGCGGCATGTCATCCTGCATGAAGTGGCAATACATGCGGTGATTGTAGCGATAGTGGCCGGGCAAGGCGCCCTTGAAGGCGCCGAGGAAATTCGGATCCGATTCCCACGAGACGGTGATCGGATCACCGATGATATGTTTCTCGATATCGAGGGTCGGATAGACACGCTTCAAGGCGTCGAGCGCCAGCTTCACGCGCTTGTCGATGGGCAGCGGCAGCATCTTCATCGCATCGCTCATCCATGAATAGGACAAGCAGATGACGCCGGGCTTGTCGTCGCCATTGTCGAAGAGATAGGTGCCGCGGGTGAGGCGGTCGGTGAGCGTCATGCTCATCAGATCGCGCCCGGTGCGCGGGTCCTTGTCCTTCCAGAAGGGGCGGTCGACCATCACGAAGGTCTTGGCCGACTGCATGAAGCGGGTGCGGTCGAGCGCCATCCACAGTTTCGGCGAGAAGATGCGCTCCTCGACCTGCATATAGGTGGTGAGCAGCCAGCTGTGGCAGGTGACGAGGCAGGCGTCGAAGAACTTTGTGGCGCCCCAGCGGTCGGTGATGGCGAGATGGCCCGAAGGCGAGCGCGCGATCCTGACCACCGCCGGGCGGGGCGCTCCGGCATGGAGCTTTTCGAGCGACGTGCCCTTCGGCCAATGAACCATCTTGTCGGGCCGGCATTTCCAAAGCCCACGCGGCACCTGCTCGACACCGCCCTGGATCCAGCGCTGGTTGTCGTCGCAATTGGTGACGACGACGCGCAGGATCTCGAGCATCGAATTGGGATAGTCCGAATCCCAGCCGCCGGTGCCGAAGCCGACCTGGCCGAAGATCTCGCGATGATGGAAGGAGCGCTTGGCGAAAGCCGGCGAGGTGGCGACGAAGTCATAGAAGCTGCGGTCGTCCCACAGCGGCACCAGCTTATCCCAGACCGCTTTCAGGGCCTTGGCATCACGGGCGCGGATCGCCTTCTGCATGGTGCTGAAATCGGCGCCTTCCTCGAGCGCCTCGTACCAGGCGGCCGCCACTTCCTGGAAGATCGGCGGCAGGTCGGCCTGTTTCTCGGCGTAATAGGTTTCGCCCTCGAGGTCGATCACCGTCGAGGGCGAGGCCTCGACGAGCGGGTTGGGAAAGGGCTTCGATTTGAGGCCCAGCATGTCGGAATAATGATAGAAGCCGGTGCCCGAGACTGGAAACCGCATGCCGCCCAGTTCGGCGATGATGCCTTCCGCCCCTTCAAAACTCTGGGAGCGCAAGCGCCCGCCGATGCGGCCGGCCTCGTAGATCACCGGCTTGAGGCCCATTTTCATGAGCTCATAGGCGGCCAGCATGCCCGACATGCCGGCGCCGATAATGGCCACTTCCTCGCCGTGACGAGCCGCCGGGATGCGCCCGAGGCCGGACGGGTGCTTGATCCAGTCGTCGAAGGGGAAGGGAAAATCCGGGCCGAAAACGGTGATCGGGCGTTTATCGGCCGTATCGGCCATCTGGGGGGCGTGGGGAGCCGTCATGCATGTACCTCAATGGGCCCATGCTAGGGTCGGGAACCAGCAAAAACAAGGAACCGCAGGGGCTTGACGCGCCGGGGCTTCCCCCGCAGAAAGCCCCTTTCATCCGGCCCTTGATAAGTGGAGCCACCTTCGATGCAGAAATTCGACACGCTGACGGGCGTCGCCGCCCCGCTCAACATCGTCAATGTCGACACCGACATGATCATCCCCAAGCAGTTCCTGAAGACGATCAAGCGCACCGGGCTCGGCAAGTCGCTGTTCTTCGAAATGCGCTACACCCAGGAGGGCAAGGAGCTCCCCGATTTCGTGCTCAACAAGCCGGCCTATCGCAAGGCGCAGATCCTGGTCGCCGGCGATAATTTCGGCTGCGGCTCGTCGCGTGAGCATGCGCCCTGGGCGCTGCTCGATTTCGGCATCCGCTGCGTCATCTCAACCAGCTTCGCCGACATCTTCTACAATAACTGCTTCAAGAACGGCATCCTGCCGATCCAGGTGTCGCCCGAAGATCTGAAAAAACTGATGGACGACGCCGAGCGCGGCGCGAACGCCACTTTGTCGATCGACCTTCCGTCCCAGGAGATCCGCGGTCCGGATGGCGGCTGCATCAAGTTCGAGATCGACCCGTTCCGCAAGCACTGCCTCCTGAATGGCCTCGATGATATCGGCCTCACCATGGAGAAGAAGGCTTCTATCGATACTTTCGAAAGCAAGGCCACGGCCCAGCGGCCCTGGCTCTGACATCCACCTCAAACGGAAAGTCCCGCATGTCCTCCTTCAATGTTCTGCTGCTGCCGGGCGACGGCATCGGCGCCGAAGTCGCCGGCGAAGTCGAGAAGATCATCACCTGGTTTTCGGCGCAGGGCATCGCCAAGTTCGAGCTCGACCGCGGTCTCGTCGGCGGATCGGCCTATGACGCCCATGGCAAGGCGATCTCGGAAGACGACATGGCCAAGGCGCAGGCCGCCGATGCCGTCATCTTCGGCGCGGTCGGCGGACCCAAATGGGACAAAGTGCCTTACGATGTGCGCCCGGAAGCGGGCCTTCTGCGCCTGCGCAAGGATCTGGGCCTGTTCGCGAACTTGCGCCCCGCGATCTGCTATCCGGCACTCGCCGACGCCTCTTCGCTCAAGCGTGACGTCGTCGAAGGCCTCGATCTCCTGATCGTGCGCGAGCTCACCGGCGGCGTCTATTTCGGCGAGCCGAAGATGATCACCGATCTCGGCAACGGCCAGAAGCGCGGCGTCGATACGCAGGTCTATGACACGTTCGAGATCGACCGCATCGCGCGCGTCGCCTTCGAGCTCGCCCGCACGCGCCGCAACAAGGTCTCGTCCGCCGAAAAGCGCAATGTGATGAAGACCGGCGTGTTGTGGAACGAGGTCGTCACCCGCCTGCATCAGGAAAGCTACAAGGATGTCGAACTCGAGCATGTGCTCGCCGACAACTGCGCCATGCAGCTGGTGCGCTGGCCCAAGCAATATGATGTGATCGTCACCGACAATCTGTTCGGCGACGTCTTGTCCGACGTGGCGGCGATGCTCACCGGCTCGCTCGGCATGCTGCCGTCCGCCTCGCTCGGCGCCACCGACGTCAAGACCAAGAGGCGCAAGGCGCTTTACGAGCCGGTGCACGGCTCGGCGCCCGACATCGCCGGCAAGGGTCTCGCCAATCCGATCGCGATGATCGCGTCCTTCGGCATGGCGCTGCGGTATTCCTTCGGCCTCGGCGAATGGGCCGACAAGGTCGACCAGGCGATCGCCCGCGTGCTGGCCAAGGGCCTGCGCACCAAGGACATCGCGCAAGGCTCGGAGAAGACGATCGGCACCACCGAAATGGGCGCCGCGATCCTGGCCGAGCTCAAGGCGGCGGCGTAAGGCAGGGTATCTTTCACTTCCTAAAAAAGAAAAGAGCAGCGCGATCCGCGCTGCTCTTTTTTGTTTGCATGTCGCCGTGGCTTACGGCTGCTCGACATCCGTCTTTTCGATCTTGCTCAAGCGCTGGCGCTTGGTCTTGACCAGGATGTTGAGCGTCTCGACGCCGAGCGAGAAGGCGATGGCGAAGTAGATGTATTCGCGCGGGATGTGCATGCCGAGGCCATCGGCGACGAGCGCCACGCCGATCAAGAGGATGAAGGCGAGGGCCAGCATCTTGACGGTCGGGTGCTTGGCGATGAAGTCGCTGACACCACGCGCCGACAGGAGCATGACGCCGATGGCGATGACATTCGCCGCGATCATCACGGGCAGGAAGGTGGTCATGCCGACCGCGGTGATGATGGAATCGAGCGCGAAGACGAAGTCGATCACCATGATGAGGGCGATGACGCCGAAGAAGCTCGAGGCATAACCCTGCTTGGGACCTTCCTCGCCGCCTTCCATTTCCTCATGGATTTCCGCCGTGCCCTTATAGAGCAGGAACAGGCCGCCGAGGATCAGGATGATATCGCGCCAGGAGAGGTCGAAGCTGCCGATCGAGAAGACCGGATAAGTGAGCTTGGTGATCCAGACCAGCAGCGCCAGCATGGCGATGCGCAGGCCGAGCGCGCCCATGAGGCCGATCTTCTGGGCAATGGGGCGCTGATGCGGGGGCAGCCTCTGGGAGGCAATGGAGAGAAAGACCAGGTTGTCGATGCCGAGCACGATCTCCAGGATGGTTAGCGTCAAAAGGCTCATCCAGCCTTCGACCGTGAACAGCCATTCAAACATTGGGTCCCCTTTGCCCGTTGAAATTAACATAAACGCGCATGACGAAGGGTAAGGATTTTACCCTTCCGTCCCGCGCGTACCAGTAAAAGAGGCCGGATCAACCGCTCCCAGCCCCATTGCTAGGCCACATAGGAAGCCACCCCCCGGCCTTCAAGGCGGATTGACTTAAAGTGCCGATTTGTTAGAACCCGCCCCGAAACCTCGAACCACGGTCCCCGATGTCTTATCTCATTGACAGCATCGCCTGCCGCCCGCTCTCAGCGGGTGCGCTTTGCCGTGGCCTGGGGATGCTCAAAACGACGAAAACGACGAAAACCGTTTGAGCCTTCTCCCCCGGTCTCGTCTCCCGCGGGGGAGATGGCCGGAAAGCAGCACGCCCCAGGCAGAACCGCCAAGGTTCACGGGAGAGGGCGAGGGATAAAGGATAAAATTCAATGGGTTACAAGGTTGCAGTGGTCGGCGCGACAGGCAATGTCGGCCGCGAAATGCTCAATATCCTGGAAGAGCGCCAGTTTCCGGTGGACGAGGTCTTCGCCATCGCGTCGCGCCGCTCGCTCGGTACCGAGGTCTCCTTCGGCGACAAGACGCTCAAGTGCCAGGACCTCGAGACCTTCGATTTCCGCGGCATCGACTTCGTGCTGATGTCGGCCGGTTCGGCCGTCTCCAAGGAATGGTCGCCCAAGATCGGCGCCCTGGGGCCGATGGTGATCGATAATTCCTCCTGCTGGCGTTATGACGCGGAAGTGCCGCTGATCGTGCCGGAAGTGAATGCCCATGCGCTCGAGGAATATATGCGGCGCAAGACACGGCGGAACATCATCGCCAATCCGAACTGCTCGACGGCGCAGCTCGTGGTGGTGCTGAAGCCGCTGCATGATCTGGCCAAGATCAAGCGCGTCGTGGTGTCGACCTATCAATCCGTGTCGGGCGCCGGCAAGGACGGAATGGACGAATTGTGGAACCAGACCAAGGGCATCTTCGTCACCGACGCGCCCGAGGCCAAGAAGTTCACCAAGCAGATCGCCTTCAACGTCATCCCGCATATCGACGTCTTCATGGAAGACGGCTTCACCAAGGAAGAATGGAAGATGACGGCCGAGACCAAGAAAATCCTCGACCCGAAGATCAAGCTCACCGCCACTTGCGTGCGCGTGCCGGTCTTTGTCGGCCATTCGGAAGCGGTCAATATCGAGTTCGAGCGCCCGATCACGGCGGATGAAGCGCGCGAGACGCTGCGCGAGGCGCCGGGTGTCCTGGTCGTCGACAAGCGCGAGGACGGCGGTTACGTCACCCCGGTCGAATGCGTCGGCGATTTCGCCACTTTCGTGTCGCGCATCCGCGAGGACGGCACGATCGAAAACGGCCTCAGCCTGTGGGTCGTTTCGGACAATCTGCGCAAGGGTGCCGCCCTCAACACGGTGCAGATCGCCGAAGCGCTGATCAATCGCGGCCTTCTGGAAAAGGCCGCGTAACTTATACTCTATTGCCCTCTCCCCTACGGGGGAGAGGGTGAGCTGTGGCAGGATTGTCACATTCTGTCAGTATAAAGAGCGAGTGCGCGAGAATCCCCCTGTCGGATGCGCTCGACTCATGCTATCTACCCCGTCCCTGAACACAACACATGGAGACCGTCATGATGACAGCACGTAAGGAGCGTCGTTTACCGTGATCTCCGGGCCCCCGGGCTCGGTCCCGGTCTGGCCTTTCCGCTTGTGTTTGCGACATCCCAAAGCCTGAAGACCATTTGACCGGGACGTGACTCTCGTCTCATGCGCGTGACGCGCATGCGCGGGACATCACGGATCACGATTCTTTCTCATCTTTTTCATTTCTCAAACGCGCACGGACACCCGTGTTTCGCGAAAGGAAACGTCATGTCTGCTTATCAG
>NNBT01000035.1_pt1 | contig 19217 bp, 17 predicted proteins | sample 1173831 | NCBI WGS metagenome assembly NNBT01 (sample SAMN07173936, study PRJNA388173) | plant metagenome | isolation source: symbiotic tissue sample KVJ10 | place: Norway: Troms, Kvaloya island | reverse complement strand
CTCAGAACTCCGTTCATCCACCTTTGAACTGGATGAATCCACCTCAGAACTCCGTTCATCCACCTTTGAACTGGATGAATCCACCTCAGAACTCCGTTCATCCACCTTTGAACTGGATGAATCCACCTCAGAACTCCGTTCATCCACCTTTGAACTGGATGAATCCACCTTAGAACTCCGTTCATCCACCTTTGAACTGGATGAATCCACCTTAGAACTCCGTTCATCCACCTTTGAACTGGATGAATCCACCTCAGATACTCGTTCATCCACCTTTGAACTGGATGAATCCACCTCAGATACTCGTTCATCCGCCTTTGAACTGGATTCATCCGCCTTAAAGACTGGTTTTGTAAAAGTAGACCATCGGTGCGTTAGCCTCCGGCGTAACATACCCTACGAAAATTGTTAGCAAGGATGCAGTTAAAGCTTTGCTGTCAGCTTAGTGCTGGAAAATGAAACTTGTATGATGGTTGTTAAAGTTCCTCTTTCGCAATATTATGAGCGAATTACAGACCCAACTAGCAAGCGATACCTGGATAACAGCAACTTGGGATGAATATATCCAAATAATTGAAAATCCTGACTACGAAAAAGCCAAGGGCTACTACCACAATGGACAGATGAGGATTGAAATGCCGCCAATCGGAAATGACCATGCCAGCGATCATACAATTATTATCTTTGCTGTTAACTTGTTTGCCAGCATCAAAGGTATTGCTTTAAATGGCAAGGATAATTGTACATATCGGAAAACAGGCTTCAAGGAAGCTCAACCTGATGTGTCTTACTATATTGGTGAAAATGCTGATGTCATTCCCTACGGTACTTCTATCATCAGGTTAGATATCTATCCAGCACCAGATTTAGTTATTGAAGTGGCTAATACCTCACTTGCTGACGATCAAGGTGAAAAACGACTTTTATACGAAGATTTAGGAGTGAAAGAATACTGGATTTTAAATGTCCAGAATGTCCAAGTTATGGCTTTTGCTATTGAAAACCAAGGTAGTAGGCGGATTACAGAATCTCAGGTATTACCAGGATTAGCTATTTCTTTATTAAACGATGCATTACGCCGAACTCGTCAAATAAATCAAAGTCAAGTTGGTGCTTGGTTGTTAACCCAATTTCAGCAATAATTACAAACTGCTTTGCGGTAGAGAATGGGGAGTAGGGAAAAAGCAAAGGATACAGAGCAACTAAAGCGCGATCGCACTATAGCAATCCTATCTGATTTGTGAGAATTGCCCGCCGTAGATTCCCAGCTTCTCAAAAAAGTTGAGGATCTTGTTTCTCACAAATAGTTCAGAATTGCACTAATATGCTGTGGCGAAAGTCACCCTTTCAGGTGAAGACATACAGAAATACTAATGCCTAGTATGAAGGAAGATTAAGCAACTGTGAAGCTTATTATGCGTCTAGTTGTTAATTGACTCATAAAAATTTAATCCCAAAGCTTTAACAACTCCGTATTCTCCACTTGTCCTCTAACTAAAAAATATTCTTATACCGCAAGATTTACAGGCTTCTATAATATGGCTACGCACATAGAAATTCCAGTTATTGGCAAAGTTAAGTATCCGTTGCGCTGGCTGATAGGGCTAATGGCGGGGAGTGCTTTGGTTGTGGGTACTATGACAACTTACACTTTGGTAAATCAAGGGACAAATAAAGAAGATATTACTCAACTAACTGTGCCAGTTGCAGCACAAAATGTGACGTTGCGGATTACCGCTAGTGGCAAAGTTGTGCCAGTTCAGAGCGTAAATATTAGTCCGAAGAACCCTGGAGTGCTGTCGCGATTATATGTCGAACAAGGCGATCGCATTCAACAAGGGCAAATTCTCGCCCGCATGGATAGCGCCGGTATTGAGGCTCAAAGGAGCCAGTATCGTGCCAACTTAGCCCAAAGTCAAGCACAGCTAGCCCAAGCCATTGCTGGTAGTCGTCCTCAAGAAATCACTCAAGCTAAGGCGCGATTAGCACAATCTCAAGCTCAATTAGCCGCAGCTAAAGCTGGTAATCGTCCCCAGGAGATTGCTCAATCTCAATCTCAAGTAGATGCGGCTCAAGCAAGGGTGAATTACACCAGCGAACAGGTAAAGCGTTACGAATATCTATATAAAGAAGGAGCAGAGAAAAAACAATTACTCGATCAAGCCATCAGCGATGACAAAAGTGCTAGAGCCAATTTAGAAGAAGCGAAAAAACGATTTTCCTTAGTCCAAAGTGGGACTCGGAGTGAGGAAATTGACCAACGCCAAGCTGCTGTTAACGAAGCACGGGCAGCATTGGTACTGTTAGAAGATGGAACCCGTTCTGAGGAAATTGCCCAGCGTCAAGCCGCTGTTGCATCTGCCGAGGCTCAGTTAAAGGGTGTACAAGTGCAGTTGGAAGATACTATTATTCGCGCTCCTCTGTCGGGAATTGTCACCCAAAAGTATGCCGAACCAGGTGCGTTCGTCACACCCACAACTTCTGCATCTACTAGTGCATCGGCAACTTCTAGTTCAATTGTCGCTGTAGCAAGGGGTTTAGAAATATTAGCTCAAGTTCCCGAAGCCGATCTTGGCAGAATAAAACAGGGACAGCAGGTGGAAATTGTCGCCGATGCCTATCCCGATCGAGTTTTTAAAGGTCATGTGCGCCTGATTGCTCCCGAAGCCGTGGTGGAACAAGGTGTGACATCCTTCCAGGTGCGGGTTGCTCTTGATACTGGCATAGATAAACTGCGTTCTGGCTTAAATGTGGATCTGACTTTTTTAGGCGATCGCGTTAATAATGCCTTGGTATTACCAACGGTGTCAATTGTCACCGAAAAGGGTAAAACTGGCGTACTCGTACCAGATGCAAAGAATAAACCCCAGTTTCGCGAAGTTACAGTTGGGGCACAAATTCAAGACCAAACTCAGATTTTAGGTGGAGTTAAAGAAGGCGATCGCATTTTTGTTAACCCACCCAAAGACTACAAAATCGAAAAGGCTAAAGAACAAAATAATTCGTAATTCGTAATTCGTAATTCGTAATTCGTAATTCGTAATTTAAGATATGAATTTTCTCGAAAGCATGAATATGGCGGGGAAAACCCTGCTGTCAAATAAACTGCGTAGCGCCCTCACGATGTTGGGTATAGTTATTGGCAACGCTTCGGTGATTGCCATGATTGGCATTGGCGAAGGTGGGCAAAAGTATGTGAATAAACAGTTGCAGTCATTAGGGCCAAATGTGCTATTTGTACTGCCAGGTAATCGAGAAACTCAGCGGATCTCCTTTGAAGTGCCAAAAACTCTGGTGTTGCAAGATGCGGATGCGATCGCTTCTCAAGTCCCAACTGTAGTAGGAGTTGCACCAGAGTTAAATAGAAGACAGGTAATTACATACCGCAACAGAAATACCGATGTCAATATTATTGGCACAACTCCGAGTTTTCTATCTGTGCGGGATTTTGAAACTGCTAAAGGCAGGTTTTTCTCTGAGGTAGACATCAAGCGAAATAACCAAGTGGTAGTGCTGGGTGGAGACTTGGCAGAAAAACTATTCGGTAATAGTAACGCTGTAGGACAGCAATTGCGAATTGGAAATACCAGCTTTCAAGTGATTGGAACGTTAACAGCTAAAGGTTCCAGTGTGGGAGCAGATTATGATGATGCTGCTTTAATACCAATCACGACATCTGCAAACCGACTTGTGGGCAAGAATTCTCCTTATGGTATTGCCTTAGATTATCTCGTTGCTGCGGCTCGTGATTCCGATAGCGTCGATGCAGCAGAATTTCAAATTACTAATTTGCTGCGTCTAAGACACAAAATTAATGGTGAAGATGACTTTACCCTTCGCACCCAGAAAGATGCTTTGCAAACAGTCGGTCAAATTACAGGTGCATTGACAATTATGCTAGCTGCGATCGCAGGTATATCCCTGTTTGTCGGCGGCATTGGCATCATGAATATTATGCTAGTTTCCGTCACCGAACGCACCCAAGAAATCGGATTGCGAAAAGCGATCGGTGCAACTGAGCAAGATATTTTGCTACAGTTCATCATTGAAGCAGTGATTGTTTCCGCAGCTGGCGGTTTAGTCGGGACTGCGGTTGGTATCAGTGGCATCCTATTAGTGGGAGCTTTGACTCCTTTAGAAGCGAGTCTTTCTCCTATAGCAATTACTATGGCAGTTGGTGTCTCTGGGGCTATTGGTTTATTCTTTGGCGTTGTTCCTGCACGTCGCGCTGCTAAACTCGACCCCATTGTGGCTTTGAGAAGTGCCTAGATAAATTATCACAAAGACGCGATAAATCGCCGTCTCTACAATAATCAGTCGTTTTGTCTTGACGGCGATTCATCGCATCTCTTACCTTAACCGAACAGTATTGATATGAGTCCTATAGTTGGGCGATCGCTACAACCAATTGAAGTAATTTTGCTGAAAAACGGGAAGACTATGGTTAATCCCAAATGGGGAAATTTCTATGAAAATCCTGAACAGCAAAATGCTCAAAAAATCTCTACTTAACTGTTTAATTTTACCTTTTTCTCTAGTGCCCTGGCTCTGTGTGGGAACGCTTTTTGATTCCCAAGCCAATGCTTTACCAGGACAAAGTACAGAAGAGGTAGGCACTTGGATTAAAGCACATCCAACACTCCGCCCCAGGAGAGGGGAGCAATTATTTGTGCAAAAGACTGATACTGCTGCCCAACGATTCACTTTTCAAGCGTCGGTATTGCCTCCTGGTAGGGTGGAGTTTTCCAAAGACCGTGGCACAATTCGGACTGAGCGCATTACTATGTATGATGCTATTAACGGCATGACATTTGCGCGTCTCCAAGAATCCTTGCGGGTGATTTATGGCTTGGAGATTTATCAAGACTACGATCGCGCCCAAGTCGTGTATCAATATCCCAACCAGAAGGTAGTTAATTCCGCGCGTCTAGCCAAAACTCCGATTCGGGAAGCCTTAAAGGGAGAATTACGAGTAGGCGATCGCTATGTATATTGGGTGGAAGTTGCCCAACCCAAGACTGGTAAAGCTTTTACCGGTCAAATGACAGTTTTGCTCAAAACTGACCTAGACAAGTTAGAAAATGAACTGCAAATTCGTTAATAGGCATCTGAGTGCTGAGTGCTGAGTTCTGAGTTCTGAGTTCTGAGTTAAAAGTGAAGTAAGGAATTATTTTCCTTATCCCCCTGCTCCCCTGCTCCCCTGCTCCCCTGCTCCCCTGCTCCCTCATCTCTTCCCCAACTCCATCGGAGCTAAGGTTTGCCATATACCCGAAAAGATACTTTCAGCTGCTAAGGAAATTCGTAGTAAATCTTCTTTGAGTAGTGGTGGCCAATCAACTCCGGCTTTACGCCCTGCACCAAATAGCTGTTGCGCCTTAATGCTTAACTGATAAAGGGCCAAAGCCAGTTCTCGGTCTACGCTTTTTGCATCTTTGAGGGCTTCAAACACCACTTTCAATGCCAACAAAATCGAAGTGATCTGACCGGGTACCGGCGGTTTGCCCTGTTTCATACGCGTTAACAGTGCATCTGGGTTTTCCTCGGTTGTGATTGTCTGATCTATGAGGAGTTTCCTAGCTGTTTCGTAATTCATGTAGTCAGTTTAGCGTACATTTTACTTCAGCAGTAATACTTAATTAAAAAGTAATAAAACGGCTTTCTAGTTATTTATAGCAATCTCTGATGATTTATGAAATGATAGGCGTGGGGAAAATGATGAGGAATTGGCGATGCTCTAGGTTAACCAGATAGACTGAATATAATATCTTTGAAAAATACACCTTACTAGGAATCAAAAGTAAAATGATCTCACCGAATTTACTAGAAATTGAACGCTCTATCCTTGCCTTGTCTGTAGAAGAACAACTTTGGTTGTTAGAAAGCATTGTTCGACAAATCCGAGAAAGGGAGTATGTAAAAGATAAATTTACTGATACTAAAAATTTAGATGAACAGTTGCAAATAACCGCTACACTGCCAAATATTCAAACACAAATTTCTACTATAAATGATGAATTTGCAATTTCTGAAATCCTCTGATATGTACGAATAAACATTATGAAATTGCCAGCCCTAAGAAATTAAATATACAAGTTATTAGTGAGCGTAGGCGCAGCCCGCCGTAGGCATCGCAGTCTCTAAATTAATCATTTACATTGCAAAAGCAGTTTTATTCAGTAATAAAAACAAGTTTTTGCGTAATTTAGATTGCCAAACTGTTTTCGTTTACACGGGGATGTGGCGATCGCAAATCCCTTTTAATTTTGTTTCATCTATCTTTACGATTCAACCCCATTATGGTATGTCACTGTGGTAAATACGCTCTGATAATGTTGCTGATTATCAGTCAATAGGGACAATCTCGCAAAAACAAATTTTAACGGTGCTTATTACATTGTTTGAAGTTATGTAGCCTTTTGATTACGGCCTATCAACCACTGCGGTAGACTATGCGTTGATTATGATTCTTTCGCAGAGAAGAACACTCGAAAGGAGCCGTTTATTCAATGTCTCATTCCGTAAAAATCTACGATACCTGCATTGGCTGCACCCAATGCGTCCGCGCTTGCCCTACTGATGTACTTGAGATGGTTCCTTGGGATGGCTGTAAAGCTGCTCAAATTGCCTCTTCACCCCGTACAGAAGATTGTGTTGGCTGTAAGCGCTGCGAAACCGCTTGTCCCACCGACTTTTTGAGCATCCGGGTTTACCTGGGCGCTGAAACAACTCGCAGTATGGGTCTAGCTTACTAAAAAGCTGAGTGCTGAGTGCTGAGTGCTGAGACAAAAAGAAGTAAATCAGAAACAAAATTTTTTGATTCTTCACTCGGAACTCGGAACTCGGAACTCGGCACTCAAGGCTTTTAAGTGTCTCAATAGCAAGCACCTTTACGATCGTAAAGTGGACATTGCCCGCCTTACAAAATCGCAATTTTAGATTGGGGATATAATCTCTGGGTATCTAAATCCTAGAAGCCGTATTTGTACCGTCAGGTCAAAAGCTGACGGGGAATCCGCTGTAAAAAAACCTAAAATCTATAACAATACCTAGTGGTAGAGGGAGTATTTTACTCCCTTTTTTCTTTGCAAAACGTCCACTTTATGCTACCTACTATACTGGATTTAATCATCCTGAAAAAAAAGTGGCGTGAAGAATGTGCGGAATTGTTGGATATATAGGCACTCAAGCGGCGACAGACATTTTACTAGCTGGACTGGAGAAACTAGAGTACAGGGGCTACGATTCGGCTGGAATCGCCACTGTTTGGGAAGGTGAGGTAAATTGTGTGCGGGCAAAGGGAAAACTCCATAACCTGCGTTCTAAACTGGAACAAATAGAAACTCCTGCCCAAATTGGTATTGGTCATACACGCTGGGCAACTCATGGTAAACCAGAAGAGTATAATGCCCATCCCCATTTGGATACAGCAAAACGAGTCGCGGTGGTGCAAAATGGCATTATTGAAAACTACCGCGAGTTACGCGAAGAACTCAAAGCCAAAGGACACATATTTCTTTCTGAAACCGATACAGAAGTCATTCCCCATTTAATAGCCGAATTTTTAAAGAATCTTCCTCCCTCATCTTCCTCATCTCCCTTCCTAGAAGCAATTCGCCAAGCTGTTAACCACCTAAAAGGGGCATTTGCGATCGCAGTTATTTCTGCGGACTACCCCGATGAATTGATTGTTGTTCGCCAACAAGCACCCTTGGTAATTGGTTTTGGGCAAGGGGAGTTATTTTGTGCCTCTGACACGCCAGCGATCGTTGCCTACACCCGTGCCGTACTACCTCTGGAAAATGGCGAAATTGCCCGCCTCACACCTTTGGGCGCTGAGATTTACAATTTTGCTGGCGACAGACTGAAAAAACAACCCCGACTGCTCAACTTCAATCCGGCAATGGTTGAAAAGCAGGGATTCAAACACTTCATGCTCAAAGAAATCCATGAGCAACCTGGAGTAGTAAGAGCTAGTTTAGACGCTTACTTTAACCCAACCGAATCTACCGAATCGCCAATCAATCTTGGTTTACCTGCGGATTTATACACTGATTTAGAACAAATCCAGATCCTCGCCTGTGGTACAAGTTGGCACGCAGCATTAATCGGAAAATATTTACTCGAACAATTAGCAGGAATTTCCACTCAGGTACATTACGCTTCTGAGTATCGTTATGCACCATCACCCGTGACAGCTAACACGTTGATTGTTGGTGTTACTCAATCAGGTGAAACAGCCGATACCCTAGCAGCTTTGACAATGGAAAAAGAACGTCGCCAAGGGAAAGAAGCCAAATATCAAGCGCGACTACTGGGTATTACCAATCGTCCAGAAAGCAGCCTTGGTCATCTAGTACCGCATATTATTAGTACCTTAGCGGGAATTGAAATTGGGGTAGCAGCGACGAAAACTTTTACTGCTCAACTGATGGCGTTTTATGCTTTGGCATTGGATTTAGCAGCTCGTCGTCAGACAGTTTCAAAAGATACATTAGATCAAATTATTAATGGGTTGCGGCAGATTCCCAAAGAAATTGAAGCAACTTTGGAAACTCAGGAACGTTTAACCGAACAGCTAGCCCATGAGTTCGCCGAAACCCAAGATTTCATTTTTATCGGAAGAGGAATTAACTTCCCCATTGCTTTAGAAGGGGCGTTGAAATTAAAAGAAATCAGCTATATTCACGCCGAAGGGTATCCGGCTGGAGAAATGAAACACGGCCCGATCGCACTTTTAGATGCGAAAGTACCAGTAGTTGCGATCGCAATCCCTGGTAGTGTTTACGAAAAAGTTATTTCTAATGCCCAGGAAGCCAAAGCCAGAGATTCTCGGTTAATTGGCGTGACTCCCGTCAACGATGGCGAAGCTGCGGAAATCTTTAACGATCTTCTTCCCGTCTCTCATGTGGAAGAATTACTTTCTCCCATCCTCACAGTAGTTCCTTTGCAATTATTGGCTTATCACATCGCTGCCCGTCGCGGTTTAGATGTCGATCAGCCTCGTAATTTGGCTAAAAGTGTCACGGTTGAATAGTATATATCTATACTAGTTGTTTTTATTGTGGAGGAATAATTCGGTTGAACAATTAATAATTCGGTTGAACAATTAATAATTCGGTTAAACAATAACCCTTTACAGAGTACGCTTGTATTAAGAAGATATGCGATCGCTCTCAGGGGTTATTTTTATGGTTAGAGGCAGAGGAGAATGGACGCAAGCCAAATTTGAGCGCTATAGAAAAGAAGGTCGTGGGCGGGGGAGTGGTAAAGACTATAAGCCCTGGATTACAATCCAAGATTTTCCCTCGAAAGGTCGGTCGTCTAGGACTCCTGGCTGGAAAAGCAACCGAGTACATCATTTCTTGTCAGACCAAGAAAAACGATTATTTTATTTATTTGAGTGGTCAGATGTCGTCACAGATACAAGAGAGCAATTCCCTCTAGACGACCTTGACTTAGCAATGAGTATCGCTACGGAGATGGGTATAAAGTATCCTGTAGACCTACAAAGTGGTACTCCTTATGTCTTAACAACTGATTTCATGCTTACAGTAAATCAGAATGGAAAGCAGGTTCAGATTGCCCGAACAGTTAAGCAATCAACAGAGCTAGAGAAAAAGCGAGTAATTGAAAAATTGGAATTAGAGAGGCGGTACTACTTAGCAAAAAGCATAGACTGGGGAATTGTTACAGAAAATGAAATTCCAAGGCTATTAGCGGAAAATGTTGAGTGGGTTCATTCTGCCTATAAATTAGAAGCAAATTCTGAAATGGATATTGCCCAATTGCATGAGCTAGGAACTATTTTAAAATCCAAGCTTCAGGAACACGATACGGCAATAAATAGAGTAACTACCGCTCTAGATAAAGAAATGAATATCAAGTCTGGTACATCACTTTATATGTTTAAGCATTTAATTGCCGCAAAAAAAATCATTATAGAGATGTTGGAGACAAAAATATCTGCTTATCCTTCCAGCAAAGTTATCGAAAAAATTATATTTTGAAAAATTACTTGGTAAGTAAGATGCATGAAAATTTATTTATCAATGACCTTATCGAGTGGGAATCAGATGGAAATAGTCAACTGATTGAAAGAATTATTTGGATCGACGAAGGTTATATTATTGCCTTTGTTCTTGATATTAATTCTAAAAAAGGTTTGCCAGAACCGAAGAAAGTATCTGAAATTTTAGAAGCTATGTCTGAAGGTCTTGCATTTAAACAGAAAAAAGACCCTTGGTCAAGAATAATTCGTGAGGAAAATTTAACAGATAGAGATAAAGAGTATAGAGATAAAGCTTGGGAAATAATTTCATCTTTAGTCGTCCAGGAACCTTCAATATATTATAGGAATATTCGAGGTTCTCTGGTAAGGCAAGTTATTAAAAGCTATAACGAAGGAAGAGAAAAAGATAAATTAGTAGAAAGAACTGTTTATGGATACATGAGACGGTTTTGGCAAAGGGGAAAAACAAAAAATGCTTTGATTCCTGATTTTATTAATTCATCAGGTAAGGGTAAAATTAGAGGAGATTCAAACAAAAAGAGAGGAAGACCTAAAAAATATTCATACGACCCAGAAATTGGTGAAGGGGTCAATGTCACGGAAGAGGATAGGAGAATTTTTAGAATAGCTATTAGCAGATTTTACAATAATCCAAAGGAAAACTATTTTACAACTGCCTACGAGTTGATGGTAAAGGAATTTTATAAAGAAGGAATCAGATATGACGAGAATGGTGTTAGAAAATCTATTCTAACTCCGACTGAAAAAATACCTACAATTACCCAATTCAAATACTGGTATCAAATTGAGCAATATGATGTAACAAAAACTTTGACATCTCGAATAGGAGCGAAAAGATTTGCTCTAGAAAATAGAGCTATTTTGGGAACCTCTAAGATGGAAACTATTGGCCCCGGTTCTCGATATCAAATTGATGCTACAGTCGGAGATGTATATTTAGTTTCTAAATACAATCGTAACTGGATAATTGGTAGACCAGTTATATACGTAATTATTGATGTTTTTAGTCGAATGATAACGGGTTTTTATGTTGGTTTAGAGGGGCCGTCTTGGATAGGAGCAATGATGGCTTTAACTAATGTAGCCGCAGATAAAGTCATGCTTTGTCAGGAATATAACATTGATATTGCTGAAGAACAATGGTCTTGTAATCAAATGCCAGATGCAATTCTAGGAGACAGGGGAGAATTGGCAGGAATGGCTGTAGAGCCATTAATCCCTAATCTTTATGTTCGTATCGAAAATGCAGCTTCCTACCGAGCAGATTGGAAGGGTTTAGTCGAAAGGCACTTTCGTATTATTCATGAGTATGTAAAGCCTTTCTTACCTGGTTATGTGGATACAGATTTTAGACAAAGAGGCGCAAGAGATTATCGACTAGATAGTAAACTCGATATAGACCAATTTGCTGAAATTATTATTCGTTTAATTATTTTCCACAATAATAAACCTCTTAATGAATATGAGAGGGATGAAGCGATGATTGCTGATGATGTACCTCCTATCCCTAGAGAGTTATGGAAGTGGGGTATCGCTAATCGCTCTGGTAGACTTAGAAGCTTTCCTGAAGATATTGTCAAGTTAAATCTAATGCCAACTGAAAAAGCCACCATCACTGCTAAAGGCATTAAACTCAGGGGCAAGGATATGTACTATAGCTGCGATCAAGCACAAAAGGAACAATGGTTTGAAAAAGCTAGAAGTAATATGCTCTCTAAATCAGAGAAATCGTTAATAGTTTCCTATGATATTAGGAACCCTAATTTTATTTACCTCCCATTAGAGGATGGTAGAAATTTTAAAAAGTGTTATCTTATTGACCCAGAAGGTAGATACATTAACAAAAACTTTTATGATATTGAGTATATGCTTGCTTACGAAGAATTACAACAGCAGAAAACTCAAGGCAAAACATTACAAGAAAAAGTTGATTTAATAGCAGATATAGAACATATAGTTAGTAAAGCAGAAAACATGACTGAGGCGGCTCAGGATGAACCATTAAGTAAGAGCAAAAAAGTTGCTGGTATTAGAGAAAATAGGGCTTTTGAAAAGGCTAAACGACGTGAAAATGAGGGATTTGAGCTAGCAAAAACAGAAACTCCAACTAGCACGGAAGCTGTAGAGACGAACAATGAAAGCTTAAAATTACCCAAATCGTTGCAACCTAATCATCTTGATATTCTTAAGCAGAAACGACTGGAGCGTAAACGTGGACGGAAAGAATGAGCGTGAATGGGTTGAAATTCCAAATGGTGATTGGGCTGCTATTGCTAAATATAGTGACCATAAGTTACCTGAATATAATATTAATCCCCTAGTTCAGGCATTACCTCCTATCCTTTCAAGAGATGAGTTTCTTGAAAGAGTGACAGAAGTGCCTGATTATGATTCTGTGGAGACGGAGCTAGAGCCACAGTATAGATTTCATTGCATTGAAAGATTATCGAGGTATTTTGATCCACAGAACAAGACAATCGAGCTACAGAAGGTAATTGCTGTGTTAATTATGCAAGGCTATATAGCTCGAAATATTTTGAAGCCAGAATATACACGTAGGTCAAGGCAAATCTATGATGCTATAAAAGATGGCGGCGGTAAAACATTGGAAAATTATGTTTATGTTCCTACCTCTGCATCAGGGCTGACACTGATTGGCCCATCAGGAATGGGCAAGTCAACTAATCTGCTGAATATTTTGTCTTTATACCCGCAGGTCATTCTTCATCCAGAATATACTACTTTCCAAATTGTTTGGCTGAAAGTTGATTGTCCCCGCTCTTTGAAAGGTTTGTGTACTGATATTTTTCTTGCTGTTGACAGGCTTCTTGGAACTAGCTACTTCAAGAAATTTGGTTCTAGAGGTAATTCAGAAGACTATATGTTAGCTCAAGTTGCCCAAATTGCTCATACCCATCACTTAGGAGTTTTGGTTATAGATGAAATGCAAAATTTGGTGAACGCAAGAAGGAATAGAGATGATTTATTAAATTTTTTAGTCAAAATGGATAACACTATCGGAGTTCCAGTAATTCGAGTGGGAACAAACGAGGCTTTTCCAATTTTACAAGGTAATTTTCGGAATGCTAGAAGAGGAACAGGGCAAGGAAGTGTCATTTGGGAGAGAATGCTTCAAAATGATGACTGGGATTTCTTCCTCACGGGAATATGGGAGTATCAGTGGACAAAAACTCCTGTTGATTTTTCTGATGAAATTAACGAAGCTTTCTACTACGAGTGTCAAGGAATTATTGATATTGCTATCAAGCTCTATAAAATGATTCAATGGAGGGCAATTTCGCTCGGAGGTGATGAGAAAATTACTGTTGATCTAATTCACCAATCAGCGAAAGACGGACTATATTTAGTCAAACCAATGCTGGATGCTATAAGGTCAGGAGATCAGGATTGGATGATTAAATACAAAGATATTGCTCCCATTGATGCTATAGAATACAAAAACAAGTGTTTGTCTGAGCTTGAATCTAGGGACTTAGAAGAAGTTCGCAGATTAGCACGTAAGCAGCAAAGCAGGGGAAATCAATCAGTAAAGCTACGTCATATTATTATTGAACTTGTGAAGTTAGATGTAGAGCCTTCTGTAGCTAAAGAGTGCGCTGAAAAAGTTCTTGCAATTAATGAAGATAATGCAGATATTCCTTCGTTGGTAAAAGAAGCATATATTTATGCTTTGCAAGGCGAGCCAGTTAAGAAAGGCACTGCAAAGACGAACATACGCAAAACAAAGCCAAAATATCAGAGTAATGATATTCGCCAAATTGTCGAGAATGCCAAGAATAAAAAAATTCCTGCTTATCAAGACTTAAAAGCAGCAGATATAATTAAAAATCCACTTCAAGACTTTATCAATATTGAGTAGGCTTATGCTCAGTTTTTTTCCACAACTTTATCCTGATGAGCTTTTGTATAGTGGTTTAGCTCGATATCATATCAGGAGTGGTAACACAAGTTTCAGGCAAACAGAAATAGAGCTATTTGGATATTATTCTCAACAAATATGTAGAGTTATTTTACCTAGTAACTTAAATTATCTAGTTAATAACTTACCCTTGCGTTCAAAGCAGACTGTAGAAAATATAATTCAAAATCATAGTTTATACCCTTTTTATGCGACTTTTCTAATTCCACAGGAAGCTTGGGTAGTAAGAGAGTCAATGAAGAAAAAACTAAATGGCTCTATCTTAGAGATGGCTAAAGTAGCTTTTAATTCTACCGATAGAGCAAAAAAGTTTCTCAAGTTTTGTCCTATATGTATGGAAGAAGATACGCAAAAATTTGGAGAAGGTTACTGGCATCGGTTTCACCAAATTCCTGGTGTAATGGTTTGCTCTGTTCATAATTCAGCTCTATATGATAGCTCAGTTATTGTCGAAACGCGAAACACACACTATCATGCTGCAAGTCCAGATAATTGTATTCTCAATACGAACACAAGAAAATATACGGAAGAAACTTTACGAAACTTAATAGTTTTAGCCAGGGAAGTTGAGTGGCTAATTAGTAATAATATGGATTTTAAAGGTTTAGCTTGGCTTCGCAGCCAATATAAGCATTATTTAGTTAATAAAAAATTAATCACACTTTTTCCAGGTAGTAAATTTATATTTAAAGAGAAAGATTTTTCTAAATCTATCTTTCAGTTTTATGGAAAAGACTTTTTTGAAACTATTAATCAAAATTGTATTAAAAATCCCGATAAATATTTTTCTAATTGCCTGCTAGCCTGTGATATAAACCCAGTCATTGACCGAATCATACATATTCTAATTATAAATTTTCTAGCTAACTCTCTAGAAAATTTTTTTAGGTAAATATTAGTTGGCAGTTTTATAGTTAAAACCATTTTTATTACAAAATATTATTATTGTTAATTTCGCTTAATAAAAACTTATATATAAAACTATCGGGTATTCTAATGAAATAAGAATGAGTAGCCTAAGATTTTGTGTGTTTGGTTCAACAAGATATGGTGAAAGAGATGAGTAGCTATTTTAGCTTACCTACCCAAACCCCCATAACAGAAACTTTAACCCAAACCTACCCAAAAGAAACTTTAACGCCTAAGTTACCCTGGGTTGAATTACGTTTTAGCATCATTGGTCAGACTATACCTGTGGATCACGGTTATGGGTTGTATTCTGCGATCGCTCATTTTCAATCCCAAGTTCACGACATGGATAATACATTGGGTATTCACACTATTGCAGGTATTCCCAGCGAGGATGGTCAGATTCATCTGACTGATAATTCCAGGCTTCAGATTCGCCTACCTGTGGACAAAATCAGTCTAATCTATCCGTTAGCAGGGAAGTCGCTGAAAATTGGTAAGCATACAATTCGCTTGGGAATTCCTGAAATTTATTTGCTTGAGCCAGCTGAGAGATTGCGATCGCGTATAGTGATTATCCAGGGTTATCAAGAACCGGAGTTATTTTTAGCAGCAGCACAGCGTCAGTTAGAAAAACTGGGTATCCAGAGAAAAGCCTTTATTACCAAAAATACTGATGGTAGCCCAAAACGTAGAAGTATCAAAATCAAGCACTTTACGGTTGTGGGTTTTGGGTTAGAAATTATTAATCTCAGCGATGAAGATTCGCTGACATTGCTGAGATATGGCATTGGGGGAAAACGTAAGATGGGCTGTGGCGTTTTTGTGCCTGTGAAGAGAAAGGGAAACGCAAGTTAAAGCTGGTTTTGACTACTACCCCAATATAGGTTTGAGAGTATTCCCTAGAAATAAAAAATGTCCGTAGTAGCTAGTGTTGTCAACCCCAAAATTCAGTTAAATTTGAGCGATCCAAGCATAACTTGGATACATCGTGCTGGCATAGCAGGGCTGTGGATGACGCTCAAGCAACTAGAAAAACTATACCCAATACCTGCGGAACGACCTGGTAATTTAACTTGGTTGCTGACTCCTCGCAGTATTAGCCTTGAATGGCAAGGGCAGGATTTCGTAGTTTTAGACTGGCTGCTAAAGCAATCTTTTCAGATTAATGAAGAAGGTCTAATTTCGCTGACAGGCTTAAATACGCATTCAATCAATATTGAAACCCAAATTTATATTCACTTGGGAATAACAGGAACGTTTCTCCAACATAACCAGGTTTTTAAATTTGACAGGGGTAAATCCTGGTCATTAATAGTTGATGGTATAGAAATCGATGTCGAGTATAAGAAAGCAGTTTCCTATGCTCATCAACATTTTGCTAAACAACTCTGTGATAAACAAGGTCAATTATTTGGAGAATCAATTGGTGTAGCAGGGTGGCTATATCCGGGGTCTGTAGTTCGTCATGTTGCTTTTACAAAAAAAACTAAGTTTGAAGAGAAACCACAATTGGCTTTTGCTCTTTTATATGCTCCTGTTGCTTGCCACTACTTTGTTTTGCGATCGCATACCAAACCGGAACATACACAATATGCCCTAGTTATACCTGAAGTGGTTGACTTAGAAATTTATGCCCAGGAATACTGGAATTTGGGAAACTTAGATTACAAGGATTTCAATGTATCTAGCTTAGGAGACGCTGCATTAAGATACCTTACTTACGAAACAATTATAGAATTGGCTACACCCGATCAAGTAAAACGATGCCAAGTAATATTATTTGGAACGGTAGTTTGGTCAAAGCAGCAAAAAACTCGCATAGAAATAGCAGTGGTAGAAGCGACTGAAATAATAGATTTTATCTATAAGCTTAGTCGGATTTCTTTTCCAGAGCACCAAATTGTTAAGTATAAAAATAAAAATTTTATCATTTGCAATCTGTTTAGGGGAACAATTGCCAATAACTTAGTAAAAGACTTTCCTTGGTGGGCTAATTTATATAAAATTTTTAAACATGAAAGTTTATTGAAACTCATTACTAATGATGGAGTTTATAAGATGATTCAAAACTCTGAATGGAATTTAGAAAGTCAAAAGCTATTTATTAAAGCTTGTCATGAGGCATTGAAGAAAATATACGCTAAAATTTATGGGCGAGCAAATGAAGGTCAATATGCTCAAATTGAACGAGAAAACACACGTATTTTATCGCAACTAGGACGTTGTACAAATGCTGAAAACTTTAGGAAATTCATTGCGGAGTTTTGGGGAAGAGCAGGTCAACTTTCCATTCTAGAAAAACATTGGGAAGAGTTACTGCCATTAACTTCTGGGATAATGGATTGGAAAGTTGCCAGAGATTTAACTTTTATTGCTCTTGCTAGTTATCCAAAAAGCAATATGGTTGAGAAACAAATATTGGAAATTTCTGATTCTAATAGTGAATAATTACACATCTTTTTGCTTAATAAAACACAAAATATGAATTTAATAGGCAATTTGAAATGTTTCATTTATTCGGTAATATTTTGACTAGCTATGGAACCGCAGCTAATAATCGTGGGGAAAATGAAGGTAATATAACTCCTTTACAAAAATTGAATTGGAAAGGTGAAGTTCATACTACCATTTCATCTGAGGCGATTCGTTGGGCATTAAGGTACTACTGGCAAAATGTTGGCTATCCAGTGAATCGACATTGGTATGAGAATGCTCAACCAGTAGCAGCTCATGTTTTGCAAGACCCCAACTTTGATGATATTCGCTTTATTGATGATGATATTTTGGGATTTATGCAGGCTGAAGCAGCAAAAGTGGAAGCGTCAGATGAGTCTGGAGGCGCTGCCGAGGAAGCATCTCAAGATGATAACAAAAAAAGTTCTAAGGGTAAGGATAAGCAAACTTCTCCACGTAAGGGAAAGCAAAAGCCTAAAGGAAAAATAACTGCTAGACGAGGTGTATTAGAAGTTACCCGTGCAGTATCAATGATACCATTTACGGGAGACATTACCTTCAATGCTGTTAGTGGAGTAAAAGGACGAAATTCTCTTTATGCCACAGAGATCCATGCTACTCGTTATCAATATGGTTTTGCATTGACACCCGATAGCCTCAAAGATAAATCTCGCATCCATCCTGTTCTAGATGGTTTGATTTCGATTGGTGAAGTGGCGGGAAATCATGCCCGTTTTTTGTATGATTTCTCCCCTGAAAGTATTGTACTGCGGTGGACACATGATTTTTCTCCTCGCTTTCTATATTGCTTTGAGCAAGACGAACTGGGAAATATGTCAGTATCAAACTTAGTGCGACAGGTAGAAGTAGGAGATATTGACCCCAAAGAATTATGGATTGGAGGCTTAATTTCTCAGGGTTTAGAAGATTTGGGAGCAAATGTGTTTCCTGGAGTGAAGTCGGCAGTCAAAGCATTAAAACAGGTCATTGCTGAAGATTTGCAGTTGTCATCAGGGAGCGACTAACGTGACGACAATTGCTTTGAAAGTTGAAGTACCTATTGCTTGTTTTCGTCAATCCCGTGCTAGAGAATACGCTGAAACGTATCCAGTGCCACCACCTTCTACGGTGTACGGGATGTTACTTTCTCTGATTGGTGAGACAGATCGTTATAAGCATTGTGGAACTCAATTAGCGATCGCGCTCTTGTCCAAACCAGAAAAATCTATTGTAATTCGGACTTTTCGCAGGTTTAAAACCAAAGATATCCACGACCCTAAGAATACTAAACCTGATTACCAAGAGTTACTAACGAACGTTGAGTTTGTAGTTTGGGTGAAAACAGACAAAGCAAAGCCTACTTTACCAGAACTTTTGCAGCAGGCATTTGCGAACCCAGCTTCTATTAATCGATTTGGTGGACTGTGTTTAGGTGAAAGTCGGGATCTAGTCAATACTGTTACCCTTTTACCTGAGAAGTATCATGGTGAGTCTTTGTGGTGGTTAGTTACAGATGAAGATGGTTCGCTAACCTTACCCTACTGGGTTGACCATGTTGGGTCTAAGAGAACACGCTGGCAGTGTTATGAGCTTCAAGAGTCCCAAGTATGGCAACCACCGGATTTATCGTGGACTACAATTCAAACTAGTTGAAAAATGAGGATATTTAGATTTTGACAAGCATACCTGCTTGTTGAGCCGACATAAAGAGATAAAAAGTTGGTATTCTCTACTGAATCAGCAATTCAGCGTTTTCATTATGATTAAGGATGCTTGCAATTCCTCAGAAAGTTCCAACAATAAGCCTTCTGGGTGTTGTTAAGCTAGCCTAGCCCATTAAATTTTGCAAATTTAGTGCCTCCTAATGACAGGTGCTTGTAA
>NNBT01002278.1_pt1 | contig 19308 bp, 17 predicted proteins | sample 1173831 | NCBI WGS metagenome assembly NNBT01 (sample SAMN07173936, study PRJNA388173) | plant metagenome | isolation source: symbiotic tissue sample KVJ10 | place: Norway: Troms, Kvaloya island | reverse complement strand
GGGCTGAGTAGGGGTTTGAGTGGTCTTGCTCAGGCGTGGCGCAGGCGCTTGTTGAGCCGGCGGGCGAGATGATCGCCGATGGTCTGGACGGTCTGGACCAAGACGACCAGCACGGCGACGACGGCGGCCATCACCTCGGGCATGAAACGCTGGTAGCCATAGCGGATGCCGAGATCGCCCAGCCCCCCGCCGCCGACCGCGCCGACCATGGCGGAGAAGCCGATCAGGCTGACGATGGCGAGCGTCAGGCCGAGCGCGATCGCCGGCAGCGCCTCGGGCACCAGAACCTTGCGGACGATCTGCTGCGGCGTCGCGCCCATCGACCGGGCCGCCTCCACCAGCCCCTGATCGACCTCGCGGATCGCGCCTTCGATCAGGCGGGCGATGAAGGGCGTCGCCGCCACGGTCAGCGGCACAATCGCGGCGTTGGTGCCGATCGAGGTGCCCGCGATCAGCCGCGTGAAGGGGATGATAGCGACGACGAGGATGATGAAGGGCGTCGAGCGCGTGGCGTTGACCAGCGTGCCGAGCAGCGTGTTGACGACCGGCGCCGCGAAGAGCTCGCCGCGCTTGCTGGTGGCGAGGAAGACACCGAGCGGCAGGCCGAGAACCGTGCCGAGCCCGGCCGCGATCGCCACCATCTGCAGCGTGTCGAGCGTGGCTTGCGCGATCAGGGCGAGGATCTGGGGCGAGATGATCTCAGGAAACATGGCCGATGACCTCCGCCTTGAGTTCGAGGCTGTTGAGCGCGCCGAGCACCGCGGCGAGTTCCGGCTCGCGGGTCGGCACCGAGACCAGCAGGCTGCCGAAGGGCTTGCCCGCGATGGCGTCGATGCGGCCGGCGAGGATGTTGACGTCGACGCCGATGGTCGAGCTGAGCCGGCTGATGACCGGCGCGGTGGCGTTCTCGCCGGTAAAGGTGATGCGCAGCACGGTGTCGTCGCCCGGCTTCGCCTCCTTGCGGATGCGACCAATGAGATAGGCCGGCAGCTCGACGCCGGTGACCGCCTCGACGAAGCGCGCCGTGGTCGGGTGCTGGGGGCGCGTCAGCACCGAGAAGACGTCGCCCTCCTCCACGATGCGCCCGTCCTCGATCACCGCGACGCGGTCGCAGATCTCCTTGATGACGGGAATCTCGTGGGTGATCAGCAGGATGGTGATGCCGAGATCGCGGTTGACCTGCTTCAGCAGGGCCAGGATCGATTTCGTCGTCTCGGGGTCGAGCGCCGAGGTGGCCTCGTCGCAGAGCAGCACCTTGGGGTCTGTCGCCAATGCGCGGGCGATGCCGACGCGCTGCTTCTGGCCGCCCGAGAGTTCGGCCGGGTAGCGCTCGCGCTTGTCGGCGAGGCCGACGAGATCGAGCAGCCGGGTTACCTTGTCCTCGATCTGCGCCTTCGGGGTCCCCGCGATCTCGAGCGGCAGTGCGACATTGTCGAAGACGGTGCGCGAGGAGAGCAGGTTGAAGTGCTGGAAGATCATGCCCGTCGTGCGGCGGCGGGTGCGCCAGCCGGCCTCGGTCAAGGCGGTGACGTCCTCGCCGTCGATCAGGAGCTGCCCGGAGCTCGCACGCTCCAGCCCGTTGACGAGGCGGATCAGGGTCGACTTACCCGCTCCGGAGCGACCGATGACGCCGACGATGGCGCCCTTGGGCACATCGAGATCGATGCCCGACAATGCGGTGACCGACCCTTGCGCGCCACGGGCGGCATAGGTTTTCCCGATCTGCGCGAAACGGATCAGAGAGGGGGACGGGCCCGGCGCGGGGCCAGGTTCGACGCGGAAGGCGTCGGCTTTGACGGGGGCGTTCATCATGACCTCAGGGGGGAAACGGATCGGCGGCCGCGCAGGGGAAACGCCAGATGCCTGACCGCGCGCTCGGCGGCGCCGGGGGTGGCAAAGCGGTGCCCCTCGAGCGCGTTGAAGGCGGACACGGCGGAAATGAAGGTGAAGAAGCGCTCGTCGCCCCGCCGGCTGACGAGACCGGCCTGCGTCTCGCCGATTTCGATGACATAGGCCTGCTGGTTGCGCCGCGGCATGCCCTGATCGGGCAGCCCGGCCTCGGATTGAAAGACGTTCATGGTGAAACTCCCGCCGCATCTGCGGCGCCTGGGGTCGATATCGGATCGGGCTGGTTTTCGAAGCCGCGCAGGACGCGCCTTCAGGTCAGGATCAGAATCGACAACAGCTGCCGTCGCGCAGGATCATCGGATCGGGCGGGGCAAGGATCGTATCGGCCATGTTCGTCTCCCATCGAATGGAGCCCACGACCGCGTCGTGGCGCTTTAGCGTTTGGTGACGCGGCGCAAGCTGCTCGCTCAAATCCCCGCGGCCGTTCGGCAAAACCGACTGACGGGTCTAATCTGGCGGACGAAATCCTTTTTGTCAATGCGATCGTTCTTTTAAAGAAACGAACTGATCGAGATGGCCATCCCCTTCGCGGACCCTGATGGAGACTGATCGTTCGGCTTCGCGCCTCGCATCGGGCCTTCCTGCGGCCAGGCGGCGCCTTGACGCTGCGGGGCGCACCGGTCCATCAGCGCGCCAACACGCGCTGCCACGCGCCTCCGATCAGGACCGCCATGACCCCATCCCGTCTCGCAACCCTCGCGCTCTGCCTCTCGCTCGGTGGAACGGCCCTCGCCCATGACTACAAGGCCGGCGGCCTGAAGGTCGACCATCCCTGGAGCCGCGCGACGCCCGGCGGGGCCAAGGTCGGCGGCGGCTATCTCGTCATCGAGAACACCGGCACGGCGGCCGACCGGCTGGTGTCCGTCTCGGCGCCAGCGATCGCCGGCCGGACCGAAATCCACGAGATGGCCGTGACCAACGGCGTGATGACGATGCGGCCGCTCGACGCCGGCATCGCGATCCCGGCCGGCGGCAAGGTCGAGTTCAAGCCCGGCGGCTATCATGTGATGTTCATGGAGCTGAAGCAGCCGCTCACGCAGGGCGAGGGCTTCAAGAGCTCGCTGACCTTCGAGAAGGCCGGCACCGTCGAGGTCGAGTTCAAGGTCGAGGCCGTCGGCGCGCGCAGCGCAGGCCACGGCGCGCACCAGGGACATTGAGAGGCAGGCCTATCGTCATGCTCGCCCCTGTGGCGAGCATGACGGATGAGGCCTTCAGATGTCCGCGCGCGGGTCGATCTTCGCGACGCGCGACAGGAGGTAGTCGACCTCGGCCTTGGCGGTGGCGCTGATCGCGGAGCCCGGCTTGCGCTGGGCGTCGCTCTTGAGGATGCCCCGCTTCATCAGCGTGTATTTGCGCACGGCGAGGCCAACGCCCTGCTGCTGCTCGTAGCGCATCAGCGGCAGATGCGCGTCGAAGATGTCATGCGCCTCGTCGCGCTGGCCGGCCTTCTGCAGCTTCACGACATCGATCAGCAGTTCGGGGAAGGCGTAGCCGGTCATCGCGCCGTCGGCGCCGCGCTCCATCTCGAAATCGAGGAAGAGGCCGCCATTGCCGGTGAGGATCGAGATCGGGCGCAGGCTGCCTTCCTTCTGGAACTTCCGGAGCGCCGAGATCTTCTCCAGCCCCGGCCAGTCCTCGTGCTTGAGCATCACGCAGGAGGGGTTGTCGGCGACAATCTTGCGGATCACCGCCGGCGTCATGATCACCGAGAGCGTCAGCGGATAGTCCTGAATGACGAAGGGGATGTCGGTGCCGATCGCCTCGACGGCCTGAGCGTAGTAGCCGGTGATCTGGTCGTCGGTGCGCAGCGAAGGCGGCGGCGCGATCATGACGGCGGCAGCGCCCAGCTCCATCGACTGGCGGGCGAGCGACCGCATGGCGGCAAAGCCGGGCGCCGAGACGCCGACGATCACCGGCTTGCCGGGCATGCCGGCCACGGCCGTCTTGACGATTCGCAGCGATTCCTCCGGCTCCAGCTTGGGCGCCTCGCCCATGATTCCGAGAACCGTCGTCCCGTCGGAGCCGATCTCGTCGTAGAAGGAAAACAGCTTCTCGGTGGAGGCCCAGTCGAGCGTGCCGTCGGGGTTGAAAGCGGTCGGCGCAATCGGGAAGACGCCGCTGGCGTCAGAGGTGAGGGTCATGGCGGGAGACTTTCGGCTGGGATGGTTTCGCTGTTTTGGCCTTGCGTCATGATCGGGCTTGACCCGACCACCTCGGAAACCAGCGCACTGGTCCGAGAGCTTCTCGGGTCAAGCCCGAGAATGACGCCCTTCAGTCTGGTCAGATGATTCGCGTGCGGACGGTGCCGACTCCGGCAATCTCGCCTTCCAGCACGTCGCCGCTCACCACCGCCGCGACGCCTTCGGGCGTGCCAGTGAAGATCAGGTCGCCGGGCGCGAGTTCGACCAGACCGGAGAGATAGGAAATCGTCTCCGGCACGTTCCAGATCTGCTTGGCGAGGTCGGAGCTCTGGCGGGCGACGCCGTTGACAACGAGTTCGATCTTGCCGGCGCTGGGGTGGCCGATATGGCTCGCGGGCGCGATCTCGCCGACGGGGCCCGAGAAATCGAAACCCTTGCCCATGTCCCAGGGCTTGCCGCCCTTCTTGGCGGCGGCCTGGAGATCACGACGGGTCATGTCGAGACCGGCGGCATAGCCGTAGACATGGGACAGCGCGTCGGCCTCGGCGATATCCTTGCCACCGGTACCGATCGCCACCACCAGCTCCATCTCGTGGTGCAGATCGGCGGTCCGGGTCGGATAGGGCATGTCCCCGCCGTTGATCACCAGGGCATCGGCGGGCTTGGTGAAGAAGAACGGCTCTTCACGATCCGGATCGCCGCCCATCTCGCGGGTGTGCTCGGCGTAGTTGCGGCCGACGCAGAAGACGCGCCGCACCGGGAAGAGCCCGCCGCCCGCCACGGGGACAGCCGTCACGGCCGGCGGGTCGATCACGTATTTCGTCATGGCGGGGCGCTCCTGGGGCCGTTTGTCGGCCTCGTTCATGCGTGAGCCGGAAGCGGGGAGCAAGACCCCAGATCACGCGCAGCGTTGCTCGGGCGGCATGGCGAGGGGGCGCCCCGCAGCCGTTGTGCAGCGCATCATTGCAACCGGAGCGAAATGCCCCATAGAGTAGGTCTGGGCCGGCATGAGCCGACCTTAACAGAGACTGAAGGAACAGCACGTGAGCACGGGTACCGTGAAGTGGTTCAACGAGACCAAGGGCTATGGATTCATCACGCCTGATCAGGGCGGCCAGGATGTGTTCGTGCATATCAGCGCGGTCGAGCGCTCGGGCATGCGCGGCCTGAACGAAGGTCAGAAGATCAGCTATGATCTCGAGGCCGATCGCAAGACCGGCAAGTCCTCGGCGGTCAATCTCAAGACGGCCTGATCCAAAACCCAGACGGGAGGCCGATCGGCGGCGTCGCTTCCCGAGCCAATGCGAATCTCTATCGATCTCTATGGACTGAAGACGATTCCCGGCATGCCCGTCGCCCCGTTGGCGGCGGTCGAGGGCACGAGAGACTCGGGCCCGACGTCAAGCACCTCGCCGACACCGACTTCCTGACATTTTGCGTGTCTGCTCCTGCGCTTTCGAGCGCAGGGATTTGTCGTGCGTTGCGAACCGGCTGACGCGATGGATCAGGCCGGCGCGGCGCGCGTCTGGGCTGGCAGCGGACAGAACGACCCGCAGTCGGCCATGCCCGGCAACAGGTATCTCAGGCAGCAGATCCGCCGCTGGCAGCTCGCGATCGGCGCCTGCGAGGATGGCTTCAACGCACCGTTGAGCGGATTCCTGTCGCCCGAGCGCGTCTTTGGCTCCGCCAGGAGGCGGTTGGCCTCGTCAACGCTTGCCTGGTCGACGCCCGGACATACGGCGCATTGCTGCACGGCCCAGGCGAGACTGACGGAGGCATTGCTCCACAACAGCTTGGCCGACACGCCGAAATGGACGGCGACGAACGGGATCAGCGGCGCGAGGTGGCCGTCGATCAGCGCCGTGAAGTCCGCCGCACCGTCTGCGGGAGCGAGCGGCGCATCGCGCGCGATCTGGACGCCGGCCGTGCAGCCATTGTCGTGGAGGGCGAATCGGCCACCCACGAGCGCCACGGGGAGGTCCACCCGGGCGAGTAGGCGCGTGACGACAGTGGGTACGACGACATTGGAGAAATGCCACTGGCTCCACATCGAGACGACGGCGCGCGGTTCGCCGCCCGGCATCGTCGCGGCGAAGCGATCGATCAGCTTTCGCACGCTTGTGAGGTCAAGGAGATCCGACCCCGCCAGCTCTGGGCCCGCCTCGTCAAGCCGGATGCTGCCGGCAAAGCGCTCCAGCGAACCTGTGAAACAGGCGGCCAGCTCGCTCGCGATCATCGCGGCGACGACGCCTGCGCCGGGCTGTTTCGCGCCAGCCACGGCATCAGCAGGATGGCGACCAGGCCCAGGCCGGCGGCCGCGGAGAAGCAGACCGCATAGCCCAGCGCGTCGCCGAAGGACCCCGCCAGCCGCCAGCCGAGGAGGCTGACAACCGAATCCATGCTCTGGAACAGGGTGAAATCGACGCCGGCCTGGTCGAGCGAGGCGCGGCCCATCAGTTCCGAATAGAGCGCGACGAAGCCCAGCGCGAGCGTGCCGGCGGACGCCAGGTAGATCGCCATCAGGGCCGCGGGCGCGTCGAATTTCCAATGTGCGTATGCCGCGAAGGCGATCATGACGCCGATCTGCACGCCCAGCGCCCAGGACATGACCTGGAACGCGTCGATCCGGCGCAGCAGGTAGCCGCCGCCCAGCGCCCCCGCCAGGCCCAGCGCGGTGACCCCGACGGCGTTGAGCGTGCCGATCGCGGTGAGACTGAGCCCGGCGTCGACCAGAAACGGCCCAACCAGCAGCATCGCCCATTTCTGCCCGAGCACATAGACCGCGACCAGCATCAGGCCCGAGCGGATCGCGGGGCGCTTCAGGGCCTGTTTCAGCGATTGGGGCGGCCGGTCGTGCCGGGCAGCAACCGCACCATCGCGGGTCAGCAGGAAGGGCGCCGCCAGCGCGACCAGAACGCCGGCCATGGTGAGCGCCGAGGGCTGCCAGCCCCAATGGTCGATCATGACCAGGAAGACGCCGCCGCCGATGGCCGAACCGAGATAGGCTCCGCCGACCTGCGCGGAATTGGCCCAGCCACGATGGCGCTCCGCGAAGCTTTCGACCGCATGGCCGTCGCAGGCGATGTCGACGGTCGCCGACGAGAACGAGGCGACCATCATCGCGACCGTCAATGGACCCAGCGCGGTGGGGCCGATGAGGGCGCAGGCGACCACGGCACCGACGGCGAAGGCGCCAAACAGCGCGATCGCGCTGCGCGAGCGACGCATGCCGCCATGGGGCGAACGAAAACGCTCGATCGCCGGCGCCCAGAGGAACTTCAGCGACCAGGGCAGGACGGTCAGCAGGATGAAGGCGATGTCGTTCAGCGAGGCGCCGTTCTGGCGCATCACCGCGGGCAGGCCGGTGAAGATCACCCCGCCGATGACACTCTGGGCGACATAAAGACCGCCAAGACCGATGACGAGGCGCGCCGCCGGCGCGTCCGCTGCCCCGCCGGCCACGGCTTCGCTTGCCGTACTCACCAGCGGTAACGCAGGCTCGCCAGCACCTTTCGGCCCTGGTTGAAGTAGCAGTAGCCAGCCGTGCAGACCTGATCGACCTTGTCGAGCAGGTTCTGCGCGTTGACCTGCGCGCTGAAGCCCTTGAACCTCGGGTCGAGCTTTTCGAAATCATAGGTCAGCCGCGCATCGACATAGGCCGTCGGGCTGTTGCGGATGATCAGCCGGTTGTAGTCGTCGCCGAAATTGGCGCCGGTGTAGCGAACGCCCGCGCCGATCCCCAGCCCGCTGAAGGGGCCATAGGGAACGTCATAGCCGGCCCAGACCGCGAAGGCGTGCTTGGGAACGCTGTTGATCTGGTTGCCGACCGTATCGGCCGAGAGCTTGGTGATCTCGGTGTCGGTATAGGCGTAGGAGGCCTGGAGGCTAACGCCGTTGCCGAGCGAGGTGTTGGCCTCGATCTCGAAGCCGCGGGACTCGAAGTCGAGCTGCGTCTGGCGGTTGACCGCGTCGACGACGGTATAGACGATCCCGTCGGTCTGCCTGAGCCAGAACACCGACGCATTGATGAAGGCGTTGTAGCCGGGCACGGCATATTTCACGCCGGCTTCCGCCTGCTCGCCCTTGGTGGGCTTGGCGACGCCGCCATTCAGCACCGTGCCGGGATTGGCGTTGAACGAGGTGCCGTAGCTGACATAGGGCGTCAGGCCGAGATCGGTGACATAGCTCAGGCCGGCGCGGCCGGTGAAGGCGCCCTCGTCCTGCTTGGACGGCGTTCCACCCGGCACGGTATAGGTGCTCGCCAGCCAGTCATGGCGGCCGCTGAGCAGCAGGCGCCAGGGACCGGCCTTCATCTCGTCCTGGATATAGGCGCCGATCAGGGTCTGCTGCTGCTTGGTCGGATAGGGCATGTCCGGGTCGGAGATGCTGGTGAAGTCGTAGCCGATGCGCGAGTTGTAGCTGGAGCGTCCGACGTCGAGGCCGGTCAGGACCGTGTGGCTGATCGGACCGGTGCGCAGCAGCGTCTTGAGGTAGGTGTCGGTCGAGATCGCATCGAGATCCTCCTTCACCCGGCCGGCATAGGTCGTGGTCCCGAACTTCTCGTCGGTCGACAGCGTCGACACCCGCAGGTTCTGGTGGATCGAGACCGTGTCCGAGAACTTGTGCTCGAACTCGTAGCCGATGCGCCCCTGCTTCTGGGTGAAGTCGTTATAGGCGGGGTTGAACAGGATCGTCCGCTTGGCGCCGACGGTCGGGAAGATCACCGTGCCGTCCTTCAGCGTGAAGGTGCCGTAATTGTTGTCGTAGGCGGTCGAACCGCCCGTCTTGGAGTCCATGTACTCGCCGAGAATGGTGAGCTTGGTGTCTTCGCTCGGCTTGAACGTCACCGCTGGCGCGATGAAGACGCGGTCATCGGGCACGCCCGGCAGGCTGGTGTTGGAGTTCCGCAGCAGGCCGGTGATGCGGTAGAGGACCGTGCCCGCCTCGTTGACCGGCCCGCCGATGTCGAAGTTGAGCTGACGGCGGTTGAACGAGCCGCCCTGGATTTCGATCTCGCCGAACTTGGTTTCCGTCGGGCGCTTGGAGATGGCGTCGATGATGCCGACCGAGGCGCTGGCGCCATAGAGCGAGGAGGCCGGCCCTTTCAGGATCGAGAGCGATTCGACGCCATAGGGCTCGAGGCGAAACAGGCCACTGGGGCTGTTGAAGTCGCGCAATCCGTCGCGAAAGACGCCGGTATAGGTGATGTCGACGCCGCGAATGGTGAAGCTGTCGAAACGCGGATCGAAGCCGTAGCCGCCGGTGCGGGCGCCCGGGGTATAGCCCAGCGCCTCCGTCAGCGTCTGCGGGCGCCGCTCTTCGAGCTGCCTCTGGGTGACGGTGTTGATGGTCAGCGGCGTTTCGGCGACCGGCGTGTCGGTCTTGGTGGCCGTGCGCGTGGTCTTGGGAACGAAGCCGTCATTGCCGATGACACCGGCGGCCCCGGAACCCGTCCGCCGCGAGGCCTCTCCCTGAACGACGATCTCGTCGAGCTGCTCGACGCGCGCGGGCTGCGCGCTTGCCTGGAAAGCTGGGACCAATGCGGCAACGGCCGACAGCGCCACGATCGAGCGGTTCATCAATGCGTCTCCGGAACAAGATAATTCCGGAGGCCTACATCAAGGCCAACGCTTAAATCAACAACGCAACAGTCGTTATCGGCATAATATCTGCCCGTCTTCAGATTATAGGAATTAAAAACAAGACATATGACGCTAGGTTACTACATTCGAACTCACTGTTCTCGAAGATTTATTGATCGAACATTGAATTCATTCAAAACGAGGACAGTCTGCCGATTTTGGGCCGTCTCTCCCCCGCGCCTGATCGGATTGCAGACGTTTCGCGCCTACCGGCGGCCGGCCGCCGGCCGGAACAGCCGGCCGCGCTCCGCGACCAGCACGATCGCCAGCGCCACGAGGCCGCACAGGGCAAAACCCAGCGTCAGCGGGACGACGGTGCCGTCGAAATGCTGGCCGATATAGAAGCCGAGCGAGGCGCCGCCGATCGTGGTGACGAAGCCCTGGACGGACGAGGCCGTACCGGCGACATGGCCGAGCGGGTCCATCGCCATGGCGCCGAAATTCGGCGCGACCAGCCCGAAGCAGAACATCGCGCCCGCCTGGAAGGCGGCGAAGCTCCACAGCGATTCATGCCCCGACAGCGCCAGCAGGGCATGGGCCCCGGTCAGGGCGATATAGGCCAAGAGCGCGCCATGCGAGACGCGGCGCATGCCGAGGCGGCCGACGATGCGCGAATTGAGCAGCGAAGCCGCGGCCATGAACATCGCGATCAGCGCAAAGATCGTCGTGAACCACTCGGGGGCCTGGAACACGTCGACGAAGACCTGCTGCGCCGAGTTGATGAAGCCGAAGAGCCCGCCGAGCACGAAGGCCATCGCCAGCATGTAGCCGACGGCGAGCCGCGTCGTCAGCGTGATCCGGAAGGCGGCAAGCACGGTCGCGACCTCGATCGGCTTGCGATCCTCGGGGCTTTGCGTCTCGCGCAGGCTCAGCACGACCCAGAGCATCACCAGCGCGCCGAAGATCGTCAGCACGCCGAAGATCCAGCGCCAGGGCGCCACCAGCAGGATCGCCTGACCCACCGAAGGCGCCAGAATGGGGACCGCCAGAAAGACGATCATCGCCAGCGACATGACGCGCGCCATGTCGCGGCCGGAGTAACAGTCGCGCACGATCGAGACGACCAGCACGCGGGTCGCCGCGGCGCCGACGCCCTGGACGACGCGGGCCAGCATCATCGTCTCGAAGGATCCGGCGAAGGCGGCTGCGATGCTGGCTGCGACATAGACAGTCAGCCCGAACAGCAGCACCGGCCTGCGCCCGAACCGGTCCGACAGCGTGCCGTAGACGATCTGCGCCCCACCGAAGCCCAGCAGATAGGCGGTGATGATCCACTGCCTGTCATTGGCGCCGGCGATGCCGAGCGCCTCGGCCATCTGCGGCAGCGCGGGCAGCATCGAATCGATCGCGAGTGCGTTGGCCGCCATCAGCGCGGCCATCAGCGCCACGAAGGAACGGAAGCTCATGCCGTGGCGGGGCCCGGCGGAAACGGAAGCGTCGGTCATGGCAGCCTGTCTGCGGGCGCAGCCCGCGAGAAAGCGGACGCGAATGGTCGGAAGCCCCTGATGCGGCTCTAGCCCCTCGTCAAACGCGTGACAAGCCAGCCTCGAAGCGGCTCGTCATGCGCCAGGCGGGCACCGCGTCATCCCGCAAGGTTCAGGCAAGATCCACAGCGCATCGGCAGGGATCGCCCCTTTTCGTCATCCCATGGCGGACCTGCTATCGTTTGAGGCTGGCAGGGGTGGGGGTCCGATGGGCGAGACAGAAGCGGCGCGACAGGTGGCGATGCGGGACGGCCTGCTGACGATCGAAGGGGTTTCGGACCGGTTCGTGCAGGGCTTCGGGCGTCGCCTGCGCTTCAGCGCCATCGACCTGCGCCATGTCGCCGGCGTCGCCAGCCGCGACGGACAGCTCGACGATGCCACGCGCATCCTTGGCCGAGCACGGCTGGCCGGCGACCGCCTCCTGCGGGCGGGCTTTGCCGAGGAAGCGGGGCCGATCAGGCTCACCGTCCGGTCTCTCGGCGTCAAGGAGGACGGGCGCATCCTGCTGATGGTCGGGTTCAGCGAGAGCGAAGAGGACGGCGGCGGCTTCTTTGCCGAAATCTTCGCGCCGGCGACCGTGTTCGACGCCCTCACCGAGGCCGTGCATGCCGGCAGGGCCCAAGCTCTCTCGGTCTCGGCGACCACGAGCCTGTGGGTGCGCGACAGCCAGCGCGATGCGGTGCCGGACCTGCCGGTCGACTGGCATCTGGGCGTGGAGGCCGATGGTCGCCGCAGCGCGCCGGCTCACGGCCTCGTCGAGACGCTGGAATGGCATCTGGAACCGCCACCCGACCCTTTCCCCACCCCGGGCTCACCCCGGGAGGACGAGCCACACGAGGCCACAGCCGATCAGCTCGCCGCGCTCAACTGGAGCCTCAAGCAAATCGCCCTCGTGCTAACCTTCCTGCTGATCGTGATCGCGCTCAAATAGGCGAGCGCTTCAGCGCTCGTGGCGCCTGATCCGCCTGACCATCTCGTTGAGCGCCAGCAATACCAGCGCGAGGATGAAGGGCAGGATGTAGTAGACGATCCGGAAGATCAGCAGGGCGCCGAGCACTTGCTCGAAGGGCAGACGGCTGAGCGCCACCAGCATCGTCGCCTCGAACACGCCGAGCCCGCCGGGCGCATGGCTGGCGATGCCGACGAGGCAGGCGAAGACGTAGACGGCCAGAAAGCTCGGATAGTCGATGCCGTGGCCGCCGGGCAGAAGCACGAACAGCACCGCGGCCGCCGCGCAGACCTCGGCCGCGCCGAGGAACATCTGGCCCAACGTGATGGCGAGCCCCGGCAAGGGCAGGTTCCAGCCCCGCACCCGGATGGTGCGCTCGCCGCTGGCGATCCAGGCGAGATAGCCCAGCGTCGCGACGGCCACGGCTGCGCCGACGGCCTGCACCACGAGCGGCGAGGTGCGCGCCAGCGCGGCCACAGAGGGGGCCGAATAGAACAGACTGGCGCAGAGGATCGCCCCCAGACCCAGCCAGAAGGTCAGGCCGGCGATGACGGTGAGGCTCGCCACCTCGGAGGCGCGCACGCCCTTGGGCGAATAAATCCAGTAGCGCACCGTGCCGCCCGTCACGATCGGGAAGCCGAGCGTGAACGACACCGAATAGCTGGTGAAGGACGCCAGCGCCGTCGTCCGGTAGGGAATCGACAGGCCGAGCCGCTTCAGCGCCAGCGCATCATAGCCCGTCAGCAGCAGATAGCTCAGCGCCGTGAAGGCGCAGGCGAGGCCGAGCTGCCGCAGGCTCGCATTGGCGAAGGCGTTGGCGAGCTCGCCGGGCTCGATCTCCCGGACGATGTACCAGAGAACCACCAGCGAGGCGCCGAAGATCACGACGCTGGCGAGCGGCCCCAGCCACCACCAGCGGCTGCGTTTGCGCGGAAGCATTCCGGGCTCTGGCTCGCCGAAGGACATACGCACTCATGGTCGGTTTCGCGCCGGAGGTGGGAGCCTGCGGCGCCGATTGCGGGCATGAGGCGCGGGAGGCCCCGGCGGGAGACATAGCGCCTGCGCGCCAATCCACAAGGCGGAACGGCGCGGCGAATGCGCGCCGCAGCCTCGCTCCCATGCGAGATCAGGCCGTTTTCCTGAATACTCTGAGCGTCTTGTAGGTCGCGACCTCCTCGACGGACGCGGTCTTCGCCCAATCGGCGATGATCGGCTCGGCAGTCGCGTAGGCAAACGAGCCCGTGTAGAACAGCAGGTAACCGCCGGCATCGGTCTGGTGCGTGAACAGGTCGATCACTTGGCGGTCCGTGAGCGCGCCATAGGCGTCGTTGGCTTCGGTCCTGAACTCGCACGCATGGAACAGGGTGACGATGTCGAAGCGCGGCAGCAGCTTCGCATTGCTGGTGTAGATGTCGCCGAAATAGGCGCTGTAGGTCTTGGTGATCTCGGGGTTGCCGGTCGCGAGCTTGACGAAGGCGTCGTACTCCTTGGGCGAGGCGGTGATGCCGAGCACCGTGCAGTCGAGCTCGGGTTCCGCGCAGCGGATACCGACATAATGGTGGCCGCCGGTGCCGAAATGGTAGACGCGCTTGCCCGACAGCCCTTCCTCCTCGAGCCATTCGACGAAATGGACGTCGCAGGGGCACTGCTCGACGCGCAGGCCCCAATAGACGTCCCAGATGTTCATCGCAGCGGCGTTCATGACCGTCGGCTCCAGAAAAGCGCTCGTGTTCACTCGGCAGGTCCGGGCTGGGCGCACAGCACGGCCGGTAGGGTTGTGGAGTCCGCCCCGGCGAGGCGCGGCGGCATGCGCACCACGCCGCCGGCGCGCTTGAGCTGGAGACGCTGGGTCGCCGCCTCGGCAAAGCCAGCGCCCTGGCCGAAGGCAATGATGATCGCGTCGGGCCGCGCCGCGCGCAGCTCGCCCAGCAGTTCGAGGGCGGCATCCGTGTCGAAGGCGCTGGTCGCCTCGTCGAGCAGGATAACGTCAGGTTGCTCGAGTTCGGCCCGGGCCAGTGCCAGGCGCTGGCGGTCGCCGGTCGCCAGTTCCTTGTCCCAGTCGCGGCTTTCGTCGAGCAGCGGCGCCAGCGCCGACAGGCCGTAGCGGCGCAGTGCGCCCTCCAGCTCGTCCTGCGGCAGCGCCCTGCCCGTCTCCAGAACCGCGCGCAGGCTGCCTTCCGAGAGATGGAGCTTGTGCGGGACGGCCGTGACGAAGGCGCCGGCGGGAAGCGTGATCGCGCCGCGCCCCCAGGGCCAGAGGCCCGCCACCGCCTGGACCAGCGCCGCCTTGCCGAGGCCGAGCTCGCCGGAGACGTGCAGCGTCGCGCCCGGCGCCAGGGTGCAGGAAATGTCGGCGACGAGCGTGCGCCCGTCGCGGTCGATCAGCGTGACCGCGTCGAGGCGCAGAAGTCCGTCGTCGCTCGGAGACACCGCCAGATGCTCGCCGGGCGGTTCGCCGTCGATGCGCTCCAGCGCATCGGCCAGCTCGTTGACGCGCCGCGCCGCCGCCAGCCATTCGGCGATGCGCATGAAATTGTCGAGCACCCAGTTGAAGGCGTTCTGCACGGCCACGAACGCGGCGGCGACCTGGACGACGCCGCCCAGCGACATCTCGCCCGAGAGATATTTCGGCGCGGCCAGCAGCAGCGGCACGACCGGGACCAGCGCCCCGCTGCCATTCGTGATCCAGGTCAGGCGGCCGCGCTGGCGGATCATCGCCAGCCAGCGCCCGACCAGGCCGTCATAGGTGCGCGCCACGGCCTGGCGCTCACCGGCCTCGGTGCGCGCCAGCGCGATGGTCTCGCCATGGTCGCGGATGCGCATGAGCGAGAAGCGCAGCCGCGCCTCGCCCTCGTTGCGGGCCGCGATCAGGCTCGGCAGGCGTCGCCCGACGATCGTCACCAGCAGGGAGACGAGCACGGCGTAGACGATCGCCGCCAGCACGAGATAGGCCGGAATGACGATGGCGCGCCCGCCCCATGGCACGCTCAGCCCGCCGCCTATCTCCCACAGGATTTCGATGAAGGTGATGATGGTGATCACCGCCGTGAGCAGCCCGATGGCGAAATCGACCACGGGCTCGGTCGCCCAGCGCACATCGTCGGCAATGCGGTATTCGGGATTGGCGGGCTCGTAGCCCGAGAGGCTGAGCCGGAAGAAGCGGCGCTGGCCGACCCAGCTGTCGGCGAGCCTGGCCGTGACCCATTGCCGCCAATGGACCTGGAAGGTTTCGCGCGCGACGAGGATCACCACGCCCAGCCCCGCCACGATCAGCACCAGCACGGGGAACACCGCCATGGCGATCAGCGCGCTCTCGCTGTCGCGCTTCTCCAGCGCGTCGAAGAACCAGCCGTTCCAGCGGTTGATGGTCACATTGGCGAAGACGGTGACAATGATCGCCGCAGCCAGCAAGAGCGACCAGAACCAGGCCCGCGCCGCCCCCTCCGTGCGCCAGAAGCCGCCGGTGAGACGCGCGAAGCGCCGCGCGACCTGCCAGTCGCTCGGCGCAGCCGTCGTCAGATCCGGCGTCTCGCTGCGCCCCCGCACGATCTCGATCATCCCCCAGCCCGGCCGTTCTGCCGGCGCCAGAAGACAGGCTGGCGGGTTCCGAATGAACTCAAAATGAACGGGATCAAGCGCTTGGCGGCCGGCACGGTGAGCCGGAGACGCCAGCCCGCCAGGACGGCAGCGGGATGGTCGGCCTGCGACCGTCCCGCGCTCTGCTCAGCCGCCGATGTTGAAGGCCGCGAGCGCCGCCATGTTGACGATGTCGCTATCCTTGGCGCCGAGCGGCACGATCTGGACCGGCTTGTCGAGCCCCACGATCAGCGGGCCGATGACGGTCGAACCGCCGAGTTCCTGCAGCATCTTGGTCGAGATCGAGGCCGAGTGGAACGCCGGCATGATCAGCACATTGGCGGGGCCCGAGAGACGGCAGAACGGATACTGGCTCATCAGATCGCGGTTGAGCGCGACGTCGGCGGCCATCTCGCCGTCATACTCGAAATCGACGCGCTGGGCGTCGAGCAGCTTGACGGCTTCGCGGACCTTTTCCGAGCGTTCCCCGGCCGGATGGCCGAAGGTCGAGAAGGCCAGCATCGCCACCTTGGGCTCGTAGCCGAGACGGCGCGCGACGCCGGCGGCCTCGATGGCGATCTCGGAGAGCTCCTGAGCCGTGGGCATCTCGGTGATCGCCGTATCGGCGACCAGCACGGTGCGCTCGCGCGACAGCACGATCGAGACACCGATCAGCCGGTGGCCCGGCTTCTCGTCGATGACGCGCCGGACCTCCTCCAGCGCGATCGAGTAGTTGCGGGTCACGCCCGTCACCATCGCGTCGGCATCGCCCAGCGCCACCATGGCGGCCGCGAAGTGATTGCGGTCCTGGTTGATCAGGCGCTGGCAGTCGCGGAAGAGATAGCCGTGCCGCTGCAGCCGCTCGTAGAGATATTGCGCATAGGCCGCGTTGCGCTTCGACAGGCGGGCGTTCTGGACCGAGATGCCCTTGGCCTCGAGATCGACGCCAAGGAAGGCGGCGGTCTCCATGACGCGCTCCTCACGGCCGACCAGGATCGCGTGGCCGAGGCCCTGGTTGACGAAGGAGACCGCGGCGCGGATGACCTGCTCCTCCTCGCCCTCGGCGAAGACGACGCGCTTGGGATAGCGCCGGACGCGCTCGAAGATGCGGTTGAGCGTGCCGGCGACGGGGTCGCGCCGCGCCGAGAGCTGGGCCTTGTAGGCGGGAATGTCGACGATCGGCTTGCCGGCCACACCCGTCTCCATCGCCGCCTTGGCGACCGCCACCGGCACGACATGGATCAGCCGGGGGTCGAAGGGCACGGGGATGATGTATTCGCGGCCATAGCGCGGGCGCGAGCCCTGATAGGCGGCGGCGACCTCGTCGGGCACGTCCTCGCGGGCAAGCAGCGCCAGCGCCTCGGCGGCGGCGATCTTCATCTCCATGTTGATCGTCTTGGCGCGGACATCGAGCGCGCCCCGGAAGATATAGGGAAAGCCGAGGACGTTGTTGACCTGGTTGGGATAGTCCGAGCGGCCTGTCGCCATGATCGCGTCGTCGCGGACGGCATGGACCTCCTCGGGCGTGATCTCCGGATCGGGATTGGCCATGGCGAAGATGATCGGGTTCTTCGCCATCGAGGCGACCATTTCGGGCGTCACGGCGCCCTTCTGGGAGAGACCGAAGAAGGCGTCGGCGCCATCCAGCGCCTGGGCGAGCGTGCGCCGGTCGGTGACCGCGGCATGGCCCGACTTCCACTGGTTCATGCCCTCGGTGCGGCCCTGGTAGATCACGCCCTTGGTGTCGCAGAGGATGACGTTGTCGGGCTTGAAGCCCATCGCCTTGAGCAGTTCTGTGCAGGCGATGGCCGCGGCCCCCGCACCGTTGATGACGAGACGGGTCGACTTGATGTCGCGCCCGGTCAGGTCGAGCGCGTTGATCAGGCCGGCGGCGGCGATGATCGCGGTGCCGTGCTGGTCGTCATGGAAGACGGGGATGTCCATCAGCTCGCGCAGGCGCTGCTCGATGATGAAGCATTCGGGCGCCTTGATGTCCTCGAGATTGATGCCGCCGAAGGACGGACCGAGATAGCGCACGGCGTCGATGAACTTGTCGGCGTCCTCGGTGTCGATCTCGAGATCGATCGAATCGACATCGGCGAAGCGCTTGAACAGGACCGCCTTGCCCTCCATCACCGGCTTGGAGGCGAGCGCGCCGAGATTGCCGAGCCCGAGGATCGCGGTGCCGTTGGTGATCACTGCAACGAGGTTGCCGCGGGCCGTGTAGTCGTAGGAGCGGGTCGGGTCTTCGGCGATCGCCAGAACGGGCACCGCGACGCCGGGCGAATAGGCGAGCGACAGATCGCGCTGCGTCGCCATCGGCACCGTCGCAACGATCTCGAGCTTGCCGGGCCGGCCTTCGGAATGGAACAGGAGGGCTTCCTGATCGGTGAAGGTCGGGCGGGCGCGTTTGATCGGCGGCTGGTCGGTCATGACGATTGTTCTTTTTTGAGAGCGTTTCCTGAAGGAGGCGGACCATAGGCAAGGGCCCGCGCGGCTACAAGCCACACGCGTGCCGGGGGGTCACGTCGCCGGTTGGAACCCGGCACCGCAACCGCGTTTGCTTCCTAGAGCCGCCGCCGCACGCTGGCGACGAAATCGCCGACATAGTGGTCGAGGGCGCTGGTCTGCTGTTCGACCGCGCGCGCCGCCTCGACCACGCGGCGCGCGGCATCGCCGGTGACGCGCGCCTCATCGCCGACCGAGCCGACATTGCTCGTGACGGCGACGGCGCTGCCGGCAACCGCCTGGGCATCCGCCGCGATGGAGGACACGATATCGGCCTGCCGGTGGACGACCCGCGCGAGAACGCCGGAGCTCTGCTCGATATCGGTCATGGTCTTTTCCATGAACGTCACGGCGCCCGAAGCCGTCGCCGCCGCGCCGCGGATCTCCTGAAGGGTCTCGCCGATGTCGCGCGTCGCCCTCCGGGTCTGCTCGGCCAGGTTCTTGACCTCGCCGGCGACCACGGCAAAGCCGCGTCCGGCCGCGCCGGCCCGCGCCGCCTCGATGGTCGCGTTCAGTGCCAGGAGATTGGTGCGTTCGGCGATCTCCTCGATGAAACCCAGAACCTCGCTTGCTTTGTCGGCGGCGGCGTTCAGACCGGCCACGTCACGCTGCGTCTCGCGGACATAGCTCGCGGCGTGATGGGCCGCCTGGTCGGCATGCTCGGTCTGGCGCGTCAGTTCGCGGATCGACGCCTCGATCTCCTCGGCGGCGATCGCGACACTGCCGATGCGGCCTGAAGCGCTTTCAGCCTCGTGAGCCGCGGCGACCGCGCGCTGCGTGGTGTGGTCGGCGCTCTGCGCCATCGCCGCGGCCGCCTCGTGCATGCCCCGCACCGACCGGCCGACATCCTGAAGCGCCTTGCCGACGGTGACTTCGAGCTGCCCTGCGAGTTCGTCGAGCTGGTCGCGGCGGGCCTGTTCGATCTCCGCGCGGCGGGTTTCGAGGGTCTCGTCATCGGTGACGTCGAGCAGGATGCCGTCCCAGACACGCGTGCCGTCGGGCAGGCGCCRCATCGKCTCCTCGCTGCGCAGCGCCGCGACCGCCGCTGTCGCCTATACCCACTCCCCAGCCCACGAGCCAGGCAGCAGTCCTCGATCGCG
>NNBT01002386.1_pt1 | contig 19348 bp, 22 predicted proteins | sample 1173831 | NCBI WGS metagenome assembly NNBT01 (sample SAMN07173936, study PRJNA388173) | plant metagenome | isolation source: symbiotic tissue sample KVJ10 | place: Norway: Troms, Kvaloya island | reverse complement strand
TGCCTGTATTGTCTTAAATTGTTTATTTTCCAATTCCATTTTTTTAAGGGCTTTGTCTTTATCAATTAAATGCAGCGTTAGTTCCTCTATCTTTTGTTGTTGCAATCGCACTACCTCTCCTAACGCTAATCCATTGGTGGCAATTTCTTTAGCCGTGGGCATATCAGGCAAATGTTTATTGGCTTTGATATAACTTTCTAATTCTTCCAGCTTTCCAACCTTATAATTTTCTTCAAAAACATAATCGGGCCAGTTGGTGGCTTCAACTTTGATTTCACGGGCACGGATGTTGCCGTTAACAGATAGTTTTTCATTGGGAGTAGCGGTGCCAATACCAACATTGCCATTGTCCATTAGTGTAAATCTATTAGTACACATCCCTCCGCTACAACTATTCACATCATAAGCCCAAAACTGTAGACTGTTTCCATAAGCTCCGCCCATATTATAAATCTTCCAGGAATTAGCTGTGCCGCTAGCAGTTTTAGCAGGATTGTCAATTTGAATTGTTCCTCCAATATTTGCATCGGCCACAGTGCTGATTAAGCTTCCGTTTATAATGGCATTCCCTCTAACATCTAATTTCTGCTTAGGTTGTATAGTTCCTATTCCGATATTACCTATATTATCGATAAGGAAATTTGTACCATTATTTGCGCTATTATACAGACCAAACCCCATACTATTTGAAAACAAACTATTATAGTTTACATTGTCTTCTTTACGCATCAAGATTTCTGTAGAATTTGTGCCGTTACTCTTAATATCAATGTACTGAGTGATGTTTTGTTGAGCTTGTATTGTAATTGAAAATGCCAATAGAGCGATTAATAAGATTTTTTTTTTCATTTGAAAATTTGTTAAATTAATACTTCTTTTTTAATCTACTGATTTCGATATATTGTGCGTCCACCTTTTTATTTACTTCTATAAGTTGAAGTGTCAGCTCTTCTATTTTTTTAAGTAAAAGTTTATTCATTCCCCCAAGCTCTACTCCATTTGTCCTTACTTCTTTAGCAGATGGAATTTCTGGCAAATGTTTATTGGCTTTGATATAACTTTCTAATTCTTCCAGCTTTCCAACCTTATAATTTTCTTCAAAAACATAGTCGGGCCAGTTAGTGGCTTCTACCTTGATTTCGCGCGCACGGATATTACCGTTAACAGACAGTTTTTCAGTTGGATTGGTTGTGCCTATGCCTACATTTCCATTCCAGGCTAATCTCATTTTTTCTGTTTCGCCAGAATAAAAAGATAAAGCAGTTTTATTGCTGTGCAAATTCTCTGCTACACTAGCTATACCTGCCCATTTATCATCGCCTATATAACCTGAATAAAACTTTAGCCCATTAATTTCGCCAGGATTAAAAGCATTAGCACGCAAACTTAATGGCCACCCGTTCCCTGAGGTTTGTACCTCAAGCTTTGAAGTCGGAGTAAGTGTTCCCAGGCCTAAATTGCCTCCTGAAAGCACCATAAAAGTTTGCCCCATATCCCCCCACATCTGCTCTCCTGTAGCAGGGTTCCGTTCCCACCACGTTCTGCTATTTATCTGCGGCTGTAAAAAAGAAACATCAACTGCAATACCATCATGTAATGATGTAGACAACCAATCGTTACCAACTTTATTACGATAAAGCCATATTTTACGCATCATATTATTACTTACTGTTGAGCCTACGATATTCGATATTTCCAATGCATCGCCTTTAATTGTGCCTAATTGAGCCTGTACTTGACTAAAGAAACTACCTATAAGCGTAAATACCAATATTATTCTTTTCATTTTATTACTTTTTAAGTTCAATTTTATCCAAACGTTCAGCCATTTTCTTTATAATGGCATCTTGTTCTTCTTGTTTTGCTTTCAATTGTGTATTTTCAATTTCCACTTTTTTTACCGTCTTATCTTTATCGATTATATAAAGCGTTAATTCTTCTATCTTTTTAAGTAAAAGTTTGTTCATTTCGCCCAATTCTATCCCATTTGCCTGCACTTCTTTAGCTGAAGGAATTTCTGGAAGGTGTTTGTTCGCTTTAATATAACTTTCCAACCCTTCCAACGTTTCAACCTTGTAACTATCTTCAAAAACATAATCGGGCCAGTTGTTTGCTTCTACTTTTACTTCACGGGCTCTGATTTTGCCATTTACAGAAAGTTTTTCTTTGGGAGTAGTTGTTCCGATACCGATATCACCTTTACCTGAAATCGTTAATTCTTCCGAATACAACCCGGATAAACTGGAAGGGATAAGTTGCGCATAGTCGAAATAAACATCGGTTATGCCGGGCTGAAAATTAATTCCCCTCATTTCAAAGTTGGTAACACCATGAGGAATGGCCACCGGGATGGTGATTAACTGCCATTCGTTATTAGCTTTAAACATATTAGGGGTAATCCAAATAGCGCCATGCACAACACCACCAGCTTGACTGGCAGCATCAAGGATAAAAAGATTGGATGAAGAGGTATTGGAGCTTACCTTTATCCTGGCCTGCAATAAATAGTTCCCTGCAGTAACGGGTATATATGGCCCATACCATATCGTATTTGCATCTGCAGTAGCTGGTCTGAACATACAAGAGCCACCATTAGCCTTAGCATCACTTATAACAGTAGTTCCCTGATTCGCATTAAGACCATTGCTTTCATCATGAAAGGTGGTTGATATAGATTGAGAAAAACAGTTATTAAAAATCGCAGAGAAAATCAAAAGTAAAAATAGTTGTCCCATGATTTTAGTTTTTTGGTGTGATTGACAGGTATTGCTTTATTTCGAGGTAACCTTTTTTCAATTCATCGATCTGCATTTGCTGATTTTTGATTAAAGAGGCATCATTTTGTAATTGTTTATCTTTATCAATCAGATGCAAAGTGAGTTCTTCTATTTTTTTCTGTTGCATTTTTACCACCTCACCCAATTCTAATCCCTGAGTTTCAACCTCTTTTGCGTCTGGCATATCAGGCAAGTGTTTATTCGCTTTGATATAACTTTCCAGGTCTGCCAAGGTTCCAATTTTATAACCATCTGTAAAAACGTAGTCGGGCCAGTTGGTGGCTTCTACTTTGATTTCTTTAGCCCGGATGTTGCCGTTTACTGCAAGTTTAAAACCTCTTGTATCTAGAGTACCTAAGCCCAAATTGCCATTTAAATAATTCAGTCCATTTCCAAGGCTATAAATAGTTCCTTCATCGCTTTTTCCAGAAGAGTTTACATAAGCGTCTATTGAAGTTTTAAAAGTATGGGCGGGTCCATTAATCTCTTGATATGGGAGCGCATTCTGCACACCATCATAAATACGTGGATTTTGCGTAACATTAGAGGTGAAATAATAGGTTGTTCCACCACCCTTTAGCCAAACTATAAAATCAAATGATCCATTATTTATTGTCGCGTCTTTATATCCTGCTATAAAAGGAATATTGCTATTTCCATTATTAGTTTGTTTAATATCCGCATCTGTAAAGCGGGCTCCATTTCCCCAAATCGTTGTATGAAAAAGAAATCTGGATATTAATGAGCCTCTCCATCCTTCATCCTGGTGTACACTAGAACGCCCAATTTCAAGTTGTGTAGGCCTGTTGTTGATCCAATTGGCATCAGTAAATATTACCGGATAAAATTTATCAATATCGCCCCCAACCACAAATGGAGTAGAGTTTTGGGCATTCGATTTTACAATGGACAAAAAAGTAAAACATAAAATCAGTAATAATTTATTTTTCATTTTTAGTTTTTTCGTTTGGTTAACAGGTATTGCTTTATTTCGAGATATCCTTTTTTCAATTCATCTATCTGCATTTGCTGATTTTTAATTAAAGAAGCATCATTTTGTAATTGTTTATCTTTATCAATCAGGTGTAAAGTGAGTTCCTCTACTTTTTGCAGCAGTTTAACATTCAGTTCACCAAGGTTTACTCCATTTTCGACCATTTCTACAGCCGTTGGAATTTCGGGAAGGTGTTTATGGGTATTTACAAATTTTTCGAGTGTTTTCAAATCAGTAAGTTCGTAACCAGGTTCGAAAACAAAATCAGCACCGGCATTTGTAGAAACTTTAATTTCACGAGCACCTATTTTCCCCGCTACGGTTAACATATCTGTTGGATTGGTAGTACCGATACCAACGTTACCACCGCTATTTTGTAATATTAAATTATTGGTTAAGGCTCCTCCATTGCTAAAAGCCCTTAATTGACTATATGTATTTCCGGAAACACTGCCCTGATCAATCTGAATAAAAGATCCATTTGATCCTAATACCAGGTCACCCGTCCCGATAAACGTAGCGCCACGAACATCAAGTTTACCTATTGGGTTATTGGTGCCTATACCAATATTAGCGGCTTCGATAATCAGGTTATCAAAACCAGTTGTAACGTCATAGGCTCCAATTCTTGCCCGACCTGGATAACCACCCACAAAAACATATTTGTTTGGGTTTTCCCCAGATCTGAACTGGATTTCCCGATTTGTTGATGTACCTTTATCAGTAACAGTTTGTAAATCTTGCGCGAAACCATTTAAAAATAAAATGGAAAAAAAAGCCGTTAATATCACTTTCATAATATTTAGTTTTTAGTATGAGTTGCCAAAGCTTCTATTTTTTTTAATCTTTCTTCAAAAACAACCAGCAGCGCTGCTTGCGATTTTAATAGTTTTCCCTGGTCGGAAATATTTTTGTCTTTTGCGATGAGATGTAATGTAAGTTCTTCAATCTTTTGCTGTTGTAGCTTTACCATCTCTCCAAGTTCCAAACCATTTGTTTCAATTTCTTTAGCAGTTGGCATATCAGGCAGATGTTTGTTAGCTTTGATATAATTTTCCAATTCTTCTAGTGTTATAACCTTGTAACCTTTCTCAAAAACATAATCAGGCCAATTGGTGGCTTCTACTTTGATTTCTTTGGCACGGATTTTACCATTGACAGAAAGTTTTTCGCGGGGAGTGGCAGTACCTAGGCCTATATCACCATTAGCTTTAATCACCATCGAAAGAGTCCCTGTAAACGCCTGGCCTTCAGTCACGGAGCCTGGTATATTTGTATAAAATACAATGCCGCCTTGATGATTCTGTCAATTTCCCGGAATTACGATTGAAGCACCAGACATTGAACCATGTGTATTAGCAATTTTCTGATCATCATTGTCAGAAAAAAACAGGTTAGACGACATTAGTACAGTGCCATGATTATTTGAACTAAAATTAGCATAGCTCTTTGTACTTGTATTCATATTTGTTTGACCAAACGCAGCGTTAAAGCTTTTTATATTACCGAGTACATCCAATTTTGATGTTGGATTGGAAATACCTATTCCAACATTGCCATCACTTACTCTTAATCCACCTCTTTGAATATCTACATAGCTGTTTTGATAAGCATTACCCGCATCCAGAATAATCCCTGTATCCCAGCTAATCTTTAATTGTTGATAAGCAGGCGCAACCCAAGGACCAGGTGTACGGTATATCCCATAATTTAAAGGTCCCCCATTATACCAGGTAATCCCATCGGGAGTATCGCTTCCATCATTAAGATTATTAAAACTAATTTTTGCAGCAGGGCTTAACGTACCTATACCAACATTTCCACCGTTGGTAGGAAATACACTTTGTGCTGAAACCGTTCCAAAGCTTGCGCTAAGGATTACAAGAGCGAGAATTTTCTTCATATTTTACTGTTTAATATTTTTCTTGATGCTTGTCAATTCCTCTATCACTCTATCAATCTGTTGCTGTTGTTTTTTATTGATTGCCTTTTCACTATTAAGTTGTTTATCCTTTTCTATGAGATGAAGGGTAAGCTCTTCTACCTTTTGCAACAGTTTAATATTCAGTTCGCCAAGATTTACGCCGTTCTCTACCATTTGTTTGGCCGTTGGAATTTCGGGAAGGTGTTTGTTGGTTTTTACAAATTTTTCGAGTTCGTTTAAATCAGGAAGTTTGTAGCCGGGTTCAAACACAAAATCGGCTCCTGCATTAGTAGAAACCTTAATTTCTCGTGCACCAATTTTACCTGCTACCGTGAGCATATCGGTTGGACTGGTCGTACCGATACCCACATTACCGTTAGCCAATGCTTTTATTGCTATAGAAGCACTTTTATTAGGATCTGTTAAATTTCCTACATAAAGCTCCCACTCATTAGTCATTGGTAAAAATTTATTAACCGTTAAATCGTTACCTGATGCATTTAATGGCGTAAATGAACCATTAAAGTTGATCGATCTTATTTTGATATAAACTATAAGCGGAACATCGGTTACACCATAAGTATTTATTGCCCGGACCCTAAACTTAGGACTACCGTATTGGGTATTACAATCAACAGTAAAGTTTTGATATCCATCTACATATTTGTTTCTGTTTGTACAGCCTGCTTCCCTCCATAAATTAGGATTGGCATGCGAAATTGCGGCAACATGCGTTGCAGCGGCAGCGATGTTGCCTCTCGTATAAGTAATAGAAATTTCGTAGTAGCCCGATGCCCCGGCAGAGATTGGCTGAACGCCCACGAACTCAATATAATCACCGACCGAAAAGTTAGCAGGAAACGTAACACTTGTTTCGTAATAATCAGTTGTTGGGTCAGAAATTTTATTTTTATTAGCTTTTTCGAAGGCATTAATATTGCCGATAGCAATTATTAACAAGAGTATTAAAATCGGATACTTTTTCATCTGGTTTTAGGTTTGTTTTTTAATTTTATTTGGTTAGCCAATTGTTTTTCCAATTCCGTTATTTTCTTTTGCTGTGCCAGTAGATGAAGCGTAAGTTCTTCCTGATTTTTTAATAGTTTCTTCACTACATCACCTAATGCTACGCCATTGGTTTCAACTTCTTTTGCGGTTGGCATTCCAGGGAGGTGTTTGTTTTCTTTAATATAACTTTGCAACTCTTCCAGCTTTTTAACCTTATAACCCTCCTCAAAAACATAATCGGGCCAGTTGTTGGCTTCTACTTTGACTTCTCTTGCTCTGATATTACCGTTCACGGAAAGTTTTTCACGTGGTATACTTGTTCCAATTCCGACATCTCCATTCCCCAAAACTCTTAAAAGCTGCTTCTCCTGGCTGGCATTGTTGTAACTATAAAAAGCAAATCCTCCCGTCGCACCATTTCCCTCATTGACTATAAAATCTGTTTCACCACCCCCACCAGATCTATTATGTCCTACTAACATCTTACCGCTACCTGCCAAATTCTGATATGCAGCAGGATTCCCAGCAGCATCAAGGTTTGCTATATTACCACCAAATTTCGCCGTACCGTATACATCTAATACTGCGGTTGGTTCCACTGTTCCAATCCCGACATTTCCCAGCGGGGTACCATCGGTTTTAGTAGCGAGTATCGTACTGCCATTAAGCGATTTGATTACGTCTAAATCACCCCCATCAGCATTATTACCAACCCCAAAACCGTGCTGATATACGCCACGAAGCGCCCAGTTTTGTGCACCTGTAATACCCGAATAACCGATTGCCACTATACCAGCCACATTTTTACCTGGAAAATTAGCCTGATCTAAAATAGCCCTGATATTTCCATTAACCACCAGCCGATCGCCTGGCGTGCTTGTTCCGATTCCAACATTTCCCATCAGATAACTTGTTCCACCGATTTCTGATGATATTGAAGCATTAGGTGTTTGAGGAGTAGCCCATGTCGAAAAATTAAAAGAATGACCTGTACTGCTAATACGTGAAGCACTGCTATTGGTCCACCACATGATACTACTGTCGTGCCTGATACCTCCAGCGGCATCACTACCGATAACTACATCTGCTCCATAAGGATTCGTGGCATCTATAACATTGTTTCCCGTAGTAACTACCTGTGGTTGAGCCATGGCAATGCTTCCTGAGCATAGCAGAAAGGAGAGCAATAAAATTTTCATTTGTTTGGTTTATGGTTAAAATTTTAAAGAGAACAGTATTATTTCATTTTCTTTTTTAACTTTTTGATGTAAGCATCCTGAGTTTCTACTTTTTTATTTAATTCGATGAGATGTAAGGTTAATTCTTCTATCTTTTTCTGTTGCAGCTTAAGCATTTCACTCACTGCAACACCATTTGTTTCTACCTCTTTTGCGGTTGGCATATCAGGTAAGTGTTTGTTCGTTTTAATATAATTTTCTAACTCTTTCAACGTTTCAACTTTGTAACCTCCCTCAAAAACATAATCAGGCCAATTGGTAGCTTATACTTTAACTTCTTTTGCCCTGATGTTGCCATTAACAGAAAGTTTTTCACGCGGAGTAGTAGTTCCAATGCCAACATTGCCCATATAGTACGAATTACTTGTAGTTATAAATTCTTCAGTTAAATCCAGCGCAATTGAGTTGGATGGTGGATCTAATTTAGCAAGCGATGGCTGCCAGATACCCGCAACTGAGCTTAGAGATAATAAGGCTGCCTGACCGCTGAAGGGCGGCATGATGGCATAGAACTCCCAAGTGGATATGTTGATCTGAATAACCCTTATGGCACTAATCAGCTTAGTTCTACCAGTATTATAAAAGCTACCTGCGGCATAAAATCCATTTGCTGAATCAAAATTATTACTTGTTCTAAAATGGATATGTGTCTCTCCATTTTGATTCAGAATGGCATTATAGCCTCCTCCCGAAACAATATCGATAGCAGCATCTGTGCCCTGTTGCGGTAATGTTAAGATCCCTAAACGAAACCAACCATAAAAAGGACCTGTATCGCCTAGGTTGATATACTGCGCCCGAACTGTAAGAGAAATGGCGAATACAATCAATAAAAGATATATTTTTTTCATGATTCTTATTTTCTATTTTTTATCAATAGCTGTAACTGCTGCTTTAATTCGAGGAAACCTTTCTTTAATGCTTCAATCTGAACTTGTTGATCTTTGGTAACTAATGCTTCTTTTTCAATAGTTTTATCTTTTTCAATGAGATGCAGCGTAAGCTCCTCTATTTTTTGCTGCTGTAACTTAAACATCTCACTAACCGATAGTCCATTTGCTTCAATTTCTTTTGCTGCTGGCATGCCAGGCAGGTGTTTATTGGCTTTGATATAACTTTCCAACTCTTTTAACTTTCCAACATTATAACCTTCCTCAAAAACATAATCGGGCCAGTTGTTGGCTTCTACTTTAATCTCTCTTGCGCGGATGTTACCGTTAACAGAAAGTTTTTCTTTTGGAGTCGAAGTTCCAATGCCAACATTGCCCATTGCAGTAAGATCAGCATCTATATATAACTTCGAAAAATAGGAATTTGCACCACCACCATAAGGTAAAGGACTTCGTGAAGAATTCACTCCTGCACTTTCTAAGTACAATACATTTGAACCATCAGCAGCCAGCCTAAACTGTGGACCACCACTGCCATATCTATGGAAAACAAGCGTAGGTGAAGAGTCAGTAACCGTACCCTGGTTATTTACAATTTCTATGCTATTTGTTGTTAGCGCTGCATTAGTCCAAGAAGAGCCACCCATACCAATGTTACCGTAACTGAACCATGCCTGACCTTCTATCCTACCGGTTCCGGCAACATCAAAATTATATTGTGGATTTCTACCTATACCAACTTTTCCATCATTTTCCAGTACAACCTTAGACCAAGGCTGACTGGGATTGTTATTAGTTTTTCTAAAGTATAGTTCCTGATTAAAAAAACTTCCAGCAAACTGCATTGCATAATTGTTACTATTATTACTGTGGCGAACATCTAATAAATGCCACCAAGAATTTGCACCCGCTGGATAATTAAAAGGTGTGTAAGTTTCAAAAAAACCAGACGTCGCTCCTGCATCTCCCTGTAGACCAGCATTATCTCTCGTTTGGGAGGTTGCTAAAAATGGGGCGATACTAAAAATTAAGAGAGTTGATAATTTGATGCTTTTTTTCATTATTTTAATTTCTTTAAAATTTCCTTTAGAAGTTTATCCTGTTGCGCTAGTTTAGCCTCCATTTTAACAGCATTATCATTCTGATTGTTAATCTGTTTATCTTTTTCTATGAGATGAAGGGTGAGTTCTTCTATTTTTTGCTGCTGTAACTTAAACATCTCACTAACCGATAGTCCATTTGCTTCAATTTCTTTTGCTGCTGGCATGCCAGGCAGGTGTTTATTGGCTTTGATATAACTTTCCAACTCTTTCAACTTTCCAACATTATAACCTTCCTCAAAAACATAATCGGGCCAGTTGTTGGCTTCTACTTTAACTTCTTTTGCCCTGATGTTACCATTTACGGAAAGTTTTTCACGTGGAGAAAGTGTACCAATCCCAATCTGACCATTCAGGTCTAAAAACATAGCGGTTTGGTACTCTAAAGCTTCATAACTGGTTTTTCCTTTTGCATATTGAAATTGCAGGCCCGGCCCGCCATTATCGATATTGGCCATTAATCTTACGCCATAGGAGGTTTCCCCAGAATTATGGTTAACCATTTCTAAAGCAGAATTTCCATTACTTAACTGCCCAACCTGAATCCGCTCAAAATTATAGGTGCCCGGAATGAGTAGATATTTTGACTGATTTGAACCATTAAAATCACCTAACTGAAGTAAGGCCGTAGGATTACGCGTTCCAATACCCACATTTCCGTTATACTGCCAGGTCATAGCGTGCTGATCCGGAATATTGCTTTGATTATTTACTCCATTTACAAAAAGATCTAATCTTGAGCCCCATACATAAGGGCCGCCATGGGCAATTCTAAACTCGGCTGATTCGTTGTAACTATAGTTTGGTGTACCAAACCGCGAAAACTTCAACACAGACTGCGCAGCAGAAACTACACCAGCTGGTTTGCTGTCTGGGTTAACGAATATATGTAATGGAGCATCGGGACTAAGCGTACCAATCCCTGCCGGGCCACCATTATCAGGGAAGGTATTCTGTGCAAAGGTGAGGCTGCTCCCAGATAGCATCAAGAAGACAACTAAAAACTTAAAAGTCATATTTGTGATTTTTATTTATCTATTTTGGATTTATCAGCTTCAAGAACTTCCATCCTTTTAATAAGTGCATCGATTTTTTTATCCTTCTCGATTAAATACAGCGTAAGTTCTTCTATCTTTTTCTGCTGCAGCTTGAGCATTTCACTAACAGCAATCCCATTTGTTTCAACTTCTTTTGCACTTGGCATATCGGGCAGGTGTTTGTTCGTTTTAATATAACTTTCCAACCCTTTCAACGTTTCAACCTTGTAACCTTCCTCAAAAACATAATCAGGCCAATTGCTGGCTTCTACTTTTACTTCTTTTGCTCTGATGTTGCCATTGACGGATAATTTTTCTCCGGGATTAGTGATGCCAATTCCAACATTGCCACCATTGATATAATGGTTGCCCTGTCCAGTTATCATTAACCTTCCGGTAGATTCTACATTATTTTTTGAATCGAGCAGTGTCATCCAATCAGACCATGTGCTTTGCGCATAAAAAGCCTCTCTATACCTTATTTTAGAATTATCCCAGCCTGCAAAATAAAATTGCCCTGTTTGATGCCCGTAGAGGCCATAAAACTCCATTACTGTTCCATAAGATGTAGGACCTCCATTATTATAATTATCCCACAATTTCATCGACATAGAGTTGATAGTTGATCTCGGGGAAGCTGAGAAATCGATATTTTGATGCGTAAAATTAAGCTGGTCTTGCTGTGCAAACAAAAAACCAGAAAACACAAGATTAAAAATGAGTGTTAATTTAAATTTCATGATTAGAGCAGTTTTAAGTATATTTTGTAATCTATATTAATGATGTAATTTAGTCAATCAATTATTTATTGTTTTTGGTTATCTGTTTTAGATTTACTGGTTTCAAGAAGATCGACCCTTTTAATAAGTGCATCAATTTTTTTATCCTTTTCTATTAAGTAAAGGGTTAACTCTTCAACCTTCTGTAATAGCTTGATATTTAATTCACCAAGATTGACACCGTTTTGGATCATTTCTTTGGCTGCAGGAATTTCGGGTAAATGTTTATTGGCCTTGATAAAACCCTCAACTTCGGTTAAATCAGGTAATTTATAGTCTGGCTCAAACACAAAATCAGCTCCTGCGTTGGTAGAGACCTTAATTTCCCGTGCACCAATTTTTCCGGCTACTGTTAACATATCCGTTAGGTTTGCTGTCCCAATTCCTACATTTCCATTGGTTCCAGAAATAACGAACGAATTATTGGTAACCAATGTACCATCACCATTGTAAACCTGGATGTGAAGGTTTTGATCACCTCCACCATTATTGATTTGAAATGCTTTTCCTGAAGGATCGAATATGGATCCAGTGCGTGATTCTCTGTTAAAAGCTAATGTACCAAAATATGGGTTTGCTCCTGGATCGATACTTACACCTGTAATTCCAGATCGGATAGTAAGTGAAGAATTTGGGGCATTGGTGCCTATCCCCACATTGCCATTTGTTTCTAGCAATACTTTAGACCAGGTTTGCGCAGCATTATTATTGGTTTTTCTAAAGTATAGCTCCTGATTATAAAAACTGCCAGCAAACTGCATGGCAAAATTATTAGCAGCATTACTGTGACGTACATCTAATAAATGCCACCAACTACTTGCGCCATATGGATAATTGATGGGGTTAACCGTTTCAAAAAAACCAGATGTTGCTCCGGCATCTCCCTGTAAGCCTGCATTATCTCTAATTTGGGCCTGTGTTATAAACGGAAGAGTACCAAATATTATGAGAGTCGATAATTTGATGATTTTTTTCATTATTTTAATTTCTTTAAAATTTCGTTAAGCATTTTATCCTGCTGAGCCAGTTTTGTTTCAATATCTGTAACTTTAACACTTTGATTATTGAGCTGTTTATCTTTTTCAATTAAGTGCAGTGTAAGTTCTTCTATTTTTTCAAGTAACTTTTTATTCATCTCACCAAGTTCAATTCCATTAACCGATACCTCTTTTGCAGATGGTATTCCAGGCAGATGTTTATTCGCTTTGATATAACTGTCTAACCCTTCCAACGTTTCAAACTTGTAACCTTCTTCAAAAACATAATCCGGCCAATTGGTAGATTCTACTTTAACCTCTTTCGCCCTGATATTTCCATTTACCGAAAGTTTTTCACGGGGGCTTAGAGTACCAATGCCAATGTCGCCATTTGATTTTATACTCATTGCTGCCAGTTTACTATTGCCAATACCGATATCGTTATGAACCATAAAGCTGAGGCCAATATTCTTGATCCCCGCGTATCCGGCACCTGGATAGCCCCCACAACAGGTCCATTCAGGCACAGCCTCGATTGAAGCCCCAAAATAATTTGCCACATTATCGCGAAAACCGGTAAAGCTTATCCCCCTGACTCCGTTGCTGGCTTCATAGTTACCCATGGTGATAAATTCATCACCTGGAATATGAAGTTTGCTCCCTGGTTGACTGGTTCCCAATCCTAAATAGCCATTCCCCATCAAATTGAACGCTTCCTGATTCCCATTTGGAGCTACCCTCAATGATCCGTCATGAAAAAGACTAAAATATCTTCCCAGATAAGTACCTCCGGTAAAATCATCATCAAAGTTCAGTATCAATGCGTTACCAGCCCCATGAACAATGGCTCTGCCCCCGGCACCCCTGGACGGAGAAACAAGATTAACATCTGCACCACCGTCAAAGGTAAAATAAGGCGCTTGGGCAAATGAAGTAAATGAGATCAAGGTTGTTAGAAGTGCGGAAAGTGTAATTTTTTTCATTCGCTGTTTATTTTATTTTGTCCCTTATTTTATCTAGTTCTTTTTTCAATTCAATAACATAGAGCGTAAGTTCTTCTATTTTCTTTTGCTGCAGGCTCAACATCTCACTCACAGCAATCCCCTCTTTAGCTAAAGTTTTTGCTGAAGGAATTCCGGGCAAATGGCCATTAGCCTTGATGTTTTTTTCTACTTCTGTAAGTGAAGGAAGCTCGTATGCAGTTTCAAAAACATAATCAGGCCAGTTAGTAGCTTCAACTTTTATTTCACGGGCTCTGATTTTGCCATTTACAGCTAGTTTTTCATTCGGATTTGCTGTACCAATACCGATATTACCATTTTTGTGAATCCGCATTTTCTCCTCCCCTGCTGTACCAAAAACAATATTTTGATCCATATCAGGGATAGTAGAATAGGAACTGATATCGATGTATGACATTATTGCTGGTGTTGTTCCGGCCCCAGCACTCAATCTTAATAAGCCGTCATCGCCACTATATCCCAATTGGCTATAAGATCTTATTTCGCCGCTTAAAGGTTGAGTAGATAAGGAAGGCCTTAGTGATGAATTATTTAATGCAGATTGCAGCAACATATTTCCTGCTACATCTAATTTAGCTCTTGGCTCTGTAGCGCCAATACCAACGTTCCCAGTTCCCATTAATGTCAAAACTGTTTTTGGGCCGTTTTTATAAGCGCCCAGCATAATGTATGGCTTAGCAGGATCACTTACATAATTTAAATGAAATTCATCATCAGAACCATTGGTACTTTCTGAAAAGGCACCTTTAAATAAAATGGTTCCTACATCCCCACTCAAACTCGGAGCTAATCTTAACACAGGCCTACGACCTTCGATCTGTTGCACATTCCCTCCAAACCAGGAAGTCGGATTTAATGTTCCGATACCAACATTTCCAGAAGTTGGGAAGGTATTTTGGGCAAACGTCATTTTGCCAACAAATAAAAAGAGGATAATAAAGATGTTTTTTAATTTCATTACTTATTTTACTTTGGGTTTCTTATCTTTTTTGAAAATGGATTTTAACCACCTTGTTATTTTAACTGCTTTACTGGGCTGATAGGCCATCACTTTCCCTTTTTTGTATCGGATTACCTGAATGCTATCGGCACTGATGCGTTTCTCAAGTTTTCCATTCAGCTGGCCATCCCGATAAGTTCCCCTTTCTGACAAAATGCCTTCCTTATCGTATTTTTCAAATTTACCATTGGCGCTGCCGGAAGAATAGTTTACAATAGAATCCAGTATTCCATCCTCCCCCCAGCTTTTCCATTTGCCCGATTTTAATCCCATTTCAAAAGCGCCCTGGGTTTTAAGGCCCTTGGTATCATAAAATTCATTATAATCACCATTAAGCAGTTTACCACTATAACCACCCTGGGTCCAGCGGATCTGATTGCCACTGTACCAGGCATATTTCCGGTCCGATTTGATATTCCCTAAACCAATTTCGGGGCGTTGCACATAAAAAACAGCTTTATAATGATCGTAGTTAACCGTATGGCTATAGCTGTCTACACTGAAGTAAGATTTCATACTTTGTGCATCTGCCTGCAAAAACAGTACGCAGAGCTGAAGCATTGTGATATAAATAAATTTCATTTAACTATTGATAAATATTTTGTGGCATTTTGGTATTCTACTTTTATAGAATCGCCAATACGTTTTATAAATTTTAAACCATTTGCGCGTTCTCCTTCGCTGAGCATCACTTCTTTACCGTTTACACTAATAATAGCTACGTGTCTTTTTTCTATACGGTTGTAAATCTGCCCGCTGTAAATAATACCCGACCAATTTACCTTTGGTTTAATTGGAATTGGCATTGGTGGCAGCGCCTGAACATTTGTTGAAACTTTAACCTGTTCCGGCTCCGAATTTCCTGATGCAAAAGGATCACTATATCCCATTTCTAATATCACATTGTCTTTTGCATGATCTACCATATTAAAAAAAGGCTCACGGGTTGTCCGCGAATTAGGCTGCACGGTATCATCTGCAGTCATGCCGGCAAAAATCCTGTAAAAAATGATGCCCCACACGCCAGCAACACAACAGATCAACAGATAGGTCATTTTTTTACTTTTCATCTTATTGTATGGTAAAAGTCCTGATCTCACTATAAGCACCTGCATTTCCTGCTTTATCAAAAGCCCTTATTCTCCAGGCAATGGTTTCGCCAACATCTCCTGCATCAAATACATGTTCAGTAGAAGTTACCATCTGCGGGTAGCTTTTATTATAGATGGTTTGTTCATCACTTTTGTATACCGATACTTCATAACGTTCTGCGTCAGTAATGCGGTTCCACACCAGCCTTACCGGTCTGGAAACCATTTGTTTGTTTAATGGTGTACTCAATATTACTTTTTCCGGACCAGTGGCGTCATAGCTAAAGCTTCTCACTGTGCTCCATTTAGAGTTTTCTGTAGCATTTTCTGCCCTTACCCGAAACTGGTAGGTACCCTCTTTAGTCAGGGTTTGTAAAAAGCCCAGATTATTTGTGGTTACGTTCAGTGTCATATTATTCTCATCCAAAAAATTGTTGTTATCTACCTGTAAACGATAAGCAGTGGCCCCAAAAAGTTTAAGCCATTCAAACCTGATATCTGGTTTCGAAAAATAAATTCCACTTGAAGGAACCGTTAGCTGAACACTCTGCTCTTTAAGACTTGATGGGAAAATTTCTAGCGAGCGAGTGGTATAATTGCTGGCACTACTGCCATTTTCACCTCTTACACGCCATTCGTATTTTCCAGGATCCATAGTGTATATAAATTTTTCTTTCGTGATCAAGGTATCCAAAATCAGTTTACTCACATTATCAAATTGGGGCGAAACCACCTGTAACCGGTAAAAAAGAGCATCAGCCATTGGGTTCCACCAAAAAGTTTGCTGGTAATTAGTGGTTTCCAATTTATTGCCAGGTGCCAGCACATCTATTGTCCTGTTCTCAATAGAAGGTTCTATAAATTCACTGCAGCTTGCAAACAATAGTAAAATCCCTCCCAGTAATACGTTAATATTTTTTTTCATATTTAAAGCTGTATATTAAGTTCAGCAATGGTTTGTATATTCAATAATAGTCCCCCAAAGGTAATCAACACTGAGGCTAACTTGGAATAAGAAAAGATCTGGATTTCGGATTTTTTTCTGATCATTTTCTGAGCCTTTTTTTCAAAAAAAGCTTTACGGTAAGTATTTCCTACCAGCAGTTTATTGCTTTCATCACCGCTAAGGATTACCATATTTCCTTCTATTGAAGTAATTTTCTCATCGTTAATGATATAAGATTTATGTATCCGGCTAAAACAACCAGCCGGTAAACTATCTTCCATTTCTTTCATGGAGTTGTGGCAGGAAAAACGTTGGTTATTTTCCATGTGAAGCACTACATAATTCTGCATGGCCTGTATATAAATAAGCTGATCGCATTTGATCAGGAATTCTTTCAGGCCTTTAGAATCTGCTTTGATAAAAAAAGAATCTACTACATGCTGCTTCTTGGGGCCATGTACAGAATGGGCCAGTTGTGTGAGGTGATCGAATTTATTGATGCTTTTTACAAAACGGTTAAAGGTAATCGGCCTGATCAGGTAATCAAATGCAGCATGCTCAAAAGCTTCGAAAGCCATTTCTGTATTCTCTGATATCAAAACAATTGAAGAAAACTGTTTAATCCGCTCCAGCCAGCTATTACTGTCACTTAAAAATGCAACATCAACAAAAACAATATCTGGTCTGATGGAATATACTGCATCAAAGCTTTCTGGCCGCTGTACCGCGTATCCCTTTAATTGAGTAAGCGGGTAGTCGTTTATGTACACACATAAAGATTCCACGGTATGCAGTTCACCGATTACGTAACAGCTGATCATAATGCATTAAGTATAAATATTACATTGCTATGCCCCTTACCTGGCATTGAAATTTATTATTGATTACAGCAGAAACCGACTGGTTTGTTCATGAATCTTGGGATGGGACAATACCCGAAAAGCCGGGTATTTTGAGAGAAGCATTAACAATAGACGAGTACATTTTTTTGCCTTTTAACCATGTCTAATATCCTCAAAAAAAAATAAATTGCATAAAAACAGTAAACAAAAAAACAAATTATGCGTTACTAAGTTGTATTTAAGCAAATACAATTAAAATTTTAGTTGGCTTAAAAAAGTAAAGCAACAAAAACATTTCAAAAAGTAAGCATTTCGTTACAAAAGCTATCTAACAACTTAGAGATACCTGCTTAAAATAGGTCAATTTTCACTTCCAATTTTTAATAAGCATTTCTTATCTTAATTTTATTGTTTCCAATAATTCTTTGCTTTTAAAAGCGGTTCGCAAAACAGGGTTGAATATTTACAACTTTGATTTTAATGATTTGCGGTTACTTTTCCATTGGTAAAAAAGTACTCTTTGATCCTTAGTGAGAACGCTATCTATCCTGCTTTTGGAAGCTGCAAGTACAGTCCGGAAGTATTGTTTTCTAGCTGTTCCATCATTTTGACTTTTCTTTAAAGAATCGGCCAGTTTAAACTGTAACTGAAAAATGGTGAAAAGCGAATCTTTTTGCTGATCGTTCAGCATAATTTTGTTCTGTAAATCGCGGACTAAAAAAGTAGCTTTTTTTTCGGGGGTATCCAAACGTTTTGAAGAAGCATTTTGAGCCTGGCTACATAGTGAAAATAATACTAAAAGGCCAAAAAGATAGCAGGTTTTGATCATGGTTATTAATTTAGATAAAATTCTGTTTAAAGATTATTGCTGATTATAGGCACTGATAATTGATTTAATAAAATCGAAGTTAAATTTACCTCCATTCTGGTATTGCTCGGCTACTTTGGGATTATCTTTTAGAAGTGTTAAAAATGCGTCCTCCCTTTCTTTACGATTAAAAGACATCTCGGAAGTTTTTATTTCCATAATATCCTGATCCAGTTTTTTAACGTACCAGGTTACACCGTATGAGATTCCGCCATTGTACTTATAAAAAGTTTCTATCAGTTCATATAAAATAATTTTGCCTGATAAAACCCGGTTGACAAATAATGTCTTTCTTTTGTCGGGTAATTTCATGGCTTCTAAATCAATTTCACTCTTTTTTAACTTTACATGAAAGGCTTTTATTTCAGTAGCTTTATACCTTACTCTCTCGTTACCACCCTCTGGAATAAATTTAACTACATCTTCCTGATAGTTTTTAACCTCGCCTTTAATAGTATCATTTTGAAGCGTTACGATATACTCAGATTGGGCTTTAAGGTTTTGAGTGATGCAACAAAGGGATAAAGCTGTGAATACAAACGATAGGTTAGGTGATTTCATATTTTTGTTAATATTTTTTGCTTTCTAACTGCTTAGCAATTAACCTAAATAATATCTTAATTGATACAATAAAGAATGGGCGTTAATTATTTTTTTTAATTCTAACAAAAGATGAATAAAACAATACAACTATCGTTGAAATGACAAAAGGCAAGAAAAAAAATGAATATAACTTAAAATCAGAATGAAGAACTAAAAATGTTTTAACATAACCATCAGGATTTGCTTTTAAAAAAAATAACACATTGAAAATAATCATATAATTAATCGGAAATTGCAAGACTATCCTTAATA
>NNBT01000062.1_pt1 | contig 19427 bp, 14 predicted proteins | sample 1173831 | NCBI WGS metagenome assembly NNBT01 (sample SAMN07173936, study PRJNA388173) | plant metagenome | isolation source: symbiotic tissue sample KVJ10 | place: Norway: Troms, Kvaloya island | reverse complement strand
CTCCAGTGGCATGAGAAATACCACGATTACGAGCTACTGATAGACCAGCATTGCTGTATGAAAAAATCTTGAGACGAGAATCTTCAATAGTCTTCAATAGTTCTAAAGTCCCATCGGTTGAGCCATCATTAATAACAATTAGCTCAAAATCAGAAAATGTTTGTTGAATAACGGATTTTATCGTTTCTAAAATAGTGCGTTCAGCATTGTAAGCGGGAATAATAACAGATATGGTTGTCATAGAGTTTAACGAGATGGAAAGTAGAAGAATTTTTGGAAGTCCTTAGTGTAAGGAGAGCATAAACCAATTAGTTTGGGAATAGTTCCAAGAGTTCTTGTGCAGCTGCCTGAATTTGTGAAGGTTCTTTTACAAATCTGCAAAAGGTAATTGAGTAAGTCCAAGCTTGATAAAATGCCTCATTTTTATGGTAAGCATTAGGTAGAAAGACATGAGGAATACCCATAAGAATGCAGAGAATATGTCCGTGCAACCGGTTTGTAATAATTAGACGATGCTGCTTGAATTGATACATTCCATGATGCATATAACTTAAGGATTTAAGATGCATTGAGGAGTTATATAAGTTATTAAATCCAAAAGAATAATGATGGAAGTATTTCCAAAGATGTCGGTATATCCACTCACCAGGAATTACTGTACCTTTTTGCAAGCCTTCCCGAATTCGCTCCATGCGTTCAGCTGTGTCATATTTGAAAGAAGTCCAATCTTCTACAACTAAATTAGGGAAATCGATAGAAGTCTGAGAATTACTTTGATTCAACTCTTTGTCATTTCTATAATGATACAAAATAGAGTTGCTGCGGTTATCTCTCGATAAGAAACCAGGTAAGTTGACCATTTGGAAAGCCATATCAGGTGCTTTAATTACCTGACAATTGTAGAAAGATTTTAGAGCAAGTTCATAGCTGTAGTCATCACGGACAAATAAAGTCAAATTAGGATGTGAGTTGAATACATTTGCTGCTTCCATTAAATTGGTTGTTTCAACAAAATAAATACTTTGTGGTAGAATAATTATTGGTCGATCCCGGTACTTGGAAATAATCTGTTCGCGAAATTTTTGATGAGCAGTCCAAAGATCGCCTAAATTTCCTCCTCCTTGCAGCAAAATAGGAGATTTTCCAATTCTTTCTTCCATTACTTTGCTAGAAAAGTTGTTAGGACTAGCAGTATATTTAATTTTTGTTTTTTGCACATTGATTAAATAGAGTACAGTACCTAACCCGATCAGGTGATCGCCAATATTAGGATAGTCGGGATAGTCTAGTAATGCACACTCTTGAAATGCTTCTAATTTTCCTAGTGATTTATGTAGAACTTCTTTCAGCTGTTCCGGTTGGGGGGTAGCCATGAATTTTAGTTCCTCGTTGTTATTCGTTATTTCTCAATGAATGAGTGTAGCTAGAAGAAGCTTTTTCTATAAAAAGCCAAATTCTTACTTAGCTTTAATTAAATCCTGAGAGCTATTTAATTTTTATTTTGCAATTGATAAAGATTGCGTTTTATCTAAAACATATTTGCTAGCCCAAATGCTGTAAAGAGGTAATGCTAATAGATGAGTAATGAGCACCGCAACAGCTACCCAAAAAATTCCCCACTTTACAGCTACTAGTAATGAAATTGTAAAAATCACCGTAAAAATTAGGTTCCAGTAAAGATTAATGTGACTTTTATCTACAGAGTTAAGTAACATAGAAGCGCCATCAGCAAATGGGCGTGGTAGCGCTGACAAACAGATAACTATCAATATTGGAATTGCTGTTACCCACTTTTGCCCAAAAACAATTGGGACATAAAATGGAGCTAGACTTGACTGTAGCAAAACTAATGGAAATACAATTAAGGCAAATGTTTTTAGGCTACTAAAATAACGTTCTTGAAACTCCTTAACGTTTCCCCTAGCGGCACAAAGATGAGGGTATAAAGACCAAGTCATTGTATTTATGACATTCATGCTGATTCCTAACCCAGCATTGAAAGCGAAATAGTAAATTCCTAGCGCCTGGACTCCTAAAAAACGTCCAATGATCAGGTAATCAAGATTACCTCTTAACTTATTTAGTAACTCAACTCCAAGAATATTTCTAGCATAACTAACAACTTCCTGCCACTTATTAAAACTAAACGACATGGTAGGACGCCAAGGATGATTCATCAGATTGATAACAATCCATACTGGAGTCGTAATAACAATAGGTATAACAACAGCCCACATTCCCATCCCTAATAGAGCTAAAGCTATAGTGAGAATATTGATTAGGATCGACTGCGTGGCATTGCATAATGCTGTAATTTTCAGGCGGTTCTCTCGCTGGATTAAGGCAGACTGAACTGCAAAGATTGGCAGCATTAAGTAGACTAATGCCATAATGCAGATAGGTAAGATAACTTGATTATTACTATAAAACAAAGCAATCGGTAAAGCGGCAAGACACTGAAGAATAAACATTACTCCACATAGTATCCAATTAAGCCAGTAAGATGTCTGACAAATAATTTTCAGATCCTTCTCTGATGCCTGAATAATCTTAGAGCCAATTCCAGCTCTTAAGGTAAAAACAGTTGCAAATTCATTGGTAGTCAAAACGATTGCTATCAATCCATAATCGTAGGGATTTAACAGGTGAGATAAAGTAATTGTTGTTCCTAATCGGAAAACACGATTTACTAACTCCGCCCCCCCCATCCAACCAATATTACGCACATATTGACTAGATACTTTTTGCCTTAGCTTTTTGATTAACATGAGGGCATCCTTCAGAGAAAATTAGATATTTTTTATCAAGTTAGAATTTAAATATAAGCAGCTTCAGGCTTCTTATGAAGAGAAGAGTTACGAGGCTGTACTTCTTCTTTGAATGCAATTCCCATGATGATTAAACCGGGATAGTATAAGTAACCTAAAGCCTCTTGGCTATCATTAAATGTAAAAAGTAATAGAGTGACAAGAAAATACAATGCTACCCTGGCAGTTGTGCTTTTCTGGGCTTTAATCAGCAAAACTATAAAACTCAATAAAATTGGTACTAAAAAAGCAATGAAGCCAACTATCCCTTTAACAAACAAGAGACCAAACCAAGTATGGTGAGAGCCGATAGGCATTTCTGCTAATGCTTTAGGCCCTGGTGCTTCTCGAAAACCATGACCCCAGATAGGAGCTTCTTTCCATTTATCCAAGGCAATTACACCCAAAGCTTCATGCACTCGTGAAGAGTCCGGTCTAGCATTATCAAATGCTTCTTTAGCATCCTTAATAGTACCAAGAAGTGTCGTGCTAAAAATACCTGCTAAAAAGCTAACAAACCCGATCGCAATTTGCGTAGTAGGTTTAGTAATTTTTGTAAGCAACAAAACTAATATGAAAACTATCGGTAAAGCTATAAAAGATAAGCGAGAAACAGATACTACACTCATCGCTAAAGAGCCGACTATACCAATGAAGCGCCACTTATTGTTACGTTCTTCAAGAGCAAGGAAGAAGTAGATGTTTCCAATAAGACCTAGCGCAGGTGCCCAAGGTGCAAATAGAAATAGACGGACATTATTCGTACCGTAATCACTACCATAGAAATTTACATTGTAAAAAAGCTCACCATTCTGTATTAATCTTTCAATTGGAGAAGAATAGAGTAGTGCAGGAAACTTTAATATCCAAGCTAGATAAAAGAAGGGAATTAAAATCAAACTTTGAAGGCATAAGATACAGACGGCTCTATAGATTAATTTTGGTCGAATATTGAGACAGCCGCTTAATGGAAATAGTGCTAGCAAAGCCCAATCTGTAAACCAATTAATTAATGACCTAAGAGTTTGATTTGTACCTACATCATAATTTATACAGCCTATAATTGTAGCGATCGCTATGACCAGAATAGAGACAATCCAAACCCAATGCATCCAATAAACTTTGATTCTTTTTTCAATACTAGTCTGCGCTGTTTGGTTCCAAAGCCGCTTACATAAGTAAAAAAATAGTATCCAGGCTAATATGAAATTTACAGGATATAAAATACCAATAAAATAAAATACATAGGTACTAATTATCCAATACCAAACAAGACTTTCTTCAAAGTTTTGAGGTTTCATTGTTCCATTCTCTTCCTCTCTATACTCACAGTCTTATCAGATATTAAATTTTTACGTTCGCGCCACCAAAGTAACACCAATCCAAGGGATACGAAAAGGGAGCCTAAAGTTGAACCTAGTAAAACCAATTTATCTTTTGGTGAAGTCGGGTTTTCAGGTAATGTAGGCTGTATAACAAGTTGAATCAGTGGATAAGATCCAAAAGTATTCGACTTGCCAATATCCAGTCTGGTCAAATTGGAAGAAAAGACCGCTTCCGCAATTTGCGCATTTCGTTTCAGCGAATCCAAGGTGCTTTCCAACTGTGTTAAATTCTTGAGCCTACTCTCAAGCTGGTTAATCTGTTGTTCTATTGCTTGAGCTTGAGCGGTGAATCCTTTTTGGTCTGCCTGAACTATAACTAATTCTTGGGAAAGAGCGTCTCGAGGAACGCTGTTACCAGAGTTATTGCTACTAAGGCTTAACTGCTTTAGAACTGCCAAAGTGATTTTTCGCCCTAAAAGAGACTCACCTCGAGCTAGCAGGGCCTGTTGAGCAGCGTCTCTTTTTGCTTGCTCTGCAATTAATGTTGGATGGCTAGGCAGAAATTTGGATTCTAAAACTACCAGAGAAGCGGTAGCATCACTATAATTTTTTAAGTTCTGTTGAAATATCTGGTCTGTTTGAAGAGTAAAAGCATCTGTAGCTTGTCCAGCAGATAGTTTTAAATTTTTCGATAATTGTGCCAAACGAGTAGTAGCCTGTTGCTGTTGACCGATTATTTCAGCTCGTTGTCTACGTAACTGTTCAATGTTGGTTGTCAGATCCTTAATTTGATCTTCAGAGTTCAAACCCGAACGTGCTTTGTAATCGGCAAGGCGCTTATGAGCAAGTGCTAATTTGTTTTGCGAAGAAGTTAGGGAAGTTTGATAACCTATATCTCTTTGAACAGCTTCTTGATTTCGTAGCATGTTGAGTCTTGCTTGCAAGGCTTTGTAAAAAGCTAAAGATTTATTTCGAGCTTCCTGGGGACTCGCGCCTTCAAAATCAACACTCATCATGGAAGTATTAATTATTAGCTTGAGCCGAGGTTTGCCAAACTCTTCTAAAGACATATTGAGTTGATCTGCTGCCGCTTTTAATATAGGGTCGCTTTCAGCAATAAATTTATAAATTTCTCTTGGATCTTGAGAAGCAAGAGCAGCGTATGGAGACACATTTTCATAATTAGCATAGCCAATGTCTGGTAAATTAATATTGGCATTTGACCATGCTCCTGGCAGATTAATAGCTGAAGAACTAGTATAGGTCGGTGGTGTAAGCTTTAGATAAAGAAAAGTTGCAGTCCAAAATGCTATGTTGGTAGCTAGACCTAGAAGTAAGTAACGCTGCCAATATCCTTGTTTCGTTACTAATTTTCTCAAACTGCTAGGGTAACCCGCAGAGATTTCTGTATGATTGGCCATTAAAAATCCTCTAAAGTCGGGAACTGGCTGCGGAATTACAAAATCTAGGTGGGGTTTTGCGATTCGCCTAAGTAAACTTACAGGATCGTACTACATGGTTGCTTAAAATTTTATTAATAATTCTTATTAAAGTTTCCTTCTTAAACAGCAATGACAAAACTGCCTGATGGTCAATATTGTCTCAATGCAGACAGCATCCGCTAGGGTTCAATAAAATTATCCACCTAGATATCCACCTAGCTGTACCTGATTTACTTTATTTGCAAATCTTATGAAAATAGCAATGAGCGATCGCCGTTTTTGGAAGTTGCTAGCGCAAACAATTTGTATTGCTATACTTACGCTAGCTATTGTCGTAAAATTTACACCCATTAAATCTAGTTGGAGTACTACATCAGGCTATCACTGGACTAATGTATCTATCGGAGGAGGTGGTTATGTTACAGGCATTTATTTGCATCCACGAGAGCGAAATTTAGCCTACATCAGAACTGATATGGGTGGCTTTTATCGTTGGAATTCAAAAGACTACAAATGGATTCCGCTAACAGATATATTTAGCTTGCAACACAGCAATTACTACGGGGGAGAAGCCTTAGCACTTGACCCAAATAATCCAGATATTGTCTACATCGCAGCAGGGAAATATACTACTGGTTGGGGTGGATTAGGAACAATTTTTAAATCGAGCGATCGCGGTAAAACCTGGAATAAGCTGAAAATAGACTTGCCAATGGGCGGCAATGAAACTAAACGTTGGCTAGGAGAGAGGCTAGCCGTGAATCCCTTTAATTCCAATGTTATTTTATTTGGCTCGCGATTGAATGGGCTATGGAAGTCTTCAGATGGTGGCACAACATGGGGCAAGGTTAGCTCCTTTCCCGAAAAGTCGGAAGCAAAGATTGGAATTGCAGGTATTGTATTTAACAAAAATGTGTTTGGACTAGTCTATGCCAATGCCTATGGAGATGGCATATATAAATCCACTGATGCGGGTGTTACCTGGAGCAAAATACCAGGAAGCCCATCACAAGTGAATCGAATGGCTCTCGCAAAGGGCAGAGTTCTGTATGTAACGCATACGTCAGGTGTTAGCAAATATGCAAACAGTATTTGGAGCAATATCACACCAAGTAATGCGAAAACTACATTTAATGCCATTTCTGTAGATCCAAACAATCCCAATCACCTTTTAATTGTTTATGACCAGTATGTTTCCACAACAAACGATCGTGTAATATTTCGATCTACTGATGGTGGAGCTACATGGCAACAGAAACAGCATACCTTGAAACCTCAAGTGCCCTGGTGGCCTGAGTGGTATTTTGCCTCTGCAACCTCAGCTATTGAGTTTGACCCAAAAACTCCTGGACGGTTATGGTTAACAGACTGGTATGGAACATGGCGGACAGACAACATCAACGCAGAGTCATCTGTTTGGTCGAACTATGAAAAAGGACATGAGCAGATAGTTAGCTTCGCCCTAGCCTCGCCTCGAAGTGGCTCTAAATTGTTGAGCGGTGTTGCTGATACGGATGGGTTTGACCACAACAAGGGGCTAGATGTCTACCCATCTACGCAATTGGGCGGCAAAAATAGTCCTCGGTTCCAGGATACCTATGGCCTTGCTTATAGCGAAAGCAATCCTTCACGAATGGTACGTGTTGGTGGTAATCGATGGAACAATGCATATACGGGAGCAACTTCGGAGGATGGGGGACTGACATGGAAAAAATTTTCCTCGTTTCCGAAGAACACAATCCCGTTGCGTGTAGCCATGTCAGCTACAAATCCAAATCTATTTGTCGCAATTGTTCATCGAGGACAGCCTATTCGCACAACCGATGGCGGATTTTCTTGGAGCAAAGTATCAGGATTACCCAAAGGCCCCAAAGGCCCGTGGTACTGGGGTCAACCATTAGTAGCTGACAAATTAGATGGCAACACTTTTTACTATTACAGTAGTGGCAATTTATACCGTAGTCAGAATGCAGGCGCATCCTTTAGGATTATAAACTCATCATTGCCTTCAGAAAGTTGGTCTATGCTCAAAACAGTTCCGGGGGTTAATGGTGAAGTCTGGCTCAGTCTTAATTCTCACGGACTTTATCGCTCAACAAATGGCGGTGCGAACTTTGCCCAGATTCCGAAAGTGAAGAAAGCTCATTTATTCGCTCTTGGTAAGGCACGGCAGGGAAGCAAAATTCCTGCACTGTATTTGTATGGGGAAATTGCTGGTATGGGCGAAGGAGTATTTCGCTCTCTAGACAAAGGAAAAACATGGATAAATATCACTTTTTTACACCAACCTATGGGCAATGAGCCTAATGTAATGGAGGCTAGCTGGCAGAAATTCGGACTAGTCTTTATTGGTACTAACGGTAGAGGAATATATCGAGGTAGTCCGTAAAAAAAATTACTATTGTTTGTACAACTGACATCAGTTGGAAGAAAACCACAAAGCTAAAAGATTATTAATTTTTGTACTCTATGTTAATTTTTGTAAAAAACATAGTAGTATGATTTTTGCAACGTTATTTAATACAATTAGGTTGTTAATACGAGGTATATTGATATGTAGTATATGTATAGTTAACGCTTATAGAACGACGGCTTAACATCAGCAAAACTTTTGTAATGCTGTAATATACGGGTTTTAAGTAGTATTCTAGGTAACTTTAATTAAGGTGGTAGAGATATTAGGTAGTGATAGCTATTAACTTGATACCTTTCTTAATTCATTCATCTAGGAAAGGTAATTTTTTAAACCCTCTGCATACTAGTATTTTACTGCTAGTGTTCTGTTTATGCGGACAGCAAGTCTTCAACCTCTTGATAGCACACCTAAATCATGAAGTATGTGAGGGCGTAACTCATGCTTTAATCGTAGGGCGAGAAGGAGAACGTCTAGTCAATGCTGTGATAGATAATCAAGAAAAAGGTTTTCTAGAAAATTCCACTCAGGGACAAAGTAATCCTATAGATTATCGTCAGAAGAGGCCCAGCTTCCACAACAGCTTCAACCATCTGTACAATCTCGTACAAGACAACCCCGATCAAATAAAACAACTCAATAAAATTAGATATATCTATAACCAGTGGCAATGGGAGTTGAAGCAAAAAAGGCTTTCTGGTTCTGGGAGCAACTCTGCTCTGACAAAAAGCACTTTATTTGATTCCTTGCACAACGAGATTAGGAAACTCATTCAGCACGAAGAGATGCTTTTGAGGGTTCGCAAAAATCGCGTACAGTATTTGAATAATATTAACACTGCGATCAATATTTTCAGCACATTAATCATTTTGTTAGGAGCAATTTTAAATCTCCAGTTGTTGCATTGGCGAGTCAAACTTCCATTAAACAAATTGACACAAGTTTGTAAACTTTGGCAAGCGGGACAAATGGAAGTGCAACTCTCCCATTCTTCTCTAGATGAGATTGGGCAACTAGCTGGAGTTCTTAATGCGATCGCTGATAAGACTCGTCACCGTCAACAAAGTATTGAGGTGCGTAACCAACAGCTTGAAGACATGATATCTGCACTTTCCCACGACCTCCGTATTCCTTTACTTGCCACTCGTAACACCTTAGATTGTATGCTCAAAGGAGCTTTTGGTTCAGTAAATGATACTTGGAAGGAAGTTTTTCAAGAGTACCATGAAGCTAATGAGGATCTGCTTAAGCTTGTGGAACTGCTCTTAGATATCTCCCGTTATGAAGCCCGCAGCGCTTGTTTAATGTGCGATCGCCTGAATTGGGAAAAGATTTTAATTAAAGTAATTAGTCAGATAAAAGCAACATCTACATCTGAGTTAGCCTTCGTTTGTAAAACTTCTCAATTGCTGCCAACTGTCTATGGTGATGAACTAGAAATTCAAAGGGTTTTACAAAACTTACTTGATAACGCTGTGCGGGTAAGTAAGCCTAACGGGGAAATTCTGATTGAGATAACGCCTGATGGAGATGAGCAAGTGCGAGTTTCGGTGCGCGATCGCGGTTCAGGAATTGCACCGCAAGCTCAGGAAAAGCTATTCCACCGCTTTATTCAAGGACGGGGGCATCGTGGCAGAAGTGGGCTTGGTCTGTACTTGTGTCGTCAAATTATTGAGGCTCACGGAGGAAACATTGGTGTTGAAAGTTCTCTTGGAGAGGGAAGTACTTTCTGGTTTACTCTCCCAAGTGCCATAAATAAACTTGATTGCAACGATGAACAGAATATAACCAGATTTAGCAAGAATGATACCTAATATTGACAAAGATAAAACTGTACGGGTTCTATTAGTTGACGATCACGCTTTAATCCGCCGAGGGATGAAAGGGCAATTTAGCCTAGAACCTGGTTTTAGTATAGTTGGAGAGGCATTGGACGGTGGAGAGGCTGTTGAATTAGCTAGCCAACTCCAACCAGATGTAGTTTTAATGGATATCGATCTACCAGTTATGGATGGGATTACAGCCACCCAGCATATAAAAAGTAACTGCTTGACTACTTGTGTTCTAGCCTTAAGTGCCTTCGACGACGATATCCAGGTCATGGGGATGCTTGCAGCTGGTGCTGATGGTTACTGTCTTAAAACCATTGAATGGGAACAGCTCATCGCTGTCATTCAATTGATACTTCAAGGTGGTGCTTACTTAGATCCTCTAATCGCTCAAAAAGTTGCTCGGATGCTGAGGGCAACCACTGTCGTTCCCGATGTTCCTGTATCTCAAGTAATAGCGCAACCTATTCTCAGTAATCGCGAACGCGAGATTCTTAAACTTATTGCACAGGGGCGCTCAAACCAACAGATTGCAAACCAACTTTACCTCTCACTTGGAACCGTCAAGTCTTATGTACGTATGGTTCTCAACAAACTTAGCGTTGACGATCGCGTTCAAGCAGCAGCTTTAGCCGTACGCCAAGGGTTGATTTAAGCTTATAGGAATTTATGTAAACAGTCAGATAATTCTGTAAAAGTGGTAGCCAGTGGTGAGATGTTATTCACAAGTTGTTCTGACCACAAAATATAAGGCTGAAGTAGTTGATGCTGGAATTGCTCAGGTATAGGTAGACATAGCACCAATATATGAGGTTCAAACAAAGCGATCTCTTCCGGCGTGGGAATACAATAATATGGAAAAACTTCTGCATTTTGTTTTAGGCAATGACTGCTGACGCGCTGCACGGTCATAACGTTGCTACCAACAACCATAATTCGGTGTCTTTTCATAGTCTTTTCATATCTTTAGACTTATCTGCAAATGGGAAATTCCTACGAGAAAATGGTTTTAGCGATCGTCAAGGAAGTGCGATCGCTTAACCGCCCAGCGTAGCCGATCGTCAGCGTTGAATGGACGTAACAATAAGGCTTTGGGCAAATAAGTTGAGCTAAATCATCAGTTAAGAGCGGAAAGTATAGAAAGAATAAAGATTGATTTTTTCCCAGGCAGGCTCAAGTCATTAACAGATAAAGAGCATAAGCAATTAAATTGCAATCTGACAAGTCCACAGACTGCCATTTTTACCTGACTATAGAAATGACGAGATAAACAAAGCTTCTCACTCGCTACTTGAAATATTTTTACTCAACATATCATCTGTTCAACACCAATTCTATGTGGCAACAATTGTTTGTTATCTTAATTTTCGTAGTTGTCAAAATCTCTGATTTTTTGGTTTTTTATGTGATGTAGTCAGTCACTCGGCGTTAAAAAACAAAGCTATGTGAAGAAATGTAAATTCATCGAATAGCTTATAAATTGGTTATTGTATAGGTTTGAAAAAATTAAACATACGTTTGTTTTATCGTGCCTAATTACCTTATTATGAAATTTAGACTATCTGTACGCTACAGCCAAACGGATAGTTAGCTGGATAATTTTATTCCTGATTAGGATACTGTATAAAAAATAATTTAAGTAGCCATCAGATAGTATTTTATATCGGTATTTGCGTACGAAAGTATACGTAGGCTTCACTAGGTTTTTACTCAACCTTGTGAATAAATTCTCAATTCGGATCAAATCTTTTATTGGTACTTACACATTAAAAAGTTAAGTATCTCTAAAGCCCTGACAGATCAAAGATTTCAGTTTTGTTGCAGGTAATGCTCACTTACCAGCAGCCATAATTTTTTGTGTCGATAAATGTATAACACTGTCAGTAAATTTCCGGTGAGCAGAAAATATGGGCAATGCTCTGAATCCTACTATTTTGCAACTCCAGATGGTGAGCATTAAATTATATGGCAGACCGAGTTAGTTTTCTCGATACCGATTTTGATCGTATGCCTTTATACGAGGCAATTGAACTATTACTGACGCAGTTGCTGAAGCGGCAGGGTGGTCGAGTGTATTATGCTAACGCCCACACTATGGTAACTGCCGCCAAAAACCCAGCACTGGCAAAGGCGTTAGAACAGAGTGATTTGTTGTTGGCAGATGGAAGCGGAGTTCGTTGGGGTAGTGCTTTATTGGGTACGCCATTGGTGCATAATCTCAATGGCACTGATTTAGTTCCGGCTTTGTGTAAAGAAGGGGCAGCAAAAGGTTTATCAGTCTATTTTCTAGGTGGTAAGCCGGGTGTCGCTGAAGAAGCGGCAGCTAACCTCAAGAAAGCCTATTCTGGGTTGATAATTGCCGGAACTCAGGACGGCTATTTTCCTGAATCGCAAACGCAGCAAGTATTAGAGGCTATTCGGATAGCCCGCCCGCACCTGCTGTTAGTGGCGATGGGCGTACCCCTACAGGAAATTTGGATTAACCAATACGCTAGCCAATTGCCTCGTATCACTTGTATGGGTGTGGGTGGTCTGTTCGATTTTATGGCTGAACGTGTGGCCCGTGCCCCCTATCCAATTCGCTCTGTTGGTATGGAGTGGCTGTGGCGACTGGCAATGGAACCGACTCGACTTTGGCAGCGCTATCTTCTAGGCAACTTTATCTTTTTACGTTTACTACTAACCTACGCGTTTGCTCGACGCCAAAGTGAAGAACAAAGTAGTCAAATCACATTAGCTGCACCAAATAAGTCGGGATTTGAAAATGATTTGAACTTTTAATTCATCACTAAGACTGATTAAAAGTTGCTTGTAACACTACTCTTTAGGTGATTCATCTAGTCAAAATAGATTTTATAGATAGTTCAGGCTTAACCGCTTTATTTAAGGTGGTTTCGTCTATACGTCCAAGTGCCTGTTGTTCAGTAATTTGCAATTTGCAAGCACCTGTTCGCACGATCTTGGAACTGACTCAGATGGATTTAGTGTTTGAAATTTATGAAAATTATGACGCCGTTGTAACGATGTTGAATGCTTAAACATGAAGTATTGATCGCTACCGTCATTGCAAATATCTTAAAGAACAGATTGACTGGTGACATATTTACTTGCTTAAACTATCAGAAAATCTCATTCTCACTTTTACAGAGTACTGAAGCAAGTAAATGTACAGACGATCGAGTTCATCAATTTAATACTGAAACTGCAATTACCATGTCTAATACCTTTACTCCCCGTCGTTTTGATATGCAAGTTCTAGATGATACCCATACTCTTCCTAAAGTTAAAGTTACAGTTCATCCCTCTGTAATCAGTAAAGCCAAGCGAATGATTGACATCTTAGGTGCTGTTATTGGGCTATCGATTACAATATTCTTAGCAATTCCTATTGCGATCGCTATTAAGTTAGATAGCCCAGGTTCTATATTTTACAGTCAAATTCGCTGTGGTTTGAATGGGCGTCACTTCCGAATTTGGAAATTCCGTTCGATGTCAGTCGGAGCTGACCAACTTAAGCATCTAGTTAAGAATGAAGCTCAAAGCGATCGGATATTCAAAAATGAGAATGACCCCCGCATTACCTGTGTAGGAAAGTTTCTCCGCCGCACTAGCTTAGATGAACTTCCTCAGTTTTGGAACGTGCTGCTGGGGGAAATGAGTCTAGTCGGTACCCGCCCTCCTACTCCTAATGAAGTGATACACTACTCAAAGCACCACTGGGAAAGGTTGAATGTCAAACCGGGTATGACTGGTGAATGGCAGGCTCATGGTCGCTCCAGTATTAAAGACTTTGAAGATATTGTTCACATGGACTTAGACTACCAACGTAAGTGGTCTATCGTTTATGATATGAGTCTCATCTTGAAAACTTTAAAAGTTGTGTCAAATAAGAGCGGTGCTTGCTAATCTACAAGTTGACAGAAAAACAGTTATAAGTTCACTCAGAAATGAGCTTGCAATAGCTGCTCTAAAATTATGTAGGCAAATGCAAGTGTGTCTAGTAGAGAAGTCCATCGTAGACATCGCAGATTGAAGTATTGTCTCTGACTCAATTAGAAGATTTAAGAGGTTGTTTGAAAAGTTTTTTTGTGATGTTAGGTACTTTTAGATCCCCACTAACCCACCTTAAAAAGGGGCTAACTGGAATCAAAGATCCCCTTTAAAACAGGGATTTAGAGGGAGCTAAAACTTTTGATATCGACAACAGAACTTTTCAAACATCCTCTAAGATCGACTTTATTCAAAATTACGTTACAGCAGTTTTCTTTTGCATGAGGTACAAAGTCACTGGTTTTGAGGCAGGAGGCAGAAGGCAGGAGGCAGGAGGCAGGAGGCAGGAAGCAGAAGAATAATTTGGTTTGTGAATTCTTGGTTCTGTACCTCATTTAGTTGCAAACTGCTGTAAGGCAAGACGCGATTTATCGCGTCTTTGTGATGATTTATCTTTACTCAACTTCCTCACAATGAATTAACAGCTTTTCCATCGCTTCTGCTAGAGAAATCAATTCTGTCCAAGAGGAACCACTAACTAAACTTTGGGCGTGAGCTAATCGGTTTCGCAACTGTTCAGCAGACTTGAGGAAACGTTCGCCAAACCGTTTTGATTTTAGTCCTAATTGCTGGAGAAGTTCTGGTTGATTTAAAATCAACTCTCGCTTATCACAGAATTGCAGATAATCTAACAAATCCGTGGCTTCGTTTCTTTCCTGACTCTCTCGCCATAATCGTTGAGCAACTTCTAAGCGCTCAGGTTTAAGGACTTTTTGCCAAGAATCTTGAGGATAGTAAATCCGCACCAGCCGCAGCAAATTCATTTCTAGCAGCGTTACTAAGCCAAACAGTAGCATTCGCACGGGTGCTTTCTGCAAATCACCACAGGTAACAATACCACTTACCTGATTGCAATCCAAGACAAACAATCGCGGAGTTTGTTGCAAAATGGGTAGCAACTTTATCAGTGGGGTGGAAATGGCAATTAGTTCTTTGGGATGAAACACCCGTTGATAGTCGCTACATTTACCTTTTTTGCCTGGGAGCAAACTAGAGCGTTCTACATAACCACTAATAATATCTCCCGTCTCAACGCCGATAACATCAAAATTTTGTGCTTGCATCCAATGCAGCACTTCTTTCGCCTCCGCATCAGCTGGCATAGCTTTCAGGGGTTCTGCCACGTATTCAATGGTGATATTGTTCTCAAATAAACTCCGCAGGTCTTGAGAACGTGATTTTAGGTGTTTCATCCCCCGGCTGTAAACTCACGTTAAATAATCCTAAGGCACTCACGCGATGTCTGCGACGGGCTACGCCTACGCCAGTGGAATTTTCTGCTAGATTATCCTTGCGTAAGCGTAGCTACCCCAACAAATACCATAGACCAATGTTATACCATCTTAGTTGGTATCATTTTAGTGATGATTTAGACAATTTCAAGTAACAAAATATTTCGCATCTAGAAAAAAATAAATATATATGTAGTTAACTATATGAGAATAGTTGATTAGTTTGCGATAAAAATGCCGAAAATACCGACAAAAAAATGTTATTACTAAAACGACGTATCGAATTGATGCTTGGTAGAATTTTACCAAGATAACCAAAATTGATAATAATATTATTATGCCAAGAAAAGAACAAGGATGGGTTACATTTCAAACCTCAGAGGACGAGCGGAAGATTCTAGAGGAGTTCTGCGAACAGTCTCAACGCACTAAGACTGAGATTCTGCGGGAACTTGTGCGTAGTCTCACTCAGCAGTCTTCAACACCAATATCATCAGCAACTCAGCAAGAAAAACAGGAAGATATCTATTACACTCAAAAGCCTGACATAGAAAGTAGTATTCAAAAGAAATCACTAAAAGTTAGCTCTCGCAATATTCTTAAAGGTGTGGTTAAACGAGTTGTTTATGGAGCAGTTAATAGTGAGGTTACTTTGGAGATTATTCATAAAGTAGAATTAACTTCAATTATCACCAGAGCTTCCGCAGAAGAGTTGGAATTATCTGAGGGAAAAGAAGCTTATGCAGTTATTAAATCTAACGATATTGTCATTGCTAGAGAATAGAAATACGTTGATTTTGGACGTTAGATATTAAGAGAATAAACTTTCTTTACTTGAGTATATATAGTTGATGCGATCGCTTATGTAATAGCTGTTTTCGTATAAATGGAATACAAAATAAGTAGGACTTACGCACGGGTAACGGAAAACGAACCACAGAGGGCGCAGAGTTCACGGAGGAATGAGAGTTTGAGAGGGTTTTTGCGTAAGTCCTAATAAGGTAGCATAGATGTGCTACCTTACTGAAAACGAATATTAACCTTCTTTAATCGCTGTTTGATAGCGACCTAGTGCGATTAAAGGAAAGTATTGTTGATACATATGATACTTGAGATAAAAATGGCAAGGGAAGCCAGTACCCGTAAAGTCTGCCTCAAACCAAGTACCATCTGCCTTTTGAGTTGCCACCAGATAGCCAATTCCCCGCTCAATCGCATCAAGAGCTAATTTACCTGTTGCTTCACCTGCTGCTATTAACCCTATTATTGCCCAAGCAGTTTGAGATGCAGTACTATTTCCTTTGCCTTTGAGACTGGGATCGTTGTAGCTGCGGCAAGTCTCACCCCAACCACCATCTGGATTTTGGCATCCAACTAACCAAGCTGCTCCTCGTTCTATATTGAGTTTATACTTTTGAGGATCGATTAACGCCAAAGCTGATAAAACGCCACTAGTGCCGTAGATATAATTTACACCCCAACGACCAAACCAACACCCTTCGGTTTCTTGTTCGTGCAAAAGATAAGTAAGCGATCGCTCCAAATTATCACTATCAATTGACAAATTACAAGCACCCAGCATTTCTAGCACTCTAGCGGTAACATCTGCGGTGTTTGGATCGATCATCGCTTTCAAATCGCCATAGGGAATTGAGTTAAGCCAATCTCGATCGTTATCCAAATCAAAAGCAGCCCACCCACCTGGTTTACATTGCATAGATGCAATCCAGTTTAAGGCACGAGCGATCGCAGCCTGCTTGATTTTTTCATTGGGGAGTTTCGCTAAATGTAGAGCCATCACCACCACCGCCGAGTCGTCTACATCGGGATAAAAGCGATTGTCAAACTCAAACGCCCAAGCCCCTGGTTTTCCTTGGCGATTTTTTACAGCCCAATCTCCGTAATCTAAAATTTGCTTTTGCAGCAACCATTCTCCAGCCTTGACGACAGCCGGATGATCTGGTGCAAAACCAGATTCTACTAAAGCACGCATTGCCCAAGCAGTATCCCAAACCGGTGAAACACAAGGCTGTACCCGGTAGCTATCTTCTGTTTCAATGGCAAAGTTATCAATTGCTTGCAAACCTCGTTCCACAATGGGATCGTTTCGGTCATAATCCAGACACCGCAAAGCTAGCATTGAATTCAGCATCGCCGGAATAATGCCGCCCCAATCGCCTGTAGCTTCTTGGCGCTCTAAAATCCATTTTTCGGCGGCTTTGATGCCTTCTTGACGAAAGGGTACTAAATTAAGGCTTTCTGCCAACTTGAATCCTTGATCGAGGGTGAGGAATAAATCTGTCCAATCGCCACTTTGGGGTAATTCCCACTGGACTCGATCGATACCTTCAGCGTATAGTTCATCTAAGTTGATAGCTGAGTCGGTGAGATAAACAGGTTTGCGATCGCATACAATCAACAAGGGTACTGTGCTGGAACGCGCCCAACTAGACATCTCGTAGATATTGACAGGGAAAGCCTTTGGTAAAAGCATTATCCAAGGTGGTAGCGAGGGAATACCGCGCCAGTTGTAGCAGCCAATCAAAGCTAGGTGTAACTTGGTAAAAATCCGAGTTTTAGTAATACCACCCCGTTGAAGAATAAAAGCTTTCGCTCTAATCATTGCCGGATCGGTTGCTGGCACACCCAATAGTCTCAGCGCCATGTAGGCTTCAACCGAGGTGCTAATTTCTCCGCCATCACCGTAGAAAAGTTCCCAGCCGCCATGCTGCCGTTGCTCTTGACGCAAATATGCTTCAACTTTGTGTAAAGGTCTGGTTTGGTCTGTTCCCCAAATTTTATGTAAAAGGACGACTTCAGCAGTGATGGTGACATTAGATTCTAACTCTGCCCACCAGTAACCTGCCGGATTTTGAATTGAAAGCAGATATTCTTGGCTAGCTGCGATCGCATCTGCGAGATTGACTTTTACCCTGTCTTGTGTTTGCATCAAATCCTATTTAACCTCAACACCCAACACTACTTTTGAAGACGGCAATCCGATAAAAAATTTTTCCTATATCAGTAGACATAGTATTGTGTCTGAGTCACTGAAAATTTGCAATAGGTCATTCTTTTTTTTGAATACTTCTCCTGGCGGAGAGGCTACGCCAACGACAAGCTCAGTACAAGTTTTGAATTTTGAATTGGAGCGAAGCGACGGTCATGGATGTAATTGTATTAGGATTGATGCTGTTATCCTTGACAATTTGGTTAGGATTACTGTGTTTTTGGGGACAGTTTTGGCGGACAGACCAGCAATTAGAGGTTACAGAAACTCAGCTAGAATCGTTACCTGTAGTTTGTGCCGTGGTTCCAGCCCGTAACGAAGCTGAGTTAATACCAACTAGTTTGCGATCGCTCTTACTTCAAGATTATCCTGGTTCTTTCAACGTGTTTTTGGTAGACGATCGCAGCACAGATCGGACAGCAAATTTTGCCGAAGGGGTTGCACACGCTGTCGGTAAACCCCAGCAATTGCATATTATCTCAGGTGAATCACTGCCTCCTGGTTGGTCTGGTAAACTTTGGGCAGTTGAGCAAGGTATAAACAGTGCGAGTAAATTTGCACCCGACTATTTTTTGCTGACCGACGCAGATATCAAACACGATCCTGGTAATCTTCGCCGACTCGTTGCTAAAGCTGTGCAGGAAGATTTAGACTTGGTTTCGGTAATGGTGCGACTCAGGTGTGAAAGCTTTTGGGAAAAACTTTTGATTCCAGCTTTCGTTTTTTTCTTCCAAAAACTCTATCCTTTTCGCTGGGTGAATAATCCCAACAATGCCACAGCAGCCGCCGCTGGGGGATCTATTCTGATTAGCCGAGAAGCTTTAGAGCGAATCGGAGGTATTCAAGTCATTCGCCAAGCTTTAATAGACGATTGCGCTCTGGCGATGGCTGTTAAGAGAGGGACTGGGGACTGGGGACTAGGGACTAGGGAAGAGTTTTCCCAATCCCCAGTACCTAATACCCAGTACCCAATCCCCATTAAAGGGCGTATCTGGCTAGGATTGAGTACCTTGACTCGGAGTTTACGCCCTTATGACTCGCTGGCGACGATTTGGGATATGGTTGCTCGTAGTGCTTATACCCAATTGAATTATTCGCCATTACTACTATTGGGAACTTTGCTGGGAATGCCTCTGATTTATTTAGCTCCTCCTATATGTGTGATTCTGGGTGTAGTTTGGAGCAATTGGGCGATCGCACTTACAGGTATATTAGGATGGCTGTTAATGACTTTTGCTTACTACCCGACAATCCGCTTTTATAAATGTTCTCCGTGGTTTGCGTTGAGCTTACCTGCGATCGCTTTTCTCTATACTTTA
>NNBT01007709.1_pt1 | contig 19448 bp, 13 predicted proteins | sample 1173831 | NCBI WGS metagenome assembly NNBT01 (sample SAMN07173936, study PRJNA388173) | plant metagenome | isolation source: symbiotic tissue sample KVJ10 | place: Norway: Troms, Kvaloya island | reverse complement strand
AGGTCTAACATAATGTTCAATAAAAAAATGTTCATCGCCTGTGTGAATTTCTAGATAATCAGTATAGGCATAGACTGACTTGAAGCCAATACCAAATTTACCGATTTTTGTTAGGTCTTCCTTTTTGGTACTCTTCACTAGTCCACAGATACCCCGAACATCTGCTTCTGTAAATAATCTACCATTGTGATAAACTTCAAGGCGGTCATTAAATAATTGAAAATTTACCTTTGTAGCTCCCGCATCCTCTGCATTTTGAAGTAATTCATAAATAAAGTGCGTTCTGTCACTGTACAAACTAGTAAGAAAGACAGGTCCGTACTCATCTATGTCAGTACCATATCTTCTAATATTTTCTTCAGTAAGTTCTTTGTAATTGCTAACCATCTGTGACGACCCCTTGTACTAATAAAATTCCTACAGCAACCCGCTGAGTAATAATGTCTGCTTCACGGCGGTTGTCTAAGTCAGATCGCTTGGTTTCGTAATCTCGTTGAATACGCGATCGCTCCGACTCTTTCATCCGAATAATATGCTCTTCTTTAGCCTGATTTAATTCATTCTCTACGCGCTGAATACGATTTTGGTAGTAAGCATCAAGGCTAGCAAGTTTGCAATTTAATAACGTATTGTTTCTCTCTCGTAACTTACAGAGTTCGTTTAAGCGATACTGGTGTACAGTTTCATCAAGCTGTTGAATACCAGAATCGACTAAAGAAGTTGGGAAGTTAACATATTCTGCTGGTTGTACAGCGTGGCTCAACAATCGCACTAGGGCGTCTGAAACTTCGGGTGCAAAACACAATTTATCAAGATTGCAAGCATTTCCTACTAGTCGCACTTCTGGGCGCACAGCCACCGTTTCCCAAAGATCACAAACAAAAAGGTACTGTCCTGGTGGCACTGTATTATCATAAATAGCAACTTGCGTGACGAGTGGCTCATCTATAGTCGCCCAATGAGAAATCGCCACCCGTGCTAGAGGATGAATCGGCGTGATAAATGGAATCTCCCTCTGTTCGAGAGCAGTTTTCTGGTCAAAGGTGAGTAGCCAATAAGGATCGTTACCTTCGAGCCAACGTGTGAAAGTAACTGTGGAACGGTCTGACTGTTTGAGCGATCGCACTTTTTTAAGCAGTTCCCCTCGTCCATCTTTGTTCAGGCGTAGCCGATGGAGTCCTGAATGCCGACTATCAACAGTAATTTGTCCTCCCAATGTCGGCTGTTCCACAAACATTTCAATCAGCTGGCGTAAATCATCAGCAGAAACAAATTTGTCTTGAGCAACTAGCGTGTCAATATCCGAAGTAAACCCCTCATCAAGCCCCAAGAATGAACCACCTTCTGCTTCCAGGCGATGCTGTTCTTCTGCTAGGCGGAGTACATTGTCTGCCATTTGTTGTGCTTTCTGTTCAGCTTGTTCGGGGCTGAGTTTGGGGTCAAGTGCCAGACGAGTTAAATCTTGTACAACATCTCCCAGCACTTCCTCTAAATCCCCAATTGTGTCTTGAAAGATGCCCAATCGTTCAAAGCAACGGAAGAAAATGCGTTCTTCAACAGTGCCTGGTGTGACAAAATTAAATATGAGTACCTTATCGCTTTGCTGACCAAAGCGGTCAATTCGTCCAATGCGTTGTTCAATCCGCATAGGATTCCAGGGGATATCGTAATTTACCAAGCGATCGCAAAATTCATAATCTAGTCCTTCACAACCTACCTCAGAAGATAAAAGGATATCGAGTGCATCTGGGTTGTCGCGGGGCAAGCGGAATCGCTCTCGTAAGTGTTCTCTTTTTGCATCTTCCACCTTTCCAGTAATTACTTCTACTCTGCAACCAGCACCTTGCAGTTGCTTTTGCAGATAAGCCAAGGTATGCAAAAAGAACGAGAAAACCAATACTTTGCCAGAACCCTTACCCTCTAATGTTTCTTCTATTATTTTTAATAACTGCTCTAACTTTGGATCATTTGGTGGCAAGGCAGCAGATAGGCTACGCAGGTTTTTGGCTTTCTCCAGCAAATAGGGGAGAAGTTTAGTATCCTCATCCTCTGTTTCAATGTCGTCACTAATATCAGAGAGTGCAAATTTGCCAGTCAAGATAAATTTATTGAGTGTAGGTACAAGGGCTGGCAAACAACTCGCCGCCTGACGCTCTAAAGTATCGGTGATCAGCCGTATTACTTGTTCTTCATAGTCTAAAGAAAGCATTTCTCGACGAAATTCAATCAACGCCTGATAAAACTCTTCCTGTTCCGGTGTAAAGGGTACAGAAATCGTGTGTGGCTCACGAATTGTAAATCTCCCAATGTCCCGTCTACGAGTACGATTCATTACATGAGCTAGTGAATGCACTTCTTCTAAATCCCGCAGACAATTAATTCGGTCTGCATCAGTAAACGTTACCCCACCCCTAAACTTTTGATACCAGTCCATAAATCGAGGATCTTGGCTGAGTACCTGCTCACCCCAAGTTGTTGTTGCAGCATCTCGCAATGCTTTGAGTGCTGAAGTTTGCCAAGTATCTTCAGGAGCGTGATTACGAATATGCCGGATAGCCTGATTGAGATACTGATTAGGCTGCACCATTTCATTAAACACTGTCTCATCAAGAAACAGGTCTGGGCGTAGCAGATTGAGCAATGTATAGAGGTTGCGATTGCCAAGATGCAAAGGAGTAGCGGAAAGAAATATCACAGCTTCACTAATGTCGCAAAGAAATTTCACTACTTCATGAGAGCTAGTCCCTGTATTTCTAAGATGATGTGCTTCATCAACAATAACCAGACTAAAGCGGGGGGATGGATTAAGTGTCATTAATCCGGGGCTAGGCCGTCGCCCCTTCATTCCCTTGAGATATTTATCAATTCTCAGGAGTTCCAAATGGACTATGGCGCGTGAATACTGCAAGGGCCAAATGCCATCTAAATCAGTCTCCCGCAGGCAATAGAAAAAAGTTTCTGAAGTCAGTGGTCGAAAATCTTCATCAAAACGGCGCATTTCAGCTCGCCATTTGTTAACGAGGGCTTTGGGGCAAACAATCAGAATGTTGTCTAGCTGTTGGCGGGTTTGAAGTTCCCGTAGTATTAAACCAGCTTCAATAGTTTTCCCAACACCAACTTCATCAGCAATTAGTAAGCGGGGCTGGTCAGCACGTAAGAAACGCAGTAAAGGTTTGAACTGGAAGGGAATAAACTTGATGCGTGCTGATTGGAGGGCGTAGAGATTATCAATTTGTGGATGAGAAAGCCTTGCTGCTGTCAATCTGGCACGAAAGCCGTGTACATCCAGCCATTGTCCTGCTTTTAATGTTTCCAATAATCCAGTAGTTTTTGCAGTTGATCCAGCATCAACCAGTTGATCTTCATGGTATTCCAGGATTTGAGTGGGTGAATGGAAGACACGGTAACGCGATCGTCCCCCTGCTGGTGGAAGAATCTCGATTACTGGCCCGGATCTCGAGGGGTCAGCACGCAGACATACAAGTTGTCCCAGATTGAAGAGTGGTTGCATCCCTAATTTATACCTACATTCACATAGACCCGAAGCCAATTTTTGAGTTGAAGGACGAGCGCTCTACACTTTACTTTAGTGTTCCCACAAACAGATGCTTCAATTACATCCATGAACACTATAATTACTGATTCACTGGCAGAAAAAGACGCAGTGACCACAAGGGTACGGGGCTTGGGGATTTTGAATTTATTCCGCCCACTACGGGCGGGGCATGAACCGAAATAATTTTTAATCTAAAATCGGCAATCTAAAATTGGCACGGTCAAACTCTACTGAAAGTGTGCGCGTTGTCGCTTGCGGGGGTTTGCCCCCATCACTTTTTACCTGAACGCACCTGTCTCCCTGCTAGGTGCAGCATCACCCAGATAAATTTGCTTAGAATTTTCAGGAATGTGAATCCAGTCAAGGTCTTTTAAACGATGTTTCAAATTACGTTTTGTTATTCCAAGTTCATGTGCCATTGCATCAAGGTGAGACTCCTTAGTTAAGTCACGTCCCTTTCGTGTTTCTTCTAACTTACATCGAGGCATCAGTAAGCAACTGGCAAAATACTGAGCTTGCCACTCAATCTTTTCAAGCTGTCCGCTAACATTACGGCATAGGAACGGCTGCATATTGATCTCAATACCCTGCTCTGACCGTTCTATAAGAGAACCAACTGCGTTGTGGTTAATGTGAAGTTCCCAGTGTCCAATCTCATGGGCTAATGTGGATTCTCCATATCCTCCATGCAGTCCTGGAACATCTTGATTGATTACAATTTCACGTTTTGTAGGCAGTATCAGAGCCGCTATTGACCCTTTTTCATCAGGTGGTATGCTTTCCCAAACAACACCTATATCCAAAAAATCAGCTACACGAGTAGCATCAAAAGGCCATCTTGGAGAGTATTTAGGTGTAGCTTGCATCCGACTGAGAAGGTGATTAGCCTGACACTCAATTTCGCTTTTGGGAATGAAGCGATACTGCTTAAATATATTCAATTCGGCTTCTCCTGCTGATCTGATTGTGTAGCATCCCGAAGAAGTTTTTGAGCAAAATCAGGGTTTTCCTGCATTCTGCGTAGCAAAGCAGGTACTTGTTTGTTATAAGTCTTGAGAAGTTCACCAAAAATTTTCTCGTCATCGGTTGTGATTCGACCAGCCAGATACATTAGCTCTTCTTCGCGTTCAGTTAAATCAAGGGTTAGCACTAACAACTTAATGACCTCTTCACTGGGGGGATACGCGGCGTGGTCATTCTCCAGTTTGGACAGGTAGGTGTAATCCACATCTACTAACTTCGCCAGATCACGCTGACTGTACCCCTTGTCCCTACGGGCTTGACGAATAACCTTGCCAAAAGTTTGATTCACAGTTTTTTCCTACTTAACTACAAATCATATCAGGGGTTGACTTTATTAGTCAACATAAGTTAGCGTCTAATAGCAGGTTGACTGCCTTAGTCAACAAGCGAATTGAACATTAACTATGGTGGACATAAAAAACTGTCGGAGGAAAGAAAATGCCAACACCTTGGCGACCGTTTGCTAGTTACAACCTGTGGTTACAGTTCGCTCCACCAATAGGGCAAGAACGCTGGCATTGTGATATGAAGCGAGGTTTTACTAAGGCGCGATCGCGTGAACCATTAGTTGCAACACTCTTGGCAACTGACACAACACCACAGAGGATTGGTCTACTGGCACAACAGGGAGTTTACGAATTTCATCAAGACCCCCTGATGTTATACCGCAGCGATGCTGTTACGAAAGTGGCAGAAATTCTGCAATTAAACCAAGAGTCAGCGGTTGTTCAAGAGCGAGTGATTTCTATCCTGAAAAACTATTATTCAAATCCCATTCTTTTTGGGAAGAACATTATCAAGTTGAGTCGAGGTGATGAGGGATTTCCAGAACCGATTTTAATTGAGCAAGGTAATTATCAATTCAACTTATTCGCTGCTATTGACTGCATTTTTAAAGAGCAAGATGGCACGCTGCACATCTTAGATTTCAAGACGGGTCAAACTGACTTTGACCGACGACAAGCATATATTTACTTACTAGCAGCAAGCTTTCTCTATCCTACTCAATCGGCTGTGGCATCGTTTTACAACTTGGAAAATCAGAAGTGGTCTGACCCCATTACTGCAACAGCTAGTCACCTAAACGCTTTTCAGATTGAAATGGCGCGGATATCCCAACAGCATCAAAAAGATTTGCAACGTTATAGGCATTCCCCATCTGAATTTAAACGAATTTTTCCACCCAATCCTGGCATTAACTGCCAATACTGCCCATTCAATTCAATTTGTTCGTTTTCTAAACTTGAGGTTTCTGCATGACTGTTGCGCCCGTTTCTGTTTCTCAAGCTCCAACATCTCTTAGTGAAATTTTCCCGCTCACTATCTCGCAACCTAATTTGATGTGCTTTCGACTGACTCCAGAGATTGAACGTCAAGATGGCAATCGTTTGGGCTTCCGTTTTAGTCGCAAGTTCCCTGAGATTATTGTCACCTGGCACAATGGATATTTTTTTATTTTGGCTAAACCGGGTCAGCCTATGCCTAGCCAAGATGAATGGCGAAAAGTACTCTTGGAAATTCAAGAGGAATTGAAGGAAGATATTGGCGATCGCTACTACTCAATTCAATGGGTACGCCAGCCACAGGCAACACCTTTAATCCTTGCCCAGCTTGCTATTCAAGTATTAAAAGTAACTCGTCCATTTTCATATATAACTGTTCGATCTGATAAGGGAGTAGAAGTCATACGAGAACTAGACTTTTGGGCAGAAACTATTGAATTGCCAGAGGGTTTAAAGCCTGCTTTAACTTTAACTATTCACAGCAGTATTGTATCAAGGGGTGATTTAGCTGACTTCTTAGAGAATCACCCCTATCGGCACGACCCAGAAAAGCTTTTAATTGGTTTGAAAGTTCAAGAAATTGAACGAGGTGGTAACTGTACTATTACTGGAATTGTAGGAACGGTTGGAGAACACAGAAAAGAACTAAAAGAAAAGGCAACTGGTTCAATTAGTAAACAAAAACTAGAGGAAGCACCCCCCGAACAACCCCTCGTTGCTGTACAGTTTGGCAAGAACAAAAAGCAGTTTCATTATCCGTTAATGGCTTTGCGTCCCTGCGTCACCGCCCAAACATCTGAGCAATTGCAAGTTAAATACGGAGAGTTGCTCAAGGCAACTAAAATTACTCACCAAGAGCGACAAAAACTTTTAATTACATATAAAACACAAGCAGATATTTCTCTATTCGCTTATGGATTTCAGTTAGGGCGTAGTATTAACAGCCGTGATTACCAAACATTATTTTGGCATCCACCAGTAGCGATTGAGCAAACCCCACTCCTTTTTGGTAGAGGTGTTAAGGGTATTAGAGGTGAGGTACTTAAGGGACTCTCTAAAGGTGGTGTTTATAGTCGTCATGATGATTATCGTGAACATTCAAGAGTAATTCGCATTGTCGCTTTGAAGCTTTGTGATTTGAAAGTAGATAAATTTTTAGAGGAAGTTCGACAAAGGTTGAAAACCTACGGCTTTCAAAGTGAAATTGTTCACAGAAAAGCATTGCCTCAGTTGAGTGGCGCTGAAGCCAGGGCTGAACTGGAGAAAGCCGTTGATGAATTGGAGGCAACTGTCAATGAATTAGTAACGGTTCCAACTGATATCTTTTTGACGTTTCTGCCAGAGATAGACCGCGGTGCTGATAATGACGAGGGCGGTAGTTTATATCAGCGGGTATATTCGCAGTTGCTCAGGCGCGGAATTGCTAGCCAAGTAATTTATTCTGATACATTGAGCAGTGTTGACCACAGACAAATTCTTAATCAGGTGATTCCAGGAATTTTGGCAAAGCTGGGGAATTTGCCTTTCGTTCTGGCTGAACCTTTAGAGATTGCTGACTATTTTATCGGGTTAGATATCTCCAGAGAGTCTAAGGAAAAGTTACCCGGAACTCTGAATGCCTGTGCAAGTGTACGTCTCTATGATAGGCAAGGGAAGTTTATTCGCTATCGGCTGGAAGATGCTTTGATTCCAGGTGAAGAAATCCCGCAACGACTTTTAGAAACATTGCTTCCAGCAGCTGAACTGAGAAACAAAACTGTTTTAATTTACCGGGATGGCTCTTTTTGCGGTCAAGAAGTTGAGCATTTACTGGAATGGGCTAAAGCAATTAACTCAAAATTTATTTTGGTAGAGTGCAAAAAGTCTGGCGTTCCCAGACTTTACAACTTAAATCAACAAAAAATTGTGACTTCCCCAGAAAAAGGGTTGGCACTTCGTTTATCATCCCATGAAGCGGTTCTGGTAACAACTAAGGTTTCAGATCGGGTAGGTTTGGCTCGTCCTCTACGTTTGACAGTGCGTGAAGAAGGACACCAAGTATCAATTGAAAGTGTTCTAGAAACGACTCTAAAACTGACGTTGCTGCATCACGGGGCATTGCAGACCCCTCGGTTGCCAATGCCCCTCTACGGAGCAGACCGCATGGCTTATCTGCGGTTGAATGGGATTTATCCTACGAGTATGCTGGAAGGCGATCGCCAATTTTGGCTGTAGAGAACCCCCCATTGCTCCAAATTAATGAAGAGCGAACGCTATTCAGTCGAGTTCCAGTCCCCGCTCCTGTTTCCGCCTTTCTTCCTGCTGCTCTAAAAGTTGCTCATTCCAGTCCAATGCTTGTGGACACATCCAAGTCGCCCCTGGCAGCAGTGGTTTGATAGCTTGCGCCATCTCGTTTCCAGCATCATCTCTATTATAGGCAGCTATGACTGTGGGGATTGTCTTGAGAAACTCTACAGGCAGACTCCTAGAACTATCTACTGCTATGTACATTGTCCTTTGTTGGGGCATTTCTCCCAGTGCTTGGACTTCCAGCATTGCGAACGACAATGCATCAATGGAAGATTTACAGAGGACTACTCTCTGGATTTCATCTGTTGGTTGCCCACCCCAGCGTATGTAGAACCACCCCTCAATACGTTTAGTGCCAGTGGTATATCCCATGAAAGTATTGTCTTCACCTCTCGTCCCCCTCAAAAACGCCCCAGTAGTTTCACCGTCCAGCCCTCTCATCAAAAAGACAGCATTTTGTTGAGAGTCTGCATAAACTAACCCGCTTGTGTGGAAGTGTTGCACTAATTTTGATGGCAATCCCCGTTTCTGAGTCAGATAATTATGAACTGCCTGCCAGTTAGTTTCGTCCTCGACAGGGGGTACAAACTGAGGCGTTGGTTCTGTTTGGGCAATCTCAATAGCTTGTTTCTTGGCATGGTGGGTGACGGCTCTCTCCATTTCAGACTCACCAAAGCGGTCATTTAACCAAGCGATCGCTTCTTTAAAGTTGCACCCGTTTACGTGCATCACCAGGTCGATAGCCCCGCCGCCACCTTTATTTACATTGGGAGAGAAGTCATACCATTTAGAACCATCTATATTAATGATGTGGCCCACACCTTTCCACCGGAGATTGCCTTTGGTATCTTGAGTTAGTCCCAAATGCCAAGCCACATCTTCTAGGGGAAGGTCGCGCAGTTGATCAGCAAGTTGCTTAAGTTCAGAACGCAACTGTTGGTTTTCGGCTGACAACTGTTGAATGCGTGCTTCTAGCGCTTCATTTTCTTTGACCAGTTGTTTAGCAGTCGCTTCCATCTCCTTTTTCTTTCTAATAGCCCTATCTCTATCAGCAGCTTTAGCTTGAAGTTGTTCGCTTGTAAGTTTCCCAGGTTCTAGGTCTTTCCCCTCTTCCACAATCCGGTAAAAGTCTTTTATATCCTGGTGTTGGGCTTTGCTACCCTTGATGCCTCTTTCTAACCCCAGGTGCTGCATCGCGGTGTGGTAGTCATCCTGAAAAGCCATCATCTTTTGGCGACCGTCGAAGAAATGATTACACCGGAGTTGTCCATCCTTGTCGAGGGGTACGAGGTAAGCGTGCAAGTGTGGTGTCGCCTCATCTAAGTGCAACTCGCACCTCACAATTCGGTCTTGGTAAGTCTCCCGCAACCATTTGAGGTTTGCATCAACCCATTGTTTAAGTTTGTCTTCGTGGTAGTACCCGGCGCGAGTTGGGTCATCTGGACGATAGTACTGAGGTGATGCTGTGAGGAGAATCTCGACACAGTAGACAGCATCAGTACGAATCTTGCGCTTTTGTTTGTACTGGGCAATTGTTGCCAGTACCAAATCTTCCAAGCGTTCGTTTTGTTCAGTGCTGCCGATGAGCCTGATATTTTGTTTGGATGAATCCGCGTTAGGTGTTTCCCGTGTTCGGGCAGTATGCGCTTCACTGCCAGCAAGATTGTGGCGTTTGAGTTTTTTGGTACGAGCGATCGCGTAGCCGTATGTCATATTTGAGTTGAATCATCGTGGTTTTCATGGTGTGTTTGTGCTGATTGATGGGAAGATTAACTCTAGTGAATGCTTTTATTGCTGATAAAAGCATCCGCGATATTCCCCCGAAGGGGCGAACGCAGGTTATTTGTGACGAGCGACAGCAAGGCATTGCCACAGGCAACCCGTAGGGCAAATAACCGTAGTGAGTACGACTATTTTATACTCTCCACCCGAAATCTGTCTTTGGGGTAGCACCTAGTGCAGCTTTGGCACAGTTTGAGTGCAATTTATGCACAATTTGTGTTGGTTAACATGGCTTGATTCCTCAACAGTCGATTTAAATAGTGGTGCAAAATACGTAGATTTTTTGAGGCGATTTGAGGCATTGTTGAGCCAAGATGGTGCGGTAGTGATTTTCTGATTGGATGCATGACCGACATCTATCTCAGCGTGGACGTGGGTGGGTCACAAACTAAGATTATTTACCAGCTAGCTGGCTCCCCAAAACCCAATTACTTGTTAATGCCACCTGCGGTTGAAGAGATTACTAAACCTAAACTCGACAATTACATGGCACGTTTGGGATGGATTGGCAGTCCTAGCCCCGACCAACAATTGTGGGTTGAGTGGAACGAACGTGTGGTGGTGTTGGGAGATTTCGCGTCTTGTTTTGACCCCCAAGACAGAATTAAGGAACTCAAATACGAGAATGCTTTGTGGAAGGTGTTGGGGGCAATTGGGCTGATTGTAGAAACTAGCAATATTAAGGTATCGCCGAAAAAGCCGTTAAAGGTGGAGTTGGCGCTGCTACTTCCCTGGAATGAATATAGCGATCGCCGCAAGTTTGAGGAGCAATTACGAGTAATGCTGGCTGGCTTTGGGGTACGAAATACTGCATTGAAGGTGAGCCTGGAGCGTTTTTTATGCCGTCCGGAAGGTGGGGGATTAGCTGCTGTGAGGATTAAGCAACAGGGAATTGATTGGTTGCGTTCCCAACAGTTGGGGGTGCTGATGTTTGGTCACAGGAATACGACGGCACTTTACTTCGACCGAGGACAGTTAAAGCTGGGAGATAGTCCGCTGTTGGGGTTTGCCAATATGCTGGATATGGTGATTGAGATGACGAGCGGTCTAGACCGGGAACGTTTGGCTCTAGCTATATTCCAAGCACGGTATGCTGTTCAAGATGAGATATATAATCCAAATTATTCACACACCCGCCGTCCCAACTGGTCTACATGTGCGGCAATTATTGCTTTAGCCAGTGCCAAAGACTCAAATTTAAGAGATAAGGAAATTCAAGATATAGATAAGGCTATCTCTGTGGCGACGGCTGAGTATTGGGATAAGTTGCAGCGGTGGATGAGTCGGGTTTTGCCTGCCCAACTGGATGAGGTGATTATTGGTGGAGGTGCGGCTTATCACGTTGAGCCGGAGTTGGAGAAATATTTCAACTGCGAACCAAAAATAGAAACTCAGTCTAGTTTAAGTAGGGACAGTTACGGTAGTGGCGGTACAAAAATTAGAACTTCGGGATACAAAAGTAAGAATTATAACAAACATTTCACACGGATGATTTGGGGTAGTGGTATAAGCGACTCTGTTAAACAAACTTTTAACTTGGAGAAAAAGCAGTTTGGGGAACAGTGTACTTCCTCTCGCCTTGTGGACTGCTTTGGGCTATTTGATTATTTGGTGGGGTTGGAGTCGAAGGAATGAATTTTGGGCTTTTTGATTATTTAGAGGGACTGGGATTCGGCAATGAGTAGAACCAGGAGAAAGCGTGTTTCTTTGAGTCTGCGTCTCCAGCCTTATGAGGGCGACCCAATGGCGGAAGTTGTTGACTACCTGAACTCTCTGCCCAAGGATGAGGTTAATCGCAAGGTGGCAGATATTCTGGTGGCGGCTTTGTTGCCTTATGCGCGATACCACAGTGGGAAGTATACTCAAGAGCAGCTGCGTTTTGCGTGTTGGGAGGCGCAGGATTCCCTTAATAAACACGGCAGTAATATGCGTTTGGCTATGTCTGTGGAACAGCCACAGTTTGTGTTGCCAAATCAGGTTATGCCTCAATCAGGAGTGATGGTAAATGCTAATGCTCCTGCCAATAACGGTAAGACTACTCTTCTTGAAAATACGTTGCAGGAAGCAGAACATAAGGGGCGACCAACTTCAATGGTTCAAGGTAAAGCTTCATCACAAGATTTGGACAGTATTTTTGGGGATGGTTGACTGCCAGGAGAATTCTGCTGAGCATTTCAGAAAATACGTAAATTGCGCGATCGCACTCAAACGACGAGGCAATGAGAATATGGTGGAGTTAAGTTGATAGGAACTGTCGATGCAGTCGTTTGAACCAGGCTTTATCGAACGCCAGCTAATTACTCAAAATCTACTGCGTACCGTCCGGCTTATTGGTGAGTACAAAGGCAAGCAGGAGTTATTCAAAGAACAGTCGCCCCAAGTTTTGGAGACACTACGTCAAGCGGCGATTATTCAAAGCACCGAGTCTTCCAACCGTATAGAAGGCATCACAGCGCCCCTGGAACGCATCAAGGAACTGGTAGCCGAAAAAACTACACCCCGCGATCGCTCCGAACAAGAAATTGCTGGCTATCGAGATGTACTTACCACCATCCACACCAGCTATGCTCACATCCCTTTCACCCCTGGAGTGGTGTTACAGCTGCATCGTGACCTTTACCAGTTTACTGTTGGTGAGGGTGGGCGCTGGAAGTCGGTAGACAATGAAATCAGCGAAACTTACCCAGATGGCAGAAAGGTTGTGAGGTTTCAGCCAGTCCCCGCTTATGCGACATCAGATGCAATGCAACGGTTGCACGAACAGTTCAACCGCCTCTTTGAGTCAGAGGAAATCGAGCCATTACTGCTCATCCCCACTTACATCCTGGATTTTCTGTGCATCCACCCTTTTAGTGATGGCAATGGACGGATGGCTCGGTTGCTAACACTACTGTTACTATACAAAGCTGATTACGAAGTGGGTCGGTTTATTAGCTTGGAACGGATTGTAGAACGCACAAAAGAAAGCTACTACGATACACTTTATCAATCGTCGCAAAACTGGCATCAAGGACAGCATAGCTTGTTGCCGTGGTGGGAGTATTTTCTGGGTGTAGTAGTGCTGTCGGCGTACCGGGAGTTCGAGCAGCGAGTTGGGTTAGTCAGTTCGGTCAAGGGTGCTAAAACAGCTATGGTGCTAGATGCTATTGGCAATATCGCTTACGATTTTTCTATCAAGGATTTACAGGAACGATGTCCCACGGTGGGAATTGACCTAATTCGCCGCATTTTACGCCAGGAGCGTACCTCCGGGCGGCTGGAATGTTTGGGGCGAGGCCCAGATGCGCGTTGGCGCAAGAAATAGGTACTTTACCTATTAAATAGGTACTGTCAACCCGTTTAGTACCTATTTGTTGGGAAATTCAGTTTTGGAGTTGAAGTTTGGCAGTTTGGGATTAGCGATCTTCCATCACTTTGGTGAGAGAAAAATCAAAGGCAAAATCTGAAACCAAAGTACAGTTAGGGGTTTGGGCTTTAAATTATCATACAACACCTAAAACATTGTTGATAGAGTGTTTTAGGTTGATTGTAATTACCTTCTAAATGGGGTAAAGGTGGTAAAAATAATGGCGTTGCTGATTAATGGGATGATTTTTGCGGGGCTACGCCCCGCTTCTCTACGAGACGCTCCGCGTAGCTTGCTTACCCGGAGGGGTACGCTACGCAAAGGCAAGGCAACGCGGTCTTCTCCCAAGGGGAGACGCCAAGGGCGATGGGGGTTTCCCCCATGAGCGACTGCCGCGCAAAGACGCAAAGAATCTACCTTTAGCCTTGGTCAAAAATCTCAATTCATCCCGCTTTCTCTGCAACGCCAAAATAATTTATTTATCGCTTAATGCTTCACGAGTATAAGCTTGAGCATGTTGTCCCCAATAGCTTCGCAAGTCGCCGTACATATCGTCAGGATCTGAACTCATATTTTCTGCCTTAGCATAAGCCATGAAGAGTATATCGAGTCCTATTTCTGCTTTTTTAGCAATTTCAATTGCTTCTTCAGCAGTGACAGTTGATGAGTCACGACTTGCTAGGTCTTTCAAAGGGTCGTAAACTTGTTGAATAAAGGGGTGGCGATGGTTGATACGAATAGTAGCTTTTCCGTTAAGGTGAGTGATTTCAAATAATTCTTTTCCTGGCCAAGCAGCATCGACAATAGTAATAGGAAGCTCTTGAACTCTTTGCTTTACCTCCTCAGCTTGCTCTGGATTTTGTTTTGGATCTATCCCCAAATCTAAGATTAAATCCTCAAGAATTTTTTCTTGTGTCTGTGTATCAATTTTCAAGCCTCCTTTACCAGCAGGAAGTGTTTTCTCGGCTCTTTGAACAGCTTCTTCAGCAAACTGATGTTGTCTGGCTTTGTTCCGTTCGGCTGTTTCAGTATCTTTCCAAACCTCTCTAATATTTTTACGTCCTGCTTTTATTGGTCGTTCTAGAAATTTCTTCAACTCCTCTCGTAGTTTGGTAACAGGTTCAGCTCCTCTTTTTACATGACGTACTTGTAAGTATTCATCCAAAATCGCAGGAAAACTGACCTCAATACCAATAAAACGGTCTAGTTCTTGAACTCCATAAGGTAACAATTTTGGAACAATATCATAGTAGATTTCACGATTATTTCTAACAATACTTATCCGGCCCTCGTTGTCTGGGATGTATAACCCTCTAAACCGTGAATCTTCTTCTTTTGTGACAGCTCTTTTCTCTCTCCCACCCTGGCCTTTTACTTGTCGAAACTCTTTTGGGGAGAGTGTAACTTTGACATGTACTTTGTTACCATCAATTTCGATGTCCTCCTCCTCGATAATGTCTGCTCGAAAGTCTTCTCCAAAGTTTTCTATTACTTTAGGATTTCTGAGCAAAAACAATGGGTCGTGCAAAGTTATATGCTTACCGTTTAATTCAATGTAAAAACCATCGTTAATAAAGATGCGATAAGCGCGAGCAAGAAACTTAGTAAGCTCCTGAAGGCGTTCTTGAATAGCAGAACCATACTTTCCACCATCAGTAAGACGGTCTACCTTAGACCAAACTACCAGCGTTCCCGACTCGAATGGCTCACCTTTTTTAGGATGATTACTACCTTGAGGATATTGCATTAAATTCGAGTAATCTGATGGGAAGCCATCTACAATTTCGGCTTTGATAAGGGTTTGTGAACCTTTAGAAACTTCATCTAAATCAAGGTAAGCATGGTAGTAAACTTCACCACCAAGAGGTTTAGTATAAATGTCGATGCGTCTAGCTTGGCTGATAGCAGCTAGTTTCATACCTACACCAAAACGGCCTAAACCGTTGCGTTGGTTATATCGAGTAGAAAATCCTAGCTTAAGCGCATTGGGTAGAACTTCATAAGCAATGCCGTTGCCATTATCAGCAAATACAATAGATTCAATAGTTTTAGATTGTTTGGCTTTAGATTTTCCTTGACTTTGAATAGGAGCAGTTTTTTCGACAGTATGAATCCGAACAACTGTTGCATTTGCTTCATAAGAATTATCTACTACTTCGCCACTCGCAGTTGCAAGATCAAAGCCTGAATCGCGCAAACTCTCAAGCGTTTTATCGACCTCAATTAAATCAGAGCTAGGAGCAGAAGTTCTTTCTTCAATTTCAATCATAATTTTCTACTTGTTTATTGTTGAATGTTGCGTTGTTTATATTGAGAAATGAGAAACGGCATCTATTCTTAAAAGGTGAGTGAAGCGAGTAATTATTTCAACTACTTATAAAATTTACCTTTTTTGAAATAGTGAGTCTATTATTTCTAATTCGGTCAAAAGTAGAACGGCAAAAAGGACACTTAATATCTAATCCCTTCGGTGGTGGTGGATGAATTAAGTTATCAATTTTACCTAACAGTGCATGGTAAGCAGAACATTCAGCAATAAAGCACTTTTCTAGCGTCCATTGGATGTCATAATCGAAATAATCTGCTCTTTTGGTGTGTGCATGTCTTAAGAGGCGATTACGCAAACAAGTATCTGAACGACCTATATAAATAGGTTCTTTTTCCCTAAATCTGTAGAGACTATAAGTGCCTATGTAATCTACAGGAATAAGCAATCTTACTAGCCAAGGAGAAAGGCAATATAATCGTCTTTGAGGATGTTCAAACATTGATGTCAGCCTCCCAACAAGCTTTAGCGCGCTTCCGGGCGCGACTAATTTGAACGCGAGCTTGCTCAATTGTCATACCCAATTTCTCAGCAACTTCTTGGGCTTCACTTCCATGTAGAAGCAAATTGAGTATTATTTTGTCTTTATCGCTTAAACGAGCTCGTTCTAACCAATCTTCATATTGAAAAACTGTTTCTAAATCCTCAAAACGAAAATCCGCGATTTTTTCAATGTCGTGCCCAGGATCATCATCGCACGTCTTTATTTGTGTAAAAGAGCATATTTCATTGCGACGCTGAAGTATTTTCCTAGCATCACTTAACATATTCCTGACTAAGTGACGCGAGTTGCCAGATTTACTCGGATTACTAAGAATACTACTAATCGCTCTATCAGTGCGCTCAGTCCAGTAAGGACTTGAGTAAAAATGCTTACAAGAAAGTTGTTGCAGTTGTTGCACTGCTTGAAAAACATCTTCAGTCATTTAATCTCCTTGCTGTAGCCATTATCGGTTACGGCGTAAATGAACTAAGTCGATATTTGTTTAATTTGTTTGGTTTTTGGTGTAATCGCCAAGTGTCGATTACATCCTTGGATCGATTATAAGCGACTAAGTAGTGTCTGCTAATAAACTAAGGGGTGTGTGTAATCAAAATATTTCACGGGAATGGGAAATTAAGCTGCACCGCTTCTGCATCGAGATGCTGATGTCTGCTTCCTTGAGAGCGAAGATTTTTTGGGGTGCTGTTCCCATCGTTAGGTTGCCAATCCCCAGCGACTTCATATATCGGGGAGGAATTATCGCTTTTGTCCAAATTCACCCCCTGTTTTTCGGTAGTATCCACCCCTCCCAATGGGGGTTCCCCTATACCATTATGGGGGGGGGTGGATACGGGGTCAGGAGGAGGCGCAACACCATATCTAGTCTGCATTGCAGCCTGATATCGTTGTTGGTCAAGGGCTGCTTGTCTCGCCCGTTCTTCCTTTTGGGCACGTTTATTGGCACGGTGGGCAATTACCGCATGAGCAAAATCCAATTCCTCTTGAGATAGCGAGAAATGCTTAACCTGTTTACCCCGTGGCCCAACTTTATGGTCAACCAGTTTTAATCCCAGTTGTTCTAGCAAAACCCCCAGCAGCCATATTGGTTGGCAGTTAGAGGGAACTGTGAAACCCAAAATCGCTTTAACATGAGGCGCACAATATTTGGCGATATCGGTCATTCTCAATAAGTCGGGGTCATTAGCAGTAATCTCAACACCTGCTACTAAGCGTTTGAGAATATCATGCAGTCCCAAGTTAAACCTAGCCAACCACCGCGCCGAGTAATTGCCCCAGTCCATGCACAATGGGAGATGGAATCGCTCCTGGAGGTCTTTGTCTGCCACAATTCTTGGCGGGGAAGGGTATTGTCTTCCGGTACGTGCATCCAAAATTGTGCCCTCTGGCTCTGATAGAATTGCTTCTAAATGGGCGATCGCCCTGGACAATCTGCCTGAGTTGTCTTTTTCCACCAAAAGAGGAGTTACGGACATCCCATAAGCATCCAGTATGCGGAATTTCTCGCATTCAAACACTTCTGACGGTGTGAGGTAGTCTTTGCTAGTACGCTGGCGATATTCGGTTGGCGAGATATCTTTGGCTTTAGCAACAGCTGCGTAATAAGCAGTATCTAAAGCAGCAGCGGCATCTTTCAGACGCTCCAGGGCTAGTTTATCTGACTCCGCACCCATAGGTATAATTTGATTGCCCATCTCACTCAACAAGTCGCGCAAATCAGCCCGCAGATTGTTGATTGATTGATGACGAGAAGCCATGATTTGGCAGTACGCATCTAATGCCCAGTCTTTCTCAGCACCACGAGAGCCAGTTTCCCGGTCAATCCGCAGCAGGAAAGCTGTCATTTCATTGGTTTGCAGTAACCGTTCTTTGATTTTGGTGGCGTTGGTGTCTAAGTAGCCAAAGGGAGGTCGTGGTGCTACCCAGACGTGAATTGGTACTTTTGGGCGATAGCGCCAGAGTTGTTGGGCGCACTCAGTAGCAGTTTGGGAAACCCCGTGAAAAACGCCAAAAACGGCATCAAAATGATATTCAGGGATATCGACCCCTGTACCCAAGCTAGGAGAGGTTAAAAGGGCATCCAGGCTCTTTACAGCGTTAGTTATATCTTTAATGAAGGCGACATTTTCTTCACTACCGGAGTTTTCGGAGTGAATCGCCCATATTTTTAAGGGTGTGGGGTTGCAGGTCTGGGGTGTAGTGCCATGAGTTGGTATGGGGTTGCAGGTCTGGGGTGTAGTGCCATGAGTTGGCATGGGGGCTAGGGGTTCCCTCTGGGGCTGGGATCTGTGGTCAGCAAAGTTGTGTACTCTGGTTTCTCCCGTTATGGGTGAGACACTTTCCCCTAAACTGCCATCGGAAGTGTATGGGGTTGTAGACGCTGCTGTGCTTTCTTCCCCAACACTCAAAACCTGACACCCGACACCCTGCTCCTGCTCATCTGAGTCTTCCACCCGCACCGACATAGAGAGCGACTGTTCAAGTTTCTTAATAAAGCGCTTCGAGTCAGAAACCACCATGATCTTCTGTCCCATCATCAGCGCTGCCGAAATCTGAGCGACTAGGGCAGAAGAATTATCTCCTTCATACCAATAAACTAAGCGATCGCCATTTTTCCAATTATTTTTGATGATGTATGGTACTTCCCATGAAGGACGCATTGCCCGGAAGAAGTCTACTGTCACATCGTCCATGTGGGCGTCGGCGATTACCACTAGTGGTGCATTGTACACGAGATATTCTAGGACTTCAAGAATTGCAGCCCGATGCTCCTTGCAAGTTTTGCTGTGTAAGAGGTGCGTTAAGTACTGGCAGGCTTCATCAATAAAGACACAGCCGTAATTGAGGGCGTTGGTATTGAGTTTGTGCAAGCTGTCGATCGTGATACTGAGAGCTTGTACTTTGGCTAAATCTCCATGCTGGAGTGCGGAATATATTTCTGTTTGCAGGCGATTTGACAGGTTTTTGAGCAAGTTAACCCGATGTCCATTGTTGAGGAATTTTTTATCTGGGTTTTTGTCACGCCAGCGCCGCATTAGCTCGGTTTTACCTGTACCCATGTCACTCCATAGGGCCACCAATCCAGATTGGGGTAGTTGGAAGGTGGGGTGGTGGGGGAGTGAGGGAGTGAGGGAGTGGGGGAGTGGGGGAGTGGGGGAGTGGGGGAGTGGGGGAGTGGGGGAGTGGGAGAGTGGGAGAGTGTGCGCACCTTGTCCTCTCTGGGGTTGGGGGCTGTGGGGGCATTGCTCATTAACACGAACCCTCTCATCCCTCTATCCGCACTGACTGTTATGGGCTTCTTCCTCTATATCTTGAACGTACACTGCTTGAGTTAGATACTT
>NNBT01002220.1_pt1 | contig 19482 bp, 13 predicted proteins | sample 1173831 | NCBI WGS metagenome assembly NNBT01 (sample SAMN07173936, study PRJNA388173) | plant metagenome | isolation source: symbiotic tissue sample KVJ10 | place: Norway: Troms, Kvaloya island | reverse complement strand
CCCCAGATGCGGGCGCTGGCCAGACATCGCCTAGCGCCCGATGCCGTAATAGGCGAATCCGAGTTGCTTCATCTCCGCGGAGCGGTAGATATTGCGCAGATCGACGACGATCGGGGCCTTGAGGGCCAGCTTGATCCGCTTGAGATCAAGTGCGCGGAAGGCGTTCCATTCTGTGACAATGACGAGCGCGTCGGCACCGCCCAGGCAGTCATAGGCGCTCTCGGCGAAGGTGATGCCAGGCAATAGCGGCCTGGCTTGGTCCATGCTCTCGGGATCGTAGGCGACGATCTCCGCACCTGCCTTCTGCAGCGCCGGCAGGATGTCGAGCGAGGGCGCATCGCGCATGTCGTCGGTGTTGGGCTTGAAGGCCAGGCCCAGCACCGCGATGCGCTTGCCCGAGACCGAGCCGCCGCAGGCGTCGATGATCTTCTGCGCCATCTTCTTCTTACGGGCGTCGTTGACCTCGACCACCGTCTCAATCAGGCGGGTCGGCGCGTGGGCCTCCTGCGCCGTCCTCACCAGCGCCAGCGTATCCTTCGGGAAGCAGGAGCCGCCATAGCCGGGGCCGGCATGCAGGAACTTCGAGCCGATGCGGTTGTCGAGGCCGATCCCGCGCGCGACGTCCTGAACCTCGGCGCCGACCTTCTCGCAGAGATCGGCCATCTCGTTGATGAAGGTGATCTTCATCGCGAGGAAGGCGTTGGCGGCGTATTTGATCAGCTCCGAGGTCCGGCGGCTGACGAAGACCAGCGGGCCCTGGTTGATGAAGAGCGGCCGGTAGATCTCGCTCATCACCTTGCGGCTGTGCTCGCCCTCGGAGCCGATGACGATACGGTCGGGCCGCTTGAAGTCGTCGATCGCGGCGCCTTCGCGCAGGAACTCGGGATTGGAGACGACGGAGATTCGGGAGTCCGGGCGTAGCTCGCGGATGATGCGCTCGACCTCGTCGCCCGTTCCCACCGGAACCGTCGACTTGGTGACCACGACGGTGTCGTCGGCGGCCACAGACGCGATCTCGCGGGCCGCGTCATAGACATAGGTTAGGTCGGCATGGCCGTCGCCGCGCCGCGTCGGTGTTCCGACCGCGATGAAGATGGCATCCGCTCCGCGCGCGGCCTCGGCGAGATCGGTCGTGAAGGAGAGCCGCCCCGCCTTGACGTTGCTCTGCATGAGGACGTCGAGCCCGGGCTCGAAAATGGGGACCTCGCCTGCGCGCAGCCGCTCGATCTTGCCCGGATCCTTGTCCACGCAAACCACGTCATGACCGAAATCGGCGAAGCAGACGCCCGAAACCAGGCCGACATAGCCCGAGCCAACCATCACAAGACGCACGAACACCTCCGTCGCTATTGAGACCTTGGCTCATTTTTAAGGGCCATCTCGCCAGACAAAATGTAGCGTTCGCATCTGCGATATGAAATGTGCGACTGCTAACGGGATGGGTATCGCGCATTTTGCGATCGTTTGCTACCTTCGTGTCCACGATCAGCATGCTGCATCCGCTTACCCCGTCGACTGCCGTGACGGCGGATTGAGTTCTCCAGCCGGATATGTTGCCTAGGCAGCGTGCTCATTCCCGATTATGAGACGGCACGCATCGCATTTTCGGAAACAAATTCTGGCTGGGCCCTGGACTAAGCTTTCGACCCTCCTGGAGGCCCACCTGAAGAAAATCGTGCGCGAAGGTGTGGTTGCGTGCGATTGGCTCTTTCCGGGACGTTTTGCGCCGTTTCTTCGGCCCTGAATTGGGGGCTTTTTGACCCCCAATTCAGATGCGCTTCCGTCAGCCGCCCTGGCGTGGTGGGCCTTATCAAGGGGCCGACCCGGCTGTTTAAGGAGGGGGCGCCGGGATGCCTTGCTGGCGTGAAGCGCGTGGACGCCCCTGCCCGGATCGCCATCAGCCCTGGCTGTCGTCGTCGTCGATGTCGGGGGGCAGCGACAGGCGAAGCATCTCGTTGACGCGCAAGGTCTTCTCTGACGCGGTGACGCGGGCATAGGCTTTCTTCATGGTGGCTTCGGTATCGAGCACGGTGTCGGCTGCATCCGTGAGCCGGCCCGTCATCTTGATCATCTGGGTGCAGGTGAGGTCGCGCATTGCGTGCGAGCCGAAGGGCATGACGCCGGGGACGCCGCCCGGCCGCCAAGGCAGGTCGACCAGATAGAGCGTGCTGAAGGCCATGCAGATGCGGTGGACGCTGCCAGGGGTCAGACCGCCCTTGCCCAGACCCGGGAAGAGGAAGGGGTTTTTATCGTCTGTGCAGAGCAGACTGCGCGAATGGCCCTCGCCGACGAGCCAGCGGCGCAACGCGCGCAGCAGCGCCTTCTGCGCGGGGACGATCTGGATCTCCACTGGCTCGCCATTGGACGGAAGCGCTGAAGAGCCATAGTTCTTGAAGATTTCCTGCGGGATGACCAGGACAGCGCCCCCGTCTTGCCGCCAGCGCAGCATGCCGGTGTTGTCATCGCGATAGGTGAGCTTCACCAGGCAGGAGCGGCGCAGTCGCGTATGCGTCCACAGCCGCAGCAGGCAGATGTCCCGATCATGGCGCGCCAGCGCGGTCGGCGAGGCGGCAAAGGGCGGGCGGTCCTGGTCCATGCGCGTCAGCGCGAGATGGACCGGCTTTAACGGCTCTATCAGGTCCAGCAGCGGCGCGATGGGGAGCCAGGGATCACGCACTTTGCGCACCTCGTCGGCCATCAATCGGGCGGCCTTGATCATGGCCGCCCGCTCGCGTTTGGCGGTCGCCGGCCAGTCGGCTTTCGCCGCGTCGATCCAGTCCTGATCGACGAAGCCACGCAGGACCTTTACCTCAGGCGGGTTCTTGACGAGATATCCGGTGTGCTCGTTGAGATAGCCCGCGATGACGATCAGCCGGCTGATATCGCCGTTGGTGAAAGCCCTGCCGTTCTTGGGGGCAATCATGTGCTGCATCTTGTAGAAGTTGGCGCGGACCAGCCGGTCGAAGCGGCGCTTGGCGATCGCCTTCATCATCGCGATGACCACGCGGGCATGGGTCAGAATGCCAAGCCCCTGAGCGTCGAGCTCCGCCTGCTGATCGGGAGCAAGCTCTGCCCGGAGCGTCATGATCAGGCGCTTTGCATTGTTTTCCTGCAACTCGGCCGTGGTTTCAGTCCAGTAGCCGCCATGCTTGAGCCAGGGATGCCTGCTGTTGGGGTCCTTGTAGACCGGCTCGTCATCCAAATAGTCGTCCGACCCGCGCGTCTTGTAGGCAACCAACGCGTCGAACTGCGTCTTTAAGGTTGGGCTCGAGAATGGCGGCAACCGATCTAGGTGAACCTGGTTGGCCGAATTGCGGTATGGGACGATGAGGGTCCGCTCCTGCAGGATCTGCAGACGTTCGCGCTTCTCGACGACGCCGATGGAATTCCAGTCGCTACCCAGTGCGCGGATGGGGATGCTGTGTGCGTCGAGCTCGTCGCGCACCTCATCTGTCAGCACGCTGCAGCTATCCATCCGCACGGCGGTGGTGCTCATGCGGTCCAGCAGAGTTCCAGGCGACACGCCCAGCGCTCTTTCAATCGCGTCGCAAATGGAACGCTGATTGCTGCGCGGTTCGGAGCCCCGGCACCATTGACGAACAGTGGCCGGATCAACGCCGGCAACCTCGGCGACGCGCTGGGCAGTCCAGCCCTTCGCCTGCATCAGGGCCGTCAGAGCGCTGGCGAAGTTGGCGGGCAGAGCGGCGTTGGCCTGCATCTTTGTGGCGATGTCGAACAGCTCGCGCATCGTCTGCGGCTCAACCTTGCCGTCCCGGTGGATCAGGGCATCGACAGACTGCTGGATCGTGGGCGTGAACACGACCGCGATCGGCGTCGTCAAGCTGCAACGCGCGATGGATTTGACGTAGGCGAGCGCCGCTTCGAGCGGGGCGAAATCGGCATGGGACTGCAGGGTTTTCGCAAGATCGGCGATGGTGGCACGCGGGCGGTTGGCGGGGGCCAGTCCGAACGTTTTGGCTGCTGCGATGATATGAACCGAGCAGGCGGGTTCGCGCAGCTGATCATGCCTGTTATGGCGCATGTTGGTGCTGATCGTGTGGAAGTCGATCACGGCAAGGAGTTCGGCGCTCGTCATCGCAGCGGCGTTCGCCGGCGACAGGATGACGCCCTTGGCAGGGATCGCCGTCCCTCTACGCTGGGTCGCCAGTTCGCGCAGGTACATCTTGGTCTTCTGCTCGAGCTTGGCCGCGGCAGCATCTTCAGGGGCCGCTGCGACCCTCATCATCGGGGCGTTCATCACTTGGTCTCCGTTCCGGCTTTGTGGATCCAGCGCGTCAGGTCGCGCTGCATCTGGGCATTGTTGGCGATGCGCTGCGCGGCGATGCCCGCCTCAGCCGCGATCGCCCGGTAGGCCAGACCGTGCGCATTGGCGGGTACGGGCTGACGAGCTGTGATCTTTGCGTCGACGAACACGGCGAAGCGTTCGATGTCCTCTGCGAGAATCGGATGCGCCTCGACGCCCACCTCGTCTGCCAGCCGCCTGAGGGCGTCAGCCAGATGGGAGTGGGCGAAGCGTTCGTGCGAGATGCCAAGTTGCCTGGCGACGCGCGTGGCGGAGGGGCCGGGCAGGCCGAGCGTCGACGGCAGCTGCCTGCCTTCCTGGCGCATCCTTTCGGCAAAAGCGGCGAACATGGCGAGCTCTTCCTCGCGATTGACGACGGGCTTGACGGTTCCGTTGCGCTGCGCCAGGGCCTTGAGCAGCGCTTGGCATTCCGGCGCCTTCAAGACGCGTTCGGCGAGGCCGGTCGCGACCCTAACTGCCGACAGGTGGACGTTCTTGCCGCGGGTCGGGACCGGGCTTGCGGCGTAGGTCGTGCCGATCACCGAGAGCGACCGCGCGAGCGTTGCTTCCTGGGGCGTCTCGACACCATGAATCTCGGCGAGGGCACGGATATGCGCGTCGATCTCGGGATGGGCGAGTTCGTGCACGTCGAGGCCGAGCGCCGCTGCGATGTGCGACAAGCCGATCTGACCTGCTTTCTTAGGATGGCCTGCGAACCCGCGCAGACCGTCTGCGACCCGTCCGAGAACATGGCCGGTGATGTCACCGATCAGGCGCTGGACCTGGTAAGCGGTGCGCTGATCGCGCCTCTTCTTGCCTGTTTCGATACTGTAATCAGTCATGACTAATACTCAGATGTCTCAATGTTGCCTGATTTTGGCCAGGGGTGATTGCTAACCTCCTACTGTCCGCTTTTTTTAATTGGGACTACTAGGTTGCTTGCTCGCGCCTTGTCGTGCTGCCTCGATCCGCGCGAGCCCTGTTGGCGGGGGTTTGCGGACCGGCTGAGGCCGGGCCGCCCATGGCGCGAAGCGTTGGTGTCGGCGGGCCGCGCGTCTTGAGGCGCACTGCCGCGGATCTTGACGCCGTACTCAGGCCTTGATGAAGGCCTCGAGGTCGACGGGCAAGCGCTTGGCGCGCAGCCCGATATCGATCTTGGCGAGGCCGCGGATGTCGCCGAGCGACAGGGGGCCACGGTCGATCTCGTCCAGGATCACGGTTTCGACACCGTTGGCCTTAAGACCAGCGATGATGGCATCCTGGGCCGCGCGATGATCACCGAGGTGATGCCGCGACACGGTCAGCAAGCTGCTGAAAGGCGCGATCTTGCTGGCGGCTTCGGCGAGCAGGTTGGCGAGCGACCGGCGATCGCGGGGCTTGGGGCCCACGAGGACATCGATGGCCCGGCGCGCCACAGGAGCGCCGGCTTCTGCCGCAGCAGCGAAGGTCAGCGCGGCCTGCGCCGTCAGGGGAAGGGCATCGGGCGCCGGGTGGCGCTCCGAGCTCAGATAGATCGCGAACGTCATCGTTTGACTCATCGTCGGCGCTTGTCAGCCTGTCGAGGGGCGTCGAAGCGCAGTTCAGGATTAGCGAATCTCAAACCAAGACGATGTCGTCAAAGTTTAGGATCCGCCTCGATGAATCCAGTGATAGATCAAACGTAGTGAGCCGAATATCGTGGGAATATTCGCTCCTATTTTTTCTTTTTCACAAGGTCTCGAATGAGATCGTAATCGATGTAATCGTTGTGCGGAATTTTAACCATCACGTCGCGATGCGCGCGGACAAACTCGTGCATGCCGCCCGAGCTAATTTTTTCCCGCTGCGGAATCGACGCTGAGGCGGCGACAAGAAAACGAGGCAACGGACCTTTGGGCGAGGTGGCAAGTCTGGCGGCTGCTGCATTGGGGCGAAGGACGCGGTGCCACAGCACCATCAGATAAAGCCAATACTCCATGATCCTGTCGTCGTGAGCCGGCCGGCCTCGTCCCCGGCGTTTCTGCGCATGAGACGCCACCGCAAGGCGCTCGTCACAATGACGAATGAAGGACTGCGTTTCTGCTACGACCCTTTCAACAGGGTGACCAAAGCCGCCTGACGTCGAGACATCCAGCGACGTCAATGCCGACATCTTTTCGAAAAACCGCCGCGCCTGATCGAGGCACTTGTTTATGTGCTGACGCTGACTTGCTAACGCGATCATTTGATTGTTGTCGGCGATTCCGCAGGCCAGCAGGTAGCGAAGCACGTTCACATGCTGCCGGACATCGTCCTCGGTTGCTGGTCTCTCGACCCAGTCACGTCTGTCGTTCGCATCCACAAGGCCTTTGAAGTCCTGCGCTCCGTCGGGCCCAATACAAATATATATGGCCCCAGCTGACTTGGCTGCAGCCCTGGACATTTCGGGGCGAATAACGACCGCGATAGCTTCCCATTCCGTGTCGGTTAGTTCGAGATCGGGTATGTTGGCGATGTCCATTGGCAGGTTCTCATCCCATACGGCCGGAATGCTCAGCCGAGAAGCTGGAGCGGGGTTGATCGCGATGCAGAAGGCGTCAATTTTCCACGAGTTCGCCAGCGTGAAGGTCGGTATCGACCTTGAGGTCATCCAAGGCGCGAACGCGTGACGAAAGGTTTAAGAGGTCGTGTCCCCGGCCTTGGTACAGGAGCCTGGTCGTCGGCAGGGCCGAAGGTGATCAGGCGACCGCCGCCGACAGGCTAAGGATCGACCATCGACTAACGTGCTGAGCGACTCCTGGGTCATGCATCGGCACGTGACGGCGCCGCTCGATCGAGCTCAACCCTTCATCTGGTCGTCGGTGGTCGGGCCCTCATCGTATTGCTGCAGCATCAGCGCGCCGATCAGCCGAACGAAGGAGCGCTTGTTGGGGTATCCCTTCGACACCGGCTCGCCGTTTGATGCCACCGCTGAGGCGGTCGAGACGGTTGGTGTAGGCGATCTGCGCCAGTGCTCAGGCGGGAAGGTCTGTAGGCGAGCGCGTGGTCGAGGGAGCCGTCCAACAGCTCGGCGAGCTTGGGAAAGCCAGCTGGCAGAGCATCGGCGACCTGACGTCATTGGGTTTGCGCGGTTTCCGAGGCGTCCCTGAAAGATCGTTTTGAGCATAGCCCCCGCCGCCGGGCGCTACTTGAGCGGCACGTCGTCTCGGGCATGCCTGAGCCAGTGCGCGCGGCACCTCTGGTGGGTGGCGCTGAACACCATCAAGAACGGCCCGGACTGCGAAGGACCGGCGGCGACCCGCGCACCTCGCGGCGCCCGTCCGTGTTCACACCGCGGAATCCTATGACGGCAAGCGACACGATGCTGGATGTCTCGTGCCCATGCAGGTTCGGCGGCGTCGATGGACAGACCGGGCCGTGCCTTGAACTGGGCGGGACAGAGAGGCGTAAACCCGCTGGTCATTCTCTTCGAAACCAGCTGGCCTTGTTGTTCAATATCCCCGAGGCGCATCGCCAAGGGCTCTCATGCCGTCCTGCCTCTCGACCTCGCCGGATGGCAAACGACGGTCAAACTAGCCGTGCCAAACGACATCTCGCTGATCCTTTTTCCCCTCGCGCTCACCCGAACTAAACCCGGTCGACAACATGTGGCATCGTCAGCGTGCCAATTGGCTCTCACGCCGGTCTTCGACACCTACGACGACATGATCGACGCGCCTACAACGCCTGGGACTGCCTCGTCGATCAGCCCAGCACCATCACATCCATCGGAATGCGCGAATGGGCGCTGATCGATCAAGCGTAAGGGCCGTTGGTATCAGGCGGCACACTGCGCGCTCCTGGCGGCGCGCGGGTCCTAGCTTTGATCTCTAGGTCCATCACGCGATCGGTCGCAAAGGCCAGGATCTCGCGCACAAGGTCACCGTCTTCCCCTTCTCGATTATGCCGAGCAGCGCCATCCTGCCACCGGTCCTCGCTGTCTCCTGCTCTTGGTTGAGCTGCGCAACTGAACCCTAGCCGAAGACCGGCGATGATCACCTCAGTGACCGTCCGCCCCTACCGCACGCGATAGGACGCGCCCCTACCGGATGAGTGTCTTGATGCGTTTCGTATGAGGAGCGATGCCCGTATGTGCCGCTTTTTCAATCCATGCGGGGGCGCCTTCGAGGGGCATTGCCTCTCGGGAAGGCATCATCTGCTCGATCGGCGATTGTTGGGCTGCTGTCGACGTGGTAAGCGAAAAGTTGAGGCTGACTGGAAAGTTTGTTGAGAAACCCATGGCGATTGAACTTGGAAATCTGACAACATCCTTGCCGGCTTCTCGCCGCTGGATACGCTTCGATGCGTTGAAGTTTTTCGCGCTGGGAAGCGATTTTATCACGATACCGCTGGTCAGCGCTTTGAGCAGCATCGTCTATGGCCGGATCTCCGGGATCCATGTCGACCCGCTCGACAGTTTGGGCCTTGGGCTGCTGTTTGCCGCCTTGTTCGTCCTGCTGAGCCAGATCCAGGGGATGTATCAGCCGTCCAATCTGCTGCGTCCAATCTGGCAGATGTCGCGGGTGGTGGTGCTATGGGTCGTCGTCGCCGCCTTCCTGGCCATGGTCGCCTTCTCCCTGAAAGTCGGTGGCATGGTATCGCGCGGGGCGACCATCACCTTTGCGGGATCGGGCGTGGCGGTCCTCATCGTGTCCCGCATCCTGTGGGCGCGGTTGCTGAGGCGCGCACTCGAAAGCGGTTCATTTGCATCGCGGCGGATCGCTTTGATCGGATATGGGTCGCTGGTGTCGCGTCCCACCTTGTCGGCGAAGCTCTCGAGCGTCGGGCTGAATGTCGTGACGCGCGCCAGCCTGTCGCCCGATGAGATGGGTTCGAGCCGATCAAGCAGCGGCTATCTAGCTCATACGATCAGTGCCATCCGGAAGGCGAATGCCGAAGAAATCTACCTCTATTTCGGCCATGATTTGAACGCGGTGCAGCTGGCCTTAGCCGAGCTCAGGGTGCTGCCTTTGCCGATCCGGCTTGTTCTTGATGGCGACCTCAAGGATCTCGTGACCCGTCCGATCCAGCGCCTGGGACCGCTGATTGCCGCCGAAGTTCACCGTGCCCCCATGTCCGCGGTCGAGCGTGCCATCAAGCGGGCGCTGGACGTGACAGTTTCTCTAACAGCACTGTTTATCCTGTCGCCAACGCTGGTTTTGACCGGATTGGCGATCCGGGCTGAGAGCAAAGGACCGATGCTGTTTCGCCAGACACGAACAGGCTTTAACAACCGGCCCTTTACGATTTTAAAGTTTCGGTCGATGCGCGTCCAGGAGAACGGGCCGGCCATTAGACAGGCGTCGCGCAACGATCCGCGGGTCACCCGCGTCGGAAAGTTCATTCGCCGCCTCAGCATCGACGAACTCCCGCAGCTTTGGAATGTCCTGAAGGGCGATATGTCGATCGTGGGCCCACGGCCTCATGCGCTGGCGCATGATGCTCATTATGAGAAGTTGATTGGAAACTATCCGTATCGCCAGCATGTTAAGCCCGGTCTCACGGGCTGGGCCCAGGTCAATGGTAGCCGCGGCGAGACGCCTACGGTGGAAAGCATGGCAGAGCGTGTTCGGCTTGATATCTGGTATGTTGAGCATTCAAGCCTGTGGCTGGACCTCTCGATAATTATGCGGACGTTCGTCACCATCCTAAAGATCAAACATACCTACTGACGAGAGGCTTTTCGGCTTCGGTCTGTCTACCCTTTTAACGTCTGCGTACGGCGTTATCGCCGGTTTTTTGTTGAGAGTGGATTTTGGCTATTTGCTACCCTGATGGTGCTTAGAGTCCAAGCAATCAAGTTTGGTAACCGCATGTACTATATGGGCGATGCGAGTTTGACGCCATCTGTGACAAATGCGCTTGACGAAGCTTGTGGCTGTCGCGCCTGACCTGCCTCCGGTTTCCTGGACCGTTCAATGCTGGAAAATTCCAGTTTAGCAGCACGGGCTGCGGACGGAGTTTTCGGCATGAAGAAGTCGAAGTTCACGGAGGCTCAGATCGCCTTCATCCTGCGCCAGGCTGAGGAAGGGACGCCGGTTCCGGAGGTCTGCCGAAAGGCAGGAATCAGCGATGCGACCTTCTACAACTGGCGCAAGAAGTACGCCGGGTTGATGCCCTCGGAGATGAAGCGGCTGCGACAGCTTGAGGAAGAGAATGCCCGACTGAAGCGGATCGTCGCAGACCTCTCGCTCGACAAGGAGATGCTGCAGGACGTCATCAAGCGAAAGCTCTAAGGCCTGCCCGCCAGCGGTCGATGGTCGATCATGTGCGCGCGTCCTGGCAGGTGAGCATCCGTCGTGCTTGCCGCGCTCTGCCAGTCGAGCGCTCGACTTATCACTACCGCTCCCGACGGACCGGGCAGGCCGGCCTCATCAAACGGATCAAGGAGATCGCCGAGACGCGCATGCGTTACGGCTATCGCCGGATCCATGTGCTGCTCAAGCGGGAGGGCTGGAATGTCAATCCGAAGCGAATCTACAGACTTTACAAGGAGTTGGGCCTCCAGCTCCGGAACAAGACGCCCAAGCGCAGGGTCAAGGCGGAGCTGCGCAACGATCGTCGTCCGGCGACACGGACGAATGAGATCTGGGCTATGGACTTCGTCCACGACCAACTCGCCACCGGGCGCAAGCTGCGGGTTCTGACCATCGTCGACACCTTCAGCCGGTTCTCGCCGGGGCTGGACGTTCGCTTCAACTTCCGCGGCGCCGACGTCGTCGAGGTGCTGGAGCAGGTCGGCGCGGCCCATGGCTTCCCGGCCAGTATCCGGGTCGACCAAGGTACCGAGTTCGTCAGTCGCGACCTCGACCTGTGGGCCTATCAGCGCGGCGTCACCCTCGACTTCTCCCGCCCGGGCAAGCCAACGGACAATGCCTTCATCGAGTCGTTCAACGGGAAGTTCCGGACCGAATGCCTCAACGCTCACTGGTTCATGAGCCTGCCCGATGCCCGGGAGAAAGTGGAGGCTTGGCGAAGGGAGTACAACGAGCTACGACCTCATAGCGCGATCGGGAACAAGACCCCGATATCGCTCGTCAATCGGCCACCGGCATGCAGCTCGCGGTGACCGTTTACCCCCTGGAAGCGGCCAGCAGGCCGGTCCAGCATCGGGGGCAGGCTCAAACCCCGGACGATTCCAGCTCGCGCTTGCCCAAAATCGGGGGGCAAGTCAATCTCGGCAAGGAGCTGGCTCGCCGATCTCGTCCTCGACTTGAAGCCGGAGGACGGGCTGATCTGGGTCTACGGTCCACTGTATGAGAACGGCATTATCGCTTTCACCGACTTCGGCGTCGAGTGCTTGCTCAACCTCATCCGGGATCCATTGTGACAGGACGAAAACAAGCACGCCGCGACCCATGCCGGATGGATATAGCTTAAATGCAGCAGCTGGGGTTCAAATCCTCCTCGCATCCATAGGACGAGTGGAAAGCATCGCCAAAAAGACCAGGTGAGGCCCCGGATGCAACGTTTCCACTGTCACGACGAAAGGGTTTTTTCCCTACGGCTTCAGGCCATCTCTTTCGGGGCGCGCCCATGATAGATATGGAAGCGCTTCAAGCGCCTGTAGATGCGGCGCGGTTCCGCGGAATATCGCCAAGCCTACCGCGTCTTCCAAGTGATGACCGAGGTGGTTGCGTAGTTCCACACCGCACCAACCAGAATGCCGGCGAGCCCAGCCGAGAACCAGCCATAGCGGAAGTCGGAGAAGAGATAGTCGGCGACGCCGACATTGGCGAGCATGCCTATCGAGCAGACGGCGACGAAGGAGAGTAGGCCCTTGACGAGGGGTACCAGGCCGCGGATGCGCTGATCGCGATAGGTCAAAATGTTGTTGACGAAGAAATTGAAGATCATCGCACCGATTGCTGCCATGGTTTGTGAAATCCAAAATGCTAAGCCTGTCGTGCCCATAATCACCGACAGGATGCCCATGTGGATCACGACGCCAAACGATCCAATGAATGCGAAAGAGATAAATTTGACCGGGATGACATGCCCTATGGCCTTGTCGAGCAACAGCAGCAAATATTCCCAGATCACTAGGGAATCCAGCTTGCTGTCCCCGTGGATGCGGTTTTTGAAGACGTAAGGTACTTCCTTCAGCCGTAGTCCTCGCGGTGCTGAGGCGCAGATGTCGATCAGGATCTTGTAACCCTGTCCAGAAAGATCGCGGACCGCGCTGTCGAAGGCCTCGCGCGTAATTGCAAAGTACCCGCTCATCGGATCGCTGAGTTCGGCCGAGATGGCCAGCTTCGCGATACGCGTAGCGACCGCGCTAACGCGCACCCTGCTGGCGCTCCAATCGCCCAGCCCGCCGCCTGTAACATAACGCGAGCCTACAGAAATATCATACTGGCCGCTGCGAAGATAATCAACCATTTGCGGAATGACGGTCTCGTCATGTTGAAGGTCAGCATCGATCACTACGATGTATTTCGATGTTGTACTCAATATCCCTTCGATGACCGCGGTCGAAAGGCCTCTGCGGCCGATGCGTTGGATTACCCTGATCGCCGGATTTTCCTCGGCGAGCCTGAACAGTTCGTCGCGCGTGCCGTCGGACGAATCGTCGTCGACGAAGACGATTTCGAAATTTTCGGTCGGAATCGCTTGATAGAGCTTCTCTACCAGAAGACGCGCATTCTCGACCTCGTTAAAAGTCGGAACAACAATCGAAATTTCGCACTTGCGAGACGAAGTGGAAGCTGGATTGGCTTCCTTACTGATTGTAGTCGCGACGGTAGTTAGCGAAGTATCTTGCATGACCACAAAGCCTCTAGCATTCGGAGAGGACGGATAAACAGGGTTTAACTGAAGATTATACGACCAATGGAGTCCTGTAAATGCAAAGGAATTGCGTAGGGGTACGATTATTCGGCTGTTTTTCCAGCGATACGCGGAACGGCTGCCTGCAGACTGGGCGATTGACGCGCGGCGGAAGCTCAGGGTCGGCCCCTTGTACCAGAATCGGATGCGGGCTTGGGATCATGACGGGCTGCATCAAAATGCTGTGGCGCAGCGAAGCGATCACGCTTAACTTACAACTGAACCGCACGGCGGAGGCTAGGAGACGTCATGAGGGGAAACCTGACCACCCAAACGCTATCGGCGCTTGCCATGTTAGCGTTTTCGGGACAGGCCTTGGCGCAGGGACCCGCGACCGACTCGGCTATCTCGGTTCCGCACCGCAAGATGTTCACCAAGGGCAGCTATTCAGCCTTTTCGATCGCGTTTTCGGCGCACGAGCCGGAACAGGTAGCGGGACGCGACTATGATGCCGTTTGGACGGTTAAACGGAGCAGCTTCCCTGAAAACGTCTTTCTCGACTGGTATGTTCCTACCGGAACAATCCCTAGGAAGAAGGGCATCTGGGGGTATCATCACATCGCGTTCGGCAACTACGAAGGCAACCGCCAGCACGTCCCTGTTACGCCGAAGCAGGTAAACGCGCTCGGAGAATTCCGGACGAGCTTCGACTGGTCCTACAGCGGCACCGAGAACTTCAATCTGCTGCACGAATTTTTTCTAACACGTATCGCTAAGCCACAACCGCAATGGGTCAACGGGCCCGACTTTTCACTTGAGGTCGGTTTCTTCCTACATTCGCCGACCATCACGCGCGGCTTTCACAACAAGGGCAAGCCGGTTGGGCCAGACCACGAAAACAACGGCGTGACATACACGGTGCGGCGCAACGACAACTACGTCACCTTCGCACCGGTGGGCTTCAAGGAGCAGCTCAAGGGAACGGTCGACTGGAAGGCGGCGCTGAACTACCTCGTGGCCCACGGAGCGCTTCAAGGCACTGAATATGTCAACGGCATCGCTTTTGGCATCGAGCCAACTCTCGGTGGCGGAAAGGGCCAGTTCGTTGTCAACCGATATGAGGTGACGCTGAAATAGCGTTCCGTTAGGTGTCTATTGCGCTTTCTGTATGCGCGCCTCGATGATTTCGATACGGCCTTGCTCTATAACCGCAGCGCTCAGCAGCCCGGTCGCATAGGCCCCCGTATCGAGATTGAGGCGGTTCGGGCGAATGTCAGCCTTTTCCACTGGCGTGTGGCCATGTACCACATAGCCCTCGAACATGTCCGGGTGGCTGAGAAATGGTTCTCGGATCTGCATCAAGTCGAGTTCTAATTGTTGATCGATCGGGGTGCCGGGGCGCAGGCCGGCATGCACGAATGTCAGATCGCCAATCCTGACGATTGTCCTTAGATTTCCCAAAAAATCCAGATGCTTTTTTGGAATGGCCGCATTGGCTCGGCGGATCGTGTCGATCAGGTTGTTCGCGTCGAGGGGTACCGAAGGGACGATGCCATAGGAGCGCAACGTTTCTAGCCCGCCCAGGCGCAGCCAGATCGGCAGGCGTTGCGGACTTTGCAGCGTGTCGAGCATCAGTTGCTCATGATTGCCTCTCAGCGCTACCACAGTGCGATGTTCGGAACGCCGGATCAGCATGTCGATAACCTTCTTCGAGTCGGCGCCGCGATCGATGAAATCGCCGAGAACGATCTCCGCGGTGCGCTCAACTGGCCGCTGTGCATCGATCCACGCAAACTGTTCGTAAAGTTGAGCCAGGAGTTTGGCGCACCCATGGATGTCACCTATGACGTAGAGTCTCATATTAGCGGGCATCGCTAGCAGAATTTGCTGCATTGTATTAGCTGGCGGAGCGGCTCTGCGGCGGCTGTCCTTCAGCCAGCGGCTGGCTGTTGTGATCAAGCGGGTTGTCATGCCGCGCTCTCTGCATCGGGCGGGAGATTCTGCTCAGCCCGGCTTTGGTCCCAAGCGTTGGGAAAAAATTCAAACACCGACGTCACCTGGAGGCGTCTGCCGGCCGGGCGAGTGGATCACCGTGATTTTGCGATGATGTCGAAGCCCCCGACAGGCCCAGCCCGGCGATGGCAGCGAAGAGAACGGCGTAGCCAGGGGTTTGAAGCGAAAAATCGATCAGCGAATGGAAGGTTCCTAGCAGGACAGTGCCGAGCGCGGCGATCACCCAAATCTGTCGACGCCGCCAAGCCCGCCAAGCCAACGCGGCCGTCAGCCCCAGCCAGATCAGGGCAACGACAGCGAATGCGGGTACGCCAATCTCAAGAGCGAGTTCCAGCGGCGAACTATGGGCCCGGTCCCAGATGCCGACGATTCCTAGTGAATCCGGGCGGATAGAGGGGAACACTGCGGCAAAATTGCCCAGGCCGATACCGAGCCATGGGCGCGCGGCGATGAGTTCGAGGCAGGCTGCATACACCTCGTAACGTCCTTCGTCATCAAATCCGAGCAAGCCGATACGACTTCCAACACTGTCGCCGGCAACCTCCAGAACAAGAAGCCCAACCAGAGAGGCGGCGAGAATGGCGAATGGGCGCAACTTCCAACTTCCCTTCGTGGGCCACAGATAGATCGCGAGCGCAAGCGTGACTATCAGAATGGTCAGAATAAAGCCGGCTCGGGAGCCGGTCGCCGCCGTGGCACCGAGACAGATCGTGAAACCTACGGAGCGCCAGGCGATCCGAGACGCCGAACCTCTGGCAAGCAGCCAGACGAGATCACGCAGGTTCGCCTTTTGCTCGCCCATGCGCTTGACCGATGACATCAGCAGCGTCAGCCAAACAAGCGTCATCGTGCCAAAGAATGTAGCCGCGTTGTTGCGGTTGACAAAAGTGCCGGTGAGATTCGCGCGATAGGCGGATTTGGGTTGGCCGAGCACGGATGTCGGATCGACGATGAACATAGCACTCGCGAATAGAGCATGGGCCAGCCCCACATAGGCGATGGCCCGCAATGTCGCCCTGGCGCGTGCAGCGTCGGGCGCCATTAGGACGAAGCGGCAGAAGGTGGACGTGAAGAGCAACATCGGGCCTAGTGAGAGAATAGGCTGAACCCTGCTAGCCGATGCGATATTGATCAACGAGAAGCCCAGCAATTCGCTGGTGGGTTGCCACAGCGGATCGACGCCGGCGTTCGCGTTCAGCTGGATGGCGACGACGAGCGCGACGACCAATGCGGCGAAGGCAGCGCCGAGGACCGGGATCGCCACCTTCAGCGGCGATGTGATCCGCGCTCCCGCAAGGCTGATTGCCATTAACGCGCACCAGCATGCCACCCAGCTGCCCTGGACTGATCCGAACGGGATCGGTGCGAGCGCGACAACGCCGATTGCTAACCATCCAGAGAGGCGGTCGCACCGGTTTCCAACCGAATGACGCCACGTCGACGCTGCGGCTGGAGGGCCTGATGCCGCATTTGGTGTAGCGGTTGCGAAGGGTCCGATGTCGGTGTTGCTCATGACAAGATGGGCAGGCAAGGCCGGTGTTTACGGTGATTCAAGCGACCTGCCTAACGTTGTTGTCTTAAGCGCCATATAACGCTAATAAAATACGTGGGTGGTCATATAAGGGTGCAGTTGGCGATGAATATGTTGCGGTACGCGGTGCTGGTTTCGGCGCAACTGGTCTGCACGAGCGTTTGGGCGGCTTGCATCACTCCTGCGCCGGCTTCCAGCGATAGTATCGCTCGTTTCGGCAGCGAGCCGAACAGCGTTTTGGCGAGCCATCCTGTGGGGGGGGCGGCCATGGTCACGCAGGTTCGCGATCTTGCGACCAGTGACATTGCGCTGGTTCGGCCGCTCCTCGGGCTTGCTCCTTCGGCTTCGTCTGAACAGGCTGCTGCACTTGGCACCGGCCTGGCGCAAGCGGCTGCGGCGTGCCTGCGGACGGATCCCGGAGCCGCGCAGGGCATCTTGGCGGCGATCATCCAAACCAATGACGCGCGGGTCGAAACGGCTTACCGCGCCATTGCTGGCGATATCCAGACCGCCGCCATCGGCGGTGCAGGTGCGGGAGGCGGTGGCGGTCTTGGCGGCTCGGGAACCCAGATTGGCGGCTCGGGCGGTGAAGGCGGCGGGAGAACGGGGGTCGGCACTACCAGCGCCATCTTCCCGAATACGACCGCCGGAATCGCGGTCGGCGGCGGAAGTACGGTCACGCTAGGCAATACCTCTCGGCTGAGCGGCCAGATCAGCCCTAATTAGCAGCAGTTTCGTATCGGCCCAACAAAGATTGGCGCATCATGAGCTCGACTGCCTTTGCGCGCTGGCGATGATCGCGGATACGATGTAAGCGTTTTGGAATTGTGAGACATCGGCGCGGTCCCTTCTGGGTGGCCGTCGAATCCGTTGCCCGAAAAAAGTCAGACATGTTGGTCATCTAGACCAGGGTCTTGGGAGATATGCTCAGGGTCGGTCATGCAGGAACGGACGCCGGTCGAGCGAGGTTTTTTCTAACGATGCTGAAACGCGATTATGTCCCCGAGGACCGCTCGGGAGATGATACGTTTGCTCAGTCCGTGCTCGGCTCTATCAGGCCGGAGGATTTGCTGCGGATGCTCCAACGACAATGGCCCGTCATCGCAGGCTGTGTCGCCGTCGCGGTATTGCTGGCAGTTGTCTATCTGATGACCGCCGCTCCGAAATTTACTGCATCCATGTCGATCATGATCGATACGCGAAAGTCGCAGCTGTTCCAGAACCAACAGGTCGTTGGCGACATGACGATCGACTCTAGCGCGGTCGAAAGTCAGGTCGAAGTGCTTCGTTCCGACACGATCGCTCTGGCTGTGGTGCGTTCGCTCAAATTGGCCGACGATCCGGAATTCGTCGGCACACCCGGCGGAGGTCTCGTATCCAAATTGCTGAGTGCGGTATTGGGCGAGGCTCCGCCACCTTCCGACGAGCGCCGCGAGCAGATCGCACTGGCTGCTTTCGGACGTGGCCTCACCGTCAAACGCGTTGGCCTTACCTACGTTATTGATTTGAGCTTCACCGCGCTCAGCCCAACCAAGGCATCCCAGATCGCTAACGCGATCGGGGATGCCTATCTCGTTGGCGAACTCGACGGGAAATTTCAGGCGACGCTGCGCGCGAGCAAATGGCTCAGCGAACGTATGAATTCTCTGCGCGACGACGTCTCTAAAGCCGAAGTCGCTGTCCAGTCCTTTAAGCAGGAAAACGAAATCGTCGATACCAATCGTGGCTCTATCAATGACCAGCAGTTGGTCGATGCCAACACGCAGCTTGCTGCGGCCCGCGTGGTGACGGCCGATGCCCGGGCCCGGCTGGATCGCATCCAGAACATCGCCAGCGGTGACGTGCCTGATGCAACGGTTACCGAGGCGCTCAAGAGCGAGGTCATCAACCGCCTGCGTGCCCAGACGCTCGACCTGACGGCCAGAGAAGCGGACTGGTCCGCACGGTACGGTGTCAATCACCAGGCTGCCGCCAATCTGCGCAACCAGATCCGCGAACTTAAGCGTTCGATTGCCGACGAGACCGGCCGTATCGCGCAAGGCCTGAAGAGCGAATTTGTTCAGGCTCAGGATCGCGAGCGCGCGCTTCAAGCGAATCTCGACGGGCTCGTTGCGCGGTCCACCGTTGGTGCACAAGCGCAGATCAAACTGCGGGATCTCGAAAGCACCGCGACGAGCTATCGCAATCTGTACGATAACTTCCTTCAGCGTTTCATGGAAGCCACGCAGCAGCAGACTTTCCCGGCTTCGGAAGCGCGCATCATCTCGCCGGCTTCGGAGCCGTTGGGCAAAAGCGCGCCCAAGACGACGGTCATTCTTGCCATCGCGCTGGTCGCGGGCCTTGGTCTTGGTGCCGCCGGAGCCTTTGTGCGCGAGCAGATGGACAACGTTTTCCGCGACAGCGCCGAAATGCAGCGCGCTACTGGGCTCGAAGCGCTTGGGATCCTGCCGCGGGTCCAGAGCGAGAGCGGATCGGCAGGCGAGCCTGCCGATCCGACCCGACGAGTCCTTCGAGGTGATCTTGGACTAAATCGCCATGTCGTCGATGCTCCGTTCTCTCGTTTCACCGAGACGCTACGCAACGTGAAGGTGGCAATCGACATTGCCAGGCTTCATCGTGAAATTCAGGTTGTCGGCGTTGTCTCGGCCCTTCCGGCCGAAGGCAAGACTACGATCGCGTGCAATCTCGCCCAGCTTATCGCGAATACCAACCATAGGGTGCTGCTGATCGACGCCGATCTTCGCAATCCGACGCTGACTCGCATCGTCGCACCAGAAGCAAGTGTCGGTTTGGTCGAGGTCATCACAGGGCGCTGTACCGAGCGCGATGCGATCTGGGTCGATCCCGCCACAGGCCTGCACCTGCTGCC
>NNBT01003892.1_pt1 | contig 19514 bp, 17 predicted proteins | sample 1173831 | NCBI WGS metagenome assembly NNBT01 (sample SAMN07173936, study PRJNA388173) | plant metagenome | isolation source: symbiotic tissue sample KVJ10 | place: Norway: Troms, Kvaloya island | reverse complement strand
GTGGGCTATCGGCTGCGGCTCGACGGGGCGGGCCATGTGGTCACGGCGCGGTTTTCGACAAGGCCCGATCTGGTCCTGATGCAGCCCGGCCAGCGCACCAAGGTCGGCTGGGCGCGGCGCGACGGGCTGTTGATCGAAGGGAGGCCTGAGACGTGAACAAGTTCGACGGAAAAGTGGCGCTGGTCACCGGGGCGGCCTCGGGCATGGGGCGCAGCCATGCGGTGAAGCTGGCGAGCCTCGGTGCGGTCGCGGTCATTCAGGATGTCGACGCCAAAGGGCTTTCCGAGACTCAGGCGCTCGTCGAGGCCGAAGGCGGGACATGCGCCGCCTTCGTGTTCGACATTTCGGATGTCGCGGCGATCGACGATATGGCCGCCACGGTTCGCGACCGCTTCGGCAGTCTCGACATCGTCGTCAACAATGCCGGCATCGGCCGCGACCGCGTGGTCGAGGAGATCGACCAGGCGGCATTCGACCGGATGATCGGCGTGCATGTCAAAGGCTCGTTCTTCTGCGCCAAGGCGGCAGTGCCGGCGATGAAAGCCAAAGGCTGGGGACGCATCATCAATGTGTCGTCGCGCTGGGCGCAGGCCGGACACGTCATGGCGTCCGACTATATCGCGGCCAAAGGCGCCGTTCTCGGCCTGACCAAAGCCTGGGCCAAGGAGCTGGCGCCCTTCGGCATCACGGTCAATGCCATTGCACCCGGCGGCGTGTGGAGCCGCATGGTGCTCGAAAATCTGGGCGAAGAAGGCGTGCGGCATGAAGAGAAACAGGTGCCGCTCGGCCGCTGGGCGCAACCGGAAGAAATCTCGGAGACCATGGCCTTTCTGGCAAGCGATGAAGCCGCCTTCATCACCGGCCAGGTGCTGAGCCCGAATGGAGGCAAGACAATCGTTGGATTCTAGGCGCTAACGCGACACCGCATTCATCGAAAAAACGGCAAGCCGCTTCTCGCAAGAGAGGCGAATGGGAAAACACGCGCCAAATTCAGGGCGCAGGAAGGAACTGACATGAGTGATCTCAAAGGCAAGGTGGCGGTCATTACGGGCGCCGGCGCCGGCATGGGCAAGGCGCATGCCGAATTGATGGCCGAAAGGGGCGCTGTCATCATCGCGCAGGACATCGACGGTGCCCGCGCCGAAGCGACGGCGGCACTGGTGCGGAAGAAAGGCGGCGTGGCGGATGCGGTCGCCTGCGACGTCGCCGATGTGGCGGCGCTGACCGCGACGCTCGACCAGGTGCTGGCCAATCATGGCCGCGTCGACATTCTGGTCAACAATGCCGGCATCGGCGGCGAGCCCATCATCGAGGAGACGAGCGAGGAGCATTTCGACCGCATGTTCGCGGTCCATGTGCGCGGCTCCTTCTTCGCCGCCAAAGCGGTGATCCCGGCGATGAAAAAGCAGCGCAGCGGCAAGATCATCAACATCTCGTCGATCTGGGGCATGGTCGGCCATCATTATGCGTCACCCTATTGCGCCGCCAAGGCCGCGCTGCTCGGCCTGACCAAGGCCTGGGCCAAGGAGCTGGCGCCCTGGAATATCCATGTGAATGCGGTGGCGCCGGGCGGCGTCATCACCGAGATGGTGCTGGCGCAGCCCGATATCGAAAAGAAGATGGCGCAGAAGGTCGCCCGCGTGCCGCTCGGGCGTTATGCCGAGGCGCGCGAGCTCTCCTACACCGTGGCGTTCCTCGCCTCGTCGCAATCCGATTTCATCACCGGTCAGGTCATCAGCCCCAATGGCGGCGAAGTGATCGTCGGCATCTGAACGCAATCCAAAGCAGAAGGAGGCGATCATGCGCTTCGGTCTTTTCAATCTCATGAACCAGTTCGGCTTGAGCCAGCGCGATGTCTATCAGGGCACGATCGACTGTGTGCGGCTTGCCGATGATCTGGGCTTCGACACCGCCTGGTTCGCCGAGCATCATTTTTCCAATTACAGCCTGTGCCCGTCACCGTTGATGATGGCGGCGGCAGTGGCGCGCGAGACGCGGCGCATCCGGCTCGGGCCGGCAGTGATCGTGGCGCCGCTCTATAACCCGATCCGGCTGTCGGAGGAGATCGCGCTTCTCGACCAGCTGAGCGAAGGGCGCGTGGTGCTGGGGCTCGGCTCCGGCTATCAGCGCTTCGAATTTGAGGCCTTTGGCGCCGATCTTGCCGAGCGCCAGGAACGGCTCCTGGAAATCTGGGCGATCGTCGATCAGGCCATTCACCAGAACCGCTTCAAGCACAGCGGCCGCTTCTATCAGATCCCCGACGTGCCGCAGGCGATCGAGCTCCACAACCGGCGCCGCATGGAGACCTATTTCGTGTCGTGGTCGCCCGAGATCATCGCCCGCGCCGTCGCCACTGACGCGGTGCCCTTCATCACCGTGGGCTGGGGTGACTCCAAGGCGCTCGCCGGCATGCATGATTTCGTCCGCCAGAAATATCAGGAAGCCGGCTTCGCGCTGGCCGGGCGGAGGTTCGCGGCGCAGCGTTATGTCTTCGTCAGCAATGACCGCAACGAGCTTCTGAAAGTGGCGGAAGGGATCCGTTATGCCGGGCGCTGCGCCGGCCATATGCGGGTCGGCGCCCAGCATCTCGATGGCCATATCATCGCCGATGAGCCGGTGGCAGGCGAGCCCAGCCTCGAGACGATCCTCGCTTCGGTGCCGATCGGGGATGCCGAAACCGTCGCCGAAAGGCTGATCGCCGAAATCCGCGCCAATGCGATTACCGATCTGAGCTGCTTCATGATGCCGGCAGGTGTCGCACCCAAGGCGGTGCTGCGCTCGATGGAGCGCTTCGGCGCGGAGGTCATGCCACTCGTCACCAAAGCGATCGCCCAAGACAGCAAACAGCGTGAGGTCGCCTGAGGTGAACGCCTTCACGCCACCGATCGGTGAGATACTGGAGGAGGGGCCGTGGCTGCGCGGTGACGGTGATGCGGACGCGCCGGCCATGGCCGAGCCGTTCCGCTCCGCGATGCGCCGCCTCGCCGCCGGCACCTCGGCCGTCACGGTGCGCCAGGGCGACGAGATACTGGGGCTGACGGCGACCTCGGTGACATCCCTGTCGCTCGCGCCGCCGTCGCTGCTCGTGTCGATCCGCCAGCAATCACCAGTGCTGAAGGCTATCATCACGACCAAACGCTTCACCGTTCATCTTCTGAGCGAAGACCAGGCGCATGCGGCCAACGTTTTTGCTGGTCGCTGCGGGTCCGCGCCGCGGGCCAGTCTGGTCGACTGGAGTCACACGGGGGATGATCCTCAGCGGCTTGTCGGGTCCATCGGTCATATCGATTGCACCGTCGCCAAGCTCATTCCGGTCTTTTCGCATATGCTGGTGATCGGCGTGGCGACGGCCGTCGATCTCACTCAGCATCGTCCGCCGCTCGTTTATTTCGACGGCGCTTTCTATGGTTTGAAAACAGGCTAACCGCCCCAGGAAGGCGGAAAGCGGCTGGCCGACAAGGCTGGGCTCGACATGTCCTGGGCGGCGGCGCGCACCAGATCGGTGAAACGCTCGCGCGCCGCTTCGAGCGAGAAGCGGCTCTTTTCGATCGAGATCGTCACCGCGCCGACCGGCATGTCGCCATCGCCCAGCACGGGCGCGGCCACGCCCATTTCCATGTCGAAGATTTCACCATCCTGCCAGGCGACGCCTTCCTCGCGAGCTTGCGCCAGAAGGCGGCGGAGCTCGGCCTTGTCGATGACGGTGCGCGAGGTGAAGCGCCGCATCGGCGAGCGCTCCAGGATGTTGTCGATGTCACGCTCGGAGAGGCGTGACATGATCGCCCGGCCGGCCGCCGTGCAATAGGCATAGCGGCGCACCGGAAGCAGCGCGAAATCATGCGAGACCAGGTTGGGGATGCGGTTGATGTAGAAGACATGGATGCCGTCCATGATGCCGAGGCCGACCGACTCGGTCGTCTGACGGGCCAGCGGTTCCAGATATTTCGTCGCCTGGACGAGCAGCGGGTCGGTCTGGAGATGCGAGACGGCATAGGAGACGAAACGCGGCGACAGGCTGTAGCGCTTGTAGCGCTGATGCCGGCGCAGCAGCCCCAGATTCTGCAACGTGTAGAGGAGGCGCTGGACCGAACCTTTTTCGAGGCCGGTTTTCTCGACGATCTCCGAGAAGGTGAAGCTCTCGGCATGCTCGTTATAGAGGTCGAGAATCTTATAGGCCTTTTCGAGAGTGCCCAGCTGCAGGCTGCTCATGATCTTTCCTTGACGCCAAGTGTCGAATCGACTGGCGAATATCAGTTCCCACTATCTGATACTGCAAAGCCGAAACGGGCGCTAGGCGAAGAAGCGGTTGGCCGGACGTGGCAGGCCCAGATTCTCGCGCAAGGTCCGGCCCTCGTATTCGCGCCGGAACAAGCCGCGCCGCTGCAGCTCCGGCACCACCCGGTCGACGAAATCGTCGAGCCCCTCCGGCAGATAGGGGAACATCACGTTGAAGCCGTCCGAGCCCTCGGTGAGCAGCCATTCCTCCATCTGGTCGGCAATGGTCTCAGGCGTGCCGATCATCTCAAGGCTGCCGAAGGCGCCGCCGACATATTGGGCGAGCTCGCGCACCGTCATCTTCTCGGCCCTGGCGAGCTCGATCAGCCGCTCGCGGCCGCTTTTGCTGGCATTGCTTTCCGGTATCTCCGGCAGGGGGCAGTCGAGATCGAAGCCCGACACATCGGTGCCGAGGCGGACCGAGAGCGAGGCGATGCCGCTGTCGGGATGGACCAGGCTGTCGAGATGTTTCTTCTTCGCCTTGGCTTCCGCCACCGTGTCTGCGACCACGACGAACGCACCGGGCAGGATCTTGAGGTGATCGGGATCACGGCCGAGGACGCGCATGCGGCCCTTCACATCGGCGTAGAAACGCTGCCCGTCGGCGAGGTTGTTGACGCCGGTGAACACCGCCTCGGCGGTTTCGGCGGCGATCTGCCGACCGGCTTCCGAGGCGCCCGCCTGGACGATCACCGGCCAGCCCTGGACGGGCCGCGCGATGTTGAGCGGACCGCGCACCTTGAAATGCTCACCCTTGTGGTCGAGCACATGCAATCTGGCGGGATCGAAATAGAGGCCGCTGTCGACGTCGCGAATGAAGGCGTCATCGGCCCAGCTGTCCCACAGGCCGGTGACGACATCGAAGAACTCACGTGCCCTTTTGTAGCGCGCACCATGCTCGACATGCTCATCGAGGCCGAAATTCAGCGCCTCATGCGGATTGGCGGAGGTGACGAGGTTCCAGCCGGCGCGGCCGTTGCTGATATGGTCGAGCGAGGCGAATTTGCGGGCGACGTGATAGGGCTCGTTATAGGTGGTCGAGGCGGTGGCGATGAGGCCGATATGCTCGGTCACCGCCGCCAGCGCCGGCAGCAAGGTGAGCGGATCGAAGGAGGTGACGGTGGCGCTGCGCTTCAGCGCCGGCATCGGCATATTCATGACGGCGAGATGGTCGGCCATGAAGAAGGCGTCGAACTTGCCGCGCTCCAAGGTCTGGATGAGGCGCTTCAGATGCGTGAAGCTGAAATTGGCATCCGGCCAGGCGCCGGGATAGCGCCAGGCGCTGGTATGAATGCTGACGGGGCGCATGAAGGCGCCGAGACGCAACTGGCGGGACTGGGGCACGGGACCTCCGGATGGAAGAAGCAGATCGGGACCACTGGATATCGGTATTGCCCCCGGCCGATGACAATTTAGATTTTTTCGCCGGTAGATGAGATTTCCTTGATTGGATTATTTGTTCCATAGTATTAGTTATCTTTACATCTTGAACTTATCATTCCATTTCTGTTAGAGGCTGCCCATCGGTTGTGGGAAGAAGGCAGTCATGAAAGTGGATGATATCGTGATGGCCTGCATCTGCGATTATGCGGGGCAGGTGAAGGGCAAGGGTTTTCGCAGCGTCGATCTCAGTAACCGGCTGCGCAGCGGCGTCGGGCTGGCGCCCACCAATCTGATGATCACCGCTTTCGGCCAGATCGTCGACAGCCCGTGGGGACCGCGCGGCGAGCTTCTGATGATGCCGGTCGCCGAAACCGAGACGACCGTCGATCATGGCGATGAGCGGCCGCGCGAGCGTTTCCTTCTGTCCGACCTGCTCGAACTCGACGGCACGCCCTGGGCCTGTTGCCCGAGAAGCTGGCTCAACAAGGGGCTGGCGGCACTCGAAGCGGAGACGGGGCTTAGGGTGAAGTCGGCCTTCGAGCATGAGTTCCATTATTCGGGAACGCAGCCGCGTCTGGGTGATGCCTATTCGCTCGACTCGATGCGTCTGCAAGGCGCCTTCGCGCAGCTTCTGATGCAGGCGCTCGATGAAAACGGTGTGGGTCCGGAAATGTTCATGCCGGAATATGGGCCGCAGCAATTCGAGGTCACCTGCAAGCCGCAGATCGGCATCAAATCCGCCGACGATGCGGTGCGGCTGCGCGAGATCACGCGCAGCGTGGCGCGCGCCCTCGGCCACAAGGCGACATTTTCGCCAGTGATGGGCGCCGGGGCAGTCGGCAATGGCGTGCATGTGCATTTCAGTCTCGAGGATGCCTCAGGCAAGCCTCTGACCTTCGATCCCGGCATGCCCTGTCAAGCGAGCGAGTCGGCGGCACATTTCGCCGCCGGCATTCTGGCGGTGATGCCGGCGATGGTGGCGCTCACCGCGCCGTCGGCGGCCTCCTATGAAAGGCTGAAGCCCAATCGCTGGAGCGCCAGCTACAACAATCTCGCCGACAAGGACCGTGAGGCGGGCATCCGCATCAGCCCGCTGTCGAAGCTGCCCGGCAGCGATCCCTATAAGAGCTTCAATCTCGAATATCGCGCCGCCGATGCCGCGGCCAATCCCTATCTGACGCTGGGCGCCCTGGTGTGGGCGGGTCTCCAGGGCATCCGCGACCGGCGGCCGCTGCCCGAGCCGACACAAGGCGATCCGGGACTTCTGTCGGATGCGGAGAAGAAGAAGCGCGGCCTGCGCCGTCTGCCGTCCTCCCTCGCCCAGGCGCTCGATGAACTCGAAGCCGACGGACGTTTCAGGACCTGGATGGGGGAAGAGCTTCTCGAAGCCTATCTCACCCACAAGTGCAGCGAGCTCAAGCTCGTGAAGGACCTCGACCTCGCCGAGCAGATCACACGTTATGCTGAAGTCTACTGAGCTTCTCGGTCCAGGTGATCCGCAACCGGTGATGACGGGCCGCGCCGGCGGCCGCTCACCTTTCCTGCTCGCCTGCGATCACGCCGGCAATGCCATTCCGGGAAGGCTCGGCACGCTGGGGGTCGTCGAAGCCGACCGCGAGGATCATATCGCCATCGATATCGGCATCTTCAGCACCAGCCATTGGCTGGCGCACCGGCTCGATGCGCCGCTGGTCGGCCAGGCCTATTCCCGGCTGGTGATCGACTGCAACAGGAAGCCCGGTATCGCGACGTCGATGCCCGAGGTGAGCGATGGCCGTGTGGTTCCCGGCAATGCGGAGATATCTGAAGAGGAGCAACGGCAGCGGGTCGGCGAAATCTTCACGCCCTATCACGACGCGCTGGCGCGGCTGATCGCTGAGCGGACGAGCTTGCTGGGGACGCCGCCGGTTCTGTGCGCGATGCACAGCTTCACCCGCGTCTATGGCGGCCGGACCAGGGATTACGACATCGGCGTGATCCATGGCGAGGAGACGGAGATCGCCAGCCGGCTGATACACCGCCTGAAGGCCTTCGGGGAGCTTCGCGTCGGCTACAATGTGCCCTATGAGATCGACTTTGCCGGCGACTATACGATTCCGGTGCACGCCGTCGCAGGCGGCATTCCCTATATCGAGATCGAAATCTGCCAGGACTTGATCGCCACCTGCACCGGTCAGCGCAAGCTCGCCTTCATGTTCGAATCCGCCTTCAGAGATGTCGAAGAAATGGGGAAGCTCGGCGCGAGCTAGAATATCGACCAGCCCATTTCGCGGCTCAGCTCTTCGAGCGCGGCGGTAGCGAGCCAGGAATTGCCATTGTGGTCGAGGCCAGGCGACCAGGCGGCGATCGACGCCTTGCCCGGCACGATCGCCAATATGCCGCCGCCGACCCCGCTTTTGCCCGGCAAACCGACGCGGAAGGCGAATTCGCCCGAGCCATCATAGTGGCCGCAGGTCAGCATCAATGCGTTGATGCGGCGCGCCCGTTCCGGCGAGACGACTTGCGGACCGCCGGGCGAAAGCTTGCCGCCGAACGCCAGATAACGCCCGGCTCTGGCGAGCTGCCGGCAGCTCATCGCAATGGCGCAGTGATGGAAATAGACGCCCAAGGTGAAGTCGACCGGGTTTTCGAGATTGCCGAAGGCGCGCATGTAATTGGCGAGCGCCATGTTGCGGAAGCCGGTCTCTTTTTCGGATGCGGCCACGTCATGGTCGATGGCGATGCTGTCGTCGTCGCTGACGAAGCGGATGAATTGCAGGATGGCGCCCAGGGCTTCCTTGGGCTGGTGGCCGGCGACGATCGCGTCAGTGACGGCGATGGCGCCGGCATTGATGAAGGGATTGCGCGGGCGGCCCTTCTCATATTCGAGCTGGACGATGGAATTGAAGGGATTGCCGGAGGGCTCGCGGCCGACGCGCTGCCACAACGCGTCGCCGATCTGGCCCAGGGCCAGCGTCAAGGTGAAGACCTTGGAGATGCTCTGGATCGAGAAGGGAACCTCGCCATCGCCGCAGGCGACAAGGCCGCCATCGGCGGTCGCGACCGCGATGCCGAAGCGCGAGACATCGGCGGCGGCGAGCTGCGGAATGTAATCGGCGGGCCGGCCGCGATCACTTCGGGCGGAGATTCTCTCAGTGATGTGCTGAAGGACGGCTTCGAGCCTCGCCGCCGTCATTCGGCGAGCCGCCCATGCAGTTCCTCGATGCGCGCCACGCGACGCTCGGCGCGGTTGCCGAGCCCTTCGGCGAGCCGCGAGATCAGCGCTTCGATACACATGATGGTCGCCAGCGTCGAGTCATAGACCGAGGGGCCGGCGACCGGCAAAGCAAAGACATGATCGGCGAGCTTGGCCGCCGGCGACTGCCATTTGTCGGTGAAGACGATCAAGGTCGCTTCCGCCTCACGGGCGATTGTCGCGAATTCGACGACATTGTCCTGATAGCGGCGGAAGTCGAAGACCACCACGACATCCTTCTTGCGGATTTCGAGCGCGTCATTGACCATCCGGCGCGTCTCGCTGCTCACCAGATGGACATGCGGGCGCACACCCATGAGCCCATAAGCGAAGATCTCGGCGATGGAGCGGCTGAAGCGGCCGCCGATCAGATGGATAGCCGCTTTCTCGTTTTCCAGCAGCTCGACCACCGCGTCGAATTCGGCGACCGGAATCATGCCGGATGCCTGGCGCAGCAACAGGCCGGCCCAATTGGCGTATTGGGCGAGGGTGTCGCCTTCCTGAACGCGCGCATCGGGCGCCTGGTAGCGTGCGAGCGGCGATTCGAGCGTGGCGGTGAGCTCGTCGCGCAAGGCTTCCTGGAATTCAGGATAGCTGGCGAAGCCGAGCTTGCCGATGAAACGCAGGATGGTGGCGCCGCTCGCCTCGGCGCGCCGGCCGAGCTCGGCGACGGTTTCCAGGCCGGCGGTCGGATAGCCGGTGGTTAGCACGCGGGCGATGATGCGTTCCTTGCGCGTGAAGCTTTCCTGATGTTGCAGGATCCGCGCCGCGATGGTCTGGGCAGTTGGGGGGCTCACACCTATTCCTCTGTACAGATTTGGATCATCTAATCCATTTCGTGAGTTAATCACAGAGGAAGAAGCATATATTTCTCTTGGAGCCTATTCCAGCCCGCCGATCCAGCGGACAAGGTTGCGATAGGCCGTCTGCCTCGCGCGATGCGCCAGAGGATGCTGCAGGAAGCTGTGGCCTTCGAAAGGATATATGTCGACGCTTACGGCGCGACTCCGGAAGGCGCGGGCCAGGGCAATCGACTCGTCGCGCAAGGGGTCACGGCCGGCGATGACGAGGTGGACCGGGGCGCCCGGACCATCGGCAAGCGCCGCTATGGAATAGGGACTCCTGCCGGCGCTGCCATTGGCCGCCCGCCAGTAGCGCCGAACACTCGAGGCATCGAGGCCGTCACTCCTTTTGCCGCGTGGCGCCACGACATGGCCGAAAGCGCCATAGAAGCTGCACACGCCGGCGATCCGTTCGCCGCGCTGTGCAGCGACGCGTTCCACCGCCAGTGCCAGGGCGCCGCCGGCCGAATCTCCGGCCAAAATCAGCGAGGTGAAGCCAGCGTCGCGGCAATGCGTCAGCGCCGCCACGCCATCTGCGATGGCGGCCGGCGCTTTGTGCTCGGGCGCCAGGCGATAATCGACCGAGATCACTGTCATACCCGTCGCATGGCTGAGATCGCCGGTGATGTCGGCATGGGTTGCGGGCGAGCCGAACATCCAGCCGCCGCCGTGGAAATAGAGGATCGCGCAGTTGCCGTGCGGACTCGTCTGATGGACCAACAGCCGGATGCGCCGGCCGTCGGCCTCGATCATACGCCAATCGCCGCCCGCCGATGTTACGCGGCAGGCGCGTTCATAGGCGAAACGCAGATTCCGGACATTGCCGCGCCGCCAGTCGAGACGCAGCGACTGCCGGCGGCTCACGCGTCGAACCACCAGCGCTCGGCGCCACGGGCGCCGTCGAGCGGCCAGCTCGAGGTGAGCGCGCCGCTATGCTGGACGTTGGCGCGCCTGGCATAGATCCAGTTGCGGAAGAACGGGATGATGACCGAGCCCCTGTCGTGCAGGATGCGCTGCATCTCGCCATACATCGTGGTGCGCTTGCCCTTGTCGAGCTCGGCGCGGGCTGAAAGGAGCAGCTCGTTGAAGCGGTCGTCCTTGAAATGCGAGTCGTTCCAGTCGGCGCCCGCCGCATAGCCGAGCGTGAAGATGATGTCGGGCGTCGGCCGTTGGCCCCAGCCCGCCAGGCAGAAGGGTTTCTTCAGCCATATATTCGACCAGTAGCTGTCGCTCGACTCGCGCACCACATTCACCTCGATGCCGGCCTTGCGCGCCGTCTCGCTGAACAGCAGCGCCATGTCGACGCCGGAGGTGATGACGACGTCGGCGGCCGAGAGATCGATCTTGAGGCTGGAAAGGCCGGCCTTGTTCAGGTGGAACTTGGCCTTGTCGGGGTCATAGGCGCGCTGCGGAATCGAGGCGTCGTAATAGGGCATGATCGGACTGACCGGCTGGTCATTGCCGATCGAGCCATGGCCGTTCAGCACCATCTTGACGGTCGCCTCGCGGTCGATCGCATATTTGAGGGCGAGGCGGACATCGGGATTGTCGAAGGGCGCCACGTCCTGGAACATCGGCAGTGACACATAAGTGCCGGTCGGCACTTCATCGACGCGCAAGCTCTTGTCGCGTTCCAGCATCTGCACCGTCTTGAAGTCGCATTCGATCATGGCGTCGAGCGAATTGTTGAGCAGGGCGGTCTGGCGGGCATTGACGTCGGTGATGGCGGTATATTCGACGGCGTCGAAATAAGCGCGGTCCGACTTCCAATAATTGGGGAAGCGCTCGAGCGCCGCGCGGACCCCGGGCTCGAAGCTCTTGACCACATAGCCGCCGGTGCCGGCGGCGTTGCTGACGTCGACCTTGCCTTCCTTGTCGGCGGGCAACATCACCAGATGATAGTCGGTCAGCATGAATGGCAGGTCGGCATTGCCGCTCGCCAGCTTGACGACGAGCGTGTTCTTGTCGTCGGCCTTGATGCTTTCGACCGACGCCAGAAGCGACTTGGCGCCCGAGGTCGACTTTTCGCCGCGGTGATGGTTGAGCGAGGCCGCCGCATCCATGGCGTCGAAAGTCTTGCCGTTGTGGAACTCGACGCCTTTGCGCAGCTTGAGTACCCAGGTCTTGGCGTCGGCGGATGTTTCCCAGGACTCCGCCAGCTCGCCGGCGACATCGTTGCTGGAGGTGATCTCGGTCAGGAAGTTGCGATGGGTATGCGCCATGGTGATCATGAAGCGCGAATTGTAGGTTGCCGGGTCCATGCTGTCCGACGTGTTGCCGTCATCGAGGCCGGCGCGGAACTGGCCGCCTTTGGCGGGCGCGCTTTTCGCCGCCTTGCTCCACAGGCTGGTCGCAAGCGGCGCCGTCACGCCGAGCGCCAGCGCACCTTGCATGAAAGCGCGCCGGTTCAGGCGGCCGGAACGGGCAATCGACATCAACAAAGAAAGGTCGGGCGAAGTCTTGCTCGGGCGCATGGCTGTCTCCTCCAGATTTTGTCGTCGTTGCGGAGAAGACTAAGCGCAGACTTAGAGCATGAATGTTCAGCTCTCGTGAATTAATGTGCAGGCTTATAGATCAGCATAATGCTGCGCCGCGTCGGTGAAGTTGAACAGGATCGGCACCGGACGCTCGGCGACAAAAACCTCGGCCGCCTCGCCTTTCAGCAACGAAACGGCGCGCTCGGTATCGGCAACGGCGCCGCCATAGAGCCGGTTGGCGAGATTGAGCACCGCCGTCTTGTGCATCGCCGATGTGGCGCTGCCGCAGGCATCCTTCACCAGGAGAACGCGTAAGCCCTGCGCCATCGCATCCCGCACGGTCGCCGCGACGCAGGCTTCGGTCCACACCCCCGAAACCACCAGCCAGGTGATGCCGCGGGCCTTCAGGCGCGCCGCCAGGTCGCCTTCACTGAAGGCGCTGGCGTCGTTCTTGGTGATGACCGGTTCGCCATCGCGCGGCGACACTTCATGACAGATGGCGGTCAGCGGGTTGGCGGCGTCGCTGAAGGTCGGCTTGCCGTCCGTCGCGGTCGGCTMAAATGGCCGCAGCGGCACCTTGGCCAAGTCACGAATATAGGCGGCGTGAACGACCATGTGATTCAGCGTCCGCGCCGTGTCGAGGAGACGCGCCGCATTCTTCAGGATCTGGCCGAGGCCAGGGACCTTGTAGAGCGGATCGTGGCGCTGCTCCTCCTGAAAGTCGATGAGGAGGAGAGCAGCCGCCTGGCCGTCGAAGGAAAGCGTCGTCTTCATTCAGATCTCTCTGCCGAGCAGGTCTTCCTCGAAGGGAAAGCGCGAAATCAGTTTCGGTCCGCGTTCCGTTATAAGGACTTCCTCCTCGAGTTTCACGCCCTCCTGGCCACCTTTTTCACCAATATAACTTTCGACGCTCACCACCATGCCGGGCTCGATGATGCCTTCGCGTCCATAGGTGGCGAAATCCATGGCATGGGCGATGAAGGGCGTCTCGCCATGCATGCCGACGCCATGCATGACCGAAGTGTAGCGCTGATCGACGAAACGTTCAGGGATCTTCCAGGCCTTCTCGGCGATCTCGCGGAAGCTCATGCCGGGTGCGATGATGCCGATATTGTGCTGCACCTGGTCATAGGACATGCGGTAGAGCGCCTTCTGATAGGCGGTCGGCTTGCCGGGGCCGCAGCGGAAGGTGCGCGAGAAATCGGAATAATAGCCGAAGCAGCCGATCGTATCGGTATCGAGCGCCACCAGTTCGCCGGGCCTGACGCGCCGGCCGCTCGCTTCGTTGAACCATGGATTGGTCCGCTGGCCGGAGGTGAGAAGGCGCGTCTCGATGAACTCGCCGCCCTGGCGGATGACCTCGTGATACATGACCGCAAACAACTCGTTCTCGGTGATGCCCGGCTTGATGGCGTCGCGCACCGCCGCGACCGCGGCTTCCGCCCCCGTCATGCTGATCTCGAGGCACTTGATCTCCTGGGGCGTCTTGACGGCGCGCACGGCCAGTATCTCGCCCTGGCAGTCGCGCACATCGAGGCCGCGCGCCTGGAGCGCCACGGCCTGCAGATGGCTGCAGCGGTCGAGACCGATCTTCTTGTTGCCGGGAGCATGCTGGCGCATCAGGTCCGCGATCTCGTCGGCAAAGGGCCCCGCCGTCTCATTGTCCTTGCCCGATACCGATGACCAGACGAGCTTGCTCGGGCGCGCCTCATCGACCGTGTCGAGCTGCAGCGAGACATGATAACTCTGTGGATATTCGAAGAGGACGATCGGGCCCTCGGTCGGAATGAAGAAATACCGCGTCGAGTTGCGCAGGAAATAGCCGAACATGTTGCGCGTGCCGGTGGCGTAACGCTGATTATAGGGATCGAACAGCAGGACGCCGCCGTAACCCGCTTTCGCCATCCACTGCCTGAGTTTGGTCAACCTTTCGCGGCGCAGGACCACCGCATCGACCGCCGGGGGTTCGGTGTCCGAGAGCCACATATTATTGGCCGGATCGTCGAGCGAAGGATGGCGCATGCCGGTCGAGAAGTCGACATCATCGACATTGTCCGGGTTGAAGACGACGATGCTCATGGAGAAGCGGGGCCTTTCGCGGTGGAAACAGCCTGAGAGGATGGCCGACAATGGTGGCTGCGAATGTGCCGTCTTCCGGCGGAAATGTGCCGTCAGGCTCTGCGCGCTTTGCCGGGCGTCGTGCCGAACACCGCTCGATAAGCGCGCACGAAGGAGGAGAAACTCTGATAGCCGCAAGCGAGCCCGACCTCGCGGACCGGCATCTTGGAGTGGGTGAGGAGGTCGCGCGCCTTCTCCAAAGTGAAGCGGCGATAATATTCGGCGGGGCCGATGCCGAACTCAGCCTTGAACAGGCGCTCGAGCTGGCCAATCGACAGGCCGAGCTTAGCGGCGATGGCGGAAATCTCCTCGGGCCGGTCCTGAGCCTTTTCCATCTCGGCGACCGCCTTGAGCACGACATCGTCGCGGATGCCGGTGCGCAGACGCAATTGCAGGCGCTCGCGGTCTGCCGTCGCCTTGATCCGGTCATGCACAAACCATTCGGCCACCTGGCGGGCGAGCTCCGGCCCGTGATGCCGGCCGATGAGCTCGACCATCATGTCGAGCGCGCCGACGCCGCCGGCGGAGGTGATACGGGTGCGGTCGATGACGAAGATCTCGCGCGCCAGCTTGATCTGCGGAAAGGCTTCGACAAAGGCCGGCTGGCTCTGCCAGTGCAAGGTGCAGGCGAAGCCGTCAAGCAGGCCGGCGCGGGCGAGATAAAAGGCGCCGTCGGCGACGCTGCCGATATTGCCGCCGAGGCGCAGGACTTTACGGATCCACGACAAAGGTTTCTTGACGACGAGCCGGTCGGCGTCGCCGCCGGAGCAGACCATGATGTAGTCGGCGGCAGGCGCCCTGGCGGCGGCATGATGCGGCGTGACGACGATGCCGTTGGAGGCGGTGACGGGCGCCTCGTCCGGCGCCACGATCATCCAGTCATAAAGGCGCCGGCCGGTGATCGTATTGGCGGCGCGCAAGGGCTCGATGATGGCGCTGAAGGCCATCAGCGGAAAACCCGGAAAGATCAGGACAGCGAATTTTCGCGTCGCACTTCTAGCCACGACTTTTCATCACATAGAGTCCGGCGCCGATGATCAAGGCAATGCCGAGCCAGGTCCAGATATCGGGCAGGGCGCCGAAGACGACAACGCCGAACAGGACGGCGCCAATGATCTGGGCGTAGCTGAAGGGCGCCAGGCGGTTCGCCGGCGCCAGAGCAAACGCGCGGATGGTGAAGATCTGGGCCAGGCCGAAAGTGAGGCCAAGGGCGATCATGATGAGCCAGTTCAGCCCCGACAAAGGCTCCCAGGTGAAGGCGGCAAGCGGCGTCGAGATGGCCATGCCGATGGCGAGCGTCCAGGCCAGAGTGGTCTCCGGCCGTTCGCCCGCAGCACCTAGTTTGCGGGTGAAGATCTGGAAGAAGGCATAGAAGAGCGCGGCGGCGATCGGAAACAGCGCATAGAGGCTGAGATCGCTGACACCCGGGCGGGTGACGATGAGAACCGCGAGGAAGCCCGCGAACACCCCGATCCAGGCCGACAGCCGTACTTTTTCGCCGAGCAGCGGCTGCGACAGAGCGACGACGAGAAGCGGGCCCATATAGAGAATGACGGTCGCGTCGGCGAGCGGCAGGTGACGCACGGCGAGCACCATCGAAATGCTGATGCTGAGTGGAATAAGGCCGCGGATGATCTGGTTCTTCCTCTCCCGCGTGCGAAAGAGCGTGCGCCACTCGGTGCCGGGGCTCGCCCAGATGAGCACCGGAATGGCGAAGGTGTAGCGCGCCCAGACGATCTGGCCGACCGACTGCTCGCCGGCGATGACCTTGCTCAGGCCGTCGAGCACGGCGAAGATCATTGCCGCGGCGATCATCAGCACCACGGCCTTGAGCCAGTCGGATGGCGTGTCGGGCGGCGTCACTGCGGGACGGTCTGCGCCGGCAGCCCGGCGGTCTGCGGGAAGGGGAAGCCGATCTCGGCCGCCAGCGCCCGGAAGTCCTCGTTCGGCCAGAGCTTCTTGAAGGAGCGGTCGATGCGGATGGCGAGGATGTCGGTCTCGCCCCGCTCCTTCGATTTGCGCAAGTAAGCCATGGCCGTCTCGGCATCGCCGATCACGCCGGCGGTGCGCGCCACATTAAAGGCCTGCTCGCGGCCTTCGTCGAATTGCAGGCGCTGCGCGTCGAGGAGTGCTGCGAAGAGGCCGCGCGCGCCATCGGCCTCGAAGCCCTTCTGCGCCGCCTCGAAGCTTCTGCGCATGGCGTCATTCTTCTGAAGCTCGGCCGCCTTCAGAGACTCGCGCAGATATCCCTCATAATCCTCTTCGTCGAGATACATCGTCGCCAGATAGAAATGGGTGGCGAGATGGCCGGGTGCGGTGCGCCGCAGCTCCTTCAGGATGGCGATGGCTTCCTTCGTATTGCCGGCATGGAACAACATCAGCGCCTTGTTGGCGAGGATGGCGCGCGATTCGGGATCGAGCTCCTGCGCCTTGCTAATGGCGGCGAGCGCCTTGCCGAACTCGCCCCAATGCATGATGGTCATCGCATACCAGGCATAGGTCTGGGCGGAATTGGGATCGAGCGTCAGCGCCTGCTCGAAGAGGTCCCTGGAGCGGGAAAAGTCGCGCGACCAGAAGAATTCGGTAAAGCCCAGCGCGCTGTAACCGGCGGCCAGCTTGGCGTCGAGACGGATGGCGCGCTCGGCCGCGGTCTTCGCCTGCGGATAGGCGATATCGGCCGGCATCAGCGCATATTGCGGCAGCAGATTGTAGGTGTTGGCAAGCTCGGCATAGGCGCCGGCATGGTTGGGATCGCGGGCGATGATCTGGGTGAACTGCTCGAGCGCCCGGGTCAACCCCTCGGGCGTGCGGGTGCTGAGATTATAGCGGCCGGCGAGATAGAGATCGTGAATGGAAGGCGCCAGCGGCTCGGTCACCTCGTCGTCGCCGCCCGATATGACAGTCGGCGGGGCGGGGCGATAGAACAGGCTCACACCGACCGTGACGATGAGAGCGAGGGCCAGGAGGCCGAGCGCCCCTTGACGGTACGAAAGGGGGAAGCCCTTCGGCGGCGGCGCGGTCTCGATTACAGCTTCAACCTCGGGTTCAGGGGCCGACAGCGGAACTGCTTCGGCCGGTGGCGACTTCAGCCACTCTTCCAGCTCATGCGCATAGGCATAGACGCTGGTGCGGCTGCCGCCCGGCACACGATGCACCGGCAGGCCGCGCTGCACTTCCCAGCGCTTCACCGTGCGCTCGTCCTTGCCGAAGAACTGGGCGATCTCCTTCCAGCTTCTCAGGCGGCGATCCGGTTTTGAATGTGCCGGTTCGGTCTTCATGCCCCGTCCCTTTGATAGACGGCCATGTCCGTCTGAGCGGCGGCCGGATGCTAGCCGAACTGGCGATCAGCTTGCCAGGAAATTCCGCCGTCGGCTCGAGCTACCCGGCATAAGTCGCGGACACCATAGGCATTTTCCCGTGATGCCCCACCTTGTCCCAGGATGTCACGACTTGCCCTGCGCCGCTTCATGACAGGGCCTCTACTCTTCCGGAGGAATCGCGCCGGGCCGCATGCCCCTCATCGGCCCCGCGATGAGGGTCGCTGGGCTTAAAGCCCGGCGGCCTGGGCTCACGAAGCCAAGGGGAAATGAGGGAATAGGATTGGCTTGCCGCGTGGCGTGCCGGGGGAGGGCTATTTGTCCATACATGTTGGTTCCCTGATGCGCTGCATCAGGACGGCCGCGATGCTGTCGATCTCCTCACTGTTACTCGCCGCCATCGGCGGCACGGCGCAGGCCGCCTGCACCAGCACCGCCCCGGCCAGTAACACGACGGTCACCTGCTCGGGCGCCAACACGACCGGCGTCATCGCGCCGGCGAGCACCGGCGTCACGCTGACCATCGATCCGAACGGGTCGATCATTCCACCGAGCGGTCTCGCCATCTCACTCGGCGGCGCCGCCAATGTGACGATCGGCGCCGGCGCCTATCCGACCATCGACACGTCGGGCCAGGTGGCGACCACGGCCTATGCAATCGTGATCGGCGACGGCTCGACGATGACGATCAACGGCGTCGTCAAGGGCAAGGGCGGCATCAGCGATGCCAATCTCGGCACCAACCTGACCGGTTTCGCCAACAGCACGATCACCCTGAATGCCGGCGGCAAGATCATCACCAGCGGCACCGCCCAGAATTTCGCCCTCAATGGCCGCGGCGGCACGAATATCTACCAGATCGACGGCCTGATCGATGTGACTGGCGCCAGCGGACAAGGCATCGGGGTCGGCCATGGCGACCAGATCACCATCGGCGCGACCGGCAGCATCATCACACGGGCGGGCGATTCATCCGGCGCGGTCTCCGGATCCGGCAAGAACAATGTGAAGCTGACGATCGCGCAAGGCGGGCTCGTCGAAACGCATGGAACGGCTTACGCCGTGTGGCTCGGCAATGATGCCGATATCAAGGTCGAGGGCACGATCAAGAGCCTGGGCGATGCCGCTGCCGCCAATTCGGGCGGGGGTGCGGCGATCAGCGCCGGCAACAATGCCAAGATCACGGTCGCCGCGACCGGCAAGATCTATACGGGCAATGCGAGCGGCGCCCAGGGAGCGAGCGCCTGGGGCATCCTCGCCAAGGACAATGCCGTGATCCAGATGGATGGGCTCATCGACACGCAGCGCGCCCATGGCATCGATATTCTCGGCAGGGCGGCCGATATCACGATCGGCAAGACGGGCACCGTCACGGTGCATGGCGGCACCAGCAACGCCTATGGCATCTTCGTGCGCGCCAATACGGCCGCCGGTGACGCGCCGGTCAAGATCATGGTGGCCGGCCGTGTCGAGAATCTCGGCGCCGGCTCGGCGATCTATCTGATGGGCGACAACGGGCCGGTCGATCTCGTCGCCAATGTCACCATCGCCGAAGGCGCCTCGCTCTTCGCGCAGAACAACATCGTCTACAAGCAGGCCGACAGCGGCGGGGGCAATTATCCGGCGGTCATCGACAATCTCATCATCGCCAGCAAGATCGAGCGCGGCTCGTCCGGTATTGCCATCGATCTGAACGATGGCGACGATGTCATGACTCTCCTGCCGACCTACGAGATCGTCGGCGGCGTCACCGGCGGCAMMGGCGCCGWCAGGTTCCAGCTCGATGKGGCGMCCGSCMCGACCSGCCGCTTCGAKTTCGGWTCCGTCGCAGTGACAACTTTCGAAGCCGGCCGCAAGCTGGGCACGG